>Ga0334884_1000440_pt1 | contig 76968 bp, 59 predicted proteins | sample GraSluR1_MG_7_FD_207215 | JGI IMG/M metagenome (GOLD analysis project Ga0334884, IMG submission 207215) | Sludge microbial communities from methane-producing bioreactor in Wageningen University, Netherlands - Granular Sludge_12_05 R1 | ecosystem: Engineered > Bioreactor > Anaerobic >... | reverse complement strand
TAATAACGACAAAAATCATAGTCGTAATCAAGCGTTTCATGGTTTTCTCCTATCTGGTCTTTACGATTTTTTTGAGCTGCCTGGTCGTGCCTTCGGAGCGAAGGAGATAGATACCTTTTGGGCTTGGCTTCCCTCCGCTGTCTTTGCCGTCCCAGACAGTTTCATCTTTGGTCAGCTCCAGAGAACGGATTAACTGACCCTTGATATTGAAGATTTCGATACTGTTACCTTGGATAGGTAATGAGTTCTCCTGTTTGATCTTGATCCTGATTTCATCTTTCATGGGGTTCGGATAAGCCGAGATTTCGTTTATCATCGGGGTTTGAACTTCATCAGCCACTGGCACCTGACCATTGGGCAGGAGCTTCGTGATTAGCTGGGTTCTTCCGTTGCCCCAAGCCCAGTACACGCAACCTTCGCTGTCCATGGCAAGCAGAGCTGTGGATGCGTTGCCTATCCCTTCGTTTTGTAAATTGCTATTGTTTTCCCCATCCTGTTGCCAAGTCCAGTTCAGATCTCCGTTACCGGAGAGGTTAACTAGCGAAGCATCATTAGACGAGTAGGTGCCACAAACAAATACTCCATCTTCATGTACCAAAGTGGTATGCGGCCATTTTACGATGCCGGGATCAATACCAAACGCGTATGCTAGTTCATTGTTTTGTAAAAGATAAGCTTTGATAGCAGTATCTGGGAAGAATCCAAATGGGCCCACAATCAGATATCCCGAGTTGTATGGATTGTTAGCCACTGCAAGAGAAGACATGTTGTTGAGAAAGTATCCAGGCACATCAATGCGGTTGATGATGTTACCCATGGGATCAACCTCCAGTATTGTTGCCGTACCAATGTTCAATTGACAGGTAATGAGAATATTGCCATTATCCCCCCGTGCCAGATCATAAGCTTCCGCGCCACGTTCCTGATAGGGGCTACTGGCATCCAATGGGTAATAAGCAGTGGCAAGCGTATCTCCAGTAGCTGAAAAGCGGTAGAAGCAAGCCATTGACTCATCAATATAGCGCAAGGTTTTACCCACCGCAACTATCTCATTATTGGGCGTTCGCAGAGCTTTATTGAAATGCGCTCGTTTAGGATTGGGTATACTATCCTCTTCCGAGATTAGTGTAAAATTACCACTACTATCAATCGACCAAAGATTGATATACCAGTCTCCAAGGAGAGCCGTTATGGCAGCAGTAATAAAGGTAACAGTATCGTTTTCATCAATATCAACTCCGGTAATTGTGAGAAAAATAGTATCTCCTCCCATCAATTGTCGCCAGAGTAGATTACCCGATGGATCAAGTTTGGTGATGCTTAGATACTGTGTATGTGGCCCGTAATTGTAATCTAAGTTTCCCAGAACAACCACGCTGTTATCGGAGCATACAAAGATGGACCTTGATGATATCGCGCAATCTTCAAAATACTCAGAATAGACATATCCGCTTTGGGCAAAGGCTATACTGCTGATGGCCAGGATAAAAATGCCAAGTAACACTCGAAATGATGTGTTCATGATAAACTCCTTTTTATATTGCCAAGTCGAAATCATAAAAATGTCGCTCATGGATAAGTCTCGTCCTGCAAGACCGCTTGCAAGCTATACTTTCCTGAACAAAGCAAGAAAATGAACCATCAGAAAACAGGCTATATGTGATATTTGTAACACGTCATTCTTACCTCTTACTTTTTCTTGATCATCACTCGCGTACATTTTCATGAATGCCCACTCATTGTCAAGAACTTTTTCGCTTTTTGTGTCGCATCCTTATGCATCCGTATTTGTGTGAATACAGGGGACTGCTTTCATTGCTCCGGATAGAGAATTCACTGACATCACAAGGAGACACAATGGAGGCTAACTTATTGGAACGCATGAAAGAACAACTGCTTAGGCATGAAGGTTTGCGGCTCAAGCCCTACAGATGTACTGCGGGAAAATTAACTATCGGGGTTGGTCGCAATCTCGATACAAAGGGCTTCTCTCAGACGGAAGCTTTTATGCTGTTGGAGCATGATATCTTGCAGTGTGAGAGGCAGATTTTGGATGAGATTCCAAAAATCTATCTTCAGCTTGATGTAGTCCGCAAGTCGGTGCTGCTGAACATGTGTTTCAATCTAGGTATTGGTGGGCTGCTTAGCTTCAACAATACCCTGGCTTTGATTGCTGTCGGAGACTGGGTACGGGCTGCCAATGGCATGCTGGCATCCAAGTGGGCAAAGCAGGTTGGAAGACGTGCGATTGAGCCATCTGAACTGATGAGGAAAGGCAAGTGATTCCGATCCCGGTCGAGACTAATGACTTGCTGGCAGTGCTCAACCTGCCCAAGGAGATGTCTGATAACTTTATCTTCAAAGAGCATAAGGGGCTGATTTTAGAGACCATCAGAAGTCTTGTTTTGGAAAACTATTACCAGGACGCTACGCGCAATGACTATCCTGAAGACGATCCCTTTCTGATCTCTTTTCGTTTTGGGTATTGCTTCCTGATGCTGCAGAGCACTTGCGAGTTCCTCAATTTGAAGACTCTGGGCGAAGGAATAGTCAAGACAGCAGGATTAGACCAGTCTGCTACTGAACTGCTCACAGGGAGCGAAATAGACGCATTCAAAGGCAAGCTTGAGCTGAGGGCTCTCACTCTGCTGCGGAACTATCTCAATCAAAGTGGCATGGATCGACTCACAGAGTTGAAACCGAGACTCCCTAAAGTGCTGAGAGCCGGGGTGATCTGAAATGAATAGCACGCAGATGACGCAGATCGAACGGATTGACGCAGATTTTCTTATGTTAGTGATATGCTGTTGGAGCGCCAATGCCTGAGCAAAATCCCAGCACCATTGATGAGATCATGATTGAAGTTTACCGGGCCATCTATACTGCTCTTGAGAGTAGACTGCACTTGATCGGGAGTGTTATTGATGCCGACTCCCGCAAGGAGATTCTGGCACAGCAGATCTATGACAAGGGTGACTTCTATGGCAATACTGGCTATCTGCTGCAGACCACTGATACAGCCATGATCCTGAGAGAAGGCTCCAACGTTAAACATGAGCCTTTTGCCATCACCCTCAATCCTTTGCAAGCAAAGTCTTCAGGGAACCCGATTTACCCATCCTCCCCGGTAAAGTGCCTTCCTGGACTCCGATCGCTCCCCTGATCGCCTGAGTCGAACGCAAGCGCCTGTCTTGGACTGATAAAGAGACAGGCAAACATGGCGCACCAATATGTATTAGCATGAAGAATGCTGACTTTTAAGTGATTCAATCTGAAGATACGTTGATGGTATTTGAAGAAATTGTAAAAAAAATACCCGCCTCGAATACCCCTGTTATGACCGGAATTCCACGATTCTAAGTTTTGGTTTTTGGATTTGAAGTATTCAGTGAGGGTTTATACCTAACACTACAGGCCGTAATCAATGATGCCAGGTAACCGATTTTTCTTGACATCTGAGCTTATTCACTATCTGATGATTATTGGCTCAATATTGCTATTCAGTGAGCTCTATCACTAGTCAAAGGAGTTATCATGATTGATGAGAAATTGATTCCCTACCTTGTTTCCTCTATTCAGGAGTTTTGGGAGCTTCCTGCTTTCACGGATTATCCCGGTACCGCGCTCAGTTACAAAGATGTGGGACGCAGAATGATGTGGTTGCATCGGCGTTTTGCCGAAGCTGGAGTCCAGAAAGGCACCAAGATCGCGCTGGCGGGAAAGAATTGCAGCAATTGGGCTTTGGTCTGGATTTCCAGCGTGACTTATGGTGCCACGATTGTGCCGATATTGGCGAATTTCTCTCCGGAGGATACGCAGCATATCGTGAACCACTGTGACGCGGAGCTTCTCTTTGTGTCCAAAGACAAGTATGACAGTCTGGATTGTGAAGAGATGCGCAAGCTGCGCTTTGTGGTGATCCTGGACGATCTGAGCCTGGCATACTGTAAAGATGAAGGAGCAAAGGCAAAATATCTCTCATATACTGACAGCGATGAGTTTCACAATCTGGACAAAGGCGAGATCAAGGCGGAAGACAAGTGTGATAATGAAGACATCGCGGCCATCATTTATACCAGCGGTACCACGGGCTTTTCCAAAGGGGTGATGTTGCCCCATCGCAGCCTATTGGCCAATCTGATCGTAGCGCGTGAAAATCTGCTCTTCAATGTGGGCGCGAAGGTGCTGGCTTTCCTGCCTTTGGCGCATGCCTATGCGTGCAGCTTTGACCTGCTCTATCCCTTTACCAGAGGCAATCATATCAACTTTTTGGATCGCATCCCGGCTCCCAAGATATTGCTTGCCGGGCTCAAAGACCTGAAACCTGAAGTAGTCTTGACAGTTCCGCTCTTGATCGAGAAAATCTACAAAAAGCAGCTTCAGGCCACCATTGAAACTCCCAAAATGCGGCGGATGCTGAAGATCCCCATTTTGAACAAGATTATCCTGAAGAAGATTCATGACAAACTGCTGGCGGCCTTTGGCGGCAATGTGAGGGAACTCATCACCGGTGGCGCACCGATGAATGCCGAGGTGGAGCAGTTCATGAAAAAGATCAAGTTCCCCTTCACCATCGGATATGGGATGACCGAGTGTGGCCCCCTGATATCCTATGCCAATTGGCAAATTCATCGTCCTGAATCCAGCGGCAAGCAGGTTAAATTCCTGGAGATCAAAGTGAATTCCTCAGATCCGGCCAGAATACCTGGAGAGATCATGATCCGTGGCGAACAGGTGTTTAAAGGATACTACAAATTTGAGGAAGCTACGCGAGAGATGTTGCGGGATGGCTGGCTCTATAGCGGAGACATCGGAACCATTGATGCCAATGGCTTTGTCTATATCCGCGGTCGCAGCAAAAACGTGATCCTTGGCCCCAGTGGAGAGAATATCTATCCGGAATTGGTGGAGCAAAAGCTCAACAATATGCCCTATGTGGGCGAAGCACTGGTGCTGGAACGAGATCGGCAACTGCATGCCATGGTATATCCGGACTTTGAGAATCTGGACGCGGAGCATATTCCGGAGACCAAGATCCCGATTCTGATGGAAGAGAACCGCAAAGAAGTGAATAAAGTCCTGGCCGATTTTAGCCGCATTATCAAGATCCACATCGTGAATGAGCCCTTCCAGAAGACTCCGACGCAGAAGATCAAAAGGTATCTTTATTCGTGATGCGAGATGCGAAATGCGAGATGCGGGATGCGAGATGCGAGATGCGGGATGCGAGATGCGAGATGCGGGGAGTGAGATGTGATCCATAAGGACATGGAAGTCTATAAGGCAAGTATGTTGTTAGTGAAAGAAATATACAGGATTACCGCGACATTTCCAAAAGCAGAGATATATGGCCTATCCTCACAAATGCGTAGAGCGGCAGTTTCGGTGCCATCCAATATCGCGGAAGGCTGTGCCCGTGAGTCTCAGAAAGAACTACTGCAGTTTTTGAGCATTGCTCAAGGCTCTTTAGCCGAGCTGGATACGCAGATTGAGATATCCCTAATGCTTGGCTTTATTGATTACGAAACTTCAAGTGCCGAACTCGGTGATTTGATGCAAAAAACCAGGCAGTTGCTGATGGGTTACATCCGGTCAGTACATTCCGAACCGGATCAGATCTAATGGCAATAACAGCAACAGCTCAGCGCTCTCAGCTCGCGCGTCAGGAATCTCGGTTCTCAGATCTCGGATCTCGCTCAATCCGTTACTTTGCCGTTGTGGCCGGTTCACTGGAAAAGTATGCCCATCAGGAGCTGACTGAACTGGGAGCAGAGATCAGGCAAGAAGTGCCACGCGGCATCTATTTCAGTTGCTCGGATGAGACCTTGTACCGGATTCTATATTCCTCGCGCCTGGTGCAAAGAGTGCTGTATCCGCTGCTCAGTTTCGATTGCCATAGCACGAAATATCTGTATCAACAGGCATTTAAAAACATCGACTGGACTGCGCTTTTTGAACTAACCGAAAGCTTCAGCATCGATTGCAATGTCAGCTCTTCCTTCACGCGTCATTCACTCTATGCTTCGCAAGTGCTCAAAGATGCCATCTGCGATAGTTTTCGCGGCAAGTATGGGGCGCGACCTTCCTATAACAACAAGAACGCTGACATCGTGTTCAATCTGCATATTCAAAATAATCATGCCACGATAGCCCTGGATATTCTGGGTTGCAGCATGCATATGCGGGGATACCGGAAAAGCAGCGTGGAAGCTCCATTGCAGGAAACCCTGGCCGCTGCTATCGCGCAAATAGCAGATTGGAGTGGCGAAGGAACTCTCTGTGATCCCATGTGTGGCAGCGGAACTATCTTGGCAGAAGCCATCATGAAATATTGCGATATCCCCGCCGGATATCTGCGTAATAATAATGGGATCAGGCATTTGCAGGGCTTTGATGTCTTGCTGTGGAAACAGATTGTGGACCAAGCTGATTCCCGGATCAGGGATTTACCCAAAGGGAAAGTGTGGGCTTCGGACATCAATCCAGACGCGGTGGAAGCTTGTAGAAGCAATCTTGCCTTGTTACCCGGTGGACGAAATGTGGAAGTAGCTTGCGTCCGGTTTCAAAATCTGGAGCGCGTGGCAGGGCGCACGATCATCACCAATCCCCCTTATGGGATCAGGCTGGATAGCAGCTTCGGAGTGCAGCAGGTTTATCATGAACTGGGTGACTTTTTGAAGCAGAAGTGTCCCGCTTCCACAGCATATATCTTGTGTGGCAGCAAGGACCTGGTAAAAGAGCTCAGGCTACGCGCGCATTGGACCAAAAGCCTGAAAAATGGAGACTTGGATACCAAACTGGCCAAGATAGTGGTGCGCTGAGATGTTTAGCAACTTCTTGCTATTGGTCACGGCCGCGCTTTGGGGCTTTGCCTTTGTAGCACAGCGCCTGGGCAGTGAAAGCCTGGATGCCTTCAGCTTCAATGCCTTGCGCTTTGCCCTGGGCGCGATCTTTGTTCGCTTTGCTCTTTATCGGAGCTTCCGTAAAGCATCGGCTCTGATCCTCCTGCCAGGAGTGGTACTCTTTATCGCTGCTTCGCTGCAACAAATTGGGGTTTTCTATACCAGTGCCGGTTCTGCCGGTTTTATCACCGGACTCTATGTGGTCTTCGTGCCCATCATCGGGCTCTGGCGGGGTCAGAGAGTGACGCGCAAGGTCATTGCCGCGATTCTTTTGGCTGTGATCGGTTTGTACTTGATCAACAGCTTCCAGAGTCTGGAAATATCCCTGGGTAATCTCTTGGTTCTGATTTCTGCCATGTTCTTTGCCTGGCATGTGCAGATCGTGGATAAACTCAGCAAGATCCATTCCACCGGTCTATTGGCCTTCAATCAGTTTGCCGTATGCGCGCTGCTTTCCACGGTATCTGCTGTGATCTGGCGGCTCTTTATGCATCCTCAAGATCTGATCTCAGGAATGTATCTGGCCGGCATCAGATCAGCATTTTGGCCTATCCTATATGGAGGGTTGATCAGTGTGGGCATAGCCTACACTTTGCAGATCAAAGCCCAGCAAAAAGCGGATCCTGCTCCAGCGGCTGTAATCATGTGTCTGGAAGGAGTATTCGCGCTTTTGGGAGGGTGGTTGCTGCTCAGCGAAAGCATCAGTTTGCGTATGCTTATCGGAGCCGGATTCCTGCTCTTGGCCATGCTGCTGCTGAGTGTTCCGGCAAGAAATTCATTGACAAAAAATGGGCGCTCAATTTCAGTGCGCAAACGTAGTATTTGAACAAGGAAAAATAAATGGTTTTATACACAATAGCCCTGATAATTCACGCGATTATCTGCATCGCATTGGTGCTGGTGATCCTCGCGCAAAGCTCGAAAGGTGGCCTTGATGCCAATCTTGGCGGTGCCGCGATGAACGTTTTTGGTGGAAGCGGAGCGTCTCAGATGCTCAAGAAATGGACTCAGATTTTGGCCATTATCTTTGCCGCATCCTGCATCCTGTTGGCCTTTTTGGTGAAAGACATCAGAAGCAGCGGTGTCAGTGGTGTTCAGCAACGTCAAAGCAAGATTGCTGATACCGAGCAGCCCGCCGAAAGCGCTCCCGTGAATGATCCTGCCCCTGTAGAACCCTTGCAGGGCGAATAAAATCCAGGCAGAAGTGGTGGAATTGGCAGACACGCAAGACTAAGGATCTTGTGCCTGTAACGGGTGTGCGGGTTCGAGTCCCGCCTTCTGCACCAAGCTTACACAGCCTCCTGACCAGGGGGCTTTTTTTGTGCTTAGTGCTTAGTGCTTGGTGCTTAGTGCTTAGTGCTTAGTGCTTAGTGCTTGGTGCTTGGTGTTTGGTGCTTGTGTTTGGTGGGGATGATCAGTTCTTTTTGTTTGCGGATTTCCGAGGGGCCGGGGATGTGGATGGGCAAGCCACTATCGAAATCCATGCCGGTGTAATACATGCAGGTACTGATGGTCATGGGAGTGGGTGTAAACTCTTGTACTTGCTCCACTCGGATATTGTTTTCTCTTAGCCAGTTCTTTAGGGCAATGGCGTCGGCCATTGTGGTTCCGGGATGGCCGATGATGAGATAGGGGATGATCTGGCGCTTGATTCCCGCCTTACGCACTTCTTCGAAGTATTCTTTGCTGAATGCTTCAAAGCTTTTGATGGGAGGTTTACCCATAAGTTTTAGCACAGAGTCCGCGCTGTGCTCTGGAGCGAGTTTCAAGCGTCCTCCGGTATATTTTGTGGCAATGGCAGAGATGTAGCGTCTGTGCCCCAAGGCCATGTCATGACGGATTCCGCTGGCAATGAAGACATGCTTGACATTCGGTAATCGAGAAACACGATCCAGCAGTTTTAACTGAGCGTCATGATCACTCTTTAGATTTGGACAGATGGAAGGGAAGATGCAAGATCGGCGTTTACATGAAGCAGGGAAACCCAATTTGCAATAGCTTTTATACATATTGGCTGTGGGGCCGCCAATATCTGAGATCACGCCATCAATCTTGCTTGCTTCAAGGGTGATGGAGGCTTCACTGCGGGATTGGATGTGGCGTCCCTGATGGGTGGCGATGGCGCAAAAATTGCAGCCACCATAGCAGGCGCGGTGGGAAGTGATGCTTTTGTGAATCTGTTCCCAGGCAGGGATTCTCTTTCCGGCATATCTGGGATGCGGAGCGCGCGCGAAGGGCAACGCGTAGATGGCGTCCATCTCTTCGCTGCTCAGCGCTGCTGCGGGAGGGTTATGTTTGATGATCCGCCCTCCGTTTTCCTGATACAATGCTTCCTCCATGTGTCTGGCATAAAAGAGCCGGTTCATGGCCAGAAACACAGCTTTATCCTTACAGGATATGGCATCGGGCAATTTCGTTGCGGAATCGGGAATACCCGAAACAAAGCAGACTGTGGCGGGAGTGTCTTGGATGTCCGGCATATTAAGCCCATGGTCCAGGGCTTTAGCGATCTCCACCGTTGTTTTTTCCGCCATGCCATAGACCAAAATGTCAGCTTTGCTGTCACTGAGGATGCTGTTTCGGATTTTGTCCTGCCAATAGTCATAATGCGCGATCCGACGCAGCGAAGCCTCAATGCCTCCGATGACCACGGGACTGCCTTTGAACAAACGCCGTACGATATTGGTGTAGATCATGATTGCCCGATCCGGCCTTTGTCCTGCTTCACCATTGGGCGAATAGGCATCATCATGCCGCAATCTGCGTTGGGCAGTATAGTGATTTACCATCGAATCCATATTGCCGGAAGTGATACCAAAGAATAGTCTGGGAGTACCCAAAGCCAGGAAGTCTTCATCTTTTCGCCAATCCGGTTGGGGGATGATCCCCACTCGAAATCCGGCTGCTTCAAGGCTGCGACCGATGATGGCGGCTCCAAAGGAAGGATGATCGATATAGGCATCACCGCTGATGAGGATGATGTCGAGGCTGTTCCAGCCTTTGGCTTTAACTTCAGACGCGGTGGTGGGCAGAAACGCGAATCCGGGTTTCATCAGGGTAGCAAAAAGGGCGCCATGACAGCGCCCAAATTGTGTTCAGCTATCCTCAGGGGTTAATCCTGATAATGTTGATAGCCTGCACGCCTTTGTCGGTTTCCATCAAATCAAAGGTAACGTATTCATCTTGCTCCAGGACTTTGAGTTCCCGGGGTGAGTTTGTAACAATGGATTTCCAGTGTACGAAGTATTCCTTGTTGTCCTCAGTGATAATAAAGCCGTAACCTTTATTTTTATTAAACCACTTCACTTTTCCGTTCATAAGAACCTCTTTTATATCAGATATGCCAATTATATCAGGCGTGAAATTCCGTCAACACAAAAGTTGCAAGATTCGTGATTATTTTCCTTTCTCGGGGTGACGTCACTTTTTTGATTGACTTTTATTGAGCCTCTCAGAGAATGCCACATAGCATAAAAATCAATATTGAAGAGGTGGTTTATGGAGTACAGGATATTACTCGTTGATGACGATCGACTCCTGCGCGAGGTGATAGGCGAATATCTGGAGCTCAACGGTTATCAGGTTGATATGGCAGAAGATGCGGCGAATGCTCTGGCCAAGTTTGAAGCGGGTAAATATGATTTAGCTCTAATAGATCTGGTGATGCCGGGGATGAACGGACTGGAACTGATGCAACAGCTAATTGCCGCCGATGGCGAACTTTTTTGTTTGATTATGACGGGTTATCCCACCATCGACAGCGCTTATAAATCCATGGTGGAAGGAGCGTCGGACTATATCATCAAACCTTTCCAACTCAGCGAATTGATCACCGCCATCAGGCTGCATCTCAAACAATGACATATCACGTCATCCTCGAAGAACCGGATCGATCAGTTTCAGCCACGGGGGGACAGAAGTCTCAACAAGGCTATGACTATTGGTACAATCCCATCTTCATGGATGCTATAGCAAAGCTGCATGACGTTAAAGCACTCCTGTTGAGTGTATTCAAAGGCGAAGAGCTGGTAGCGATAATGCCGCTTTACGAGCGGAAAAAGCTCTCAATCAAAGCACTTGTGTGCCCGGTGGGGGCTTACTATCAGGGTTTACACACCTTTTTTGAGGCTGAAGCAACTCCAAACCGGGTTTTGCTGGATACCTGCGCGATTTCATCTGAGCTTGCCAATTATCTCAGCTCCCGCTATGGCAGAATCAATCTGAAGCTTAGTCCGGAAAACACTGATGTGCGTGGATTTACCTGGAATGGCTTCAAGGCTGCCCCGCTTTATACCTTTTATCACGACAGGATGGACACTTTGCACATCCTGCAGGATGAGAAAAAGAAGCTAAAGCGTGCTGAAGCTACCGGCATGAGCATCGTGGAAGCCTTTGATCCCGATGCTTTTATCCGATTACAAACACAACTCGACAGCCGCAAAAAGAAAAGCCTGGGAGTGGATGTCAAACGCTTGGCAGAGTTCTTTGCTACTCTGCACGCAAATGGCCTTTTGAAGCAGTATAATATCGAACTGGACTCACGGATAATAAGCACGAACATCATGTATTACGATGGGGGAGATGTGGCCTATACTGTGTTCATGGCCAGTGAAGAGCAGGCAATGAAGCAGGGTGCTGCCACCTATCACAGCGCAAAACTGATTGATCAATTGCCGCCTTACTGTCGAGGGTTGGATTACTGTGGGGCAAATGTTCCCGAAGTGGCCAGATTCAAGGCAGCATTGGGGCTGAAACTGAAAGCGTTTTACAGTCTGAGTAAATAGAGAGGAAAATGGAATCAATAGTGATACTCTATGGAGGTATATCCCCGGAGCGGGATGTATCCCTGGTATCCGGAACGGAAGTGGGAAGAGTATTGACAGAAGCGGATTACTCTGTCAGCTATCTGGATCCCGGAGATTACCCGGATCTGGCTCTGCTGATCCAGGCCATCCGAGAGTTAAAACCATCAATGGTGTTTAACGCTCTGCATGGCGGAAGCGGAGAAAACGGTCAACTTGCAGCAGCATTGGAACTGGCTCATATACCCTTCACCGGATCGGGCTCCAAGGCATCCACAATAGCTATGGATAAATACATAGCGAAGCTGGTGGTGGGAGCAGAAGGTATCCCTTTGGCAAAACACATCTTGCTTAGAGCTAATCTTTTGGAGGATTACAATGATCCTCAGGATTATTCGACCTTCACCGACACGCTGGGCTTACCGCTGATCGTGAAGCCCAATGATGCAGGCAGTTCCGTGGGAATCACCATCGTTCACGAACTTACCGAGCTCAAACCCGCAGTGGAAGATGCCTTCCGATATTGCAGCAGCGTGCTCTTGGAAGAATACATTGAGGGACGTGAACTCACGGTGAGCATCCTGGATGGCAAAGCCTTACCGGTGGTGGAGATCAGGCCCCATGCCGGATGGTATGATTATCACAACAAATACACAAAGGGCAAGACCGAATATCTAGCCCCAGCCCCGATCGATGAGGCCACTTTTCAGCTCTGTCAGCTGTATGCCGAACGTGCCTTCTTTGCTTTGGGCTGCACGGTGTATGGCAGAGTGGATTTTCGCTTAAGAGCCAATAGACCTTACTTTTTGGAAGTTAACACGTTGCCGGGGATGACATCTTTGAGCCTTACACCCATGGCAGCCAGAGCAGCGGGAATGAGTTTCCCGGAGCTCTTGCAACAGATCATAAAACTATCACGAAAACCCAATGTGGAGGAAACATGAAGCGTTTTCATCTTCTCATGATTATTCTGCTGTTCAGTGCCATGCTTGCGGCACAAGGTTTCACCGTGGACTTCATGCCGAAACGGCTGATGGTGAACCATTTCAGCACCTTTGATATTGATCCGCTTAATCCCCAAACCCAGCCTTTGCTCACCAGTCTCAGGGTGAACAATTTTGGGGCAGCGCAACGCTTTGATTTGCAAGTGCAGATCAAATGGAACAACGCGGTTATCGTGGGCGAGGGTGAGGCTCTTTATGGCAGCATCCATGCCATTCCGGAAGGTAATCCGCTGAACCTTAGCAATCGGGATTTAGTATCCAACGAAAGCGGATTATATCTGCAATCGCAAACCAGTATTGACTTGATGGAAGCGGTAAAGGCCTATCCCACTTTAAAAGAAGCCCTGATGGCCGGTTACTTTCCCGATGGAAATCTGGAGTTGCACGTGTCCATCAAAGCCCAGGGAACTACTATGTGGGAAGATAGCGATGTCTTTACCCTGGTCATTCGCAATGCGGGAGCCATCTATCTCAGCAGTCCGGGCAGCAGAATCAACACCATGCCTCCACAAATCTCCGGTTTGCCGGTTTCATTCTTCTGGAACGCGGTGGCAACGAGCTTTAACGATCAGTATCTCATCATCAAGGAATTTGCTCCCAACGAGATCCCGGAATCCAATACCGTGGAAAGCCGGGGTGCGGTGGTCTATGACAGCTTCCGCGATGGCATTGGGAGCGTAGAGAGCGGATTCTCTGAATACATCCCCTTCAACGACGGTTGCTACTACGCCTGGCAGGTATATTCTCCCTTGCATGATGGCATGAGTCCGGTGCTGCCTGATACGCGCTACAGCGGCCCGGCAAAGCGTTTGGCCAGCTCCTGGCATGTGTTTCAGTATGTGGAAGATAGCCAAAGCCAGCTCATAGCCGGAGAAATCTACGGTATTCTCAGTCAATTACGAAATGATCTCATCTTGAACCTTCTCCTGCAAGGTTATATGCCCACCGGAGAGGTGTTCCTGGATGGACGCAGCTACCGGGGACAGGAAGCTTTGGATATCATCGAAAGCCTGGCTGGAAAAGACTTCCAGGTAGAGATCAAGGACTAAGGAGTTTAACATGAAAAAGTATATTTTATTGTCCCTGTTGTTAGTCCTCGTGCTATCTGTCTTGCAAGCCAATGCCATTGCCACACTCATGGCTCACAAAGGCAAAGTGAGCCTGAATCGAGTGACAGACCAGATCAAGTTCAAAAAGGGTGAACTTCTGATGAACAATGATGTCCTGCGCACCGGAGCAGAGAGCTTTGCTGCTTATAAATATGTGGATGCCAGCTCAACCGTAAAGATGTTTGCCAATAGCGTGGCCACGATCAATGGCAGCAAGGACGGAAATAACCTGAGCAAATCAGTTACCGTCAGGCAAGGTAGTGTGCTCACCAACGTGAAGTCCGGCAGCGGTCTGTTTCGGGTAAACACTCCCACCACTGTGGCCTCGGTGAAGGGCACGGAGTTCCTTACCCGGGTGGAAGAAGGCGGAGCCACGATGTTTATCGTCAGTGAAGGCGAGATCGAAGTGCGGGTCCTGGCTTCGGATGAGGTAGCCAATGTTGGCAAAGGTAAAACTGCCATGATCAGTGCCTTAGGCGATATCCATCTCAGAGATAGCAATCCGGAAGACCTCAGTCTGGCCGAGCAGGAAGAACTGGAAGCAATGCGTGAAAGCCTCCCCACCACCATCCGCATTCCCGTTTTGGACGAATCCGGCAAGCTCAAGTATATTGAGATTACCTACTAAAGGAGCATCAGCATGAAACAGATAATTTTGATTTTGCTCGCTACACTCTGCGTTTCGTTGCTTGCTGCTGTGAATGCCATCCATGTGATGCCCACTTCATACTTACCGGGTCTGGATCTGGAGCTTCGTGTAGAGATTACCCAAGGCGCGAATACTCTGAAGGCTGTGAACTTGCAGTATCGCGCTGCCGGAGAAAGCAAATGGCTGGATAGCAGCATGCGTGAAGAAAACCCCGGCTTTTGGCTGGGCAGTATTCCCCGCAACACTTACAGCACTTCGGAAGTGGAGTATCGATTTGAGTTTGAACTGCTTGATGGTAAAAAGGAGTATCTGCCGGCAGAGACTTCGCTGAGTGAAGCCTATGTGATAGCTCCGAAGGCTACGCAAGGTACTAAAAGCGATGCCTTTGTGCGCCTGAACGAAGAAAGCAGCATCACCAATGACGAGGATTATCTTCTGGTGGTCAGTTTTCTGGCTATCGCGGACGAGCTTGATCCCGCTACGCTCAAAGTCTTCGTGTCCGACCGGGATGTTACGGAGCTTACCCAGATCAGCGGCTCTACCCTTTTATATCGTGAAGCCAAACCCCGTCCCGGCATCAAAAAGGCTCTGGTGACCGCTGTTGCTAATGGCCGGGAGCTCTATTCCGAGACCTGGATCACTCAGATCAATCCCGGAAAAGCAAAGCTGGAACTGCCATTTACCTATCGTGGCTCGGTGAATCTCTCCGCCAACTCCTATTCCAGCACGGATTCAGATATCTCCTTTGGCAATACCCTTAGCGATTTTGCCACCTGGGCAGATATCTATGCCAGTTACGGCATTCTCGATCTGTCCACCAGGCTCTACATCTCAAGCCTGGAAGAGAGCAATAAACAGCCGGTAAACCGCTATACCTTCGGAGTTCAGATCCCTTATCTTGATCTCTTTTTCGGCGATTACAGCCCTGAGCTATCCGAATATACCCTAAACGGCAAGAACATTCGTGGGCTTTATTCGAAGTTTGATTCCAAATATCTGCGTCTGACCTGGGCGCATGGTGAAGCTGTACGCAAGACCACAGTTGAGGGAAATGCGGAACTTACCATGCCATATAATAGCGGCACTTTCAAGCAGGAAGCCATTGGAGCCCGCATCGCGATTGGCATGGAAGATGGCTTCACTTTGGGCTTTTCCGGCTCTCGCCATCGGGATATCATCAGCTCGCTGGACCCCGATTATTATCGTTACATCGATGCCAACGGCGACGAACAATATAGCACAAAGGCCAGAGACAACGCGGTTATGGCCGTGGATGTGAAGCTCAATGTGCCCGATCAGCATGTGATGATGGGAGTGGAACTGGCAGCAAGTATGCTGAATACAAACACTCTTACCGGAGTGATCAGTGACGAAGAACTGAGTGATTATGGCATCAATCTTGATCTATCACCCTCGGATCTGGCCGACCTGTTTGTGATCAATAAAAACTTGGAACCCTTTGGGCTTACTGAGGCAAACCTGGCCTGGAAAGCCTTTATCCGCAGCTATATCATGAACAATATGATCACGATGGAGTATCAACAGACAGGCCCTGCCTTCAATTCCTTCGGTAGCTTCTATCAGATGAATGACTCCAAGATGTTCACTATCTCAGACCACATTGCCTTTGGCCGTATTCTCTATCTCAGCGGCTCTTTTAGTCAAACCGAAGATAACCTGATGGGGCATCAGACCGATACCAATAAATATCGCAATATTCAGGCCAGCGCCATCCTGCGCTATCCGCATCTGCCATACCTCAAGGCTACATACTATAACAACTCCTCAGAGAACTCGGAAAACACGGACATCGAATCTGACGCCTTCCTACCATATTCCGGTAGCTCAAGCATGATGAGTTTTGGTATTGGCTACAACTTCATCCAGATTCCTCATGTGCCCACCCAGATTGATCTTAGCTATCGCAGCGGAGATGACAGCCGTGAGTCTGGCAGCATTGATTCACGTGCCCTTGAGATCGTGAGTGATAACAAGAATAGTGGCCTGTCTTTTAGCATGACCAACCGTTTTCTGCCTGTTCCGCTCAAGACCTATTTTGCCTATTCAAGCGGTAAAAACACCGATAATCAGTTGGAGCAGGACTATACGAACAGCAGAATCTATCTGCGCGTAGAATACTCCTTCCTGGCAGAAATGCTGAAGCCCTATCTTTCGTTCTCTTCCACATCCCTGGGGGGAGATCAGGACGAACAATCATACACCCAAACCGCCCTTGGCCTCCAAGCTTATCCCCTGCGAAATCTGAGCATCAGCACTGATCTGTCACTGAAGGGTCACAGCAATAAGGACATATCCGATAAAGACTATAATACCACTACCTGGCGGCTCTTGATCAGCCAAAGGTTCTGATTCGATCACAGGCTCCGGCTGCAAGCCTCGATATTGCCATAACGCCTTGCGCGGCAGCCACCAAAGGTGCAAGGCTTTTATCTTTTGGGAGACCTTATGCTATTCTTACGCACTTATCTGTGGCCCCTTATCATTCTGCTTGCCTTGCAGATACTTTTCCTCAGTCCTCTGTTGCGCAGTGTGGAACATAAAGCTCAGGATAGCTTGTTTCGACTGCGAGGTCCCCGCGCGATTAGCGATGATCTCGTAATCATCGCCATCGATGATGCCTCAGACAGTGCCCTGGATACTCGCTGGCCCTATCCCCGGGAGTATCACGCGAAGCTCTTGCATAATCTCTTTTTACTCGGCGCGAAACAGGTGGTTTTTGATGTCACCTTCACCGAATCAGCCCTGGTCGAAAGCGATGCTTTGCTGGCTGATACCGCCTTCTACCATCAGAATACCATCTTTGCCGGCAAGGTATTAGCTGCTACCAGAAAAGGGGAACCATCCCGTCTCCTGACTCCGATCAAGCCTTTGCGGGATCGGGCTCTCAGCTGGGGTTTAGTCAACATCAACCCTGATTTCGACAATGTGATCCGTCAATATACTCTGTATGAGACTCATGATGAAGAGCCATTTTACAGCATTGGGGTAGCATCTTTGGCCAATTCCCGCATCTACCAGAGCAAGTGGGCCAAGCATATTGGTGTCCGGGATTCACAGCTTATGGTAGCAGGCAAGAAGGTACCTCTTCATCATCAAAACACCACACTGATCAACTACTATGGCCCTGCCGGACATTTTCCCTATGTGTCCTATGCAAGCGTTATCGACGATTCATCAATGGTGATGCCCGGATACTACGGGGTGGAGCTGAATGAATTCTATGATCTTCTGGAAAATGGGATTCTGGAAGGGAAAACCGTGCTGATCGGCGCTACCATGGATGAACTGCACGACAAATTTCCCACTCCCTTTGGCGGAGACTGGATGCCCGGAGTGGAGATTCACGCGAACTTCCTGGAGATGGTGCGGCAAGATAACTATCTGATCGCTCTGCCCTGGCTTTACTACATCTTGATTGAGCTGATTCTGCTGCTCCTCTTGTGGTTTATTTTCCGGCATTTGAAGCCCCAGTTTGGCGTCTTGATCCTCATCCTTCTGATTATTGCTAATTACACGGTGGCTAATTGGCTGTTTAGCTCGCGGAATATCCTGATTCCCATCATGCAAAGCGCGTCAGCTTTTGCCCTGCTCTACATCCTCAGCCTCATCCTGCACTATCTGAAGTCACTCAAAGAAAAGCAGTTTATCCGTAGTACTTTTCAGCAATACATGGCTCCGGAATTGGTAAATGAACTGCTCAAAAATCCTCATAAACTCAGCTATGGTGGCAGCTATCAGGAGCTCTCAGTACTCTTTTCAGACATTCGCTCTTTCACTACCTACACTGAAAGCCATCAGCCGGCTGAAACGGTGGAAATCCTCCGTGAGTACCTTACGGCAATGGTGAGCGTTATCACTCGTAACAAAGGCACCCTGGACAAATTTGTGGGCGATGAGATCATGGCCTTATACGGAACTCCGCTGCCTTTGGAAAATCACGCCCTCTATGCCTGCAAAACTGCCCTGGAAATGCGTGATACGCTTACTCAGCTGCAAGAAAAGTGGCATAGTGAAGGCCGTGAAATCTTCGAAATCGGAATCGGGGTCAATAGCGGTGGCGCAATCGTTGGGAACCTGGGCAGTGAACAGATCTTTGATTACACCGCCATCGGTGATACCATCAATCTTGGCGCCCGCCTGGAAGCCATTAACAAGGAATATGATACTGCCAAACACATCATCATCAGTGAATTCACCTATGAACTGGTAAAAGACAATGTGGAAGCGCGTTACCTGGATGAAGTGAAGGTAAAGGGAAAGAACAAGGCGGTTAAGATTTACGAGCTGGTGGGGATTAGGTGTTAGGTGTTAGGTGTTAGGTGTTAGGGAGCGCTTCGCTCGAGATAAGCGCCTTCGCTACGGCATAACGCATAACCCATAACCCATAACCCCCATGGAGTGCCGCTGGCACTTACAAGTAGAAACCTTGACAATGATACTTAGTCACTGACAATTACCTGGCACCCAACATCTAGTCCTCAGTCCCTGATTGTTCCGCAATTCGTAAAAGGTGTCCATGCTCTTTCAGCCAGCTATACTGAATGCGAAAATCTGGCATCAAATTTTCCACACAACTCCAAAAAGCCGCGGAGTGATTTGGGTGTTTTGCATGGCAGTATTCATGGATGATCACATAGTCAATCACATCTTGCGGAGCCATGATTAACGCGCAATTCAGCGATATTGCTCTTCGCGAAGAGTATGATCCCCAACGGGATTTGTTCCAGCGCAGACTGAATCTCACTTTGGGAAAACCGTGTTCTAATCCCAGTTCGAGGGCGCGATGGATCAGGGATTTTGCTTGTTCTGTGTAGAAATCTTTGAGTAGCGGGTGGATGTATGCTTTGTACTTACTCTTAACGATCAGATGTTTATCCGCATAGCGCCAGGCATATGGTGTATTGTCCACATAGCTGATGGTGATCGGTTCGCCCTTCAGTAAAACGGTGCTGCCATCTTCATAGCTGTGCTTTTGGTGCTTGCGTTCATAGTTTTCTTGAAGCTTGCGGATCTTGGCTTCGAATTCGTTCAGCTTTGAGAGCACTTCTTCAGCCGGAGTGCCCAGCGGAGCTCGCACCTCCAGCATACCATTGCCGATTGCCTTGATTAGCAATCCGCGCCGCCGGCTATGGATCAGTTTTATGTCCTTAAGTTCAATCATACTAGGATATAATGGGTAAGATGTTCTTAATGATTACCTCGCGCACATTGCGAAAGCCCAGCATTGCGCTATCTTCGTCTGTGGCGATATAGTTCACGGGATCTGGTAAGCTAACATGCAGCCGTTTCACCTCTTTATAAAAGGCGGGACAGCTTTTTGCGGCATTATCGCAAACTGTGATTAGCAGATCCAGATCCTCCCGGTGCCAATACTCTGATATAGATTCACTTTTCAGATAATCTGTAGCAATGCCTGATTCTTGCAAGGCCTTGATGGCCAGAGGATGCGGGCGTGAGGGATGCGTCCCTGCTGAGTATGCCTGCCAGCTGCCTTTCAGATATTGGTTGATAATAGCTTCTGCCATGATGCTGCGGCAGGAATTTCCGGTGCAAATGATCAGTACTTGCTTCATCATATATCCTTATTATTCAGTAGGGTCGCCATACAGGATTATGGTGGGTGATGCAATACCCGTTGTATCAAGTTGATTCTCCCACATTAACATACGGTCATGACCGTATCTCAACGGGGGGGGGGCCTTGGTATGAACCGGTTGAGCTTATGCCTGATCAGCTTCTTCGCTTTCTTCTGCGTCTTTATCAAAGTGATGGGCAATCAGGGTAGCCGCGAGGGATACCACAATACTAACCAGGATGCTAAATAGCACTATTTTGGCGATTTGCTTTCTTTGGGCTGGATCAAGTGGGCACGAATTCATTTCAACCTCCTGTGTTTATTACATAAACTATTCGATTCTTGGCCCAAGCCAAATCCATAAACGAAAAGAGGATCCGAAGATCCTCATATTGCGAGTTTATTGACACATCGGTTTAGCTGCCCAGAGTGGCCACCATCACGGCTTTGATAGTATGCATTCTGTTTTCGGCTTCATCGAAGACCACGGAATTGGGGCCTTCAAAGACCTCGTCACTTACTTCCATCGAGGTGAGGCCAAACTTCTCAAATATTTCTTTGCCGACCTTGGTTTTAAGATCGTGGAAAGCGGGCAGGCAGTGCATGAAGAGGGTTGTGGATTTGCCGGTTTTCTTCATCATCTCAGCATTCACCTGATACGGTTTGAGCAGTTTGATGCGCTTTTCCCACACGCTGTCCGGCTCGCCCATGGAGACCCACACGTCGGTGTAGATCACGTCTGCGCCTTTCACGCCTTTGGCGATGTCGTCGGTAACGGTGATCCTGGCACCGGTTTCAGCGGCCACGGCTTTGCATTTATCCAAGAGTTTCTTCTCCGGTGATAGGGATTTTGGGGCAACAATTCGGAAATCCATACCGGTCTTGGCAGCGCCGATCATCAGGGCGTTGGCCACGTTGTTGCGTCCGTCACCGGCATAGACGAAGGTCATCTCGCTGCAAGGCTTGTTCAGATGCTCCATAGCGGTGAGGAAATCGGCCAGCACCTGGGTGGGGTGATCCTGGTCGGTAAGGCCGTTCCAGACGGGAACGCCGGCATACTTTGCCAATTCTTCCACGATCTCCTGGCCATAGCCACGATATTCGATGCCATCATACATTCTGCCCAATACTCTGGCGGTATCGGCAATGGATTCTTTTTTGCCCATCTGGCTGCCGGTGGGGCCAAGGTAAGTAACGTGCGCACCTTGATCCAAAGCGGCAACTTCGAAGGCGCAACGAGTGCGGGTGCTGTCTTTTTCAAAGATCAGGGCAATGTTTTTGCCTTTGAGTTTCTGCTGTTCGGTTCCTGCGTATTTTGCGCGTTTGAGTTCCATCGACAGATCCAGAAGGAACTTCACTTCTTGGGGAGTGAAATCCATCAGGGTGAGGAAATGGCGGTTTCTGAGATTAAAAGCCATGGTTAGCTCCTTATTATTTAGTTTTTGCATTTGAATGCCACTTTAAAAAAGGCGCTTTCTAAGGCAAGGAAATTCCTATCTTGAGTCTCTGCAAGCTGGCCGGAAAAGCCCTGCCATCGTCAAAACCCTAAATCCCTAAAACCCTAAAACCCTAAAACCCTAAAACTAAAAAAAATGTCGATCTTTCTAAAGCTCAGCCGGAATGTAAGAGGATTTTTCTTGCCTGATATGCCCTGCCATATTTTCCTGTTTCCAAACTGTCTGTGGCCGAATGCCGCGAAAATTCAGATTTCGTGCAGGGATCACCGGCCTGGCAGGTATAATCAATACACAAAGTAAAAAAATGAAATTCAGCCCTATAAAGAGGTAAAATGAAACGCTGCCTAATCCTATTCCTGATGATCCCGGTGTTTTTGTGCGCCGGAACCTACAAGCTTGATCAAATGATAGAATATGGCTTGACCCATAGCTATCAGGTGCAAAAGGAAGAGCTCAGTTCAGAGCTCAGCTCCAGCTCGCTACGAAGCGCTAAGTGGAATCTCGTGCCCAGTGCCGGTATCAATGCCGGCCTCAGTCAAGACCTTGATCCTGTGGGCAGCAAGAGTGGAACTTCCACTACGGCCGGCTTCGAAATCGGCAAGACCATCTCACTCAATGATCCCGCTTACTTCAGCTATCGCAATGCTTTGGTGGACAGAGATGCAGCCGGAATCAGGCTGCAAAGGGGCTATCGCAGCTATGCCTATGACGTGTTTCAGGCCTATCTGGAAACCCTCTCCGCTCATAAACGTAAAAGCGCCCTGGAAGAGAACCTGGCCATTCAAAGCAGAGTCCTGGAGCAGAGCAGAGTGCTCCTGCAATTGGGCAAAACCACTCCTTTTGAAGTGAAGCAGAGCGAGATCGCCGTGATGAACAGCCGCATCAGCATCATCCAACTGGAAAACAGCATTGCCACCAGTCGGGCTAAGCTCTTTGCCCTGGTGCGTATGACCGATGAGGGATATCCCCTGGCCGATCTCGATGTGGATCTGACGAAAACAGTTCCTGCCTTCAGTACTGAAGAAATGGCAGAGTTGAAGCTGTTGGATCAAGATATGAAGAGAAACGAGCTGAGCCTCACTCAGAATAGATTGGATTACTTCCCTCGCGTGAGTTTGAGCTATAACTTCTCGCGCAGAGTGTATGGTGACGACTTCAAGTTTGACCAATATAATACCTCCCACGGTGTGAACCTGAATCTTTCCTACTCCTTGTGGAACATCTTTACCAATGGTGAATCCGCTACGCGCAGTAAAATCAATAAGCAGATGCTGGCTCTCAGCTATCAGGACGCGGTGGAAACCAGCCGTCGTTCTTACGATAGTATGGCTCAGGAATTGGAATACCTCTTACGTCTGGACGAACTCTATGAAGAACGCCTGGCCCAAGCCACAGAGCAGATTCGCATTGCCGAAGAACGCTATCGCCTGGGCATGATTCAGCTTCTGGATCTGGATAAAACTCGCACCGACTACATCTCGTCTGATATTGAATATAACAACAACCGCTATCAGATCATCCAAAAGCAGGAAGCGCTGAACTACCTGCTGTCCCACCAAATCTTAGGTAAATGGTAAAAATGAAGAAATACATCAAATACATCGTCATTATCCTGGTGATTGCCGCGGCAATCCTCGCTTTCAATAAATATCGCAAAGCCAAAAACGCTCCCGAATGGAGAACTGATAAGCCTTCTTCGGGCTCGGTGAGAGAAGTGGTGACTTCCACGGGGTCGCTGAATCCCTACTTGTTAGTGGATGTGGGCACCGAAGTGAGTGGAAAGATCGAAAAGCTCTACAAAGACTTCAATGATCCGGTAAAAAAGGGCGATCTGCTGGCTAAGCTGGACACCGAGATATTAAGCACTTCACTGGAAGCTTCCAGAGGGGATCTGGCCAAGGCCATCACCGCTATGGAAGAAGCAAAGCTGGATGTGGACCTTTTGACCGAGCTTTTCCGTCAGGATATGACTCCGGAATATGATTTGCAAAAAGCGGTGTTTCGCTATCAAACCGCGCAGCAAAACGTGGCCAACGCACGCCTGAACCTGCAACGCGCTCAGAAAAACCTTGATAATGCCTATATCACCAGCCCGATCAATGGCATCATCGTATCCCGTAATGTGGATGAAGGGCAGACCGTAGCCGCCAGCTTGAATTCTCCCACTTTGTTTGTAATCGCCAACAACCTGGATCGCATGCAGATCAAAGCCAACGTGGATGAAGCAGACATCGGTAAGATCAAAGTGGATATGCCTGTGGAGTTTAGCGTCGATGCCTATCCCATGCAACGTTTTACGGGGAGTGTGCAGCAAATCCGTTTGAACCCCACCTCGGATTCCAATGTAGTGAGCTATAGCGTGATCATCGATGCCACCAACCCCAATCGATTGTTACTACCCGGCATGACTACCAATGTAACCTTTATCATTCAAGCCAAAGAATCCATACTCAGGATCCCCGAGCTGGCCACTCGGTTCCGTCCCAGCAAGGAAATCTGGGAACTCTTCGGTCTCAAATGGGACGAGGAACTGCTCAACGCGGGAACTCGTTTGCGTCAGGAGATGATGGCCAAAGCTGCCTCAGTAGCCAAAACCGCAGCTCCTGCCACTGCTGACAGCGCAAAGACCAAAACGCCGGAAACAGCAGTTGCATCTGGAACAGGCCGTGGCTCCAGAGGTGGCGCGGGAAGAGGCATGATGGGCAATCCCGGATCCGCTCCTGCCACTCGCTCCGCATTAGTCTGGGTATTGCGAGACGGAACTCCCACGCCGGTATTGGTACGCACCGGAGTATCAGACGGAGCTTTTGTGGAGCTCATCGACGGCCTCTCTGAAGACGATATCCTGGTAACCGGCGTGATCTACAAAGATCCCAAACAGGCTGCTACAAACACAGCCGGACCCGGCATGAGAAGGTTTTGATGCAGGACATTCTGCTTAGCACCAAAGCAATGGCCAAAACCTATCAGATGGGGGATATCCGGGTTCACGCTCTGAAGGGAGTGGATCTCACCGTGCAGCGGGGAGAATTCATCGCCATTATGGGTGCCAGCGGTAGCGGTAAAACCACATACATGAATCTCTTGGGTTGCCTGGACAAGGCCTCCACCGGATCTTACATCCTGGATGGCATTGCCGTGCATGAGATGAGTGATGAGGAGCTAACCATCGTACGCAATCAGAAGATCGGCTATGTGTTCCAGAGCTTCTATCTTTTGCCTCGTACTACTGCTTTGGAAAACGTGGAGTTACCCCTCTTGTATTGTCGCAAATGTTCACTGCACGAACGTCATGAAAAAGCGCTGAGAGCTCTTCGCATCGTAGGCATTGAAGACCGTGCAAAACACTTTCCCAATCAGCTTTCAGGCGGTCAGCAACAACGGGTGGCCATCGCCAGAGCCATCGTCAACGATCCGGTGTTCATCCTGGCTGATGAGCCCACCGGCAATCTCGATACCAGAACCAGCATCGAGGTGATGGCGGTGTTTCAGGAATTACATGCCCAGGGCAAGACCGTGATTCTGGTTACTCACGAGAGCGACATCGCCCAGTATGCCGAGCGACACATCACTTTTCGGGATGGCTTGATCATATCCGATAAAGTGAATCCCCACCCACGCAAGGCAGCTGAAGACCTCATTAAACTGCCCAAGATTGACGAGGAGGATTGAGCTATGTCCGTACTTGGAATCATTCGCATAGCCTTTAAGTCCCTGGCGCGCAATAAAACCCGTACTTTCCTCACCATGCTGGGCATCATCATCGGTGTGGCGGCAGTGATCACCATGCTGGCCATCGGCCAGGGCGCCAAGAAGATTGTGGAAGATCAGGTAAACTCCATGGGCACAAACGTGATCATGGTCTATTCAAACTTCTCTCAGTCCACAGTACGTCAGGCCGCAGGTGGTGGAAATCTGCTCACGATCGGAGACGTGGAAGCCATGCGCAATCAATTGGATGGCGTGCTCTACGCCTCACCGGTCTATAACTCCTGGGGTCAGCTCAAGTTCGAAGGGAACAATTGGCGCACCGGCATCATGGGCGTGGACGCGGATTTCTTTTTCATTCGGGATATGCGCGTGAGCCAGGGAGAGTTTTTTCACCCCACCGATGTGGAAAACGGAGCAAAGGTATGCGTGATCGGGAAGACCGTGGCTGATAACCTCTTTGGCGATGTGGATCCGGTGGGACGCATCATCCGCATTCGCAACATACCTTTTGAGGTGAGAGGAGTGCTGGAAGCCAAAGGCCAAAGCGTGATGGGTAATGATCAGGACGACACTGTGATCGCGCCCTACACCACGGTCTATACCAGGCTTTTGGGGCATCGCTGGAGAAACATGACTATTCTGGTTTCTGCCACCAGTAGAGACATCATTCACATTGTGCAACAAGACATTATGGATCTCTTACAATCCCGCCATCGGGGGACCACCAGCGAGGAGTTTGTCGTAACCTCACAGACTGATCTGGCCCAAACCGCCAATGACGTGTCAAACACAATGACCATCCTGCTGGCCTCAATAGCCGGAATATCACTATTGGTCGGTGGAATCGGGATCATGAACATCATGCTGGTCTCGGTCACCGAACGCATCAAAGAGATCGGGATCCGCATGGCGGTGGGTGCCGGTAAACGCGACGTCCTACTGCAATTCATCATCGAAGCCATTGCCATCAGTATCATGGGTGGCATCTTGGGCATCCTGCTGGGCTTCGGAGCAGCCAGGATCGTGGGAGATACCATGAAATGGAGCATCGCGGTCACGCCATGGTCGGTGATTCTCTCCGTGGGCTTCTCCATGGCCATCGGCATCTTTTTCGGATGGTATCCCGCCAAGAAGGCAGCGAATCTGAATCTGATCGACGCACTGAGATACGAATAAGACCTACTCTCATATATATCAATCGAGCCCGGACTGCCGCAAGCACTTCGGGCTTGACTTTATCCTATGTTTAGCCCATGTTCTCCTCGTGTCATGAAGGGAACACAAGGTAAAGCAGAGCCAAACCGGAGGCAACTCTAGCAGGTCTCACCTTGTCCGGAGGCAATAGACCATCTCGGAATATAGGCCTAACTCCCTGCCTTGCCAGTAAATAGGAATATCATCCGGTAGTGTCAGGGATTCGAAGTGCTTTGCGTTTTATCCATGATTGATAAGGCCTCAGGCACTTTTTAGTGGACAAGGATCGCTGATTCAAAATCCTGACATTTCACAGCACATCAAATATTTGGAGCCAATAAAGGATTTTATTATGAAAAGCGATGCGGATAGTCCGCTTTCGAAGATACGAAACATCGGCATCATGGCCCACATCGATGCCGGAAAGACCACTACTACGGAAAGGATTCTGTTTTACACCGGCTTTCTGCACAAAATGGGTGAAGTGCACGATGGCAACGCCTTCACAGATTGGATGGAGCAGGAACGCGAACGCGGAATCACGATTACTTCGGCAACTGTCACCTGCCCCTGGAATGAGCATCAGATAAACATCATTGATACTCCCGGACATGTGGATTTCACCGCGGAAGTGGAGCGTTCACTGCGAGTGCTCGATGGCGCGATCGGAGTCTTTTGTGCTGTGGGTGGAGTGGAGCCGCAATCCGAGACAGTATGGCATCAGGCGGATCGCTACCATGTTCCGCGGATGGCTTATGTGAACAAGATGGATCGCATCGGAGCGGATTTTGACCGCGTGATCCAGATGATCCACGAACGCCTGACGCCGAAGGCCATCGCGATTAACATCCCGATTGGCAGAGAGGATTGCTTCGAGGGCGTGATCGATCTCGTGGGCATGCAAGCATGGTATTTTGATCCTCTCACCCATGGTTCCCAGACCCGACATGTCCAGATTCCCGATGCTATGATGGATGAAGCTTGCGAAGCCAGAATGCAGCTATTGGAAACCATCTCTGAATATGATGATGAACTGATGATGCTCTATCTGGAAGGGGATGATATCCCTGAAAGCTTGATCCGCAAAGCTATCCGAATCGGCACCATCGAGCATGGCCTGATCCCGGTCCTGTGTGGCTCATCGCTCAAAAACAAAGGTTTACAGCTGCTGCTAAACGCTGTTGTGGACTTCCTGCCCTCGCCATTGGATATTGGCGATACTCATGCCTTCGAGGTGGAAACGCACAATCCCGTTCCTCTGGCGCCGGATCCCGATGCTCCGTTGGTGGCGATGGCTTTCAAAGTGCAGGTCGATAAATACGTGGGCAGATTGGTGTATGTGCGGGTATATTCCGGTACTCTGAAAAAGGGCGGAACATTCCTGAACATGACCAATGGCAAACGCGAAAGAATTTCCCGTATCTTGCAGATGATGTCCAACAAAAAGAACGATCTGGACTGTCTGCATGCCGGAGATATCGGAGCAGTGGTTGGCCCCAAGTTCCTCATCACCGGAGATACTCTCACCGATGGACAGATGGACGTGGTGCTTTCCAAAATGCATTTCCCGGATTCCGTAATCTCGATCGCCATCGAACCCAAAACAAAGTCCGACCAGGAAAATTTGGGTAACGCCCTGGCGCGCATGGAAGAAGAAGACCCCACCTTTAAGGTGCATATCGATAAAGACAGTGGGCAGACCCTGATCTCCGGAATGGGGGAGCTGCATCTGGACATCATCGTGGATCGCATCAAGCGCGAGTTTGGCGTGAGCGCGAACGTGGGCAACCCTCAGGTTTCCTACAAAGAAACCATTACCAAAACGGTTGAATGCCGGGAAGTATTCCAGCGCGAAATGGGCGGCAAGGGCAATTATGCCGTCGTGCATTTTCGCCTGAAACCCATTGCGCTTGCTGATCTTCCGGAAGAGGGAAAGAACACTTTCACCTGCTCTGCGCGTCCCGAAGAGATCCCTCAGCTCTACTGGAAAGGGATCGAGGAAGCCGCGCTGGGAGCGCTTGCCGATGGCCCCTTGATCAGTGCTAATGTGGAAAGAGTGGCCATCGAACTCATCGGTGGAGATCACAATCCGGTGGATTCAAATGAGCTTGCCTTCAGGATCGCGACTTCGATGGCCATTGGCAAGGCTTTGCGAGAGGCCAATCCGGTGATTATGGAACCCATCATGCTGCTCAATGTGCATGCCCCGGATGACTTTGTGGGTGACATCATCTCGGATATTAACGCTAAACGCGGGAAGATCGAAGTGATGCGCAGACATAATGACTATTTACAGGAAGTGGTGGCAGATGTGCCGCTCTCAGAACTATTTGGCTATTCGACCCGCATCAGAAGCCTCTCTCAGGGGCGCGCGTCCTATAGTCTGGAATTCAAGAAATTCGAGATAGCACCGCAACTGGTGCACAATCAAGTCTTGCGAAGAATACGTGGCTATGCAGAATAATCTTGACATGAAAAAGAACAATCCGAAATATGGGCGCAAGCAAAAAAAGTCCAAGGAGACAGTTATGAATATCGAGCTAACTTTCAGCGGTGAGATTGCTGCCATGAAGATTGATGGTATCCTTAACAGTGAAAACGCTCACATTCTGCAAGAGAAGCTGAGCGAAGTTATGCAGAGCGATGCGAAATTACTTGAGCTGGATTTACTGGATTGTCGCAACATATCGTCCACCGGCATCGGCAAAATCCTCCTGTTTTACAAAGACTTTATATCCAAAGGCGGAGATATCGAAGTGGTTCGCTCTTCAAACAGCGTGTATGAGCTGTTTACTATGCTGAAGCTGAACCAACTCTTTACTGTAAATCTGGGATAAGTATGGCAGATAAGGCCAGGATATTGGTGGTGGATGATAGCATCGCCATCGTGAACTCATTGCAATCCATACTGAGCATCAGTGGTTACAATGTTGACTCGTCCTTCAATGGCAGTGACGCTCTGCGCAAGATCTATAAAAACGAATATGACCTCGTGATCTGTGATATTGAGATGCCGGGGCTTTCCGGACTGGAGTTTCTGGGACGGGTGCGTCAGGATTTTGATCGTTCATTGGATGTGATCCTGATGACGGGATATCTGGAGCATGACTATTTCATCGAAGCTATCCGGCTGGGGGCCAGCGACTTTATCCGCAAACCCATCGATACCAAACAGATGATTCACTCCATCCAGGAGCTCATGTTTCGCAAGCGTAGCAGGGACGACATCATGGGCTTCTATTCGCATCTCAATCGAGCCAGTTTTTGCTATGAAATCAGTGCCGAGAGCTTCACCAGCTTTGCCATCTCCAAGGTGTTCAGCAGCCAGTTGAGGCAGCGCTTCAAAGTGAATTCAAACGTGTTGAATGAACTCCTGGTCTGTGTGGATGAGATGGTCTACAACGCCTTTATCCATGGCACTTTGGGCCTCAGCGTCGCGGAACGTGCCTTGGGGCATGATCAATTGCAAGCGCTAATTTCGGAGAAGCTCCAGGTTCCCGAGATCAAATCCCGGGTCTTGCGGCTCAGTTTTACTGTCGATAATCTGGAAAATGTGATCGAGATCAGTGTGGAGGATGAAGGCCCCGGATTTGATCATGTGTCCTGGCTCAAGCAAGTCCAAAAAGAGCAAATCCTTGATATACAGGAGCATGGCAGAGGGCTATCCTTGCTCTATCATCTGAGCGACACCTTGATCTTTGACAAGGGCGGACGCTTCGTGAGCATCACAAAGAGTCTTTTGCATTCCGGCAAAGATGCGTCTTGATGGCTTCTTTGCTTTAGCGCCGGATCAAGCCCCTCAGGATATCGAGTATCTGATCAGTGAGTATCTGGGGTGTAGTAGAGCTGAACTGGCGCTCGCCCCGATCCCCAATGAAGAACAAGAGCAGGCACTAATTGCCGCAATATCACTTCTGCAGAAAGGGATGCCTGCGCAATACATTGTGGGCAGAGCTTGGTTCTACGGGCTGGCCTTCAAGGTAAACCCCCATGTCCTGATTCCCCGCTACGATACCGAAGTATTGGTAGAGGCTGTGCAGCGCTACCTTAGTCCATGTGATCGGGTGCTTGATCTCTGCTGTGGTAGCGGTATTATCGGCATCACGCTCAAGCATTTAATGCCTGATTTGGATGTTCATGCCTCAGACATTTCCAACTCAGCTTTGGAAGTTGCAAAAAGCAATGCCGTGCTGCACAAGACAGAGATCACTTTTCATCAGGCAGATCTTTTCCCGATTGGCTTGCCCCCTTTTAACGCCATTATCTCAAATCCGCCCTATATCAGCAAATCCGAATATCAAGGTCTCGACCCCGGAGTCCGGGAATATGAGCCCGGTTTAGCTTTACTGGCCGGAGATGATGGGTTGGACTTTTATCGTAGGATTACCACTCATGCCTCGCAGCACTTGAGTAGCGAAGGAATTCTGGCTTTGGAGCACGGAGCCGGTCAACAAAACGATGTACTGCACTTGACAGAAAAAGCAGGCTTCAGAACTCTGGAAAAGGGGAAAGATCTTGCTTCCCGAGATCGTTACCTGATAATACAAAAACGAGGATAAGATGGATAAATTCATCATTGAACATAGCCGCGATTTGAGCGGAGAAATCCAGGTAAGTGGCGCAAAAAACGCCATTCTTCCCGCCATGGCAGCCTGCCTTCTGGCTCCGGGTAAATCCATACTCCGTAACGTCCCCAATCTCATTGATCTGAAGACCATGGCGCACCTTTTGCGCGTGATCGGAGCCAGGGTGGATTACGACAAAGGCTCGATGAGCATCGACAGCAAGGACGTGTGCTTTCCGGAGGCGCCTTACGAACTGGTGAGCAAGATGCGCGCTTCCATATATGTGCTGGGGCCGCTGTTGGCCAGATTGGGCAAAGCCAGAGTCAGCTTCCCCGGTGGTTGCGCCATCGGTACTCGTCCGGTTGATCTGCATCTCAAGGCTCTGGAAGCTTTGGGTGTGCGGATTGAGATCGAACACGGCTATATCAATGCCACTGTGGATCAATTGATCGGCGCGGACATCCATTTTGAGAAGTCCTCTGTGGGTGCCACCATCAATACGCTGATGGCCGCTGTTTATACCAAGGGTACCAGCAGGATGTTCAATGCCGCGATGGAGCCGGAAGTGGATTCGACCATCGATATGCTGAACAAGATGGGTGCCAGGATCAGCGGGAAAGGCAGCACCACGCTCACCATTGAAGGCGTGGATGATCTCTTCCCGGTGGAGATGACCATGATTCCGGATCGCATAGAAGCAGGCACTTTCCTGATTGCCGGAGCCCTATCCACGAAGCCGGTCACCGTCCGTGGCTGCGAGCCGGAGCACCTCACGCCATTGCTCGAGAAGCTTCGTGAAACGGGTTGCGCACTGGAGATCAAAGGCCAGGATATCACTGTGATTCCACCTCTGAAGATCAAGCCGGCCAACATCTTAACCCTACCTCATCCGGGATTCCCCACCGATCTTCAGGCACAGTTTACCGTGCTCATGTGTCTGGCAGAAGGGATCAGCTTTGTGGAAGACACCGTATTCCCTGACCGCTTTATGCACGTCGCCGAGCTCAACCGCTTGCAGGCCAATATCAGGATGGATCGCAATGTCGCCAGCGTGAAGGGAGTGGAGCGACTCAGCGGAGCCGAAGTCATGGCCACTGATCTGCGTGCCAGCGCGGCCTTGGTCTTAGCCGGAATGATGGCAGATGGTACCACAACGGTATCCCGCATCTATCACATCGACCGTGGCTATGACCGCATCGAAGAAAAGTTGAATGGCATCGGGGCGAAGATCAGAAGAGAGATCGGATAGCAGTAAGCGGGATTTGTCGATCTACAGGTGAATCCCTAACCCAAGATTTAAGGGCTGCCGAGGCAGCCCTTTTACTATATGTTTCCTTTATCGCGCGTAACTACTTCATCAGCATCATCTTGATGGTCTTGTTGCTATTCTTGCTGCTGATTCTTGCAAAGTAAACTCCGCTGGCTACAGGGCGCTCGTTCATGTCACGACCCTGCCACATCAGGCTTTGGGTTCCGGAGCTCATGCTGCCGTTAAACAGATTGCACACCTTTTGACCACGGATATTGTAGATATCCACTTTCATGTCCTGGGCCACAGGATTGTGGAACATGATGGTGGTGCTGGGATTGAAGGGATTGGGGTATACCTTCAGCTGGCTGATGGGGCCTTGCACCAAGTCGCTGTTGCTGACGGGATGGTTGCTTACTCTAATGTAGCCTTGATATGTGCCTGCTTCGAGAGGGTCAAACTGATACAGGGCATCTTCCGTGATGGTCATGGGAATGCCATCCATCACGAACCGCAGTGTCCAGTGATTGGGGACATTCATGGGTTCAAAGCTGAACTCCACAGGGTTGTCATCCGGCACGGTTATCGCGAAATTGAAGACCATATCCTGTTCTTCGGCACTGCTGAAGTTGGCTCTAAATTCTTCCCGCAGCTGTGGGAAATCGTTATCCTCAGGATGCCACAGATAGGTAGAGATAGCAGGAAAGAGAGTTTTGCTCGGGGCTTTGGGTAGATCGGTACGGAAGTCGTAGCCATTAGCCGCGATGGGGCTTGCTCCAAAACGGAAATAATCCGTATCAGTTCCTGAAGCTGTAACTTTCACACTCCAGTTTGGTGCCGGAGGAGTGATCTGTGGAGCTGCGAAATAGGGATAGAAGTTCAGCTGCACATCCATTCCGAAAGACGCGTAACTACGCAGATAGAAGGCTTCATAGGGTTGAATGCTGTCAACCAACTGGAAGCCATTGTCTCTATACACATAGATCGCGCGGGAAATCAGGCTTTGGTCGATCATTTCGCTAAAGCGGAAGAGATTACCATTGACTTTGAAACGCAGAGCTGAGACATCATAAACGCAGAGATGCGGATTGGCAATAAAGTTCCAGCCGGGGATGATGTTCACTTCAGTCTCATTGCCAAGCACAGCTGATGTCGTGCTTTCAAAGACGTAATCCGTCGCGTTCACGAAATAGGGAGTATTGAAGTCATAAGTGGGAACGTTCAGCCATTCGCCACCCCAGGCATAGCCCATTGATCCTTCTCCAAAGACATCAGAAAAGCTGAAATTGGTATCTGTGAAAGGATTACTCTTGGTTATCCATCCCGGTTCCGAATAGAACAGGTTGAACATAGGCACAAAAGCCAGGGTGTGGGCAGAGGTGTATGTGTTGACCAGGCCATCGGTGGCCACCACGTCCAGATACACTTTCGCGTTCGGAAGATCCACAGCTTGAGGCAGGATATAATTGTAACTGCTGATCGTCGCGGGGTGGTTTTCCAGCACGGACAAGCTATCCGTGGCATTCTTGATATACAGATCAAAGTGATCGATCAGGAAGCTGTTTTGGAAGCTGAAACCGAAGTTGATGGCATTTCCGCCCTGGAAGACCTGATTTTGCATAAAGGCATGACTGGCGGAAGGTTGCAGATTTCCCCAATACAGAGTCATCGTGCGCACGTTGCTATTACTTACCATAAACTGATAGGCACTGCTAGTGAGGTCATGCCAGGCTCCTGCTCCAGAGTCATAAAGATAGAGCTTCTCTGAGCGGTTTACAGGCATATCCAGAGCAATCTGCAGGGGAATGTTCAGACGGTCGGAACGTACCCGCAGAGTCCAGCTTTTGACGTCCGCGTCAAGATCATAACCAGCTCTGACTTCGCGTGAAAGGCTGGTGCCATTGTTTCCCCAATAAGGCTGCCAGGAAGCGATCCACACATAGTTGGTGCTAGGACTGCTTTTGGATACATCCCAATAGGAATCCTGGCCATCGCTGGCATAGCTATTGCTGCCCAGGGTAAGTGTGTCAGAGTGTGTTCCGCTGACTGTGCTCATCACCAGATCGATCATCGGTCCAAGTGCGGCAGGTTGTGGCACATTGTGGATAAACTCATATTCTGTAGCATTCACCATCCCCAGAGTGTAGGTATAATGCACTCCGTATTCCACGGTGGTATCCCAGTATTCATAGCTGGTTGATCCCACCAGGAGCATGGGATCATCTTCGTAGGAAGCGATCAATTCATAGGGATTGTTACCGGCACGACGGTGAATCTTGAAGCCTTGCAAGCCACTTTGACCTCCCACAGTCCAATACACGCGGATGGCTCCCTGCATGCCGTGAGTGGTAAAACTGGTCACATTTGCCGGCGCGGGGGCGGTGGTAACTTCATTGGAAAGATCAGAGTAGTTGCCGTTTTTATCTACGGCTCTGATCTTGAAGTAATACGAATTGGTGGGACTGAGTCCGGTCACGTTGATCCTTTCGCAAGCTTGAGAAGCCAGGAAGGTGTTGTTGCCACGATCAAAGATTTGGAAGTTATCTTCAGCGATCGGGGATGTGGCATAGAGGATTTCGTAGCTGTGAAAATCATAAGCATCACTACGCTGCCAACCCAAAGTTACATAGTACATGGAGCTGTTGATCACAGTCAAATCCAGCGGAGTGGGAGGTGTGAGACCGTCATCCATGATGAACAGATCATCATAAAGGCTATCCAGATCATGCACCCAGCGGGCATAGTATCTGCGCAGATTGGTAAAAAGGTTGTTAAAGTCCCATCTGCCCTCAGCTTCGTTCCAGCCGTAGAACCATTTGTAGTTATTCTCGGTTTCCTCGTAGGCATTAGGCAATTCATCCATCTCGATATGGAAGAAGGGTTCAAAGCTGTCATAATCATTCCAGCCGTTGAGTGTGTAGAGCATTTGACGGTTCTGAGAATATGCCGGCAGGCTGATGGCATCATTGACCGGATATTCTACTTCGCCGTCAGCAAAAGTAAAATCATGAATGGTATAGTTCACGGAGTAATATTGATTCAGATACACATCAGCATGAGTACCAATGGTATTGGCCGGAATCATCAGATGCGAACCGCGGTTGATCAGATCCTGTTTCATGCTGCTGAGATCGCGAATCGGCAGATTAGGACACAGTTTGTTGTATCCAGCCGAGATTTGATTATCCGTCATCCCGACGTGGCGGTTCCAGTCGTAGGAATGGATTTGGAACGAAAACTCGCGTTTACCGGTTTCAGCCCGGATCTTGTCCGCCATTTTTTGATAGGCCACATTGTAAGGATGGGCTTCCACACGGGTAGGATCGGAAAGGGATTTGGTGTTGGTATAGCTGCCCACATTTGTCCACTTCACTTCACGCCCCGCGCCTGATATCAAAAGGTATTGAGCGTCCCACACATTTAGAGTATCATAGCCCATGATGGGAGTGGGGAAGTCATCACAGGGGTGGGGCACCGTAATAATGATCGGTCGGGTACCCTGAGGATTATAGATGTAAAGCCCCCAACCATAATCAAAAGCACCGATTTCGTCATCATAGGTGTCCGTAGTGCCATTGTCATCATAATAAGAAAGATCCGGAATCTCGCGTAGCATGTAGTAAGTTCTGCCACTATCGGTGTCATTGAATTGAACCACCTGGAAGGGAAACTCGGCTTCATTGATGGCAGCCTGAGCCAGATCCAGCTGTCCCAGCAGGAAGAGATCAACGATGTTTCCCCAAGCCGCAAGTTGCGCGCCGGTGGGCGTTTTGTAGTCACCAAAACCATTGGTTTGGCGATCGTATGGGGCATAAAGATTGTAGTTTGGTATGGCTATTCCTTCAGCCACATGCGAAACCCAGTTGTCGTAAGCGCAATTGGGTTCACTGCGGATCAGGAAGTTTTCCAGAGAAGCGGTTTCCACCAAAAAGGCCGATAGGCCGATTATCACGGATAGGATCCCCAGGATAAGCAGTGGTTTTTTCATTGGTACTCCTGTATGTATTGCAATTAAATGAATTATGATTTATCCGCATAAGGTGGAAACTCAGGCATTTCGTCAAGCTTTATTTGATGCTAAGCTCACAACTATGGAGTACATGCTGCTTGCCGCCCTGGTCAACGCTCCTTAGATACGGTCATGATACGGTCATGATGCGGTGATTTTCATGAGCGTATCATGACCGTATCATGAGCGTATCTCAATAGGGATGACCCAAGCAGCACTTTGAGATTGACAGAAAGTGCCCGATCAATATTTGATGAACCTCATTAAACGATGGAGTACTAATTTGAATATACAAAGACTCAAGGTAATCATCCTCAGTCTCCTGATGCTGGGATTATGTTATGGATTGCATGCCTCCGCCTTTGCTGATAGCACTGTTGACTGGCTGAGAGCGCAGGGCTTGAGCCCATATTGGATAGTGTTCATCATCTCGATGTTGCCGATCATAGAACTGCGCGGGGCGATCCCGATAGCCATTCTGCTTTTCAAGATTCCCTGGCCGCAGGCTGTGTTGATCTCTGTAATTGGTAATATGGTACCGATACCATTTTTACTGTTGATGCTGGAGTGGTTTTTCCAACTGATCAGCAAGATTCCCATTGGGCATAGATTTACCCAATGGCTGTTTACCCGCACGCGCCGGAAAGGAGCAGCAATTGAGCGTTATGAGGCCATCGGTCTGATCACTTTTGTGGGAATCCCTTTGCCCGGAACCGGAGGCTGGACTGGAAGTCTGGCGGCCAGAATCTTTGGCATCAGCTTTTGGCGATCCCTGCTTTTCATCCTGATCGGGGTATGTCTGGCGGCGGCAATAGTTACTCCTCTATCACTTTTAGGCCTGGTGGCAGTAAACTGAAGATGAACGAGATAACGATCTTTTGGCTGGCGGGGGAGAGCAGTGGGGATTTGCATTCCGAGCTGATCATGAAGGCTATGGCACTGGATGGTAAACGCTATCGGCACCTCGGTATCGGAGGCCCCAGAATGCAAGCAATGGGGCTCAAAGCGCTATTCCCCTTCGGACGTTTTGCCGTGATGGGCTTTGTGGAAGTGATCAAGCATCTGGGCTTCTTTATGAAGGTGCAGCGGAGAATTCGCAAGCTATTTGAGGAAGATCGACCAGATCTGGTGATCCTGGTGGATTATCCGGGACTGAATCTGCGCATAGCCCATCTGGCGGATGAATTCCGCATCCCGGTGCTCTATTATATCTGCCCGCAGTTCTGGGCCTGGAAGCATGAACGGGTATTCAAAATCAAGGCCAGTGTGCGTCACACAGCCTGCATCCTGCCCTTCGAGAAGGAAATGCTGGATATTCATAATATCAATAGCACTTATGTGGGGCATCCCATTGCCGAAGAAGTGAGCTATGAGCTGGATCGGGAGTCCTTTGCCCGTTTCTTTGGGATAGATTCATCAAAGCGGTGGTTGGGCTTTTTCCCGGGTAGTCGGGATGGCGAGATCCGCAAGATGCTGCCAGAGTTTCTGAAAGCTGCAAGTAAATGGCCGGAGTATGAATTGCTGCTGTCCAAATCAAAGAACGTGAATCACAATCTGTTCATGCAGCAGATCGAAGGTATCAAACTGCCGAATTTGCACATCGTTGATGGCTATAACTATGAGATGATGAAATACTCTGAGGCCCTGGTCAGCACATCAGGAACGGTAACTCTGGAAGCGGCCTTCATCGGCACGCCATCGGTTATCTGCTATAAGGCCAATTATTTATCCTATCTCATCGGCAGATATCTGGTCAAGATCTCGCGCATCGGGCTACCCAACATCATTCTCAACAAGGATATCCTGCCTGAACTGGTGCAAAACGAGATGAATGCGGAAACCATCAATACCCGTTTGCAAGACCTGCTCAAAGGCGGGGCAAGGCGTGAGATTGTGATCCTGGAACTGCAAAAGCTGCGAGGCATGCTGAGCGACAGAAAGCCCAGCAAGGAAGTGCCCAAAATCATTGATCATCTCCTGGCTACTTATGGCTAAAATCATGGCGCGCTTGCAGAACAAGGTGCTGGCCAGCATCCTCAGAGCCTTCAAAGCCACGATCAGATTTGAAGTCTTCAATCAACCACTCCCTCAGGATGAACCGGTGATCTATGCTTTTTGGCACCGAAATCTCATATACTGCACTCTGCAAAGAGCCGGAGATCCCGTGGTGGTGATGATCTCGTCCTCCAAAGATGGAGATTTGATAGCAGGGCCGGTGCAGGAACTGGGTTTCATTGCCGTACGTGGATCCAGCACCAGGCAAGGCTCAAGCGCGTTGAAGGCAATGCTGCGTTGGGCAAATACGAACTCTTTGGCGATCACTCCGGATGGGCCAAAGGGACCAGTAGGCACGATTCATCCCGGCCTCTGGCAGATCGCGATCATGGCAAAGATCCCCGTCGTGGCTGTGGCTTGTGACGCTAATCGTGAATGGGTGTTCAAGTCCTGGGATCGCTTCCGTTTTCCCAAGCCCTTTGCCAGAGTCAGAGTCAAGTATGCAGATCCGATCCGGCTCCAAAGCAAGGAGGACATCCCCCAGGCGGAGCAGCAGTTCCGTTCTTTTCAAGAGTCAAACCAAAACCTATATTAGGAGAGTCAGAATGAAGCACAATCAGTATTATGTAGCGAAGGCAAATCCGGCGAATTTTGAGCGGAAGATGGTGGCAATTATTGCTCTGCTCTGTGCCGGAGTACTGATCTATCTGGGACTGATGGGACCGATGTACAAGGGCGAGATCGTCTATAGAACGCATCCTACTATCAACAATCAGCTCATAGCCCAAGACGCGGTGAATACCTTCCTGATGGCACCGCTATTGATCGTGGCGGCTTGGGCTTTGTTGGCCAAAAAAGGCTTTGCCAGATATCTATTGGCAATAGCCCCACTCTTTCTCTTCTACTATGCCATCAGCTATGCTTTGGGATGGGAATGGAAGGCGGCAGACTACTATGGCAATAGTGAAAACTGGTTTTTTCACTACATCATTGTGCTAATGTCGGCCTTGATCTTTCTCCTTTATAGCTTCAGACTGTTTCCGACCAAGGCCAGATACCATTTCAAAAAGAACCAGTTGATTATCTATAGCGTATTGTGTTCCATCTTTTTAGCCCTCTTCGCCATGATGTGGAGCCGAGAAGTCTTTGAGCTTTGGCGAGAGGGAACTACTCGTGGCTATGAGTTCGCACCCACGGCTTTTTGGCTGGTGAGAACCATTGATCTGGGTGTTTGCGTTCCGCTTGGCTTAGTAAGTATATATCTCTTATGGATCGATCCCGCAAAGTCCTACGCTTTGCAAATGCTATTCTTCGGCTTCTTCATCTCCATGAGCGTGGTGGTAAATGCCATGGCTCTGGTGATGTTTTTGAAAAACGATCCCAGCTATGAGCATGGCAGCACTATCGTCTTTATCATCCTGATGCTGATAGTTTTCTTTGGTTATGCCTTTGTGCTGAAAGGATATCGGGCTAAGTAAGCTGGGGCTGGATTACTAGTAACAAGTTACGAGTTACAAGCTACGAGCTACGAGCTACGAGTTACGTGTTTCATCGTTTGGAGAATATCTCGGAGAGTGAACCCTTTCCTTCACTGCTCAGCAAGCTATGTCGCTGCGCAACAACTCATATCGCTGCGAAGCAGCCCATTTCGCGACGTAGTCGCCCATTTCGTCACGCAGTGACCCATTTCACAAATAGGCGCATCCGAAGATGCGCCTTTCATTTTCAACTCTTATAGTGGCTTATGCCAGGCCGGGGATCACACCTGAAATCAGGAAGCAGGTAGCGAAGGCTACGATGGCATAGAGTTCCGGGAACACGCCCAAAATTAGGGTTTGAGAAAACACGTTGTTTCCTGCACCCAGGCTCTCGATACCATTGGCAACGATTCGGGATTGTTGATAGGCTGAGATCAAGCCAACTCCACCCATGATCAGACCTGCACCCAGGATGGCGCATGCTTGCAGCATGTTGATCTGGGGTGTGATGTGTCCATTCAGAATGAAGAAAGCGCCAAATCCGTAGAGCCCCTGGGTACTGGGCAATGCGGAGAGGATCATACAACTCGGGAAGATATCATCCCGTTTTTTCATGGCTCCCACTGACGCGCTGCCACCGATTACTGTTCCCCAGGCACTGCCGATTCCGGCAAGGGCAACCATGAGGAAAATACCGATCCAGGCCAGGAAAAATGCCAAATTCCCGCCCGCCATGGCAGTTGCTGTGGTTTGTGCTACTGTGTTTAAGGTATCCGGGTTCATTAAACCTCCTAATTTTTTACCTTAAGATTTGGAAAGTGGTTTATATTCCATGCCGGGTCCTTCAAACTCGGCGTTTTTGAAAAACTCAACGAAAGTGAGACGCAGCGGATGTACAAAGCCGGAAAGGCCACCCAAAGCGAGGTTCAGCGCGTGACCAAAAATCATGAAGAGCACAAAGATCACGGGGCCGGCAATAGGAATACCCAGCATCTGGGAACCTATGCTATTGATCACAAAGCCCAAAATCGCGCTGGAGACACCCAGGGCAAAAAGCCGAATGTAACTCAGGATATCGCCGAAGAATCCGGTAATCATGTTATACAGCACCCACAAACCACCCAGGATGTTGATGATTGGGTTTTTTCCCGGTTGATTGAAGAGCAAGATCAGAGCCAGGCCTGCCCACATGGGATACTTCAGATAGGCTTGAATTGCAGAGATATCTGTGCCCAATTGCTGTGCACCCAATACAGACAGGGTGCCCACAAAGAGCAGTGCTCCGATTGAGCTGAGACCATTGATGAAGCCGGCTTGGCTCATCTTTTTTGCAGCTGCAATGCCGATGCCAAAGAGAATTTGGATGACACCCAAGAGCAAACCAAAGTTAAATATCTGATCTGTATTTCGGATCAGGATCTGTTGCCCGATCACCGGAATCTCTTTCATGTCGTAACCCAGGATTGTGCCCATCACCCAACCCATTATTATGGAAGATACCCCAAAGAGTGTAACTAAGGTGAGAAATCCTTTTACTGTGGGGTCCTTCATCTTAGCTCTGAGGAACAGAGTGAGTAAAACCAGTACCACCCCATAGGCCATATCAGCATTACAAAAACCGAAGAAGAGCATGAAGAAGGGCGCGAAGAAGGGGGTGAGGTCAAACTCGTTGTATTTAGGTAGCATATACATCCGTGTGATGGGCTCAAAGAGACGGGAGAACCAATTGTTACGCAGACGGATAGGGGGATTATCCTCCACCCTGGCATCACTGACAAAGTGGATCACGTTCTCTGCTTTCACAAAGCTCATCAGAGCTTCTTCCCGGCTGATGGGGATCCATCCGCTTAGTACCACCACATGGTTATCAGCCTCAGGAGTTCCTTGCAAAGTGGCATCCTCAAAGTCATATTCGGTGGTCAGTCGGGCAATCTCCGCTTGGAACAAGTCGATCGCGGTTTTGGCAATGTTGGCAAAATAGCTCTCGATATCGGCTAGCTGATCTTCTACTTCTTTGAGTTTGGTTTCAAACTCCTGCAGGGTGTGTTGATGAAAGCTGAAAGTATCGGCCTCCAGCGCTGGATGATCTCCGGTGTATAGCACTGCAAAGTATAGCGATCCGCTACGCTCGGCAACTTTGATGATGGGGTACTGCTCTTCCCACTCAGCCTTAAAATGATTCTTCAGGCAATGGTGAAAGTCGATGAAAATCCCGGCAGCTTTGAGCTTTTGCACCAAGTCATAGTCAAAGTGCCCCCAGGGTTGAAGGTCTTTGATCTGCTTCAGATAGCCATCTTTGGTGCGAGTGAGGCTTTCCTTCTCGCTGCGTGCTTTGTTGATCTGATTCAGCAAGGCTTTGGCGGGTAGGTTGGTGTGGCTTTTTTCGGAGTTCTCGCTGTGCTTTTGGAGAAATTTGATGCACTCTGCATAGTCGCCGATTAGTTCCCGATTTCGCTTGAGCGTTTCGCTTTGCTCATTGCTGGAACGGATGATGTGTACCATACCCAGGTTTTGCAGCTTGGCCAGGAAATCCCGGTAATCCAGATGATATAGCACGAAGCTGTATTTTTTCATTTTCTCGATCATTGCAGCTCCTCCAACCGATCTTTGAGGATCTTTTGTGCGGCTTTGGAGAGGTTTTCTTCATCTTCCAGAAAGCGTTTGATCCGAAGAATTGCGTCTTCAAAAGCGGGGATCTGCACTTTCTCGTAGAGATTCACCTTCTGCGTGGTTTTCTTGCGTACCTGCTCAAGGATGTGCATCTTGCGCAGGAAAAACTCCCGCTCGATCTGCAAGCGAGACAGTTCTTTGAGCATCACGATGCCATCAAGATACCAGGATGGAGCGGTGAACATATTGAAGGGAGCGATCTCATACTCAATGTCTTCCAGGAGCGGTGTCTTCACGCCGGCGATTTTGCGGGTCTTGATCTCTACGTGTTTGATCGAAATGAGTTCTGCATCAAATTCCCCCCAAAGCTTCATAAACACATCCAGCTCTTGGGTGCGTTCCCGGATCTTGGCATCCAGTTCTCCCGCTTTGTCTCGCGCCTTTTTCACTTCCATCCTCAAGGCAGATTCCTTGTTCTTGAGGGTGGGCAGTGCTTTTTGACGCACTCCCAACTGCTTGATCAACTGCAATTGGGAGATTTTGTTGTATTGAAATCTCAGATTCATGCCTTCTTCCAATAAAGCTTCATAAACTCGTCTTTGATTCCTATCTCAGCTTTGCTGAAGTGCGCTTGGAACAGCTTCCAGGCAGTATCAAGCATCGTATCGGTATCGATATTCACATCGATGGCCAAAATCTCTTCCGAGTATTCCTTGGCGAAAGCCAAAGTACGCTCATCATAGTCTGAAAGGTCAAAGCCGTTTTCCAGCTTGGTCTTGGCATTAGCTGCATCAGCATAAAGGCGCACAGCGGTATTCATCACCTGAGGATGATCCGCACGGGTTTTCTTGCCGATCACCAGTTGCTTCAAGCGGGAAAGAGAGCGGAAGGGATCCACGATAACCTTGGAGATATCGGTGTCACGCTTCAGGAAAAGCTGTCCCTCGGTTATATAACCGGTGTTATCCGGGATGGCATGAGTGATATCACCACCGGAAAGGGTGGTAACAGCGATGATGGTGATGGAACCGCCTTCCGGGAATTGCACGGCTTTCTCATAGAGCTTGGCCAGATCGCTGTATAGTGAACCGGGCATGGAATCTTTGGAAGGAATCTGATCCATGCGGTTGGACACGATGGACAAGGCATCGCAATAAAGAGTCATATCCGTAAGCAGTACCAGCACTTTTTCGTTGTGCTCAGCCGCAAAGTATTCAGCAGCCGTGAGTGCCATATTGGGCACCAACAGGCGTTCCACGGTGGGGTCTTCGGTGGTATTTACAAAGGATATGATGCGATCGATCACCCCCGCGTTCTCAAACGCGTTTTTATAAAACAGATAGTCGTCATTGGAAAGCCCCATACCTCCAAGGATGATTTTGTCACTTTGCGCGCGCAAAGCTACCATTGACATCACTTCATTGTAGGGCTGGTCAGGATCCGCAAAGAAGGGGATCTTCTGGCCGGTAACCAGGGTGTTATTGAGGTCAATGCCGGCGATACCCGTGGCAATCAGCTCGGAAGGCTGTTTGCGCCGGACTGGATTGACCGAAGGGCCACCAATTTCCACTTCCTGCCCGGTAACATCCGGTCCGCCATCAATGGGGTCACCATAAGCATTAAAGAAACGTCCGGCTAAGTCCGGCCCCACTTTGAGGGTAGGAGCTTTGCCGAAAAATACTACTTCAGCATCGGTGCCGATGCCTTCAGTACCGGCAAAAATCTGCAAGGTTACGTCTTCACCCACGATCTTCACGACCTGCGCCAGACGACCGGAAACAGTGGCGAGTTCTTCGTTGCCCACATCAGTTGCTTTGACCGAACAGGTGGCTTTGGTGATGGACCCGAGCTTGGTATATATCTTTTGAAAAGCTTGCGTAGCCATTATTTAGCTCTCCTTTCTTCAAGTACTTTATTGAGCTCTGCTTCGTATTTCTTAAAGGCATCGCTCTCAAACTCCACATAGTTCATCTGCTTACAGATATTGGTGATCTTGATATAATAGGGCATCACATCTTCAAAGGTTTCGAATACAAAGTCTTCGCCGCAGATATCCAGGATCAGTTCCAGCATATATTCCTGCCGCTTCATGGGGGTAGATTGGTCAATCTTGTCAAAGCCATCTTGTTGCAGGATGATTCTATCCACCAGTTCACTCTTCCAATACTTATCGTGATAAGCCAAAGGAACCCCATCATCACCCAGGATGTTGATCTGTTCCTGAGCTTCGCGTCCACGCAAGAGGAGGTCTTTGGCATGCAGCACGTCTTTTACCCAATTGGGATTCACATTGCTGTTCAGATACTCCATCACCTCAGGATACTCCAGGTACTTACTGTAGGAATCGATGGGGTCAACCGCGGGATAACGTTTACTATCTGCCCGGGCTTGAGATAGAGCATAGAAACAGCGAGCTGCTTTTTTGGTGGATTCAGTAACCGGCTCTTTGAGGTTACCACCGGCAGGAGATACAGTTCCGATGAAGGTAATGGAACCTGTAGCCCCACCTTTGAGATATACAAATCCAGCTCTGGAATAGAAGCTGGAAACGATGGCAGGCAGATCCATGGGGAAAGCGTCCGGTCCGGGCAGCTCTTCCATGCGGTTACTCATCTCACGCAAGGCCTGAGCCCAACGTGAGGTGGAATCTGCCAATAGCAGTACCTTGAGACCCATGTTACGATAGTATTCCGCAATGGTCATGGCAGTATAAACCGAAGCTTCACGGGCAGCCACCGGCATGTTTGAAGTATTACAGATGATAATGGTACGCTCCATCAGTTTGCGCCCGGTGCGAGGATCGTCCAGTTCAGGGAACTCCACAAAGATTTCCACGACTTCATTGGCGCGTTCACCGCAGGCGGCCATGATGATGAGGTCGGCATCAGCATTTTTGGAGATTGAGTGTTGAAGCACGGTTTTCCCTGCGCCAAAGGGTCCGGGGATGAAGCCTGTGCCACCTTCCACCATGGGGTTGAGCGTGTCGATGGTGCGTACTCCGGTTTCCATCAGGCGGAAGGGTCTGGGCTTTTCAGTATAGCATTTGATGGGGATCTTCACCGGCCATTTCTGGATCATGTTCAGCTCAATGTCCTTTCCATCGGCATCGGTGATGGTCGCGATAGTATCTTTGAGTTTATACTTACCTTCGGTAGCAATCTTCTTGATGGTATATTCCCCTTCCAAGCCAAAGGGTACCATGATCTTATGCGAAATCCAGCTCTCGGGCACGCTGCCCAGCCAGTCTCCACCGCTTACTTTCTCACCGGTTTTGGCGATCGGGCTGAAATCCCACTCAGAATCTTCATCCAGGGGATCGGTATATTCACCTCTGGTGAGGAAAACCCCTTTCATCTTGTTAAGGTCATTTTGCAAGCCATCATAGTTCTTCGAAAGCATTCCCGGCCCCAGTTTTACTTCCAGCATATGGTCGGAAAACTCCACCGTATTTCCGGGTCTCAGACCGCGAGTGCTTTCAAAAACCTGGGTGTAGGCGATGTTTCCCATCACCTTGATCACTTCGGCCATCAGTTGTTCTTTGCCCAGATTGATGTAGCAGATCTCGTTTTGAGACACGGGGCCCGAGACTTCCACTTGCACCAAGTTGGCGATAATTCCTTTCACTATACCTTTGGTCATCGTGTTACCTTCTATTTTTGCTTAATCTTGATATTAAAATCTTCCGGGAAGCTAAAGCTATTCTCCAGCTTGTCCAGAGTATCGTGAAACACTTCTTTGCCCAAGTCCGCGTCGGCCTTGAGCCAGCGATTGATAAGGCGCAGCTTGGCATAATAGCCCAATATCCGGTCGATATTGAAATACTCGAAGAAGTTTTGCTGATCGATCCATTTGGCTTTGAAGATATCATATCCCCGTTCCCGATAGAGGATATTGTTCTGTTCCCATATCCGCTGGATATTGTCAAAGACGAAGTGGTCTTTTCCCAGGCTAAAATCTGCCGCGTGACTCTTTTTCAGATTTTGCACGGTTTCATCATCCCCGATCAGGTATTGTGCATACTCCATTTCATGATGGCGGGCATTGATCGCGACCAGGATGTTTTTGATCTGTCGTTCCAGCGCAAACCATTCTCTAATAAAAGGATTGGGGTGAGTAGTCGCATAGCCATAGAAGGCTTCCAGCAAGGCGTGTTCGATCGCGTCACGCGCAGGCATATCTTCTTGCGCCAGGGCTTCTGTGAGGATGTCCTGCACAAAGGTTGGGAGAACGCTATAAGCCCCGGGAACCGGTAGATTGCGGTTATCGCTTTTAGCTATGAGATAGCCGCGATACTCCTGCCAATACTCCGTGTCATAGAGCCCTTCCGGGTTCGGATCCCGATCTGCTTTGTAGGTCACATCCAAAAGATTCAGCAGATCTTCCGGAAGATGCAGCAGCATCAGCAGCTGATAATCATCCGCGCTCAATTGGGCCTTGGCATCTTCCCGAAACTGCTCGGGGCTGTACATCAGCTTTGTATCGTCCAGCGAGATGGAAGGCAGGCCGGCGATAAAGTAATAGTACTGCTTAGCCATAATCAGCTATCAAATAGTATCTTGGCTGTGCGAGGACGCAGGTAGTTTTTGAATAAATTGGCAAAATCTTCGTCGCTGAAACTGAGCTTGTAGCTGCCATCGGCAGGGGAGATGCTGAATCCGGCCTTGATCTGTGGGCTAAAATCCACGGTGAGCTTACCGTCAAAGCTCTGTTTGACGGAGCTCAAAAAACCCTCATCCAGCTTCGCTTCCAGCTCTTTGGCCAAGACCAGGTTGCCACCAGTATCTTTCCAGGCGATAAGAGCTGCTTTAATGATATCCTGCACAAACTTCGGATCTGCGAAACCGGCTTTGGCTCCAGCATCTGCGCTTTTGATCAGGACGAGATCGGTGATCTTTTGTTTCAACGCGCTCAGGGTATGATTGCTGGCCATTTTCAGGTCACCTTCAGTGTTTTTCTTGAGCTCTGCTGCTTGTTTTTCTGCAGCTTTGAGCTCTGCCTCCGCGTCTGCTTTAGCCTTTTGCAAAATGCCTTCTGCCTCAGCTTTTGCCTTATCCAAAATCTTTTCCGCTTCGGCATTGGCTTTTGCCACGCCTTCCTCATAGACCTTGCTTAGTAGTTCTTGCAACTGATCGTTCATAAGAGCTCATCTCCACTAATTTCACATTTGTGACATTCTGGATTCAGCTCAATTTTTGTCAATGAGAATCGGTGGTCTCAGGTTTCAGGTTTCAGGTTTCAGGTTTCAGGTTTCAGGTTGCAGTGCCTACTTCTTTAGATGCTCATGCAGAAAGTCGTGATATTCCTGATTGGAGAATACCAGCTCATCGTGGCTGCCTTTGTGACCCCTGCCTTCGGCATCAAGGAAGAGCACGCTGTCCACATAACGCAAAGTGGATAGCCGATGTGAGATCACGATGGCAGCGGTATTGGGGTAATGCTCATTGATGGCTTGCCAGAGTTTTTCTTCGTTTTCAGCATCCAGCGAAGCAGTGATATCATCCAGGATCAAGAGCTTAGGCTTTTTGATCAAGGCTCTGGCGATGGTGATCCGCTGCTTTTGTCCACCGGAAACATCCAGCCCACGATGTCCCACTTTGGTGGCATCCTTATCCGGGAAAGCGGCAATTTCAGGACTCAGTTGAGCCGTATCCAGAGCAACGCGATATTCATCGTCAGCGGCACTCAGGTTTGCTAACATCACGTTTTCTTTGATGCTTCCGCTAAAGAGTGATGGCTCTTGCGGGACGTAGGCCACCACATCGCGCAAGCTCTTGATCTGCAAAGTATGAATATCATAGCCATTAAAGAGGATCCTTCCCTTTTCGGTGGGTAAAAGCCCCAGGATCAGGTTTGCCACAGTGCTCTTTCCGGCACCAGTTGCTCCCAGGATCAAGAGCCGCTCACCTTGATTGAGATCAAAACTAAGCTCTCTCAGCACCACTTCGTCTTTATCCGGATAATTGAAACTCACATTTTCAAAACTAAGGGATTCAAAGCTTTGCACCGGCAACCCGACATTCTCCTCTTTGTTGAACGTGGGAAACACGCGCATCTCTTCCAGGCGATCGATATTCACAAAAGCCTGTTTGCCTGAAACGAAGAGCTGCGGTAGATCCAAAAGCGGATAGATCATCATCGAAAGATAGGTATAGAAGAGGAAGAAGGTGCCCACTGTGATCTCACCTTTTACCGCCATGAATCCGCCAAACATGATCACCCCGATCTGTGCGAAGTAATCTATGTATTGATAGATCAGGCTTAGCACCGCATTCAGCTTCACCACACTCATCTCGGTCTTGAACCGATTGGCCAGCGCGATGTCAAAGAATCTATTGTATTTCTCTTCACTCACAAAGGATTTCACGATGCGAATGCCAGAAAAGCTCATTTCTAATTGAGTGTTGATCGCCGAAATAGCACGTTGATTTTTCTCAAAATTACTATAGAGCTTCTCACTGGTGAAGTAAAACACCACCATCATCAAAGGCAGAGGTGCGATCGACAGCAGGGTAAGCTTGATATTGATGCTAAACATTACCACCAATGAAAAGAGGATCATCGAAAAGGAATTGAATGCTCGGAATATCCCGCTGCACAGGAACCAGGAGATCTTCGGAAAATCGGACAGATCATCGGTAAGCCTGGTTACGATATCGCCGGTGCGGAACTTTTGGAAAAAGCGGAAATCTTTGCCGGAGATGTATTTGAAATACAGCATGCGCAGCGAGTGCTCAAATCTGAGATTCACCACTGCCCGCACGCAGGGATAGAATCCGGTGATAAACTGCGCCACGCCAATAACCAAAAATAGCCAGATAACCTTGTTCACTTCCAGCATGGGGGTGGGGAACCTATCAGGATTTTGCAAAATATCCCGCAAAAGGTCGATCATGCGTTTGAAGGCATAGGGATAGGCGATCGAAACCGCTGAGGATGCCAGAGTGAAAAGCACCATGATCAGCACAAACCAGATGTTGGCTTTGTACTGCTTGAATATCCAACGGATGTGCTTATTCATGATCTTCTCCCACCAATTGCAATTCCACCAGTTTGCGATATTCGGGGCTGAGCTGCATCAGTTCCAGATGTTTCCCTCTGGCCAGGATCTTGCCATTACTAAAGTACAGGATCTCATCCGCGTCCAACACAGAAGTGAGCCTATGTGCAACCACCACAGCGGTTTTGCCGGTAAAGACCTGCTTCATAGTTCGCTGAATCTTGGCTTCAGTTTGCGGGTCAATCGAAGCTGTGGCTTCGTCCATGATGATGATGTCGCTATTAAAGGCCAAGGCCCGGGCAAAAGAGATTAACTGCTTTTCGCCCTGGGAGATATTCTGTCCTCGCTCGGCCAATTCGCTGTTCAAGCCATGGGGCAAATCGTGGATAAACTCACTCAGCTGCACCACCGAGACAGCTTGAGCCACTTCCTGCTCGGAAACATTATCGTTATAAACCCGGATGTTTTCCAGGATCGAACCCGGAAAGAGGAAGATATCCTGCAAGATCAGCCCGATCTTGCGTCGCCAGGCCCTGAAGTCCAATTCCTGGATGGGAGTGCCATCGATCAATATCCTGCCCTTTTGCACGTGATAAAAGCCGCAGAGCAGGCTTACTGTAGTGGTTTTACCACTGCCGGAAGCGCCTACCAGTGCGATCTTTTTGCCCTTGGGGATGCTGAAAGACACATCCTTCAAGATCCAATCCTCATCATTGTAGGCAAAGCTTACATTCTCAAAGCGAATCTCATGCTCAAAGGAGGGTAGCGCGTTACCGGTATAGGTCTCATCCTCTGTGGTCAGTTCTGTAAGCTCCAATATGCGTTTCAGGGATACAAAGCTGCGCTGCATTTGCATCACGTTTTCAGACAGATGCATCAGGGGCCACACCATGCGGTAGATGTATTGGATAAATACGATCAGCGTACCCAGAGTAGCTGCTCCAGCGATGATCTTGGGCGCGGTCAGCCAGATCACGAGCACCACAAAGACCACGTTGAAGAAGAACATAAAGAAGCTTTGCGCACCATACTCGATGAAAGACGTCTTGGTTTCGATGTTTTTCTTCGCCCGGCTTGCTTCTTCCAGGTCTTTGGATACCCGATCCTGCTGGTTCAATGCCTGAATCATGTGCATGCCTTGCACATAGTCCGTGATCTTGGCCGTGACAATGGCATATTTCTCGCGAATCTGCCGGAAAAACTTCGAGATATACTTGAAGAGGAATGAATAGGCAATCATGCTGATCAAGATGATCGGCATGATATAGATAGTGGTCTTCCAATCCCGGATAAAGAGCACGATAAACACGCCCAGGAAGAAGAGGATATTGCCCAGGATGGTGATCGAGAGATCACTGAACAGCACTTTCACCCGCTCGCTATCGCTTTCCACCCGGGCAATCAGTTCGCCCACCGGCTGTTTGTTGAACCACGGAACCGGCAGCTTCAAAAGATGGCGGAAGACATCACCTTTGAACTTTGTGATCACCTTGATGCCCAGCCGTGAGAGCAGCACGATCTGTAGATAAGACAGAAAGCCGGAGACGAGCACCACCGCGATGAACATTATCCCATATTGCAGCATACCCCGCACATCCTGATTGGGAATGCTTTTGTCGATGATCATGGCCAAAATCAAGGGATCAACCAAGCGCAGAGCCGAGGTCACCAACATGGCGATCAGGCCAAAGAACAATAGACCCCTATCCTTCCTTACGAAAGGATACAGGAGCTTGATATAATATCTGAATCCGGTTTTTTGTTCTGCCATTATCTTGCCTTTTACTCTGATTCTGTCACCGGCAACTATATGCCGACTAAATATAGGATTGCAGACGTCCCCGTCTGCATTGTGGAAGCGGCATCCTGTCGCTTTCGACACGAGACGTGTCGTATCCTGGGGTCGCAGACGTCCCCGTCTGCATTGTGGAAGCGGCATCCTGTCGCTTTCGACACGAGACGTGTCGTATCCTGGGGTCGCAGACGTCCCCGTCTGCATTGTGGAAGCGGCATCCTGTCGCCTGATACCCTGTCAATGGAATGTTTTGCTTCACTTCAAGCCTTGATGATTTGGGGTTCATGTTTCGCCATAGGGGAGGGGGAGCCAATCACAATTAATAATAGCAGCACTCTCGCAGTGCGCTGCCATGCCAAAGAGCTTTAGCTGTGTGCGAGAAAAACAACTGGTCGGGATGAGAGGATTTGAACCTCCGACTTCTCGGTCCCGAACCGAGCGCGCTAACCGGACTGCGCTACATCCCGACCGTCGTCTTGCCACAATTTTGTGTGTGGCTTTGCTGTCAAGATTATTCTTTGCGAATGGCGTTCAGTAAACGCTCTGCTTCCTCGCTGGTGATCTTGCCTGCTTCCAGCATATCCAGGATTTTTAAGCGACTGCGTTCGGCAATCTCTTCGGATTCCTGACGCTTCTTCTCCGCTCCCAGATAGGGCTTGATCAGGGGGGAATTGACCACTTTGTTGATGTACTCTTTCAAGGAATCGGCATTCAAGTGCTCATATTTCAGGCCGTCAAACTCTGCCTTGACGTTGCGCAGGCCATCTTTCAGACCATTATAGATTTCGTTGCTGAGATCATCCACTTTGGCTGTCACCGTGGCTTTGGTTTCTTCAAAGTCAAAGTCCGCGGCAGCAGCTTTCATCTTATCGATAGCCTCATTCACCTTGTCTCGGATCTTCTCTTCATTGATGGATTTAGCCGCGCGTTCCAGGTATTCAGCTACCTTGTTCAATAGTTCCTTCACCTTTTCTTTTTCTTCACCTGTGGCGGCCTGGGAGATAGTCTCTTTTAGTTGATCCAGCTTCACTTTGATGTAGTCCAGATTGATGTGTCCATCGCTGGAGAGTTTGATCAGGCCGTTTTCGGTTTCGATCTTGATCATCGTGGGGTCATCATCGTCAAAGAGGTTCTCGATTCTGAAGGTGTTGTCTTCTTTAGTGACCTCAGCATCCAGCTTGGATTTCAATCTTCCGCTTTCGCTTTCCGCGCTGAGTTTGAAGCTGAAGCTTAAAGGCAGAACCAGATGCACGATACCATTCTCGGTCTTGAAGCTGAAGTCCCCGCCTTCCACCGGTTGCGTTTCATAATGGATGGGGCCATTTTCGGTTTCCACGACCACCTTTTTGTAGCTGGCCAGACGCAGCTTGATCGGGCCGTTCTCGCTTTCCACGTGCAGACCTTCACCGCTGATGGCTTCAGCAGAGATGGGGCCGTTTTCCATTCTGGCATAGATGTTTCCCTCAATCTGATGCATTTTCACCGGGCCATTTTCACTCTCCACATGGATGTCGCCGATACAATTCTTGATCGAAACCGGCGAGTTTTCCACCTCCAGCTTGAGATTGTTGCTCAGTCCGCTCAGAGACAGAGGGAAGTTCTCAGTTTCGATGCTGATGAATACACTTGCCGGAACGTACAGCCTAAGCTGCGTAGCCTTGAAGTCGCTTCCTGAGGGCAATTCTTGCAGGTCCAAGCGGAGAATGCCACCGGAGTGATGGTCATCAACGCAATCCGCGATATCAAAATCCTGCTGCTTGGGATCAAACACGATTTCCCCTTCCAAGCGGACTTCCTCGTTCTCAGAAGGGTTGACGACGAGCGGGGCCATTTCGTTGGTCAGCTTGATTTCGCTGAGCGCGTCGAATGTCCACTTTTTTTCCAAAGTAGTGATTTTTTTCATGGTTCTCTCCTTTTTTGGATCATGCCTACGGCTTCCTCCACATCGATGAAGCCCGCTTCAAGATCAGCCAGGATGTCCGAGTAATCCTCGGTGCCCTGATCTCGAGTGATGATTTTGATAATCTCCGATAGTCTGTTTTTGACGGTGGGGTAAGAGATACCCAGGCGCTTTTGCAGCTCTTTCAAGTTGCCTTGCACCAGGAGGAATAGCTTGATAAACTCCAGTTGGGACGCCGAAAAGCCCTCCAGCCAACTGCGGCTGAAATCCCCTTTGAAGCTCACTTCACATGCCGCGCAGTGATATTCCCGCACGATCAGTTCTCTATGACAGATGGGACAATTCGATAAGTTCATCTTGATCACCTCATCATTATTAAGGTCAAGATAAACAATCTTCAGATTCTGTCAAGCAGAATCTTCAATTATTTTAAGCTCAGCTTGAAAACTGCCATTTCATGGCTATCTTACGTCAAGCCTCAGATCATATCTTGCACGGGTCATCCCTATAGAGATACGGTCATGATACGGTCATGATCCGCTCATGAGAATCACCGTATCATGACCGTATCATGACCGTATCTCTATAGGGAGGGATTAGCCACAACGGGGATGGGAGTGCGATCCCGCTGCTTGAACTCCTACGCTTCGCTGCGAAGTCCAAGGGTGGAGGAGGTGATCAAGCGGCACGAACCCCCAAAGCTTTGGATACAAAAAGGGCTGCCGGAGCAGCCCTTTATATGGGGTCGAAGCATCGTAGCATCGGAATGCTACGTTACGCATAACGCATAACGCATAACTACTTCATCATCAGAACTTTCTTGTTGATCACTCCAAATGGCGTGGAGATCCGGCAGAAATAGAAGCCGGAGGCGCAGGTCTGTCCCCGATCATCTTTGCCATCCCACACCACGCTGTGTGTGCCGGCATCCTTATCTTGAGAAAGCAGGCTGCGTACTCTTTGGCCTTTGAGGTTATACAGCGCCATTTCCACATGGCCGGCTTTGGGCATGCTAAAGCCGAAAGTGGTGCTGGGGTTGAAGGGATTGGGGTAGTTGCTGAGGCCGAAGGCAAGCTCGGGATTTGAGCCACTGTCCGTCTCCAGACGCGCTTCCAGGATCAAGGAATAGAGCCAGGGTGTGCTGCCATCCTGGAGATCGGTGGCATCAATCCGCAGACGGATGTCCATTCTCTGATTCAGTAAATCTACGATCTGCCCGCTTTGAGGGTCGATCAGACGGAAGCTGTGATTTGCCGGTATTTTCAGGTTTGGCAAGAGCGCGAGTTCCACATTGCCGCTGTAGCGTCCATCCACCAGCAAGTTTTGCAGATCAAGCTGCAAAGGCCAGTGCCAGGCACTTTCGCTATTGGGCTTGATATCACGGCGATAACCACCGGGGAAATACTCCCAATCCGGATTCTGGATACTGAGATTGAACGCGGTGGGGAAGGGGTCAAAGGGCAATTCCGGAACGTCCATGGCGTCATATCCGGGTAGAGCGTCTTTGGCAGTACCCATGGTAACGATGGATTCGTGGTTATCAATTGTGGCTTTCAGCATGATCTCCCAGCTGGCTTGGCCGGGTCGGGATCCGGACAATAGCGGTGTTCCCGTGATGCGAGGTGATTCATTGCGTCCCGTGGGATAGGAGAAGATCACCTGGTCTGTGACGGTATTGGCTTTGAAGATCACTGCTGACCAGGGCTCAATCACGCAGGCAGGATCGTTGATATTGATCATGTTCATGCTATTGCTTTGGGCATTGTAAAGCCTTAACCAGGGGCTCACCTGACCATTAAGCGCGATTCCGCCATTCTGCAGGCTGATTGGCACATCATAGGGATTGGCCAGCATGAAAAAGCCGGAAGTGGGGCTGGCTACGCCTTGCAACTCCATCACATAATCCTCATCGTCCACAATGCCATAAACTCCCACATTTGCGGCGTAAGGATTGGGATTTCTAACCCAATAGCCAACGCCCGGAAGCACTTGCGCAGGAACGCTGTATCCGGTTGAGTTTTGGAAGATCACGGTACCTAGTTGTGGCATAGTGTTTTGATTGAACTGCAATATGGATGTATAATATGGTGAGACATAAAAGGGTGCCAAAGGTTCACCAAAGATGGCCACCGGTGTGTTTTGTCCGCTCTGGGTAAGCAGCGGCACGCCACACATATTCCATCCCGGATTGAAGCTCTTTTGATAGGTATCGGCCAGGACATCGAAGTCAAAAGGCAGAGCGCCCACGCCGGTATTGACCAGGGGTGAACGGGGTTTGAGATAGAAGTTTCCCTGCTGCGGATTTACGAATTTGGGGTTAAGATCGGTGTTATCCACGCCAGCGAAGACTCCGGCTGCATAGGAGATATTACTCTGCTGCACGGTTGCCACACCGGATTCGATGAATACGGGTTCCGTCAGTTCCTGGTTATCCACCGCGCTCCAGATAATGCTCTTGATGAAGTTGGCATCGGCAGCGCCCACGAGGTGCAAGCCATGCTCCAGACCCCAGATCGTGGAAGTCCTGATGGTGGCGTTGCTATCATCGATGATGATGCCGGAGCCCAGGACATTGGCCTGTCTGTCGGTACCAATCACCGGATAAATTACCAGCAAGCTGCACTGAACCGCAGGTAGGTTTTTGAGCACAATGCCTTTGTATGCTTCGCGGCTGGAACTGCTGCTATTGCGTACCCGGATATTGGTGAGTAGGGGATTGCTATTGGCCAAAGCGCTCGGATTACCGCCTTCATACCACATCCCGATGGGATAGTCCTCGATCACGGCATTATTCAGGTTCGCGTTCACAGCACCCTGGATCAGAATGCCTCGGCCCGGGTTGCGGCTGGAGCTGCTGCTGTTGCGTACGCGGATATTGGTGAGCAAAGGATTGGACACAGCGCGGGCATCTTCGTTGCCGATGATCTGGATGGCATTATCCGAATCCAATACTTCGACGTCTGAGATGGATCCGTTGTTTGCGCCCAGGAGTTGGATGCCATAGGTTTCAGTGCGGCTGCTGCTACTGCTATTACGGATGCGGATATTGCTGAGCAGGGGATTGGCAGAGCCGGCCAGCTCACTGTTATCAATGATCATGCCCTGGCTAAAGCCAATGATGCTATCGTTTTGGGCTGTGACATTGCGCATGTTTTTCAGTACGATGCCGATTGAGCCATTACGGCTGGAGCTGCTGCTGTTGCGCACTCTGATATTGGTGAGCAGGGGAGAGCTTTGGGCGTAGGTTTGCGCCTGTGCGTCCCAATCGATGCCAGTGTCATAGTCATCGATTTCCACGTTACTTACAGCAATTGCGCCACCACCGATGATCTTGATACCGATGCCTGCTGTTCTGCTGGAGCTGCTGCTGTTGCGCACTCTGATATTGGTGAGCAGGGGAGTGGCCAGTTCCAGGTTTTGTCCGCTGGAGTTCCAGTCGATACCGGTGCTAAAGTCATCCAGCTCTGCATCATTAAGCCGCAAAGCTACTGCTCCCATTACCTTGATCCCGCTGCCTTCTGTGCGGCTGGAACTGCTGCTGTTGCGCACGCGGATATTGGTGAGCAAGGGGCTGGATGTAGTACGATCAGGATTGTTAAAGACGATTCCGGGGTTATAGCCATTGATCTCGATATTGGTCATGATCATATTGCAGGCACCCTGGATCATCATGCCGGCTTCCTCTGTATAAGGCAGGTTCTTTACGATCTCCAGGTTATTGATCGAAAAGCTGCTGTTTACGATCTTGAGCCCTAAAACGGCATTTAGTATCTGGCAGTTATTCAAAACTAAGTTATCGGAACGGGAGTCTATAGTCAGACCGCTGAAGTTTAGCATCATGTCAGATTTGAAGGTCACGCCATCGGCGAAGAGGCTGCCATATACTTTGAGTCCAGCTCCGGGCCAAAAGACCATCTGCACGCCTTCATCGATTAACAGGCTTCCACTCTCGGGAACGATGAAATCACTCGCAAAGTAATAGGGAGAATTTGCCAGAGTGAGATGGATTTCGTCCTCAAACAAGGCTTCGATCTGCAGGCTGTAGCTATCGCTGAGCCCGCCTTTGTATATAGTGAGCGTCACCGTGTAGAACCCCGGTTCGTCATAGATATGCACCGGGTTCAGCTCTACGCTGGATTGCCCATCACCAAAGTTCCAGAGCCAGGAATCGGGATTGCCATAGGATAGATTTTGAAATTGAACCTGGGTGTAATCCAAAAAGTTAGTGGTTTCAGCCATGAAAATGGCTTGGATGCTCTGCGTACCGATGCAAATGCCAGTGGGGCTGGGCACGCTCAACTGGCTGACATTGTGCGTGTTCAGGTCTACCATACATAAAGGATTCAGGTTTTCAGAGGCGTAGGAGCTCACAAAGACCTTGCCATTATCTGTGGTGATGGCCACGGTGTCCACGCCAAAGAAGCCGGCAGCGGAACTGCGTGGCAGATAGTAGCCATTCGACCACTGCAGACTGCCATCAGTATTTACCTGATACACGGAGAGCACGTCGCTTTCCCAGCCGTATTCGGCGATGATAGCCAGGCTGCCATCACGAGAATAGATGGCGGATTGAGCACCGGTGAGGTTGATGCTTTGCAGGATGCTGATGCTGTTATCCGGATGAAGCTGCAAGACTTCGATGCTGCCGGTATGCCGGCTGGCAATGGCAAAATTGCCGGATGGATGAATGGCTACATTTAGGCAGTTCGTGATCGGAAGGGAGATTCCGGAATAGCTGAGCACAGCGCTTTGCTGATTGAGGATATACTGATGCACCATACCACTGGTGACGTCATTTACCAAGACTTTGCCATCCGGTCCCAGTTCCACGCCCTGCGCGTAATGCGGAGCAATGTTCAATACCTGCACCGTGGTTCGGGATTGCAGATCTAATACAGCTATCATGGTGGCATTACCGCCATCAGCCACCAAAGCAAAGCGATCATCCCGGCTGAGGCTGATGTCTTCCGCGGCAAAGCCCAGATAGTAGGTGCCACTAACTACGGGGTTCAACGGATCGGAAAGGTCTATCTGGTAGATGCGGTTGTTATAGAAATTAGAAATCAGGGCAAAGCTGCCATCGGAGGAGATCACTACATCATGCAATCCTGTGTCACCCAGTTCACCTTGCAGATAGGGGCCATAGACCTGAGCAGTATTGGCATCCACGAGGTTGATCGCAGAGCTGTTGTAGTCTGCAACCAAAAGAAAGTCTTGCAATTCTCCTGTGATATTTACCGAGATCGTCGCCGTCCGGGATAGCGGAGGATCATTGTCATCGGTCGCGATGATGGTGATCACGTGTTCTCCTCGGTTATCCAGCCTGCCTTCGATCTCAAGTTCGATCTGACAGGGATTTCCAGGAATGACCGTGGCTGTAATCCCACTAGTGAAATCATACTGAACGATGGCGTTCACATAGCCATCCAATTGGGCGGAATGGGCATCGATATTGAGCACGATGCTTTGTCCCACATTCATTTCCACTGTTTGCATCGGCAATCCTGTGAAGAAGGGTGGCAGGCTCATGCCCTGGGCGGAGAAAGTGAAAAGCTGATTGTCCAGATAGCTGATTCCGGAGGGCGCGCCACCGGGGCCATTGTAATCCGATCCCGCATGGTCAAAACGCCCGATCAGAGCGTAATGCAGGCCATCACCTTTGTTCAGGCCCACCGTGGCCGGGATGCCACCAAAGCCATTTGCTCCGCCTGATGCATCACCGGTGGTCCATTGCATATCGGCATAGCTGAAGGCAATGTTGTTGCCAATGCCAATCAAGGGATCAGTGCCATCGCTAAAGATGATCTGGAAGGTATTCAGTTTATCAGTATGGTTGCTGTAATAGCCCACTTGTTGCCAGGTAACGATCACGCGTCCGGGCTCTACCTTGTAATAGACCTTGCCACTGGCAACCGGACGGGTATCCACATCAGCCCAAAAAGCGGCAAACATCGGAAACTCGTTGATCGGAAAACCGGTGGAGCTATAGGTACTATAGGGTTCACCAAAGGAGATATTACCATTGTTGTTGATGTAAAAATCCGTCTGCGGGCTGCCATAGAAATCAAAAGTGAAAGGTAATGGGATCGCGCCGGAGGAGCTGTCGTCATTGCCACTCAGAACCAGAGTGAAGCTGCCATCGAGCGGTACCAGGAGCCCATTGCGGCTTTCCTGCCGGAAATTGAGGGCTTGCAGGATGCCGGATGGAAGTCTTTGCTCTTGCTCGATCACCTTGCCGATCCTGGCGGCCTTGATCGCATTATACTGTTCTGAATCTGCAGGATGGGGGATGGCCCACAGGCTGACCAGCAGCAAGGCCAGACAGCTGATTAATAGTACGCTCTTCTTCATCTCAATCTCCTATAGCGGGTTTACGGGTGCCCAATACCGATGCCGGATTGGCGCGGTTACGCTCAGCTGTGCGGGCAAACACGCGGTAAAACTTACGATTAACGAGGTGGTCAATAAAGCTGTTTTCGGTGATGGTGATAGGTCCCTGCCACTCGGCAGGGAAAGCAGCATGCGCTTGCTCCGCGTAATAAACCAAATAGCTGTCCGCAGTGCGGATAGGCTCCCAGGAAAGCACGGCGGTGCTGGTTCCATCGTCTATCATCAGTTGCACCTGCACTGGTTGTAAGCGGGAAATATTAACGATCTCAGATGGGCGGGATTCACCCAGCGAATACATCGCTGTTACGTAAAACCACGCATCATATACAGCTTCCGTAAGCGCATAATTACTATCTGTTGCAGCTAAGAGAGTGTAGGATTCCAGCACTTCGGGGGTTTCAGAATAATAGAGTTTATAGCTAAGAGGTGGGCCGGTGAGCGGTTCATCCCAGGTGAACTCCATATCCAGCCCGATGTAGTCCCCCGCCAGGTTCGAGGGGGGATACAGGGTGGAAATCGTAACGGCTTCCGAAGTAGCCGAGCCAGTGGCTCGCACTCCCATTAACAGCCCTATCGATGCCAAAATGATCAGCAGGATAAATAGCTTCTTCATGTTTAACTCCTTTTTATATTCAAACATTGTTCATATCTGGGGTGGCAAGCTCCGCTTGCCACAAAGGCCGCAGGCCTTTTGTAGGATTCGACACGTCCTCGTGTCGAAAGCGAGCACAGCTCGCTCCCCAAAGCAAGCAGCCGCACTGCTTCTGCAGACGAAGACAACAGGAGTACCTGCCACACTGCGCACACGTGTCAACCAAGCTCCCTTGCATTGTGATGGGAGTTCTAGGGATTTTGCTAAGCTTATATCTCATTTCTCACCAATCTTTAAGGTAACAAAGTTATGAAACTAAACAGCTTACGGTGCTACTTTGCAGAGCCTAAATCCGAGGTAGCTGTTACTGATGCTTGCGTTAGTGGCGCTGAATCGGCCCACAATACGGCACCCCCAGTCACTACTTGTCCAATCACCGCCACGTATAATACGCCCTGACCCGCTTACAGGTCCTGTGGGATTAATCTGGGGACTACTACTGTAGTACCCATACCAATCCCAACACCATTCCCTGATATTTCCACTCATATCATAGAGGCCTAAACCATTGGGCTCTTTGGTGCCCACAGTTTTGGAGCCTGAGGATGAGGCGTTGCCATAGTACCAAGCCACGGCATTAATATCATCAGAACCGCTATAGAGATAATCTGGTGTGATATCAGCACCGCGAGCTGAATATTCCCACTCCGCTTCGGTGGGTAAACGGTAGCCATTGGCACTCCAATTACTAATAGCAGCATCCCAAGTGGCGTTATCTGAATAAGGCACAGAACCCCAATCATTAGGATTCGTGGAGCCCGAGATACTATACACAGGTGTGAGTCCCTCTGCTATACTTCGCAGATTGCAATACTTCAAAATGGCATACCATGAAACATTGTAAGCTGGAAAATCATCCCCTAGTCCAAAGTCACTTGTCCAACTCGAACTGGGTTGCATATATTGGGCATATTCCGCTTGTGTAATCTCATACTTACCGATGTAAAATGAATTGAGCGATACGCTGTGTGTGGGGAGTTCATAACTATTTCCGCTCCCTTGCGTATCGCCCATAATGAAAGTCCCACCCTCCACAAACACAAAATCATCCGGTGGCAAGGCAGCTATCGTATATTCTGCCGTCACCACATCTGAGTTCAGATAGCCATCCTTATAGGCAATGGCTTTGATGACGGTACTGGCACTCACAGCGATGGGCGCAGTATAAATCATGCCATAGCTTGCGCTGGGCTCACTGCTATCAAGAGTATAGCGGATAACTGCTCCGGCCGTAGCAGTCAGAATTTCCACGCTTTGCGCACTTGAGAAGGAACCTGCGGGGGGTGTGAAGTTTGGAGAAGATACTCGCCATGGAGTGGTAACCCTGACTAAGCGGAAACCATAATTGCTGTTGATTCTGGTTGTATAGTCCCAGAACCGGGCCAAAAGGGTGCAGTAATTAGCATTGGAGTACCAGCTACCGCCACGAAGCACACGGTGAGCCCCGCTTGTTGCTCCATGCGGATCGGTCTGAGCGACACTGGGATAGCTGCTTTCATAAATATCCCACACCCATTCAAACACGTTGCCGCCCATATCAAAGGTGCCAAGCTCATTAGAGTCTTTGATTCCTACGTCTTTAGTTCCATAAGGAGTGTTATTGCCACTGTACCAAGCCACTGCATTGATGTCATTACTCCCACTATAGGTGTAGCCCTGGCTTTGGTTGCCACCCTTGGCGGCAAACATCCATTCCATCTCCGTGGGTAATCTATAACCATTGGCAGCCCAGTTGCAGCTTACATTAGTGTGGTTGGCATCACTTGTATTCCACCCTGTCGGCCAATCATCGGGATTGGTGCCATGTATGCCATAGCTATAGCAAGGCGTAAGCCCTTCCAGCATACTCCTACGATTGCAGTATTCTATGGCATTAAACCAGGATACCTGCTCCACGGGTCGGTTAGGATAGCCTGAAAAGGCTGATGGATTCACACCCATCACGGCCTGATATTCAGCCTGGGTTAGCTCGTATTTATCGATATAGAACGAAGAAAGGGTCACATTGGAAGTGCCATTATGGAAAGTGCCGCCTTCCACAAAGACGAAGTTCTCAGGGATACTCCCTACCCCATCGTCAGCGGTGATTCTAAAGCGGAAATTATTGCCATAAAGCAGGTTGGGGTGTTCCACTGCGGCATCCCAGACGATGTGTTTATCAGTTCCGGAAAGGATACCCGCGCCGATATCGCTGCCCGGAAGGATTTCCAGACAGCTAAGATTCCAGCTAAGGCCATCATCATCAGATACTTCCATAGTGATGCTCATCGCGTCGCCATCGGCGTCATGAACATCGTAGTAGATATCTATCTGCATGCTGTCATCGTCTCTTTGCGTTGCGCGCACATTGGACACGATAGGGGCATTGTTTGTAGCTGGGGGCAAAACCTCGATGCTGATGGGAATCACATAGACCGGTGTCACTGGATCATTAGAGTAAATGGTCAATTCAAAGAGTTCCGTACCCGCTGTGGCACCTGAAGTGTCAATACTCAGCATGCAGATATATTCAGAACCGGCAGGAATCGATCCGGACTCAGGACTGAACAGAATACTGTAAACCCTGGTGCTACCGGAGGCTTTCGAAAGATGTGTTTGCACAGTGCTGTTTCGGTGTCTGTCTGTAAGCGTAGCGTTCCATTCCAGATTGCCGGAGCCAATGTTGCCAATGCTAATCGGCACTTCGGCGAAGCTATTGCTCTCCATCGCCTGTGAAACAGATGAGGGGTTCACGCTGATGATGGGTTCAAAGAACAGCTCTTTATACAGCTCATCCGAGAATTCTGCTATGGACAGCTGATCCGAATACCTGGCTTTTACTGCCCATTTATATGTACCTTCTGGGAGGGACTCCCAATCTGTGTCAAAGAAGATGGTATCGGCTACAGCATCTGCCACCAATGTCCACAAGGCTTCGTCAGACTCCTGACCAGGGATCAATCTGTGAACCTGGTAAGAGCTTGGCAAGCCTACCAATGGTGAATACCACATCACGCGAGCTCCGGGGATGTCCAATCCGGCTTGCACAAAGCGCGGAGGATGATAGTCCGGCGCGGTAGCATACCACCTAAAATATGGATAGCCGCTGTTTGTTTCATGATCCAGATCCGCTGCCCAAATCTCATTGAAATCCCAGTTGTTATAGGTATTCATCGCATAGGGATAAGTCATTTCAGCGGTGCTTCTGCCAAAGCCCAGGACGCTGGTGCTGAGTAGGGAGCTGTCAGTATCCCAATAGCAGTCTTCGGCAGAGCTGGCTGCGGTATTAAAGCCCACCAAGCCGCCTGTGTTGCTATTGCCCTCAACGGTTCCGGTGCTGTAGCATCCGCTCAGAGTAGCGCCATCAGTCTCGCCGATGAGACCGCCCACGTAGGAATTGCCGCTTACTGCTGAGTGGCTGTAGCAGGAAGTGATGCTGATGGTATATGCCGCAGAACCGGTGATCCCACCCACGTAATCTCCGGAGGAGCTTGCGCTACCGGAGCTGTAGGACTCGTAAATCGTAGAATTGGCCAAAGTGTAACCGGCCAATCCTCCCACGATGCTGCCACCGCTTACGTCTGCAATGGCCCAGCAAGCACCGATCTCGGAAGCATCCAATCTGCCGATCAGACCTCCCACCGGAGCACCGGAGCTGGAGACAGTGCCACCGAAACTGCTGTAATACAGGCTGCTATTATCCATCCTTCCCATCAAGCCACCGATACTACCACCGGTTCCTGTCACCGAGCCTTCTGCATGGCAGTTAAAGAAATCGCTGTTATAAGCCCGTCCACTGATGATGCCACACCAATTTATGCCTGTAACATCGGAAGCACTTACATGTAGATTGTGGATCATAGCGCCATCCAGCACTCCAAACAAGCCCAGATTGCTTTCTGAGGGACGGGATATGCTCATCTGGTTTATGCTGTAGTCATTGCCAAAATACACACCGCTGAAGCGTTCTGCATCTGAACCGATGGGCTGCCAGCCATCACCATCATTCCAGGGAGATACTCCCAGATCAATATCAGCTGCTTGGATGAAGTGGGCATCTAAATGGTTGCGCACATTGTTCAGATGCTCCGCAGTGGCAACCTGGTAAGGATCGGACTCGCTGCCATCACCGCCGGCAAATTCGCTGTATGCTCCAGTCGTGAAGCTCCACATTCCGCTCCAGATTTCGCTTGCTCCATCAATGGCCTTCACTCTCCACCAGTATTCGGTGAAGGGCTCAAGGTTGGTAGCATAGCTGTAGGTAGTGCCATTCACCCATGTACCTTCGCCAATGTAAGTCAAAGCATCTGAGCTTGTGCCCAGATAGACTTGATACAGCGCTGTGGAGGAAGAATTGTAGTTGGCTTGCCAGGAGAGTCCGGCATCCGGGGCTACATCCATGGTTTCACGCTGCGGATCAGGATAGCAAGGGGATAAGGGTTCATAAGTGCCTGTACTCCAAGGCAACGACCAGCTTTGGCTGAGTAGCATGGATTCGTAAGAGATTGGGTTGTTTTCAAAATCCAAACTTAGTAAATCTGATAATTGTATTAGTGGTTTGATGTCCGAGATATTGTTGTCATTGATCCTAAGAGAACGTAGGTTACCCAGGTTTGCCAATGGGCGAATATCATGTATGTTATTCCAGCCAATTTCAATGTACTCCGCATTTGCTAGGGAGGCAAGTGGTTCAATATCAGTAATATTATTGAACCACAATCCCACGTTCCTAAGATTTGACATGTTCGATAGTGGATATATATTGCTTATAGAATTATCCGAAAAGTCAATGTACTCGAGGTTCACTAAGGAAGATAAGACACTTATGTCACTTATATAGTTCCCGCTGATTGACAATGCATATAAACCAGTCAAGTTAGATAATGGATATAGATCATCATCACGCAACTGTAGATAGCTCAAACTGAGAGAATATACGTTAACCAAGTGTTGAGCACCCTCGATACTGTAAATCTGTCGCATATCAATATAGAGCCAGCCCGTTAGAGAATTTAAGTCTTCAACTGTGGGTTGATGGCTAGGGGGCTTGCCCAAAGCAGAATTAAGTGATGTTCTAAAAACATTATCTGGGATATATGCCGGAGTGCCTGACACCGTGATGCTGACCGGGATTATGAGTTCCGGTTCATTCACTGCATCGGATGAGATCACTATATTGTACTCATAGGTGCCCGAAAGGCTGCCGCTGCTATCGATATTGAGCCAGCAGAAGATGGAGGATTCTGCTTCCACCATGCCATTATCAGGATCAAGGCTCAGCATGACGGTGCGCGTTCGGAGCAGGCTGCTTTCCCGTTCCGATTCTTCCCGTTTGGGTAACTCGATCCTCTCCATCCCGGGCCTGGAATCTCTTTCCGGGCGCAGTTCTGCGGTCACACGCGGACGGCTTGCGACAGGCGTAGATGCTTCTCTGCGAACTTCGACTACCGTTGCGGCCCAGTTCAGAGCTGCATTTCCAATGTTAGTGATTTCCAGCTCCACCTGGTCTGTGCTGTCTTGCAGCAGGCTATGCTCGATATACTCCGGATACACTTCGATCATTGCCTCTGCAATATTCATTACCTCAAGCTCAACCGGAACAATAATTTGAGCTGAGGATGGATCGTTTGAACTCACTATCAGGTTGCTGTTATGCACACCGGCAGAGATGTTTGAGGCATCAAAGGCAATCTCAATCATTTCGGATGTGCCGGGCTCCACAGTGCCGATGGTGGGGCTAACGCTGAGCCAGGCTTGCTGATAATCACCTAGTAGATACACAATCTGATTTTCCAGAAGCTCCAAAATGTCCAGTTTGCCGTCTTCATCATGATCACCCTTGAAGTTATCGGCCTGGAAAGCATTGAAGATGGAACTGCCGTTTGCACCCAATACTATGGCACTGCTATAGGGATCAACAGAAAACTCCGCAAGGGCAGTGGCGCTTGGTAATACACTTACTACCTGTCCGTCAATATTGGCCTGGTCATTGGTTACGAGTAGCTCCTGGATCTGATTTGGAGTATTGAATATAGGATGCGATGCCAGAGTAGCGGTAAATGGTTTAGGTTGAGTATAGCTGCTGATGAAACCGATGCCCAAATCCTGTAGAAGAGCGTGAGTATAGAGTTCGCCGATGGCCCAATCCGCAAAGATAAGTTGCCCCCCAGCAGCAACAAATGCGGCAAGATCGTCGAGCAGTTGTTGGGTCGGAGGACTACTATATGAATTTACCACAATCAGATCCCAGCTCTGCGTTGAGTCCATTTCTTGTTGCAGCAAATTCCAATTATTAACAAAAGTATGTGGAATCCCTAAGTTATTTAGAGCGAGCGAGTAATATGCATGATCCGCAATCTCTTCCATCACTAAGACATTGAATGTTTCACCTTCCCTATCGGGATACTGAGTGATTTTCTTCCCCAGGCGAGGATTTGGATCAACACCACCGTTGCGTTGCATATTACTGATAGATCCCGAGTCAAGATTGGGGTACAGGGTTTCCTCAGTTCTATAGCTGTAATCTATGCCAATGGAATATTCCAGATTAGCATCACCGGTATTCTCGATGCTAAGATATTGGACGGAGCTCTCTCCGACATCGAGGGTCTCGTAAAATGCGCTTGGAGTAAGCTGGATCTGAGGATTTTGGATTAGATCTCCTGTGGTGAAACTCCACATCCCACTCCAGATTTGGGTGGCTCCATCAATGGCCTTCACTCTCCACCAATATTCGGTGAAGGGCTCAAGGTTGGTAGCATAGCTGTAGGTAGTGCCATTTACCCAGGTTCCATCGCCAATGTAAGTCAAAGCATCTGAGCTTGTGCCCAGATAGACCTGATACAGAGCTGTGGATGAAGAATTATAGTTCGCTTGCCAGGAGAGCCCGGCATCAGGTGCTACACCCATCGCAGCACGCAGCGGATCAGGACAGCAGGGAGAAAGGGGCTCATAAGTGCTGGTAGTATAGGGCAAAGACCAGCTTTGGCTGAGAAGCATGGATTCATGTGATATTGGGTTGTTATTGAGATACAGATAGTCAATACTACTCAGATTAGCCAGGGGGCTGATATCACTGATCTGATTGAAAGAAAGAGACAACTCTTGCAGATTGCTCAGATTAGCCAGGGGGCTGAGATCGCTGATCTGGTTGTTGCCGAGACTCAGTTGTTCCAGATTGCTCAGATTAGCCAGTGGATTGAGATAGCTGATCTGGTTACCGCCAAGATACAGATCATACAGATTGCTCAGATTGGCCAAGGGGCTGATATCGCTGATCTGGTTGTCATTGAGACCCAACACTTGCAAATTAGGCAATCCAGCCAGCGGGCTGAGATCGCTGATCTGGTTTATACCGAGTTTTAGTTCCTGCAAACTGTTCAGATTAGCCAGTGGGCTGATATCGCTGATCTGGTTGCGACCGAGATCCATCACCTGCAGATTGCTCATATAAGCCAGTGGGCTGATATCGCTGATCTGGTTGTTATGGAGATACAGCCCTTGCAGATTGCTCAGATTAGCCAGTGGGCTAAGATCGCTGATCTGGTTGTAAAGGAGATTCAACTCCTGCATATTGCCCAGATACTGCGCACCCTCAATACTTGCAATACTCCTGAATGTGGCATTAAGCCTCCCACTTAAGGACTCCAAATCCTGCACTGTAGGCTGATACTCCGGTTCTTGCCCCAAAGCCTGATTGATCGCCATCCTGAAATTATCATCTGGGATATAGGCAATAGGACTGGTCACAGTAATCGCGATAGGGATGTTGAGTTCGGGATTATCGGGATCATTGGAAGTGATCTGCAGGGTGAATTCATATAGTCCCGGCTCAGTTGCTGCGGAATCAACATGAAGCTCACACAAGAGTGTATCGCCTGCTGCCAATACTCCCTGAGCTGGGCTGAAGATAATCGAGAGATCGCGGAATCCCTCCAGGATTTGACTGTTGAACTCCAGATCACCCGGCCCGATATTAATAATTTCAAAGGTTTCACTGATCAGGCTTTCAGCAGGCAGGCTGAGAATAGCTGAGGCTGGTGTCACAACAATTTCCGGTAAGGCCGGAAGCGCATCCACAAAGGCACCAGGTGTATCGCCCAGAATGGGGCGCACGCGATAGGTGCTTGCAGTAGTGATCGGACTGAGCCAGGCATAGCTGCCGGAGCCATCTTCGCTTTGCAGGCCAATGGGGTTCCAGGTGCTGCCATCGGTGCTATACCATATTTCATAATAATCAGCATCCACTACAGCATTCCAATGGATAGTGCGCTGCGAGCCATCCATGGTATAAAACACTCCACCGAGTTCTGAAGGCGGAGTCTCCACGTAATCCGTAGCCAGATAGTGCGAGATGGCATTGCTTAAGATCTGGATGCCTTCTGGGCCGATCCAGCCTTTAGCACGGGTATCGTTGTTCTGAGTCCAGAAACGTTTAAGATTCAGAATGCGCGAGTTGTTCTTTCTGAACTCCATGGGGCCATCAGGATATTGGTAATCACTAACATCAAATCCGCTATATATGGTATTAAGCCTGAATACAGGGTTCTGAATAAAAGTAGTAAGGCGATAATAATCTCCGATGCCACCACTCATTACTTTCCAAAATACACCTTCTCCAAAGTAGTTGGATAGCATCAAGCCATCCTGCCCAAGATATGATTGATAGTCTGGGATTGGATTCACCCCTGCCGTGATGGCATCGTTGATTGCCAGCTCACTAATTGCCCGGGTGTTGTTCAAAGCCGGTACGAAGTATCCATTCATCGCACCATTAGCCAAGCCCAAGACCACAGGAATAGACACACTTTCCGAACCCACGATAAACTCGGTGCCGGCCTGAGTTGCTGCTTCCAATTGTGCAGCGATACTGTTAAAAGCTGTTGCAGCTGTGGTGCCAAAACCCATGAAGTTTGAGATCACTACTCTGTATGTGCTTAGGTTCTTCTGTCCGGAGCTGATCTCGGCAATATCGATCATCTCATAATCTGTGGTAATGGTATTGAGCACATTGATGAAGCCTGTGTCGTAAGCGTTGAGGTTGTTTTTGTTATAGACCAACAAAGCCACTGCCGTAGGAACAGTATATTCCCATTCCAGATATGGGTAGCCATCATTATATGTGGGATGCGCGTTCCAAATCGAGGCAAAATCCCAGGCAGCGTAGGTATTGCCCTCATAAGGGGGGAGCATTTGCTCTGTATTACGGGCATCTCCACCCGCAGAGCTCGCTTGGCCTGAAGTCTGCGTGTCCCAATAGCTGTCCGTGGTATGAGCTAAAATGCTGCGTCCGATGAGCCCACCTGTGTTCTGATTGCCACTGACCAATCCTGTGCTGTAGCAGCGGTTTACCAGGCCATCAAGATCGTTGATGCCCAAAAGTCCGCCAATGTAACGAGTGCCGGAAACTGCTGCCCGGCTATAGCAATCCGAGATTTCGGAATCTGCCAATATACCCACAAGGCCACCGACAGCAGTGCCTCCGGATACCGCACCACGTGCCACTGATCCTGATACCAGCGAAGAACCTTTGAGATATCCGCAAAGTCCACCTATGGCGTTGGAAGCGCTAAGATTGATCTCCGCGCTGGAGTTGAAAAGTGAACTCATCATTTCCAGCGAGCCCACCAAGCCACCGCTATTTGCAGTTCCATAGATAGTGCCGATTACATGGCAATCCGTGATTTGGCTATTCTCAGCACAGGCCACTAATGCCGCGCTATAGTCTTTTCCGTTTACCATCGCATTGTCAAGGGTGATGCCTTGCAAGCTGGCACCCAGGGCATAGCCAATAAGAGCCTGATAGTCAGCCGCGGGATTGTTGATATACAAACCCATAATGCTGAATCCCGCTCCGTCAAAGCTGCCTGTGAAGGGGTTGCCAACACTTCCGATGGGCTGCCAGCCCGTCCCTTGATTGTAGGGAGCAATGTCCAGATCGAGATCCGCAATCTGGACGAAGTGAGCAGAAAGATGATTTCGAATACTATTCAGCTGGCTTACAGTTGCCACTTGATAGGGAGATGCCGGAGTGCCCGAACCCCCACTGAACTGTGCCCACGCAAAAGAAAAAGTACCTAAAGCCAAGATGCCGGCTAATAAAAAGCGCAGCAATGAACTAGTTCCAATCTTCATTGGATCCTCCTGTAACTTATCAATCTATTATCTGTATGAAACCTGTGGTTTATGGAGAATGTGGAGAGTAAAGAGGATTTGGGGATAGACGCATGGTACCGATTTTGGGACGTACTGTCATTGAGCGAAGAAGGTTTCGCTCCTGGTAAAAACGCCATGCTGGCGCTGAACATCCAAAAACAATAGACTATCAAAAAACCTCAGTAATTCTACGAACTTATATGAATTTCACTTCCGAGTCCTACTCAGCTCGATAGTCACCAACTCGTCAAGCAAAAAAAAGATGGATTATGTCAGCAGGGGCTTTGTCTTGTGGAAGTTTGTCCACTCTGTATATCACAGCCCTTTTACTGAGCGGTAAAGGGCTGTCCTAGCCATTGATATATTTCAACAAAGCAAGCGGAGATTTTCTTTCCGGGGTCTGCTACCAGATGATGTTTTACCGTGGCAAGACCGATGAGCTGGCTCTGAATTTGCTCCACATCACCTTATGATCACCTCATAAGAAAAGGGAAACATAAGATGAAACAGAGCCGGGCATGGCCTGAAAGCTAGTCCGCCAATACCACCTTGCAGGTTTGGACAGCACCCGCTGTGGCGGTGTCAAAACCTCTATGAAGTCCCATCGGGACGACATTTAAGATAGGTAATTGCATACAATATATAGGATTGAGTTCCGTAGGAACGGCATAAGGGATGCATGAGTATTGGCAGAGGTGGCTCAAGTGATTCGTAGATGCCGTCCCTACAGGACTCAAATTGGCATGGTAGTGTACTTGGGCTATCTGAACCCCAATGAAAGGGCTTTCACCACAGTGAATGAAAACCGGGTGAGGATTGCAGACGTCCTCGTCTGCACAAGCAGCGAAGCTGCTTTCTTTTCTCGGCCTGCTGCCTCGCTCGACACGAGACGTGTCGAATCCTCTGGTTTTCATGTATAAACCGGGTGAGGATTGCAGACGTCCTCGTCTGCACAAGCAGCGAAGCTGCTTTCTTTTCTCGGCCTGCTGCCTCGCTCGACACGAGACGTGTCGTATCCTCTGGTTTCATGTAAAATTCCGTGCCGATGGCACTCTGCGGTCATAAAGGCTCCATAGGAGCTCTCATCTGGCTTTTCCGCCCCTTGCCAGTCTCCTGAGATCTTCCTGAGCCGGGTTCAGGAACTATCGGGGAGACTCGCCAAAGGCGTAAGACCACATAAGGTTCCAGGTTTCAGGTTTCAGGTTTCAGGTTTCAGGTGACATAAATCATAAGGCAGGAGAAATTCCGCTTGACAGATTGGCTGCCATATTTTGAAGATTAACTCCAAAGGTAGTATTGATGAGTAAACACAAAACGAAGATTGTCAAAGAGCTTGATCCACAAGAGGTTGAGGGTTATAGCAAGGCTCGTTTGGAGCACTATTTAAGCTTGGGATACCGCCCCTATCTCAATGAGAAAGGTCAGGTGAAATGGTTGACTCCGGCCCAAATGACCATGCGAGGTTCAGCCGGAGGAACGGGGCTTTCATTGAAGAAACTTTTGAAGCCAAAAAACTCATATATATCCAAGAAAAGGCGTAAGCGGCGTCATTGGCGCAGCTTCTTCCGTGAGCATTGGTTGATGATCTTGATAGTGATTGTGGTAGCTTTGGTTACTTTGATTCTTTTACGCTACCCGAATCTGATATTTTAGGAGATAGATTTTGAAAATACTTTTGGTAAACGACGACGGCATCAACGCGCAGGGCTTACGAAAGCTTCAGGCAGCTTTGCAGAACGCAGGTCATGAGACCATCCTGGTGGCTCCGGATAGTGAACGCAGCGCGGCATCGCATTCCATAACATTACGCAAAGACATCCATGCAAGGCGCATCGCGGAAAACGAATGGGCGATCAGTGGCACTCCGGTGGATTGCGTGGTGATCGCCTTGCAGAAGATCGTGAAAGAGCCCATTGATCTGGTGGTTTCCGGGATCAATGCCGGGCAAAACATGGGTGAGGACGTGCTTTATTCGGGCACGGTTGCCGCCGCTGTGGAAGCCTCGCTATTTGGCCTCAAAGCCATCGCGCTCTCCATTAATGCCTACAAGGATCAAGTCTTTGAGACCGGTACCCGCTGGTTCATCAAGCTCCTGGAGTGCGGGATCGATCAATTGGCCAAGCCGCATGAAGTGTTGAACATCAATTTCCCCAATATCCCGTTTGAGGATGTGAAAGGCGTACGGCTGACCCGTACCGGCCATCGTAAATACTATAACTTTATTACCATGATCGAAGAGCAAGAAGATAGCTTTTCTTACCGCATAGGCGGTGAGATGCCGCAATGGGATTTTGAAGCAGGGACAGATTCCGAAGCCATAAGCGAAGGTTATGTCTCGATTACTCCATTGGGCTTTGAGCTCAGCAAGGGTAATGCCTTCCCGGGCGTGCTGTCCTGGCTGGAAGAAAACCACTTATTGGAGACCTGAGCAGATATGCGATACGAGGATCAACGCCGGCTGCTGGTGGAAGAACTGCGCAAACGCGGAATCAAGGATGAAACCGTGCTCAAAGCTTTTACCGCGATACCCAGAGAGGATTATGTGTTGCCCGAGTATCGAGAATACGCCTATCGCAATCAACCTTTGCCGATCAAGAGTGAGCAGACCATTTCTCAACCCACGATGATAGCTTTGATGCTGAGCCATCTTCAGCTTAAGCAAAGCGACAGGGTCTTGGAGATCGGAACCGGTAGCGGATATCAAACCGCGCTTTTGGCCTCCATGGTGGATGAAGTGTGCACGGTGGAGCTTTTGGACAATCTTTCTTTGGGCGCGCAAAAGGTGCTCAAAGCAGCGGGTCTGCGCAATATCCACTTTCGCATCGGTGACGGTTGGCAGGGCTGGGAAAAGGCCTATCCGCCCTACAAGGAATTTGACAAGATCATCGTATCAGCGGGGGCTGATGGCATTCCCCCAAAGCTATGCGCGCAACTCGCAGAAGGAGGGATAATGGCGATTCCCGTGGGCAGCACTACGGCGCAAACCCTGAACATAGTGCGCAGAGTGAATGGCGAAATAATGATTGAGCAGGATGTTCCCTGTGCCTTCGTGCCCTTGGTGCACGCGAAGTGAGGTGTAGAGCATGAAAGCCCTTTATGATTGGCTGTTGAGCCAAATCAACAAACCGGAAGCTTATATTCGGTATCGACGCTTTAGCATTTTCAAGGATTTAAGCAGCTTCGAGCTGTATCTTTTACATAGCATCGTGCATCAGCGCAGTTTCAAAGAGGGTGAAGTGCTGTTTGAAGCCGGTTACCCCATGGAAGTGATCTATTTCATTGAGCAAGGTGATGTGCTGCTGACAAATCCGGATACTGCTGATCGCAGCCATACGATCGGGATCAATCAGGTTCTGGGTATGTGGGATATGTTCTGCGGAGCCAGGCGGCAAAGCACAGCCTCTGCCCACAGTGATGTATCAGCTCTGGCCATCGCCACCGGTGATTTTTGGGATCTCATCGAGAGCAGACCCAGGATGGGGCTCAAGATTCTCAAAGCTACCTGTAAAGAGATCACCAAAGACGCCTTGACTATCCAAGATTCCGGTAAATAGGATGAACTGGTCGAAGCTCGGATTTTATATATTGATGGCCATCGTGCTCATTGCGGGGCTCATCTTTTACCGTTGGATTTTCAGCTATCTGATTGCCTCCGTGATCTTCAGCTATATCCTGAATCCGGCAGTCAGCTTCCTGGAACGCAAACATATCCCGCGCTGGATGGGCGTGCTGTTTCTGTATCTTTCGGTAGCAGGTCTGATCGCCTGGTTTACCAGCCGTTATATCCCCGATCTCATCGCGCAGGGCAACAATCTCTTTGCCTTACTCAGCCACGAGGGTGGCTTTGATGCCGAGACTATCCTGGGGGTGCCCTTCATTCATGGAATTTATGAATATGCCCAACAGCTGGATGCCAATGTCCCGGGTCTGAACGTGAGCGCTCAAATGCTCTCCATCCTGGATAATGCTACAGATTTCCTGGTGGGTCTGCCCAAGTTTTTGCTGGATAACTATCCTTCCATCATCGGCGCGGTGTCCTTCATCTTCACCATTCCTTTGATCAGCTTTTTCCTTTTGAAGGATTGGTACAAGATCCGCAAAGCCTTTTTGGGCATGGCATCAAACCGTTACTTTGAATTGGGCATCATCCTGATGAACAAAATTGATCACACGGTGGGCACCTATCTGCGGGCCATGCTATTGGAGGTGATAGCCGTGGGCATCATGGCTTCGGTGGCGCTCAGCATCGTGGGAGTGAGCAATCCCGTCTTGATCGGGATCACAGCCGGCGTGGCCAATATCATTCCCTATTTTGGGCCCTTCTTTGGTGGGGCCCTGGCCGTATTCACGGTTTTCTTTGAAGGCGGGCCATTTATTTCCATGGTCTATGCTGCTCTGGCGATGTACATTGTTCAGGTAATCGATAATAACATCGTGTACCCGGTAGTGGTTGGCACTACGATAGATATGCATCCGCTGTGGGTTTTGCTCACAGTTCTGGCCGGCGGCTGGTATGGCGGGATTTTGTGGATGCTGATCTCAGTTCCCCTGGTGTTTTTGATCTACCAATTGGTAGTGGTTCTCTATACAAATCTGAAAGAGTTTAGAATAATATAAAGAGGCGATAATGAGCATATTGGACAAATGCTACAATTTCACGGATGCGCGCAAAGCAATGGCTTTGGGCTATTATCCATATTTTCGGGAGATCAGTTCGGAACAGGATACTGAGGTTATTTGCAATGGTAAAAAGATGCTGATGATGGGTTCCAACAGCTATTTGGGGCTCACCACGCATCCCAAAGTGAAGGAAGCCGGCATCAAAGCTATGGAAAAGTATGGCAGCGGTTGTGCCGGATCACGCTTTTTGAATGGCACGCTGGATATTCATCTGGAACTGGAGCGGGAATTGGCACGCTTGGTGGGCAAAGAAGCTGCTTTGGCTTATCCCACGGGATATCAGGCCAATGTGGGTTGCATATCCGCCATCGTAAACAAAAACGAATACATTGTTACCGATAAATATGATCACGCCTCCATCATCGACGGCTGCAAGCTATCAGATGGCACTATGTTGCGTTACAATCACAATGATATGGCATCTCTGGAACGCACTTTGCAGAAGATCGAGGGCAAAGCCGCCTTGATCGCGGTGGATGGTATCTTTTCTATGGAAGGTGATATTGCCGATCTTCCGGAAATCTCCAGATTGGCAGATAAGTATGGCGCAAATCTGATGGTGGATGAAGCGCATTCATTGGGCGTTTTGGGCGACAAAGGAGCCGGTGCTGCAGCGCATTTTGGGCTCACGCACAAGGCAGACTTCATCATGGGCACCTTTAGTAAATCCCTGGCCTCGGTGGGTGGCTTTATTGCCGCGGATGAAGCTTTGATTCACTATTTGAAGCACAAATCCCGCGCTCTGATCTTCAGCGCGTCCTTGCCTCCTGCTTCCACAGCCAGTGTGCTTGCCGCGATCAAGATCATGGAAGAAGAGCCGGAACGCATCGCCAAGCTTTGGGAAAACACCCACTATATGATGAGTGAATTCAAAGCGATGGGTTATGACACCGGTACCAGCTGTACCCCGGTGATTCCTCTACATGTGGGAGATATGATGCATGCCTTCAAGATGTGGGCTCAATTGGGCGAAGAAGGGGTCTTTATCAACCCCGTGATTCCTCCAGCGGTACCGCCAAACGGATGCTTGATCCGCACTTCCTTTATGGCTACGCATACCCGCGATCAGCTCGATATGGCTTTGGATAAATTTCGCACTATCGGCAAGAGATTGGGGATTATCTAAAACAAGCCTTGACAAAACAAAGGGCAGTTTTATAGCAGCCATCTCTGACCTAACATTAAAAAATCTAGCCATAGATGGAGGAATAATGGCAAGCAAGAGCAGTGCTGAGTATTACAGCAATCTCAAGGATATGTCTCCGATCCGCGCAATTGCCGAGACATTGATGAACAATCACCTGGTGCGCAAAGTTGATATCCGTGAAGCTTATGAAATGGCAAAGAATCAGCCGGGAGTTACCATCACAGATCTACCCATGTGCCCGGACTTTGTGAAGCTGCACAACCTTCCTGCCGATGCTAAAGTGATCAACGATTGCCACGGCAACATCATCGGCCGCACCGCCAAAGCCCGTAGGTTTTATCACCGCCTGGATCCCAGCCGCAAAAACAAGCTGGAAAATGACTTCCGTGAGGCAGTGTGGCAAATGCAGCACTACCCGCTGATCAAGGCTGAAGCTGTATTGGGCATGGATTCTGATCTGATGATCAAAGCAACCTTTATCACCACAGAGAGTGACGTGGCAAACCTTTATAACTGGTTGCTCAACTTCGCGCCCTATGAGTCTGTGCAAGATACTTATGAAGCCAGCCCCAAGCTTCCCATCCAGGATATCATATTGATCGGCTTCAATGAATGGACTTGTAACGATGATTTTTACAACAATGTGGGCGCTCCGCAACTGGCCTTGGTGGACGAAAAGCACAACGTGATCGTAAACTTGGGCATGCGCTATTTTGGCGAACGCAAAAAAGGCACTCTCACTCTGGCCTGGACTTCCGGGATCAGGATCGGGATGGCAGCCTGTCATGGCGGCATCAAAGAGATCGATTTTGGCACCTGCGAAGACTCCAAGTACCACAAGTTTGGCAAACGCTCCATCGCCTTCTATGGTCTGTCCGGAACCGGTAAATCCAGCCATACCAATTCGCATGATAATGGCGGAACCTTGCCCAAAGGATTTTCC
>Ga0334884_1000439_pt1 | contig 76975 bp, 52 predicted proteins | sample GraSluR1_MG_7_FD_207215 | JGI IMG/M metagenome (GOLD analysis project Ga0334884, IMG submission 207215) | Sludge microbial communities from methane-producing bioreactor in Wageningen University, Netherlands - Granular Sludge_12_05 R1 | ecosystem: Engineered > Bioreactor > Anaerobic >... | reverse complement strand
TCGGGAGTCGGCGAGTCTCGCGTCGCGAGTCAACGGCAACGGCAGTCAACGGCAACGGCAACGGCAACGGCACAGGCGTCGCCGGAGCCGCTCGCCACTCGATTCCCGGGCCCGCGGGTCTCCAGGCCCGCAGGGCACGGCACACCCAGACCGCCGGTGGGCACTCACCGACCGGTTAGCGTCTTGAGTTCTGACGCCTGCGTGCTTCACCTCGCCTGCGCTCTGCGTCCGAGATATGCCGTCAGGGCCGCATCAAAGGGACGGGTGGTGTCCAGTAGCACGTGGTCGATGTGCCGGCCGCGGCAGCCATCCTTGATCTGCACAAGGAACGACTGCAGGGCCTCCATGTACTCGTGGCGCATGCGCTCGGGCTGGGTGAACAGGCGCTCCTTGCTCTCGAGGTCCTCAAACACCGTGGGGCCGCGGAAGTCGAACTGAAGCTCCGTGCGGTCCATTACGTGCAGGACCACCACGTCGTGGCCACGATGACGGAAGTACCCCAGCGCACGCAGGAGCGGCTCGGTGTCATCCAGAAGGTCTGAGATGAGGACCACCAGTCCACGGCGCTTGATGCTCTGCGCCACGGCCTCGAGGGCGGCCGACACGTCCGTGTCCTCGCCCGGACGGACATCATCCAGAGCGGAGAAGACCTTCTGGAGATGTGCCGGCTTGCTCTGCGGAGGAAGGTGCTCCCGCACCGTGGTATCGAACAGGACCAGCGCCGTGGCGTCGCGCTGGCGGGTGGCGAGGTAGGCGATGGCCGCGGCCAGGTACGCCCCATAGTCCAGCTTCCGCACAGGGCCGCCATAGTCCATGGAGCGGCTGGTATCCAGCAGGAGGTGGACGTTGAGGTTGGTCTCGGCGTCGAACTCCTTGACGAACAGTCGGTCTCGGCGTCCGTAGACTTTCCAGTCGATGTGCCGGGTCTCGTCGCCCTGGGAATACTCGCGATGGTCGGCGAACTCCACACTGGCGCCGCGGTAGGGGCTACGATGCCGGCCGGAGAAGTGCCCCTCCACCAGAGCCCTCGCCCGCAGCTCCATGGAGCCGAGCTTAGCAATCGCCTCCGGTGTTAGTGCCCGGCGTATATGGGGCATGAGATGTCCTGGGGCGTTGAGTGCGTGTGGTCGCCGGCGGCGCGGCTGTGTCGTCCGGTCCGCCGGCCCGACGGGGCTAGCCGCGGTCCAGTGAATCGGCGAACTGCACGATGGCCGTCTCCTGCTCGGCTATCTCGATGGCGCCGGGACGCCGTCGCCGCACCTCCGCGATGGCCTCCCACGGCTCCATGCCGGCCTTGACCAGATAGCAGGCGGCCATGGTTCCGGAGCGGCCGCGGCCGCCCATGCAGTGCACGGCCACCGCCTTGCCCCCGCGGATGTATGGCGCCACCTGGCGGACGAACCGCACGATCTGCGACTGGCTGGGAGCGGTCATGTCCTCCACCGGGAGCATGACGCCCTCCATGCCGCAGGCCCGGGCCATCGCCGTGGCGCCGGGCTTGGAGGTGAGGTTCACAACCAGCTCGATGCCCGCAGCGCGCAGGGCGCGCATCTCCGCCTGGCAGGGCATCTCCATGATGGCGAGACGCCCCTCAATGATCCAACTGGCGGATGGAGGAAGGCTCCTGGGCGCGGCAGCCATCACGGTTCACCGCCCTGTCCGGCGCAGGCGGGTCGACGGCGATCCCGCCCACCTCCCGGCGTCATCGCGCGAGCAAGTCTCCGCCCCTCGCCGGTACCAACCCGGATGAGCCCGACCGGCGAAGTCGGCCCGCGGGAGCCCACCGACGCTGCAGCGCATGGGGCGGGCGGGGCCGGCCCTTCACATCCGCTTCGCCTTCTGGGCGGCCTTCCCGGCCAGCGCATCGGCGCGCTCATTATGCTCGCGCGGCACATGCTGGAAGACGACCTTCTCAAAGCCCTGCATCAGTCCCCGCAGGGCGATATGCATCTTCTGCAACTGGGGGTTCTTGACCTTGTACTGCCCCCAGATCTGCTTGCACATCAGCTCGCTGTCTGAGCGCACGATCAGGTGGCTCAACCCCAGCTCCCGCGCCGTCTCCAGAGCGGAGATCGCCGCCTGGTACTCGGCGATGTTATTGGTGCCGTGTCTGATGGGCACGCTGCCCTCGCTGAGGGTCTCCCCATCTTGACCGGCGATGACGAAACCCGCCCCCGCAGGCCCCGGATTGCCCAGACAGGCGCCGTCGGTATGGATCACTGCCGCCTTGACCTCGCTCATTGTCCTCTCCCGTCGTGGGCGCCGCCTGCGTCGCGGGCCCCTGTCTGCATGCTCTGTTCTGATGTGAGGTCCAGCCCGAGCGCCTCGGCCATCATGTACAGGTCGAAGCCCTCCTTGCGCACCCGCAGGTCGTAGTACACCAGTATGGCGCCCACCACGCACAGGGGACGCAGCAGTACGGTGAGCGAGTTGGCCACGATCTGGTAGGCCGCCTGGGCCACTGCCAGCTTGTCGGTGTCCTCAGCCCAACGGAGCGTGAGAAACTGCACCGGAGCCGAGGCCCCCAGGGTCACCACGGCCGCCAGCAGGATGAGCACCGCCATCACCACAAACACGCCCCAGGCGTGGCCGGCGGTGAGCCGGGCACTCCGGTTCATGGCCGCCAAACCCCACCGCCCCTCCAGAGCCACGACGATCGAGGGGGCCAGCATGTACCGGATCGCCACGGACAGCAGCACGGCCAAGGCTCCCACGCACAGCAGGGCCCCGAGGATGATGAGCAGGAGCGACAAAGGGCTTCCCAATGCCTGCGCGCCGCCGCCCAGCAGCATGTGGGTCACGAAGGGCCCCGCCGGCACCAGGAGGGCCAGGCCGGCGCAGAGGTACACCAGCACCCAGTACAGGAGGCTGGTCCACAGCACCCGCGGCCACTTGGCCATCGCCGCCCGATACGCGCCGGCCACGCCCACCTCCCGGCCCAGATACCGCTCTGAGACCCCTATCGTGAGGGCCGCCTCGCCCAACGGCATCAGGATCATCACCAGCACCATGGCGGACAGGAACAGACCCGCCGAAGGCGCAAGTTCCGTCCACGCCAGGGCCCCGCCCTGATTGTACAGGGCCAGGTTGGTGAAGCGGATCGCGGCGGCCGTCTGCAGCGCCACCAAAGGCACCTGCACCACCGCCGCGATCCCGAGAAACGCGCCGAAGTTTCGGCGGTAGACGCCAATGGCCCCGTCGATGATCTCGCCGACCGACATCGCGTGCAATGAGGTGGGCTCTTGCATGGCCAAAAGTTCTGACAATCCTTGGATAGGGGCTAAAGTCCGGGCGCGCCCTGCCGATACTCTGGGTGTCGGAGGGTCGTGACAGACCCCCACAGCAAGCCAAACGCAACCTTCTCAAACAGCCGGTTGGACGACACGAGGGGCCCTTCTCTCTCCCAAGAATTCCTCCCCCTCCCCCACATGGGCGTCCTCTTCCACGAGGCAGTACCGCACACGGGCTCTCCCTCCTACCCGCGCCCCCGTGAGCAATGCCGCCTCGGAGAAGTGGGCGCCCGCTTTTACTGTGCAGCCCCTTTGGAGAACCGCATTGGGCCCCACGTGGGCGCCGCCTTCCACCACGCAGCTCGGCCCCACGTAGCAGGGCGCCTCGAGCGTGGCCTCTGGCGATACCTGCGCCGTGCGGCCCACATACAGCCCGCCCTCGTACCGATCGCCGAGCATGGTGGCGTTCAGCTCGATGACCGCCGCCGGATCGGCCACGTCGGACCAGTATCCTTCCAGAGGGACCGCCGCGATCCGCTTGCCCTCCCGCACCATCTCCTGCACCGCGTCGGGAAGCTCCAGCTCGCCCCGCGCTGAAGGCTTCAGCCTCCGGAGCCGGTCGAAGAGCTCCGCCGTGTACACAAACAGCCCGGCATTGTTGTAGTTGGTGGTGGAGGTTCCGGGGTCGGGTTTCTCGATGATCTTCTCCACCAGCCCGTCCTTGACGTACACCGCCGCACCCTTGCAGGGGTCCTGCACCCAGTTGAGGCTCAAGACGGCGTCCGTCTTCCCGCCCTCGAAAGCCCCCACAACCGCGGTGTAGTTCCGGGGCGAGACCATGATATCGCCCCAGGACATGAAGAAGACATCGCCGGCCACGAACTCCTCGGCCAGCAGGGCCGCGTGTCCGGTGCCTTTGGCCTCCTGTTGCCAGATGTAGTCGATGCGCACGCCCAGGCCCCGTCCGTCGCCGAAGTAGTCCTCGATCATGGCTCCCAGATGCCCAACGATGAGGCCGAAGTGGTCCACGCCCGCATCACGGGCGCCGAGGATGATATGCTCCAGGATCGGGCGGTCGAGGACGGGCACCAGGGGCTTGGGGCGTTTCTCCGTCAAGGGCAGCATCCGGGTGCCCTTCCCCGCGGCAAGCAGTACGCCTTTCACGCAGCGGTCACCTCTTCAGTGCGGTCCGGAGGTCGGCGGGCGGGCGTTGCCGCCGGCCCTCGGTGCCTTGGACGGCTGATGAGCCAGCATCTTACACGAATGAGGCCGGCAACGCCAGTGCCGCGGCGCCGAGCACGGAGGCGGGCGACGACCCCCGGCGACCTCACCCGGGCGGGGAGGCCGGGTCGCCTTGGCGGCGCTCGAGCGACGCCCCCCGGCTTTCCACAGAGCCCCGTGCAGCCCAGGTGCACCGGGCATTGTCCTGTGGATAACTCGGTGGATACTGTTGATTGTACAACCGGTTAACACATCATTATGATGTTGTGGAGCATGGCGATGTGGGGCAGCGGGGCGGGACGAGGGGAGCCGGGAGGAGGCGCGATGGGCCGGTTGCGGGGACTGTGGGACAGCCGTCGGCGGAGGCTGGTGCCTACCACCCCGCGGCCCTGGACCAGAAGTACAGGCTGCAAAGGACGAAGAAGCAGGCCAGCAGGAGCTTTGAGCCGGCGGCGTGCGACCGGGCCATGTCGGCCAGGCTGCGAGAGGACACACCGGCCAGCGCCAGCCCGAGCAGCACCAGTAGAGGCGTGATGAACAGCACGCAGTACAACACCAGCCAGGCGACGGCCGCCCAGCGGTATTCGTTGAGGCTGACCATGTAGATGATCGTGGGGATGTAGACCTGCCCCGTGCAGGCGATCTCAAGAGCGGACACGATAGCGCCGGCAACGGCCGCCAGAGGTATCGCCGCCCCCGTCGCCGCGCCCCTGCGTACCCACTCATGCGCCCGGCGCTTGACCCCCGCGGGAAGCTGCAGGATGACACCGCGCTCGTGGCCACGCCGAAGTCGCGTGTAGTCGCGCACGCTGATGATGCCCAGGGCCAGGGTGCCGCCGCCGATGATGGCGTACAACACTCTGCGGAGGAGAGGGAAATGCTCCAGAGCCAGAGCGGCGTGCAGGATGCCGAGCCCGAAGGCAAAGTAAGCCAGGAACACGCCGGCCGCGAAAGACAGGCCCACAACCAGCAGGCGTCGCCCGGAAGCACCGGTGGCGCCCAGATAGGCCAGCAGGAAGACCAGGGTGGCAAAGGCACACGGGTTGACGCCATCCACCAGGCCGGCCACGATGACGCTCAGGATGCCCCAGCGACGGAAACGGGTGGGCAGGGCCATGGCGGCCTTGTCCTGAATCTGGACGGCTCGGGGGTATAGGTCTGGGGTGCCCGTGGCCCGGTACTTGGCCAGGACCTCGCGGATCCGTCGGGGGGTGACCTGCTCGCGCTGCAGATAGTCATCGCCGATGAGCAGGGCGGGGGCCGCGGGGATGGCACCCGGGGCCAGTCCGGCCACGGTGAGCACGGCCACGCCCAGCTCGAATCCCTCGCGGTCGTGGACGTCGATCACCCGGACCCTCACCCCGGGGTCGGACTCGAGAACCTGGGCCACCGCCTCTTCGGCCTCGAGACAATGGGGGCAGCCGGGAGCGTCGACGAAGTAGGCATGCACCGTCGGGCCATCGGCCCAGGCACAGAGAAGGGTCGCGCCAAGAAGCGCGGCAATAGCTGCCACCACCCCCGGTGCGACCCTTCTGCTCATCCGCCGGATCTGCACTCCCGGACGGCCTCTAGTACGGCGTCAAGATGGAGATACCGTTGTGCGCGGTGTCGGCGACGCCAACCAATTGGTCCCAGGTGATGCCGCCCCAGTTCATGGCCTTGACGTGCCCGTCGGCGAACAGATAGTTGCCCATGTTGTTGTGCCAGCAGGTGTTTGTCCGGCCCCCGCTCTTGTACTCGGCAAGGTCGCGCGACTCGATGCCGCAAGACGAGTTGGGCCCGCAGTCACACCAGGACCAGGAGCTGTCGTACATCACAATGGTCCGCGACACACCGGCGTAGCTGTTGGCCACCTGGGCGTCCTTCCGCCCATACGTGGCCAGGTAGTTGTAGCCGTAGTTGACGTTCCGGTAGTTATTGTGGGGATCCTGGAAGCCGGAGGCCGGGCCGGAAGGGCACTGGTAGAGCTGCTGATTCTTGGTGTAGGGGATCAGGGCGTTACTGATCCAGCCGCTCCAGGAGAACTCAATAGCATTGTTCTCGGTCGTGTTGTCGCGGCTGTGACTGGGCCAGGTTTCGTCGTAGTCCTGCACGTACATGGCGAAGGCCAGACCGATCTGCTTCAGGTTGGATTGGCAGCTTGCCTGTCGTGCCTTCTCGCGGGCCCTGGCGAACACGGGGAACAGTATCGCCGCCAGGATGGCGATGATGGCGATGACGACCAGCAACTCGATGAGCGTGAAACCCTTCGTTCTCGGCATGTCATGTCACCTCCACATGGCGTTTGGGGGAACAATAGCGCTCTCTGTTTCAGGGAGATTAACTAAGCATTATACTGCATCGTGGCACGGCATGCACACGTTTTTTCCAGGTTCCCCGGCGGACCCGTGCGTCTGCACCGGTTGGCACAGACCGCTCCCCAGACCGGGCAATGCCGGAGCCGGGACGGCGACGGCGTACCCCCGACCGCCATCGCGGGCCCTGCGGCGGGAAGTGCGTTCACGGTGATCGAGGCGCGACCCATGAGGGCCTCGGCCACCCGGGCCGCAGCCCCTCGGCGGGCACACATCGTGGCGCCGGCTCCGGCGGCCGACGTCGGCGTCTTTGGTGGTGCGTCCCCTTGCGCCCGCACCGCTTTGTCCGTATGCTGTGGCGGACCGCCGTACAGCACCGCCAACCCACCGTCCTTCGGCCCCGGGCCGGAATGGAGTCTTGCCATGCCCCTCGTCCCCATGACCGAGCTGCTCCAAGACGCTCAGCGCCGCGGCTATGCCGTGGCCGGGTTTACCTTCATCAACGCCGAGACCATGCAGGCCATCGTGCACACCGCCCGGGACCTGCGCTCGCCGGCCCTGCTCATGCTGGGGACCTGGGAGATGCCTCTGGTCGGGGCGCGCATGGCCGCCGAGATGGCGCGCTATCTCTCGGAGCAGGTGGATGTGCCCGTCTGCCTGCATCTGGACCACGGCCCGGACCTGGAGCTTGCCGCCGAGTGTGTGGAGGCCGGCTTCTCCTCGGTGATGATCGACGCCTCGCAGCTTGAGTTCGAGGGCAATGTGGCCCTCACCCGCCAGGTCTACGAGTTGGCCCATCCGAAGGGCATATCGGTGGAGGGCGAGCTGGGGGCGGTGGGGCGCGCGGACGGCCTCTCGCCGGAGGGCATGGCCGAGCACTCGGCGCTGACGGATCCGGCCGCGGCGGCCGAGTATGTGGAGAGAACGGGGGTGGACGCTCTGGCACTGGCCATCGGCAATGCCCACGGCATCTACACAGAGCTGCCGGAGCTGGACTTCGCCCGCCTGGCGGCGATCCGGCAGGTCGTGGACTGTCCGCTGGTGCTCCACGGCGGCTCGGGGACGCCCAAAGACCAGCTCCGCCGCGCCATCGAGGGCGGCATCTGCAAGGTGAACGTAGCCAGCGAGTTGAGCCGGGCGTATCTGACCACGCTGGTGGATCAAGTCCAGTCCGCAGGGGGCAACATCTGGTGGTCCAGGGCCGTTGTGCCCGCAAGAGACGCGGTGGCCGAGGTGGTGGCCCGCTGGATGCAGGACAGCGGCTGCGCGGGGAAGGTGTAGAGACGTCCGTCGTTGGCCGCCCCTGGGACCGCGGGCGCTGGGGAGGACTCAGGGCCTGAAGAGCGAAGCTCAACGCAATCAGCGGGGTGATGCTGAGTGGCCACGAAGTGGCAGGCGAACGAGCTTGAGCGCAGGTGTGCCGCCAGGATGGCGGCGGCAGGCCTCGTCCCAGCACTCAACGTCAAGGACGCCGACACGCAGTCGGAATTCGACATCTATGCCTTCAGAGCCAGCCCCACGTCCGTCCAGCGAGTGATGGTGCAATGCTCGCACCCGGCCCCGAGATCAGAGAAGCTCTCGGCGCTAAAGGGGTACGCGCCTTCATTCGGTGCAGACGATTGCCTGTACGTGACTGCGACCAAGCCGCACCCCACCCAGAGTACGCTGGCGCAGCGCCTGGGCGTTGCGCTGATCACCGAGGACCATCGCAGCCGCGACAGCGAGACGGTCATAGCAGGCTGCGCCATCGACGTCCAGGCGCCGCTCTCAGCTCGGGAAGAGGCCATCATCCACTTCCTGCGCTGCCTCGCGCGCCTTCGCCGGGTTGCTCTGGGTGGCCGATCCCGCCATCCGGCGTGCGAGACCGTCGTCAACACGTGGAACGCACTGGATGGCGTCCCGTTGATTGCCGACCCCTTTGAGCGGATCGAACGCCTGTACCAGATACACTACTCCGCCCCGAACCTGGCTGAGGACTGCGCGTTGTCGGAGGGCCTCGCGGCAGAGGGCCCCCCGGCTCTCAAACAGGCATATGCCTACAATGGGGGCACCTACACCCAGTCTGCTCTCGCCCTCCAGACACTCAACAGGGTGCAGACGCTCATCTCACTGTGCGAATGTGCCTGCCAGGTCAGTGCTGGTGCCGTGGTCCCCGACTTCCTTGATCAAGAGGGCGGGCGGCGCGGGCCTATCATCCGGTCCCTCGCCCAGAAGCCATACCGCCACCTGCTGGGCGCCTTCGCGTTCGAGTTTGTCTTCGGCTGGGGCGGGTTCTGGCCGGCTCAGTGCGAGACCGAAGTGAAGTCCGGGATCGCGGCGGCCCTGGGCTGCCCCTGTCCCGGCGTCGATCTCCTCGTCCAGTACGTCGACAGTCTCTACAAGACCGAGGGCATGGGGCAGTTCGTGAAGCGGGTCGGATACGGCGACGTATGGTGGCACAACATGCTCTTGCTGCCCTTCTTCGCCAAGGGGATCGGGCTCCTGCGCATCCAGGACGAGGGCGGGAGCGCTCCGAGCGGGAGCCCGTGGGATGAGTGGCGAGCGGACGTGCTACGCCGGGCCGGGGAGTGTGAGCTGTACGAGCGCGACCACTAACGGCGCTCTGCGGCTGGCCAGCGCCATGCGGGCACGAAGGCCAGGGCATCGCGGGAGCGGCGGGCCACCAGGGCGCGCACAGAATGGAGGGTTGCCACCCATGTCCTCAGCATCAGTCTACCGCGAGATCCTGGCGTGGTCACAGGGCCAGCCCATGTGGCAGCGTGATGCCCTGCGACGGCTGGTCCGCGACGCAGACCTCGGCGACAGCGACGTGCAGCAACTCGTCCAGATCTGCCTCGATGCACATGGCATTCATGCCGGTTCCCCGAACAGGCCCGTCCCCCTGTCCGAGGATCATCTCCCCTCCGGCCCGATCAGTGCGCCGACTGTCTGCCTGCATGCCATTGCGGACGTGATGAACGTCAACGCCTTGGCACCCGGCCAGACCGTGGAGTTCTCCCCGGAGGGCCTCACAATCATCTATGGCAGCAACGGCTCTGGCAAGTCAGGGTATGCGCGCATCCTTGGACAGTGCTGTCGTGCACGCGCGCAGGATGTAGAGGTCCTGGGCAACGTCTTCTCCGAGGCTGCGGATGGCGAGCAGAGCGCTGCCATCCGCTATCAGGTCGGGCCCGCCGATCCGCAGGAGATGACGTGGCGACCCGACGAGTCTGCTCCCGCCGAACTCGCAGCCATCTCGGTGTTCGACAAGCAAAGCGCAGGTGTCTACGTCGACAAAGACAACGACCTTGCCTTTCGGCCGATGGGCCTGGACTTGCTGGACCGACTAGCGCAGACCTGTCTGCTCCTCAAAGCCGAACTCGAGGATCGGATTCGCAAGCTCCAGGGGCAGAGACCCGCTGCCCTGGTTCAGCCCCCCGTCGCCCCGACCACCAAGGTGGGACGACTGGTCTCCGGCCTCGCGGCGCCTGGGTCAGAGTCCCTTGCCGAGGAGTTGGCCCAGTTGTCTGAGGCTGAAGTCAAGCGACTAGGTGAGCTGGCGTCCGTGCTCAAAGATGATCCAGGCAAGGAAGCAGCGCGTCTCCGCACGCTCGCCAAGCGTCTCGAGCGGATCAGAGAGGCCCTCCTGGACATCGGGGGCTCCCTCTCGACTGAGGTTGCCGTTCGCCTCAGGCGACTGCAGTCCGACGCTGCGGCTAGGCGCGCGGCAGCGGTCCTAGCCGCCGAAGAGGCGTTCGGCCCGGACTCGCTTGCCGACGTCGGCTGCGACGCCTGGCGCGCACTATGGGACGCCGCACGGGAGTACTCGCAGCGGCACGCGTACCCTGACCGGGCTTTCCCTGTGCTCGACGGCTCCGCTCGCTGCGTTCTCTGCCAGCAGGTCCTAGGCGATGAGGGGACCCAACGCCTCATCAGGTTCGACGACTACGTAAGGGGGGAAACGCAGCGACTGGCGGAGGGGGCGGAGGTTGCACTCAGGGAAGCGGTGGGACGTGTGCAGGCCCTGGGTGTGGACGGCTCGGGGATAGCGGATGCACTCGAGGATCTCTCGGCCCTGAGCCAAGAGGCCGCGGGCCGCGTCGCCGCGTTCATGGCCTCGGCGCAGAGGCGCCAAGCCGCCGTGGTGGATGCCTGCAGCGACGGGAGCTGGGACGGTGTCGCCGATCTGGCTCCAAGCCCCCTCGCCGACCTCGAGTCTGTCTTGTCCGGGATGCGCGACACCGCGTCGCAGCTCGAATCTGCCGCCCGGGACGAGGAACGCGCCAAGCTTGTGACGGAGCAACGAGAGCTTGCCGACCGGCAGTGGCTCTCGGGGGCACTGGAGGACGTGGCGGCTGAGATATGTCGCCTCCGGCTGGAGGGGAGGCTCAATAGGGCGCTTGGAGACACGGACACCACAGCGGTCACGAGGAAAGCCAGCGATCTGGCGAGGTCGGTGGTGACATCGGGGCTGTGCGAAGCGTTCCGCACCGAGCTGAAGGGGCTGGGCGCGCCTGCGATGGAGCTAGACGTGGTGCCTTCGGGCGGGAAGCGCGGCGTCTTGTACCACCGGCTCAGGCTCACAGATGCCGCTGGCACCCCGGTCGCCAATGTGGCAAGTGAAGGCGAGTACCGCTGTATCGCCTTGGCGGCGTTCCTGGCGGAACTCGCGACAGCTCCCGATCGGTCGGGCATCGTGCTTGATGACCCTGTGTGCTCTCTGGACCACGTACGGCGGAGACGGGTAGCCGAAAGACTGGCCAGAGAGGCAGAGGCAAGGCAGGTGGTGATCTTCACTCACGACATTGCGTTCCTGTCTCAACTCCGCCGCGCCCCCCGGGCTGCAAGCGTTGAGTGCCGCGTGCAGACGGTGGAGAGCGTTCCCGCCCGCGGCCACGGCGTTTGCGACTGCCGCGTTCCGTGGGAAGGCGCAAACGTGAAGGAGAGGCTGAGCGCTCTTCGGAGGATGGCCCAGGACGCCAGCGCCCTGTACACGAAGACAGGTCGAGATGGCGGGGCCTACGTCGCTGCCGCCGAGAGCGCATACCTCCTGCTTCGTCGGACGTGGGAACGAGCGGTGGAGGAAGTGCTGCTCGGAGGAGTGGTGCAGCGGTTCGAGCCCGAGATCCACACCAAGCAGCTCAGGACGGTCACAGACATCAGCGACGACGACTACCAGCGCCTGGACGCTGGCATGGGCAAGTGCTCCCTGGCCCTCCACGACCAACCCGGTGCTGAGAACGAGCCGACACCTGGACCCGATGAGTTGAAAGACGACATCGCCGACCTCGACGCGTGGGTCAATGAGATCCGCCAGCGTCGGAAATGAAGCCCCCGCGCCGGGCGCGATGCCTGGCCTACAGCGGCTTGGGCTCGCCCGGCCCCGCCTCCCCCTATATCACCGCCTCCCTCTCATACCTCCTCCTCCGCTCCTCCTCCGGCTTGCTCAGGAAGTGGTCGATCTTGCGCAGGAGCCGCTCTTTGGCCTCCGGGAGCCTGCCCTGCAGCGGGACGTAGATGTTGTGATGTATCGCCTCGATCTCCGTGGGGAACTCCACGCCCGCCAATAGAGCGCGCATCTCGTGCACCGTGCCCTCCGGGCTCTGGGGGATGAAGCGGCCCTCCTGCACGTCTTCCCACAGCGGGCAATGCGGGCCGCCGTCGCTTCCGAAGACCCACAGCCTGCGGAAGCGCACGAACGGCGGCCGCACCGCATTGAGCACCACCAGGGTCTCGCGCACGTGCTCCTCCCAGCGGTCGGCGCCGCCGAGGCCCAATAGCACGTAGTACGATAGCTCCAGGCCCGCCTGCAGGACGGCCTGCCCGGAGCGGATCATCACCTCCTGGTTCACCCCCTTGTCGTGAAAGCGGAGCAGGTCGGTGGAGCCCGTCTCCAGGCCGACGTGCACGCGGTCCAGGCCCGCGGCCCGATACTGCCGCAGGTGCCTCTTGCGGTACCAGCAGGTGGCCGCTCGGGCGTAACACGTGAGTCTCTGCACGCCGGGGAAGGTGATTCGCAGGTGACTTGCGATGGTGCAGAAGGCCTGCGGGTCCATCATCAGCGGGTCGGCGTCGCCGAGGAAGGCGGTGCGGAAGCCGTCGCCATACAGGGCCAGGGAGGCGTCGATGTCGGCGCAGACTTCAGCGGCCTCACGGGCTTCGAAGGTGGGCTGGCCCAGGTGAGGGTAGATGCCGCAGAAGCGGCAGCGGTTCCAGTTGCAGCCGCGGGTGGCGCGGATCAGGAGGCTGTGGGCCTCGGTGGGCGGGCGGATGATGAGCGGCTCGGGCAGGCGCATGGCGTCGGGCCACCTCCGGACGGGATCTGCGTCCACCAGCTTACATTAAGGTTGGCCGGGGGGCAAAGGCGCGGCAGGTTCGCCGCGAGGGGGCACCGAAGGACTCGGATGCGAGTTGCATCACGCCGATGGGGGAGAGTTGCGTTCATGGGCAAGCGCAAAGCCAAGGTCAGCGCCGAGACTCCCGTGGGCAGGGCGATGGCGAGGGTCCTGCCTCCGAAGGTCGAGGACGTCCTGACCCACGAGCAGTCGGTGCGGGGCGCTTCGGTGGAGGGGGTCCACGACATGCGGGTGGCAACCAAGCGGCTTCGCGAGGCGACGAGGCTCTTTCTCCCCGCTCTGGGGCGCAAGCGGATGAAGCGCCATCTGGCGCACCTGGAGCTGCTCAATGACACGCTGGGCGCTGTGCGCGATCTGGATGTACTGCAGATCGAGGTCACACAACTGGGCGGTGGGGACGGCGCACTGAGCGAGGGCCTCGCGCCGCTGCTGGCCGATCTGCAGGACCGGCGCGAGCAGGCCGGGAGGCGATTGGAGGGCGTGCTGGATGAGACATTGGGGTACTTGGAGGGGGACTTCGCGGAGCTAATCCACGACAAGCCCAAGAAGCGCGCGAAGGTACGGAAGATGGCCTTCGCGGCCCTCGGCTGCCTGGAGATCGGCGAGCGGACGCAGGCGGCATTCGCCATGGAGCAGGCGGCTCGGGTCCCGGAGGCCTCCGCGGAGTTCCACCGCATGCGCATCGCGATCAAGAAGGTCAAGTACGCTCTGGAGTTGTTCCTGGATGCCATCGGCAAGCCGGCGAAGAAGGCCTATCCGCCGATCTCCGAGTTGCAGGAGCTGATGGGACTGGTCCACGACCGCGATGTGCTGATCGCGACGGTCCAGGGGGCTGCGGGAGCCGTGCTCCCTCCCGAGGTAGCCGTGCTGGCAACAACGCGAGCCCACGAGCAGCGAGATCGGCTGCATGCCGATACGCTCGCCCTGCTGGATGAGATCCGCGAACGGAAGCTGGTGAAGAGGCTGCTTCGGGCCACCTGCAAGTGAAACCGGCGCGGCCTTGGAGGCCGCGCCGGGATTGGTCCGGTACCGCGTCGATTTGGGCTGCGGCCGCTAGTCCTCCTCAACCGGCGACAGCTCGATGTCACCCTCATAGGCCGAATCGCCTCTGGTATACTGCAGCGTACCTGAGAGGTTTCCTTCGTCGTCGGGGTTACCCAGGGTCAGAACGACGGCGCGATCGATTCCGTCGTCGTAGCCCTGGCCTGTCAGTGTCACGGCCACCCCGTTGGCGTCCTGCACGTAGCTTCCCGCGAAGTTCAGGGTGGCGTCGAGGGCGGAGACGCCTGTGAATGTCGCGGCGGCAGTCGCGGCCGTCCCGACTCCGCTGGACGTGGCCTGGGCCAGATGGAGCTGCATGTTGGCGCAGGTGACGACCTCCGGTCCGGTCCCGCTGGTTCGTTGCACTTCCGCTTGGAGCGCGCGGAGGTTCTCCGCGATCTGCTTGAGGGTATCGCCTTCACTGTAGTCCGACTTGGCATCGCAACCAACGAGTGCGACGACGACCGGCAGCACTACGAGAGCGACGAGGGACAGCAATACTCCAGATCTCATCGACGTGTTCCTCCTGCGTATTCCTGGCTGTGCGAAGTGCGGCCAAAGCCGCCTCCAGCGAAGCTCCGCCCCAGACCGACGAGCACGCCACGTAGGCTCGCCTCGGGTCGGTGCCACGGCGAGGCGAGCGCCCTCGCGGGCGCGGCGCCTTCTGGCTGCCCGAATCGACGGGTTGAAGCCCGTCGCTGGGGGGCGGCGCTACGCGCCGCCGCGCGGTCCCTCGGACCTGACGGCCTGCCGCCGCCCGCCCGACAGCAGACAGCGCTAGACACATACCAACCGGGACCGACCCCTTCGGGTGCGACAACGGCGAAATCGGGGTGCAGTGCGTTCGTGCATAGTGCGAGTGGGAAGCCCGACCTACGGGGTGGTCAACGGCTCGGTTGCGGCCCCAGAACTCGCTTCAGACGCCAAGAGGTGCGCCCAAATAGGCTTCTAGTCCGCGGCGACCGGCGTCAGGGTCAGCGGACCCGTGTACGTGGCCTCGCCCCAGGTGTAGGTCATCGTTCCCGACAGCTTCCCGTCGGTGTCTGGGCTGGCCAGGTCGAGCGTCATGGTCCTGGTGGTGCTGTCGCCGTAGTCCTTGCCGTGCAGGTCGGCGGTGACGCCGCTTTCACTCCGCGTGTAGGTGCCTTCGAAGTTCAGCCCGGCGTTGATGGACGATGAGGCCGAGAGTCCGATCTTGCGGTCGGCCGTGGGGGTGAACTTGGCAACCATGTTATCAATCTGGTTCGCGCGCAGTTCCGCCTCCATCGCCTGAAGGACAGTTGGGTCACCCGCGTACACACTGACGTACAATAGGGTTGCGGCGTGGTCCGAGTCCTGGTTGCAGCCGGGACATCCGAAAAACACAGCCATGGTGGCACCGACGAGGAGCGCGAGGCGATGTGGCATCCTTGTGACCTCCGTAGGGTGGTGTCGACTGCGAGATAGGCCTCCACAGGCGGCTGCCGCGGCCATGGCCGCCCTGCCGCAACTCGGATCCCCCCCACGCGGTGCCTGCAATTGCGGGGCCACGAAACCACGCTGATTTGCCATATTCTGTTGCGCTCATCCTCGCCATGGGCCGAACGCCATACCTTGTGGCAAGCCTCCCATGGGAGACCACCGGCACGTCTCGTGTCCCCTTCAACGCGGAGGACACTCGCCTGTCGGCGCCGAATTACCACTCCTGCACCGTACCCCACTCGTCACGCACTACTGGAAGTGATTGACCTATGCCCAGGTACCGCTCGCTGCTGTTGGGCTGCGGCCCGCGCGCCACCGAGCATGTAGACGTCTACCGCGATATCGACAACATGGAGATGGTGGCCGTCTGCGACCTCTTACCCGCGCGCAGACAGCAGTTCATGGAGCGCTTCGGCATCGACGTGGAATACGACGATTACGAGACGGCCCTGGCCCAGGAGCAGCCGGATATCGTGCACATCTGCACCAGCCCCGGAAATCGGGTGTGGGAGGCCGAGTGCGCCGCGAAGGCGGGAGTGAAGGTGGCGCTGTTCGAGAAGCCCGTGGCCATCCGCCCCGCCGACATGATCGGGCTGCGCGATGTGCTGTCGCGCACCGATATGAAGGTCGCCGTCAACTGCCAGCGCCGCTACTTCCCCCAGTTCCGCGACGGCACCATCACGCGGATCATGAAAGAAGAACTGGGGGAGGTGTACTTCATCCGCGCCAGTACCAAGGGCAACACCATGGGTATGGGCCCGCACACCATGAGCCTGCTCAAGCTCTTCCTGGAGGAGGCCGACCCGGTGGCGGTGTGGGCCATGGCCCACACGATCAACGAGGAGAGCTATCAGGTCTCGCACAAGGCCCCGGAGAGCATCATGGCCCAATACTGGTTCCCCGGCGACGTCCGGGTGGTCTTCGACTGCGATCCGCTGGCCCTGGGCACCCCGGGTGAGACGAGTTTCTGGATGCACCTGCATTTCGACGTGCTGGGCACCAAAGGTCGGCTGTTTCTGACGCAAAACGGCGGGTATTGGTACCAGTCCCACGGGATGGCCGAGCCGGTGTACGGAGAGAGCAGTTGGGACAAGCAGGGCTGGGAGGGCCAGCGGGACATGACGAGGGCTCTGGCCGACTGGATCGAGGGCGGCCCGGAGCACCTGAACTCCTTTGCGTACGAGGGCAAGGTGGTGGATGCCCTGCTGGCGGCGCAGAAGTCCGTGTACGAGGGCACTCGGGTGGAGCTGCCGGCTCAGTTCACCGATGCACAGTGGGAAGAGCTTCGCGAGCGCCTGAGGGGGACGTAGGCCCACCGTGCCACAGGAGCCGCTGGTCCTGCTTTTGGTGCTGGACTATCTGGGCACGTTGGCCTTCGCCGTGTCCGGAGCACTCAAGGGCATCCGCAAGAGCATGGACATCTTCGGTGTCACCACGCTGGCCGTTGTGACGGCCATCGGGGGCGGCACGGTGCGCGATGCCCTGCTGGACCTGCGGGTGTTCTGGCTGGACGACCAGGTGTATGTCCTGCTGGCCATCGTGGCCGCGATCGCCGTGTTTTTGCTCTACCGCGTGGTGCAGAAGACCGAGACGGCCCTGCTGTACTTCGATGCCGTGGGGCTGGGGGTGTTCACCGCCATCGGGGCGATGAAGGCCCTGCAGGCCGAGGCGGGGCTGGTGGGGGTGGTGGCCATGGCCTGCCTCACCGGGGTGGGCGGCGGGATCATCCGCGACCTTCTGGCCGGGGATATCCCCATCGTCCTGCGGGCCGAGGTGTACGCCTCGGCCACCATCGCCGGAGCTCTGGGATTCTGGAGCGCCCAGCGCGTGGGTGCCCCACTGGAGCTTGCGATCCTCGTTGCCGTGGTCATCACCATTGCTCTGCGGGTGGCCAGCATACTGCTGAAGTGGAACCTGCCCCGGCACGCCGGAGCGCTGGAGCATCCCGACCGGGAGGACCCATCATGACGCGCCCCATGCTCGCCTTGCTCTGCCTGACTCTCGTGGCCTGTCCCGTCGTGGGGCAGGACATCCTCAAGCAGTGGGAGTTTGACACCGACGGGGACACCGAGGGCTGGCTGCCCGCCCACTCCCTTGCGCCTTTCGTCGTCGCCGGAGGGACGCTGAAGACCCGCGTCATCGGCCCCGACCCATACATGCACGACTCGGCGGGGCAGGCCTTCGAGATCACCTGCAATGACTCGCAGTACATCGAGGTCCGGATGCGCCACGATGATGGTAAGGGGGCCGAGTTCTTCTGGGCCGATACCACCGAGGGCGCGGACGCCGGGTTCGTCGCCGGCAAGGAGCGGGGCTTTTCCACCGAACCGGACGGACAGTGGCACGTGTACCACGTGTATCCGCTGTGGAGCGGCAAGGTCACGCGCCTGCGCCTGGACCCACCGGGTGAGAAGGACGCCGAGGTGGAAATCGACTACATCCGCATCATCCAGGGACCGATCAGCTCGCATGACCCCACGAGCCCCGTCTGGGACTTCGCCGGGAACAATGGGGGCTGGATCGCCGTCACCGGTGGCGGTCATCTGGCCCAGACCCCGGAGGGGGCCAAGGCCACACTGGCGGCCGAATCGGTGAACCTCACCGGTCCGGCGGTAGACCTGCAGGCCGCGGACTACAAGTACGCCATGGTGCACCTCGTCGCCGGCGCCCCGCTCACGGCCATGCTCTACTGGTCCGCCACCGACGACGGCAACTTCCCCGGCTGCAACCAGATCATCTTCGACGTCTCGGCCGGGACCAGTACCCTCAACCTCCGGCTCACCGACAACCCGATGTATGACGGCGAGATCAAGCGTCTCCGCCTGTCCCTGGAGGGTGCCGTAGGGACGGAGGTCACGCTCAAACAGCTTGCCCTGGTGGCCACGCCGCAGGGGCCGGCCAGTCTGAAGGTCTTGTCCTTCGCGCCGACGGCGGCCCTGGCCGCGGTCGGCCGGCCCGCGGGCCTTGTGGCGAAGATCGAGAATCTCGGCGGGGAGCCGGTGGAAAGCGCCGAGCTGAGCGTGGCCGTCGGCGGCGACGCGGCCGCCCTGGTCGGCCCCGCGCGACAGACCGTCGACGGCCTGGCCCCCGGTGGGGCGCGAGAGCTCACCTGGGAGCTGGACCCGCGGAAGCCCGGAGAGGTGGCGCCGGCACTGAGCGTCAACGGCAACCCGGCCGCGACGACCACGCTCCGCATCTCGGCGCCCTTCGACACGCCCGAGCCCCGGGAGGCGCCCGCCGCCGCAGTGGAGCGGAACATCGCCTGGATCGGCAGCGACAAGGTCTTGCTCACCGTGGTCCGCGCCGGTGAGCGGTTCTCAACCGCCCTGCTCTCCGCGGTGGAGGGCGACGAGACCCGACAGATGGCGGCCCTGCCCTATCTGGCGGCCCTCGCCACCCCCAACACCGAAGGCTACGTGCCGCTGACCGCCTCCTACGCCCGCGCCGCGGACAGGGACGGTACGGCAAGCCTCAAGCTCGGTGGATCGGCGACGGTGGATGGGGCCAGGGTCACCTGGAGCGTGACTTACTCGCTGGCGCCCGGCAAGCAGTACATCGAGGCCGCCTACGACCTGGGAGCCGACCGTGACCTGCAGATCACCGGCTTCCGGGGTCCCTGGCTGTGGGCGGGGGAGGGCGCCTTCGGCGCTTCTCAGGACCTGGGGCTGTTCCCGGGTTCTGAATACCTGGTCAGCGGGGAGCGGTCTTCCAGCACGCTGGACATCGCGCCACCCAAGCACATCCGGTTCGCCCCCCACCCCAACACGGTGACGGTGCCCAGCATGGCCATCGAGAAGGACGGGGCCATCGTGGGCCTGATGTGGGATCCGCTGCAGCGCTGGGACCGGGAGCACCAGAAGCCCTCGGCCGTGTTCGCCTCCCCCAACTTCCTCGAGGGGTATCAGAACCATCTGATGGGGCTGTACTTGCCCTCGATCCCCGAGTGGGTCAAGGCCAACGAGCTGCAGGCCGAGACACCGTATGAACTCAAGTCCACCGGTCGTCTGAGCCTGAGCTGCTGCCTGTTCGCCGCGGCGAAGGCCGCCGTGCTGGATTCGATGGACTACTACTTCGACCGCTACGGCGTTCCGCCTCTGCCGCCCATGCCCCGCAGCTACGAAGAGACCATCGCCATGTCGATGAAGGCGTATGAGGACGTGCTGTGGGTGGAGAAGGCCAGGGGCTGGATGGGCGTGATCGGCTGGGCGCCCGGGGCCAGCCAGTCGGTGGCGCTGTCGTACCTCCTGGCGGCCCGTCGCACGCAGGACGAGGCGTCGGCCCGGGAGCTGAGGGAGAAGGCGTTGTCGCTTGCCTCCCCCGCCGACCTGGCCTGGTCTCTGCACCATTTCGGCGAGCCGTGCGCTGCGTTGAGAAACGCCTTTGCCCAGGGCCGGTTGGAGGCCCGGCGGGCTCCGGAGGACGGCAAGTACACCTTCCAACCCGACGAGAAGCAGCGCTCCCTGGGCAGCCCGGGAGCCACCGCGGTGGGCATCTGCGCACGACAGGTGCGCCCCCTGCTGCACAACGCGCGTCTTACCGGAGACCAGGCGCCTTTGGATGCCGCCCTCAAGACGCTCAAGTACATGGAGACATTCAGGGTCCCCAGGGCCTCGCAGGTGTGGGAGGTGCCGCTGCACACCCCGGACATCCTGGCCTCGGGTGACGCCTGCGATGTGTACCTGACGGCCTTCGAGCTCACGGGAGACCCGGAGCTGCTCAAGCGGGCGGTGTACTGGGCCAAGACGGGCGTTCCCTTCGTGTACATGTGGCAGGCTCCGGAGCAAAGGCCTCTGATGCTGGGCTCCTCCATCGCCGTGTTCGGGGCCACGTTCTATACGGGAAGCTGGTTCGCCCGCCCGGTGCAGTGGAACGGGCTATCCTACGCCGATGCCCTGCAGCGCCTGGCCAGGTATGATGACTCCATGCCCTGGAAGCACTTCGCCGAGATGATCACCATCTCGGGGATGAACCAGCAGAGCGTCCGGGAGGAAGACTACGGGACCTACACGGACAACTGGGATGTGATCGACGACGTCGAATGCACGGTGTGCATGCTCTCGCCGGGCGGGATTCTGAGCAATGTGTTCTCCCTCACCGGCGTCCCCGATGGGTATCGGACCGAGGTTGTGCGGGCGGGGGAGAGCCGGCTTTGCATCACGGCGGCGCCGCTGATCTCGGAGGTCGGCTTCAAGGACAACATCCTGCAGTTCGGTCTGCGCTATGATGCCGGACAGACGGCCTATGCCACGATCATGCCCATCGCCGAGCCGGTGCAGGTTGAGGTCGGCGGTGCGGAGCTTGTCAAGCGGGCGGAGCTGCGCGAGGACGCCGAGGGCTGGTCGTATGATCCCTCCCTCAAGTGCCTGACTTTGAAGCTTCGCTTCGCCGCCGATGCCCGTCGCGTGCGGGTGATCGGGGCCCGGCCCGCGGCACCGGAGCTCCCTGCGCCGAAATGGGAGTTTGACCGCCCCGGCGATACCGAGGGCTGGAACGCCCGACATGATGTGGAGCCGCTTAGGGTGGAGGACGGGAGGCTCGTCATCGAGGCCTCGGGCGCAGACCCCTACGTGGTCGGGCCCGGTATCCTCGTCGAGGCCGAAGCGCTGGGCGGCCTGAAGATGCGGGCGCGTGCCACGGCTCCGGGGGGACAGGTGTTCTTCTCCACCGAGGCCGGGGGCTTTGCCCCGGAACGAAGCGCCTCCTTCCACCTGCCCGCGGACGGGCAGTTCCACATCATCGAGATCGACCTGTCGGACAACGAGCACTGGAAAGGTCTGGTAACCGGGGTGCGCATTGATACGGCCGGTCCGCCTTGTGTCCTGGAGATCGACTGGATCCGTCCGCTGAAGGAGTAGGTGAAAGGAGCCACGGCAGACGGCACCGGTCACGCCTCACGCCTGGCCCCTGCTGTGGTTACGCGGGGGGGGGGGCGACGGCAACGACGACGGCAACGGCGGTGACGGCGTCCTCACCCCCGGCCTTCCTGGCCGAACGACCGGGCGAGTGGGTGGCGGCGGCCGCTGGGCCAGGTGTGCGGACGGCGCTGCGCGGTGTAGCGGCCGCGCATTGCGCCGCTCCATCACCGCCGAAGACCAACTGCCAATGGTGGATGGGGGGCGAGGACTCGCCTCCGGCCCCGGTCTCTGCTACACTACGGGCCGCCGTGGCGCGAACCCGTACGCGTTCATCGACTGCAGGTGGTACAGAGCACCAATGGCCAGTACCGACACAGGTCGTCTCGCCTCCCCGGACGCTCCGCCGCCCACGGGCATCACCTGGCGCGGCACATTGCTGCTCGGGCTGGCCACGCTGCTGGGAGCGGGGATGGTGCTCAGCGTCATGGCGCCTGAGTTCCCCATGGATGACTCGTACATCCACTTCCAGTATGCCAAGAACTTCGCCGCCACCGGGCGGATGGAGTTCAACCTGGACGAGTTCCGCGGTCTGGGGACCACGAGCCTGCTCTGGGTCCTGCTCCTGGCGGGTGGGATCAAGCTCGGTATCACTCCCGAGACCGGTGCGCTGTTCCTGGGCATCATGTCGGTGTTGGTCTGTGCGCTGTGTGTGCACGAGTTGGTGCTGGCCACCTTCCGGCGCACGCTGCCGCGGCATGCCGAGGACATGGCCCTGGGTACCGGCCTTCTGTGCGCGCTGTCGGGCAATATGCTGTGGTTTGCCGTATCGGGGATGGAGACCACGCTTTGCCTGGCACTGGCCCTGTGCAGCCTGGTCGCCTACGGGCGTGGCCGCTATGGGGCGATGGGGATCGGCATCGGCCTTACCGCCCTGTGCCGCCCGGACGGTCTGGCCCTGCTGCCGGCGGTCTTCATCGCCGAGGTGCTTCGTGTCCGGGCCGGCGGGCGTGCACGGTGGGGCGGCTGGGCCCTGGCGGCGGTGCTGGTGGCGATCCCGGTGGGCCTGTGGCTGGTCTGGCTGCACGGCCAGACCGGGCACTGGCTCCCCACGTCCTTCGCCGGCAAGCGCATCTGCCAGCTCGCGGCCATCGACCGCTTCATCGAGAAGGTCCCGTGGCTGGGGCTGTACGGGGGCTCGGCCCAGGCTCTGTATGTGGTCCTGTGGGTCGGCTACACCCTGATGTACCTGTTCGGCGTCGGCACCGTCCCGGGGCCGGCGATGGGGTTCACCGGTACGGTGGGCACCTCGGTAACGGTGCACCTGTCATACCCGGGAATCGCCCTCGCCGCCCTGGTGATGGTCCCCCTGCTGGTGCTGGGCGCGCGCGAGCTGTGCCGCTTTTGGCGTGCCGCCGGTCTGCGCGACTTCGCCCAGGCGGCGGTCGTGGCTGTCTGGACCTGGGCACTGTTCCACAATCTGGCCTATCTGGCCATGCTGCCCACGATGGGAACCACCTCGCGTTATCAGGCCATCAACCATATCCTCATTTGGTGGCTGGTGGCCCTGGGCATCGGCGCCATTCGGCCGCGGCGGAGCCTGTATGTACCGGCCCTGGCGGCGCTCTGCCTGGTGGTGGCCTGCAACCTGGTGTACTGGCGGGGGACGTACGAGGCCAATGTGGCCCACATGCGTCAGGTGCGGATCGCCGCCGCCCGCTATCTGGCCACCGAGCTGCCGCCCGGCGCCCGGGTCGCGGCCTTCGACATCGGCGCTCTCAGGTACTTTGGTCAGCGCACCATCGTCGATCTGGGCGGGCTGACGGACACGGAGTTCACCACCTATCAGAAGCAGCGCCGGGTCGATCGGTACCTCAAGGACCGCGAAGTGGACTACCTCGCCCTCCCGGAGAAGCACAGCACCGACCCGGAGGCGCTGTTTGACTTCGCCCGGTACCTGGGCATCGACCATACTCCCATGTTTGATGACCGGCTCCTGGCCGAGTTCGAGACCGACCGGGACCTGTGGCTGCGCGGGATGGAGGCCACCGGGAACTACCAGCCCGCGGTGAGGGTCCGGAAGGTGAACTGGCGGCAGTAGTCAGCAGTGCCCGTTTCGGCGAGGGCCGCCGCCCGCGGTCGCCCGCCGGCTTCCCACGGGCCCGGCGGGCCATGGCCCCGTGGTCGCCCTCCTCTTGGGAGCCACGGCCGCATTTCTTACACCCCCCTTATCTTCTTCCATGCTCTGCGCGATACAGCTATTGCGGGGTGCGGCCGTTGTGCAGGTCTGCGGTCGGCCTTGCGCGAAGTACGGTTGCGGTGTCCGTCAGTGGTCGAAGACCCTTCTGGGGAGGAAGGCCGCGCCTCGGCGCGGTTCGTCACGGCTATGCTTGCCTTCATCAAGGCCTACAAGTGGTTCATCCTCCCCGTGGTCGTTCTCCTGGTGGCTTTGCTCGCGTACCGGGCGACGAGGCCGAAGGTCACCGTGGAGGTGGCCGCGGCCCGCACGGGGCCGCTGTCTCTGCGCATCGCCGCTTCGGGATTGGTGGAGGCCGAGAGCGCCGACCTGTCGTTCCAGGGCTCCGGCAGGATCGTGGAGCTATACGTCAGGGAGGGGGACCGGGTCAGGCGCTCGGACGTGCTGGCGCGGCTGTCTCCGGTGGGTGTGGTGCCGGATACGTTGGGCTCGGTGGATGTTATCCACGCTCCCTACGACGGCTCGGTGGTCACCATCTACCAGCGCCAGGGGGCGGTGGTGGCGCCTGCCCAGCCGGTGGTGCGGGTCGTGGTGGGCGGCACGCCATGGGTGACGGCGTTTCTCGAGAGCGAGGATGCCTCGTACCTGCAGAGGGGCTCGATGCTGCGCTGCCGCGTGGGCGGGTACCTGAGTCAGTCGTGGGACATGGAGGTCATCCAGATCGGTCGGGAGGCGGTGCCGCGGCCTGACCTGCCGGCCTCCTCGCGGCAGGTGCGGGTGCGCTGCAGGCCGACTTCGGCCGCCTTCCCTCTGGCCGCCGGGACCGAGGTGGACGTGGACGGCGAGGTGCCGCTGGTGAGCAGCGCGACCCTCATCCCCGCCGCGGCGGTGGTGCACGAGAACGGCGGCGACTGGGTGTGGGTGCTCCTGGACAGGCAGGTGTCGAGGCGCGAGGTGACCATCGGCCCCAACAACTTCGACGAGATCGTCATCCGCGAAGGGATACAGCCGGGAGAACTCGTGGTGGTTGGCGGCAAGATGGGCGTTGAGGAGGGCATGGTTGTCAATGTCAGGCCCGTGCCGCCGATGACCGGGGTCCGGCCGGGGGGGGACTGAGGGTGGCGCAGGGAGGCGGCTCGGAGCAGGCCCTGGAGGCCGTGGATGTGTGCATGCAGTACCATATGGGCGACGTCACGGTGGATGCGCTCAAGAACGTGAACATCGCTCTCCCGGCCGGCCGCTTCGTGGTGCTGGTGGGGCCCAGTGGCTCAGGCAAGACGACGCTGCTGAACCTGGCCGGGGGCCTCAACGCCCCCACCTGCGGCGCTCTCACGGTCTTTGGTCGCCGGCTCGACGGCATGGATGATGCGGAGCTCACGTTGTACCGCCGCGAGACCGTGGGTTTCGTGTTCCAGATGTTCAACCTCGTCCCGACCCTCACGGCGCTGGAGAACGTGCGTCTGGTGGCGCAGCTCGTGGGCAATGACGAGCTGTCCCGCGGGGTACTGGAGCGCGTCGGCCTCGGCGACCGGCTCAACCAGCTTCCGGCACAGCTCAGCGGCGGGGAACAGCAGCGCGTCGCGATCGCCAGGGCCCTGGTGAAGCAGCCCCTGCTCATGCTGGCCGACGAGCCCACCGGCGCGCTGGATTACGAGACCGGCCGCGACGTGATGGCCCTGCTGTGGGAGGAGACTCGCCACCGCAGCATGACGATGCTCATGGTCACCCACAACAGCGAGTTCGAGCGCATCGGCGATCTCGTCATCAGGCTGCGGAGCGGCGAGGTCGTGGAGGTGGCCGAGGGTGAGGGACGGCACCCCGAACAACTGGGATAGCGCCGGGCCGCGCAACAATCGGCCGCGTCGCCTGAGCATGCTCACCCGCAAGCTCTGGGCCGACTCCCAAGCGCTGGCAAGCCAGACCGTGGCGCTGATGGTTCTGATCTGCCTCGGGGTCGCCCTGTATGTCGGCCTGTACGAGGCCTACCAGAACCTGGGAGTCGTCTACGACAGGATCTACAGTAGCACCCGCTTCGCCGACGCCTCGGCCCTCTTCGACGCCGCCCCCGCCGGTCTCGTGGACAAGATCCGCACCATCCCTCACGTCCGTGTCGCCTTCGGCCGCGCGGTCAAGGACGGTGCCATCATCCAGCGCGGCCGCGAGCGCGAGCGCGTGCTGGGGCGCTTCATCGGCCTGCCCCGAGGATCGCGCCCCCCGGTCAACGACGTGATGGTCCTGGACGGCCGCTACCTCTCGAACGCCCAGGAGGCGATGATGGAGCAGCAGTTCGCCCACGAGAACGGTTACGTCGTGGGCGATCGTGTGAAGGGCTCCTATCAGGGCCGGGAGTACGAGTTCCTGATCTGTGCTCTCGTCGCCAGCCCCGAGTACATCTACCCGGTGCCCTCCAAGTACCAGATGTTCTTCTCGCGCGGCACCTTCGGGGTGCTGTTCATCGATGAGGCCCGGGCCCGCCAGTGGTTCGGCATGGGGCGCCAGATCACCGAAGTGCACTGTCTCACCGACCCGGGGTACGAGCAGGAGGTGGTGGACAAGCTCGAGGGCCTCACGCGAGGCTATGGGCTGGACTACGCCTACACACAGGACGAGCAGCCCAGCAAGAAGCTCCTGACGATGGATCAGGCCGGCTATGCGGTGATGAGTTTCTTCTTCCCTGTGCTGTTCCTCGGCTCCGCCGGGCTGTCCTTGTACGGCGCCCTGAACCGCATCATCCGGCTGCAGGTCCCGATCATCGGTACACTGCGGGCCTGTGGGTTCTCGCGCCGGGAGATCCTCTGGCACTATGTGGGCGAGAACGCCCTGGTGGCTCTGGGTGGGGCCACTCCCGGTGCCGCGCTGGGCCACTGGATGGCGATCTGGATCAACCAGGAGTATGTGCGCCAGCTCATGCTCCCGATGGGGTCGGCCGCCCCGCACTGGGGTACCATCTCAGCGGGCCTGACCATGGCGGCTCTCACCGGGCTCGTCGGCGCCTGGCTCCCCGCGCGCATGGCCGCCGATGTCCCGCCGGCCGTGGCCCTGCGGGGCGATGTGGTCACAGACCCCTCACGCGAGGCCCGGGGGCTGTTGCTGGACTGGACCGCCCTGCTGCCCGTGCTGTACCGCATCCCGCTGCGCGGATTGCTGCGCCAGGCCTCCAGGACGGTCTTCGCCATTGCCGGCATCGCCGGAGGGGTCTGCATCATGGTCACCACCTTTGGCATGTACGTCTCGGTGATGGACGCCATCGACGAGTACCTGCATGAGGGGCGGCGGTACGAGGTCGACCTGCAGTTCATCACCCCGCAGGGGACGAAGCTGGCCGAGGGCGCCACCGTCCTGGAGGGGGCGCGCGCGGTGGGTCTCACCGTCGGGTTGCCGGTGCGCGTGCACAGCAGTTGGGGCTCCGGGGAGGTGATGTGCAGCGGCGTGCAGCGCGGCCAGAGGCTGACGCAGCCGCGAACCCTGGGCGGCGAGCCGATGCGCGTGAGGGCAGGGGAGCTGTGGCTACCCAAGCAACTGGCGCGCAAACTGCGCGTGGAGCCCGGCGATCCGATCCTCGTGGCGTGGGTGAAGTCCAGCCGCCGCCGACCGGTGCAGCGCACCATGCGCGTCGCCGGCATCCTCGACCTGTCGATGGGCGCCACCGCCTACGGGGAGTACAACGATATCCGTCGCGGTTTCGCCGACAGGGTCTGGCCGGAGAGCTCCTACGGTGCCGCCCTGGACTGCGACCCTCGAGTATCGGAGCAACTCAAGCACCGCTTCGAGCGCCTGCAGGACGTGGCCCTGGTCTCCACCACCGCCGACGTGCGCCGAGAGATCGACCAACAGATGGGCCTCATGTACGTGTTCATCGGCATCCTGCTGAGCTTCGGCATGGTCCTGGCCGGCTCCACGATCCACAGCATCGCCGGCATCTCGCTGCTGGAGCGCACCCGGGAGTTGGCGAGCCTGAGGACCTTGGGCTTCGCCCTGGGCGAAGTGGCGAAGCTCGCCGGCCTGGAGCTCTTGCTCCTGAGCATCGGTGGCTTGATCGTGGGCCTCCCGTTGGGGGCCGCTCTCAACACCGCCTTCCTGGGAGCCTTCCAGACCGAGTCCATGGCCTACCGCGCCGACCTTCCGCTGTGGGTCTTCGTGGCCTCCTCCCTGCTGGTGTTCGCCCTTGTAGGGGGCTCTACATACGCCGGGGCCCGCCGACTGGGGCGCATGGACCTGGCTCAGGCCACCAAGGCCCGGGAATGAGCCTGCCCTGCTCTGCCTCGGCCTTCGCCGACCACCGCTCCGCGGAGGAATCCTCCTCAGCGCGGGGGAACTTTCCGCCCGTCGGCCAAACACGCACCCGCACCTTCCGAGGCCCCCTGCATGACGAACCCCAGGCTGTGCTGTACGCTCCTGTCGTTGATCTGCTCTCTTACCATCGTCCAGGCCCAGATGCCGCCGATCGCGCAATGTACCTTCCTGGAGGAGACCGCCGACGGCGAGGTGGATATCCGCGCCGAGCTGCTTCTCGATCAGGCCGGCGGGGCCCAGACATCGATCCTGGTTGTGTTTTGCCATCTCGACGAGGCCAACTACCTGTATGTGCACATGACGCCCGGCGACATGACCCTCGGCAGGGTCCGAGACGGTCGGGCGAGCATCCTCGGACGGAGCCCGGCCTGGCCGGTGCCTCTGGAGGGCGAGCACGATTTGGCCATCAAGGTCCGCGATGTGGGGGTGCGCGTCCTGCTGGACGGGATGACATGCCTGTCCGTCCGCGACGGCTTCCGTCCCGGCGGTCGGGTGGGCTACGTTGCCCACGGCGCGGAGTTGACCGACCTGTACCTCCAGCCCATCGGCGAGATGGTGTTCCACGACGGCTTCGAGCGTCTGCCCGACGACCCGGACCCGTGGGAGACCCTGTCCGGTGTCTGGTCGGTGAGCCTTCCCGAGGCCCGCAACCAGAAGGCGGAGGCCACAAGGAGCGCCAATCCCTTCTCCTACGCGGTGACCGAGGGCCCGGCACTCACGGTGGCCGGGGCGCGGTTTTGGGATGGCTACTCGTGGCGCGCGGCCGCCCGCCCCGATTCGCCCGGCGCCCTCGGCCTGGCTTTCCACGTGCAGGATGCCGCCAACTGCTATCTGTTCCGCGTTTCCACGCCCGCCGAGGGTCGGGCCAGGGGCACGGCGGAGCTGGTGAAGATCGTCGCCGGTGAGGAGTCGGCTCTGGGCATTGGCGACTGCTCGGTCTCGCCCGGCACCTGGGCCGATCTGGACGTTCGCGCCCACGACGGCCGGATCGCCTGCTTCGTGGATGGCGCGGAAGTCATCGCCTGCGCCGACGACACCTTCGGCGAGGGCCGGGCAGGGCTGTACATGGCCGGGTGTGAGAAGGCCCTGTTCGACGACGCCGCACTCACCTCATACCGCGAGCACCTGGAGACCTTCGACGCAGAGGGCGAGCCGCCGGTCGGGGGCCTCACCGGCCGTTGGGAGGCCCGGGACGGCCGGCTCGTTGCCGCGCCGGGCGGCGGGCAGGCGTTGGCGGTGGCCGGAGGCGAGGAATGGCGAGACTACGCGGTCGCCGTGGATGTGGTCCCTGATGGCGTCACGGCGGTGGGGCTGATCTGCGGCCGTCGCGCCGATGGAACGCGACTGGTGTTCCGCTGGAAGCTGGACACCGGCGTGGACCAGGGCGCGGTGCAGGAGTTGTGGGACTGTCGCCCCCGTGGTCGTACCCTCCTGGCTCAGCGCCCGGCGACGCTACAGGCCGGCAGGGCCTACCGCGTGGAGCTGCTGCTGGATCGCGGCTATGCCAGGGCCGCCGTGGACGGTGAGACGGTGCTCGAGGCCCCCTGCGTCGGCCGCGAGATGGCCGGGATGGTCGGGCTGCAGATCGAGGGCCCCCGAGACGCGCGGGCCTTCTTCGACAACCTCCACGTGCGCTTCTGTGAGCCCCCCGCGGAGCCCGTCTCGATCACCGAGCAGTTCGCCAAGGAGGACACCATGGCCAACTGGGCACGGCCCCTGTCTTCCTGGCAGTCGGTGGGTGATGACTGGCATACTTATAAGTTGCCTGTGTGGGGAGACTTCCGCGTCCGTCTGACGGTTCCCAAGCTGGGCTCGGGGGCCGCTGCGTGGGGGGTGGAGCTGAAGGCGGCCGCCTCAGTCGAGGCTCTGGCGCAGACGGCCTCGGCCGTGACGCTCCGGGCGGAGCCCGGAGGCGGTGATCTTCAGTGCACCTCCACGGGGGATCCGGTGAGCCTGACCTCGGCGGCCGAAGCGCCGGTACTGGAGCTGGAGCGCCGCGGTGGCTGCGTGATCGTCGGCCTCGACGGCACCCCGGTGGCCGGTGGCAGGATCGCTCCGGCCCCGGAGGCCTCCGTCGTGGCTTTGCGCCTTGCGGGCAATTCCACTCCGCTGGCCACCGCCACGCTCACCTCCCCCAATATCATCGACGAGGCTTTCTCAGGTGCTCCCACCGACTGGGCGCCGGGCGCCGGTAAGTGGCACATGAGCGACCGTTGGCACTGCTCGCCCCAGTGGTCCTGGCTCTGCGGCCGGGATGCGGAGACCCCGCTTCTGTGGTACAAGCGCCCCTTCCACGGCGACATGGTGTTCGAGTTCTGGGGGGCGATGATGATGGACCTCACCGAGGCGCCCCATTACTCGCACCCCAGCGACCTCAATGCCGTCATCTGCGGTGATGGAGAAGGCCTGTGCAGCGGCTATGCGCTGGTCTTCGCCGGAGACAACAACACGGTGGGCACGATCCTGCGCCGGGGCGAGGCGATGGCGGTCTCCAATGACTTCCGGTGGGACAACCCCGTAGGGGCCAACAACAGGTTCCACAACATGTGGTTCCACAGCCGCACGGAACGCATCGGCGGGCACCTGTCGTACGCCGTCGACGGCCGCGCACCCCTGCAGTACGAGGACCCCGACCCGCTGCCCGGCGGCCATGTGGGTGTCTGGAGCCATCAGAGCAACGGTATTCTCATCGCCCGAGCAAGGATTGCGTTCAGAGAGTAGCCAAGCTCCGCCTCAAACCGACGAGCACGGCACGGAGGTTCGCCTTCGGTCGGTGCCAAGGCCGGCAACCGATCCCGTGGAGCGGTCGAGTCGGGCTGGAAACTCACACTATGCGTGAACGCATTGAAGCCGCATTCCGCCATCGCCGCGTCCGGAACGGTCGCTGTACCGCCGTTCTCCCCCCTCATCCCGTCTCCGCCGGCCGTTTGGCGGAGTAAGGGAGAGGGAGGCCGGGGGTGGTGAGGCGACGTGGGTGGGCGTCTGCCAGCAAGCTGCGCAATGTGACTGGAAAGCCCGATCCCGCCCTGCGGGAGGGTGGCCAACGGCTTGGTTGCGGCCGCGGAGCTTGCCTCAGACGTCACGAAGTGCGCCTATGTGGACATCTGGATTGCCGCCGCCGGCGGCTCACTTTGTCATCTCATCTGCGGGCGCCCGGGCCAACGGTCACCGCCGCCGCGCGGCGTTGTGTGGGGTGGCTCCCGCCCTGCGGACGCCGGACACGCCGGCCCGGGATCCGCGCCTAACCGGAGGTCTCCCATGCTTGCCACGCTCCTTGCTGCGATCACTCTCAGCCTGTACTCACCGTCTGCAGCGGCCGAGGTCGCTGTCGACTGTTCCTACTACCACGTGGATGTGGGGGGCGACTACTCGTGGACCGAAGGCGCTCCGGGTCTCGCCGACTTCTCCAAGACCCACAGGCGTTCCGGGACACTGAAGGTCTACGTGAACAACCAGGGCGACCGACCGGTGGCCGTGGAAGCCAGGACGATGGACGGAACGGACCTGGAGAGCCTCCGGACCTCCGACAAGCACGAGGTGATCTGGTGGCGCACCTGGCCCAATCCGGTGCCCGCGGGCGGGATTTCGGAGGTCAGCGTCCGCCTGCGCTATCCACTGGAGAGCGACGCGGTCTTGTCTCTGGACGCGGAGGGGCAGGTGCTGGAGGCCACCGTGCCGGTGACGGTGCCGCCGTTCCGCATCGAGACCGTGGCCTGGGCGGAGGAGGGCAGGCATGTGACGCTGGTGGCCGAGTGGCTCGGGGAGCAGCCGGCCCGGATCGCGCGCGTGCTGCTGGACGGGACCGACCTCACGGCACGCTCGCGCATCCCGGCTCCTGAGTTCGCCCACGGCGTTTGCCCCATCGAGATCGATCTGCCCGAGCCGCTCGCTCCGGGCTCCTTCCACACCTACAAGCTGGTGGCCGAGGACGGCGCCGCCGTAGCCTGCACCCTGCGCACGCTGGACGAGTTCATGCGTCTGGGGATGTACGGCGCCGGCGATCTGGAGGCCAACATCCGCCTGGGGCTCAACTGCGCCGCCCATTTCGGGGCTCTGGGGCGGACGGCCCTGGATCGCTACGCCGCGTACGGTCAGCGCTCGGCCTTTCACGTGGGCCACTCTCCCGCCCCCGAGGTGCGAGGGCATCCGGCGGTGCATGCCTACATCCTCCACGATGAGCCGGATTGCTGGGATTACACGGCCGACGAGTGGCCCGCCCCTCTGCGCATCGGCTATCACGCTCCCCAGATCGTGGAGGACACGCGACGGTGCGCCGAGGCCGATCCCGAAAAGCCCGTGCAGGTCACCGTGGACCTCACCTTCAAGCCGGCCAACTACTATGTGTACGCCCAGATCCCCGACATCGTCAGTCCCGACTGCTACCCTCTGAGCATCGGCGCTCCGTTGACGTGGGTGAAGGAGGCCACGGAGGCCTGTCGTCGGGCGGCCGGGCCCAGACGCGTGGAGGCCGTGCCCCAGGTGGATTTCGAGGACCGCAAGAACACCGAGATGGAGTTCCGGCGCGCGCCCTTCGGCCGGGAAGTCATCATCCAGTACCTCTATGCACTGGGCGCCGGCGCCCGCGGCTTCAGCGGCTGGGAGTGGTTCGATGAGAAGTCCGATTTCGCCGACTTCTACGGCGCCCCCAACTTCCCCGATGTGCTCAATGCTCTGGGAGAGACGTATCGCCGGTTCAAGTTCCTGCAGCCGCTGATCCTCAAGGCCCACCCCACGGACATCGCCACCTGCGCCGACGAGAGGGTCTGGGTCAAGACCCTCGTCTGCGGGGAGGATGCCCTCCTGCTGGTGGTGGTCAACGAGGACTACGAGTCCTTGCCCACCGACTTTGCCCACACACCGCGAGAGGCCACGACCCTTGCGGTGCCGCACCTGCCCTGGCTGCAGGCGGGCTACGCCGGGCTCGTGGGCGACGGCTCCGTGACGCCGCTTTCGCTGACGCCCGACGGCGATCTCTCTCGCGTGGTTCTCCCCGAGCTGGATACCGGCGCCCTGGTGCTCATCGCCCGCGACGGTACGTTGGCGGAGAGTCTGCTTCAGGGCTACGTGCGCGCTCAGGAGCAGGCGGCGCTGCATCTGCTCAACGGTGCCCGCATGGCCCAGGCCGAGCGGGCGCAGGCCGAGACCGCCCGGCGCCACATCATGGGGCGGTACGCGCCGTATAGGGTGGAGGTGGCAAGGCCGCTCTCGGCCTACGGCGCCAAGGAAGACAGTTTCATGAACCCGGGCAAAACGGAGCATCCGGCGCTGGAATGGTGGACGGAGCAGACCCCGCGCGGGGGCGAGTGGAGCGTCACGATCCCCCAGGAGAAGGCCGGCATGGAACACAGGCTGTACTTTCAGATGGCGCGCTGGTGGGGCGGTGGGCACCTGCGGATCGAGGTGACCGACGCCGACGGGAAGGTGATCCTGGCGCTCGATGAGCCCACCTGGGAGGGGCCGATCCCCAACGTGGGGATCACTTTTCCCGCCGCCGGCACCTATGCGGTGCGCATCCTGCAGGCCGGAGAGGGCAAGCCCGGTGGGCGGCTGAGCCGCTATCTGTATGTGGTGCCCGGGGACGCGCCGCCACTGCCGGGGGCGGCGTGGTAGGGCGGGGAGTGGCAGGCGTCGTCGCTGGAAGCGCTGGCCGGGAGGGATGACTGGGGGCCTCCGGCCGGCGCCGTTGGGGAGCCACATCGGCGCGGTACGGGCCCGCGCCCTACAGGCACGGCCAACGACAGACCCGACATCCCCCGCAGCCTTCCCTCCGTTGACGCCCCCTCCCCCTTGGCCTATCATAGAACAGCCGTCCGAACCGGCACTAACCTGCACAATCATCTCCGTGAGAGTTGTCCCCAAGATGACCAGAGCCGAATGGACCGAATGGATCGTCATGATCGCCATCATCCTCCTGTGGTGGCCCGTGCTGTTCTGGGGCTGGATGCCGGATTACTATCGCTACGGGCTGACGGTGGTCTCGGCGGGGGCCCTCATCACTATCTTCGTCCGGCGGCTGAGACGGATGAACCAGGGGTTCTCCGAGAGTGAGCGCATGATGGCCGCCAAGCGCGCCATGGAGGATCAGCTCCGGGGCGGGAAGCCCACCCTCGATGAGAAGCGTCCGCCGGACGTCTCGGACAAGCTCCCCTTCGGACCCCGCGCAGACGGTCAGGCCCCGGACGATGAGGAGTAGAGGCTACCTTGGACGTCCAGCGCTTCCTTGACGCCATCGCTCACGACCGGTACTACGACCACCAGATCGTGCGCGCTCAGGATATCCCGGCTCGGGAGGCTCAGTTCGCCGACCTCTCCCGGCAGTTGCCGTCGACGGTGCAAGACCTCCTGCGCCACGACGGCATCCAGCGGCTGTACACCCATCAGGCCGAGGCCGTCGAAGCCGCCCGACGCGGGGAGAACGTGGTCGTCGTCACCGCCACCGCCAGCGGCAAGACCCTCTGCTACAATGTGCCGGTCCTGGAGACGATCTTCTCAGACCGCAACGCGAAGGCCCTCTATTTGTTCCCCACCAAGGCCCTGGCCCAGGACCAGCTCAAGACCCTCAAGCGCTACCGGGAGTTCCGCCCCGACCTGCCCCTGATGGCCGGCACCTACGACGGTGACACGCCCCAGGAGCTGCGGCGGCAACTGCGGGATGAGGGCAATGTGATTCTCACCAACCCGGACATGCTCCACAGCGGCGTGCTGCCCAATCACGCCCGCTGGGCCCACTTCCTGGAGGGCCTCGAGTATGTGGTCATCGATGAGGTGCATACCTATCGCGGGGTGTTCGGCAGCAATGTGGCCAACGTGATCCGGAGGCTACGCCGGGTTTGCGGGCATTACGGGGCCGCCCCGCAGTTCATCTGCTGCAGCGCCACCATCGGCAATCCGGCCGAGCACGCCCGGGGCATCGTGGGCCTCCCCATGACGCTGGTCGATAGCGACGGCTCCCCGCGGGGAAAGAAGAAGTTCGTCCTGTGGAACCCGCCGTACCTCGACGAGAGCAAGCTGGGGCGGCGGAGCCCGAACTCCGAGGCCCACCGGCTGATGGTGGACCTCATCGACAAGTACCATGTGCAGACCATCGCCTTCGTCCGTGCCCGGACCACCGCCGAGCTGCTCTATCGCCACGTGCAGGCGGAACTGGCCAAGCGCAGCCACCGCCTTGCCGACGTGGTGAGGGCCTACCGCGGCGGGTACCTGGCCGGCGCGAGGCGCGAGATCGAGCGCCGGCTGTTCGCCGGGGAGCTGATGGGGGTCACGACCACCAACGCCCTGGAGCTGGGGATCGACATCGGGAGCCTGGGCGCCTGCCTGATGGTGGGCTATCCGGGCAGCATCGCCAGCGCCTGGCAGCAGGCGGGGCGCGCGGGCAGGCAGCACGAGGATTCGGTGGCCATCCTCATCGCCCGCGAGGACCCCATCGACCAGTACCTCATGCAGCACCCTGAGTACTTCTTCGACCAGCCCCACGAGCGGGCGATCATCGACCACGAGAACCCCTATATCCTCTACGGCCACGTGCGCTGCGCCACTCAGGAGCTGCCCATCACCGGCGACGACGTGGAGGTCTTCGGCGAGACTCTGGGCGGGGTCATGCAGGTTCTGGCCGATGACCACGAGGTGCAGGAGATCGCCGGGCGCTGGCATTGGCGGGGCGAGGCCTATCCGGCCGGGCGCGTCAATCTCCGCTCCGCCGATGACGACAACTACGTCATCATCGACACCGACCGCGGCGAGACAATCGGTGAGATTGACGAATGGGGCGCCTTCACCCAGGTGCACGAGCAGGCCATCTACATGCACGAGGGCGAGACGTACTTCGTCGACGAGCTCAACCTGCAGGAGCGCATCGCCCGGGTGCGCAAGATCGATGTCGACTACTACACCATGTCGGTGGACCGCACCTCGATCGAGGTCCTCGACGACGAGGACGACCCTCCGGCGACCCGGCCGTTCCGCATCAGCCAGGTGGGCACCGGCCCGGCGCAGGTCACCGATCTGGTCTACATGTTCCGCAAGATCAAGATGTACGAGAGCGATTCCATTGGCTTTGGCAATCTCGACTTGCCACCGGTGGAGCTGGAGACCATGGCCTTCTGGCTCATTCCGCCCCGGCATGTGCTGCAGAAGGTCCAGCTCTACGGCCGGCGGTCCGAGGACGGCATGCTGGGGATCTCCAACGCGATGGCCGGCGTCTTGCCGGCCCACGTGATGTGCGACCCCAGGGACGTGGGGAGTGTGGTGGATGCGGGCAACTTCGCCTCCCCGACGGTGTTCATCTACGACCGCTTCCCCGGTGGCGTCGGGTATGCCGAGAAGGTGTTCGAGATCGTCGAGGAGGTCTGCCACTCGGCGCTGGAGCTCATCGCCGCCTGTGGCTGCGAGGAGGGCTGTCCCTCCTGTGTGGGCTCGCCGCTGCCACTGTTCAACCCCCAGCGCGCCGACACCGAGACCCGGGGCGCCATCCCGGACAAGGAAGCGGCGCGCTGCATCCTGCATGACCTTCTGCAGCTTGAGCCCTACGAGCCCAAAGCACCCGGGGAGATGTACGTGCTCAGACAGCAGGGGGCACAGGTGGATCCCACCAAGTGGCTCGGAGAGACCCGAGAGCCCACCACACCCCTGGAGCTCAAGCCGCTTCCGGTGGCGGTGGAGGCAAGGCTGCGCCGACGGCTGAAGAAGGATTTCGACCCGGGACGCAAGAAGCCGCGCTGAGGGGGATGGGGATTGTGGGGTGGGGGGTGTGGGACGGCGGAACGGCCCCGGCGGTCTCCCCGCCAATCACCGACCGTTCCCGCGGTTCGCCGTTCCCGCCGTTCGCCGTTCCTACCGTTCCCGTCGTTCGCCGTTCCTGTCACCTGTTTCCTGTCACCTGTTTCCTGTCGCCTATCACCTGTTTCCTCCTATGCCTGAACTCCCCGAAGTCGAAACGGTTCGTCGCGACTTGTGCACCTCCGTATGCGGCGCACGGGTGACGCGTGTATCGGTGCTCTGCGAGCCCATGCTGGTGGGCTGTGATCGGGAGCGGATAGCCGAGTCCCTCACGGGCTCCACCCTCGACGGGATCTCCCGCCGTGGGAAGGTGCTCTTGCTCCGCTTCTCCACGGGCTATTCCCTGGTGGTCCACTTCCGCATGACCGGGCAGCTCTATCCGGTGGCGGCCGATAGCGACCTCCCGACGCACACACGCACCGTGTTCGAGCTTGACGACGGCCGCAGGCTGATCCATGTGGATGTGCGCAGGCTGGGGACGGTGGAACTGGTGGCGACAGAGCAGGAGAGCCAGGCCCGGACGCTGCAGGGCATCGGGCCGGATGCGCTGGACACCGCCTTGCGGCCTGCCGAGCTGGAGGCCCTCCTGCGGCAACGCCGGTGCCCGATCAAGGTGTTTCTGCTGGCCCAGGAGTATTGGTCGGGGATCGGCAACATCTATGCCAGCGAGATTCTGGCCGCGGCGAGGATCGACCCGCGGACACCGTGCAGAGAGCTGACCTCCGGGCAGGTGCAGGGTCTCCTGCGGGCTGTGAAGAGAGTCCTGGCGGCGGCCGTGGAGGCGCGGGGGACCACCATCAGCGACTATCGTACCGGCACCGGGGAGGCCGGTCGCTTCCAGTCGAAGCTGCGGGTGTACGGCAAGGAGGGACGGCGCTGTGACCGCAGGGGCTGTCCGGGTACCATCCGCCGCATCGTGCAGGCGCAGCGAAGCACGTTCTACTGCCCGGAGTGCCAGGGAGAAGGCGAAGTGCCGGATGTGACCTGAGTGCGAATAGCGGCCAACCGATGGCCCGATCGGCGTATGCGTTGACCCCTTGCGGGCATCCGTGGCCCGCCCTGTGCCGGTCGCGCGTCGGTGGTGGGGGCCGAGAAAACAACGGAATGACAGGAAGGAGAAACGCAGGTCCTTGTAGAAACAGAGGACCTAGGTTCCCCGCCGATGTGTTGGGACTGCGATTCGTCGTGAACAATAAGCAAGGAGGTCAGGCCATGCGTCGTGGTTTCACGTTGATCGAGCTGTTGGTCGTGATCGCGATTATCGCGATCCTCGCCGCGATTCTGTTCCCGGTATTCGCGCGCGCGCGGGAGAAAGCCAGACAGGCAAGCTGCAGCAGCAATGTCAAGCAGATCACATTGGGTTTGCTGATGTATGCCCAGGACTATGATGAGAGGTTTGGACGGGCGGGTGGCTGGAACGGCACCGCGGAGGAAGCCCTTCAGTGGCCCATGGCCATCCAGCCGTACATCAAGAACTGGCAGTTGCTTGAGTGTCCCAGCAATCCGTACCGAAGCGGGCCGTGGGTGTACTGGGGCCAGACGCACCAACTCCGGGAGAACTATGCCGCCCTCCCCGGATTGGAGTTCCAGTCCCTGGCCCGGGTCACAGAGCCGGCCAGCAAGATCCTGGTGCTGGACTCGAACCATCACGCCGTACCCGACTGGAACCGGGCGCAGTATGCGTGTATCTGCCCCTCGGGCACCGGGTGCGCCGACGGGCTGAACAACCGCAAGCCCAGTAACTGCCCCCACAACGAGGGCGTGAACGTTGGCTTCGTGGACGGTCACGTCAAGTGGGGCAGGTACACGGACACGGCCACCCCGCCTCAGGGCTGGCTACCGTAATCGTCACCGGCCGTCTCGTCTGATCCGGGCGGTTGTGCCGCGCGTCGGAACGCCCCGGGCGGAAGGTCGCCCCGGTCCATCGACCCAGCGACCGCGAGACGAGAAGCAAATGCCATCCGCACAGCGTCCCCGCTCGACCGAGCGGGGACGCTGCGTTTTGTCTGGAGACTCGCGGAATGCTGAGCCGCCGGCGGTGGCCGAGCACGCCGCTGACAGCAGAGAGGCACAGCCCGCGCGCCGTGCAATTCGCCTTGTGGCCTGCGTGCACTGCCTCGCTACTTGCCCTCGGCCTGTTCGGTCTTCCCAATAGGACAATCACACTCATGCCCGGGCGGCGGTGGAGACCCGCTGCTTGTGAAGTAGGGCTGCGCCCGAAAGAGGCCCCGGTGGATATCATCGCGAATGGATAGGTTGGAACAATCGCCGGCGCCGTCGCGTCCTGTCAGTGCGCCCCGCAGTCGGGGCATCTTATCTCGAGCCACCGGCGCCGTGGAGACATGAGCATGAGATCCTTTGCCATCGCCGTCCTTCTGTCCTGCGCCCTGGCCGCCGTCTGTGCCGACGGGGGTCTCATCGGCGAGGCCGTGATCTGTCGGGGCGTCAGCTCCAAGGGCCAGCCGGTGTCGCCCAACTCGTGGTTCCCCGCGGGCATCACGAGCCTCACCCTGTGGTTCCGCACCACCGGCGCGGAGGCAGAGACCCTGCGGGGAGAGGTGCGCTGGCTGCTGGGGGATGGCACGCTGGCAACCCGCGAGGTGGATGTGCCGTCAGGTGGCTTCGGCTTCAGTACGTATTCCCTGGCGATGGACGAGCCTTTGCCCTCCGGAATGTACCGGGCGGAACTGACGGTGGGTAACCGGCAGGAGGCCAGGGCGGTGGTGCGAGTGGGGGGGAAGGCGCCCGAGCGCGAGGCGGTGAAGGCGATCATCCCCGAGGACGGTGCGGCCGCCTCGGGCAGCGGCCTGCGGCGCTCCGCTCGCAGTGAGAGCGCCGATAGCGCGCCGGGCCCGGGGGCCACTCAGAGCCCGTCAGAGACACCCGGTGCCGTGCCGCCCTCCGAGAGCGCCGCGCCGGAGGTGGCCATCGATCCCGGAACCGGTGCAGGGGCGGTGGCGCCGCCCGCAGTGCCCCCGGCGGCCGGGGCACAGACCGCCCTTCAGCCCGACGAGACCGTAGACGGGAGGCCGGCCCAGACCCCGGCCCCGGTGGTGCCGGTGGCCGCGACTGCGACTGAGCCGGGTGCTGAGCAGACGTCGGCGACCGCACCGGCGCCGCCTGCGGTGCCAACCGGTCTGGCGGGCGACACGGGCGAGGGGGCACCGAGCCCAGACACCGTCGAGGAGGGCTCAACTGTCGTGGAGCCGCCCACTTTGCCCGCCCCGATCGCTGCGGGCGAGCCGGCGGAGGCCGTGCACATCGCGACGGTTGAGCACACCGGCCTGCGGCGCCCCGCCATGCCTGTGCCGCCGCCGGCCGTCACTCAGACAGACCGGGGCCAGTCGCCCCCGGCCACCGAGGACGCGGGGGAACAGGACGCCGCCCCCGCGGGGCCCGCCAGCACTCCGCTTGGCCCCCGCACCGCCAGGGACGGCGGTCCCCGCCCTCTGGTGGACCGCTCGCGGGCGTCGCAGAGCGGCGCCGCCGGGGACCCGTCGGCCGTGGCGACGCGCTCCACCGACTTGCCGACACCCGCCCCTCTGCTGCGCACGCGGCAGTCGGCTCCACCGGCCTCCGAGGCCCCGGATGAGCAGTCGAGCGGCCCCAGGCCGGCCCTGCGCACGGCTCCCCGGGTGCTGCCTCCTACCGCCGCCCCTGATGTGGCAGAGGACCTGCCGGGACCTGCCGAACCCGTTGCCCCGCCGCTCACCTCCGACGGTGGCGCCTCTGAGAACGAACCGGGGGCCGGCGCAGGCGTCTCCGTGATGCCGGCGCCGGACGAGCTGCCCAGCCCCGCCGCGGCGGTGGAGGGCGGCGAGACGGACACTGTGCCCGCGAACGCGGACCAGCCCACACCCACTACGGCGGCCGGACAGGACGCCGAGGGCCGCGGTGAAGCGACGGGCGAGGAGCCGTCCGGCGCGGCCCCGGCGGCGACCACGCCACCCGTTGAAGCGGCGCCGCCGGCCCAGGTGACCGAGGACTTGCCGCTTCCGGAGGTGATCCGGTTCGAGGGGCCGCTGGTGGCCGATGCCATCGCCGAGGACCTGCCTCCGCTGGAGCTGTCGGATCAGGCCGTGGAGCTCCACCGTGTGGAACTCGTCACCGCCGACGATAGCGTCCGGCGTCCCGGAATCGAGCCGTACTGGGTGATGAAGGTCCCGGATGGCAGACTCTGGCCGCCGTCGCTTCCGCATCAGTTCCCGCTGTATGCCGGCCCCGACCCGGCCCCCAATCCCGAGGACCTCTTCCTGTACTCCGACCACATCGACGGCATCATGCCGCTTTACGAGGTACCCCTCCCCGAGGCCGGGATGCACATGGCCAGAGAGAACCAGGCCGGGCTGCTATCGGTGAGTCGGGAGATGTACGACGTGCGCCGCGAGGCCTGGCAAAGCCAGGCCAACACCTGGCAGTGGCTGTGGTACGTGCGGGACATCGACCTGAGCGCCGGCGATCTGGTCACCGGCTATCTCACCGATCTGAAGCGTTCCCGGCGCGTGCCGGAGGATTTCCAGCCCGGAGTTGGGGAGGCGCTGATTCTGCTCAATGAGCAGGGGCAGAGGGTACAGCCGTCGGGCTTCGAGCAGCGCTCAACCGCCGCGTTGCTCGAGGCACTGGGGGACAGGCTCACGGGTGTGGACACCTCGGACCCCGAGGCCCTGTCGGGAGAGGTGCGGCGGAGGGGGCTGATGGGGCTTGCGCTGTGGCAGGCGCCGCAGACCGGGCGGTATCAGTTGTGGGCCGCCCTGCCGCTGGACCAGTGCCAGGCCCAGTCGCTGGTATGGGTGTCGCGAACGGCGGACTAGAGGCCTGTATGCACCGACTTGTGTACAGATGGATCAGGTTCTGGGGTCGCGATCACGCCGTTCGTGAACGCCTAGGTCGGGCTTTCCACTCACATTATGCATGAACGCATTGATGCCACATCCCGCCGCAGCAAAGCCTCTATCGCTCGCAATAGTGCCGTTCTCCCCCCTCCTCCCGTCTCGCCGGTCGTATCGGCGAGTAAGGGAGAGGGGGGTTGGGGGGGTGAGGCGACGTGAGTCGGCGCCCGCCCAGAACCTGCATAATCTGAGTTTCCAGCCCGACTCGGCGAGCCGGAAGGCTCGCCGCCGGGCCGTGTCGCCCCCCCCGGAGCAACCTCCGCGCCGTGCTCGTCGGTTTGAGGCGGAGCTTCGCTAGAGGCCGGGGCCCAAGAGCTTGCATTGGTGTGGTGGTGTCATTCGGAGAGCGTCCGCTCCCGGAGGGAGCAGCTCGAGGAATCTCCTGGCGTTCAGCGAGATTCCTCGGCATCTCGCTGCGCGAGATGGACGCTCAGGATGACATTGGTCGGGCCGGCCGGGGGCTCGGGCCGGGCCACCGGGGCAGGGAGGTCGACCCGGTCGCGCGGGGAAGTACCCGCTGCCGCCGCGAGCCGGCGGCCACCCCACCGACCAAAGAGGAATGCCTGACCATGTCACAACCACCCATCGCCGAGACGGAACACTTCTGGTACCGGCTGCAGCCGGAGGGCCTCTACATCGACTCGCAGCAGGACAACAAAGCCTTCGCCCATACCGACGACCGCATCATGTTGTCGGAGGACAACGGCCTCACCTGGCCCCACAGCCTGGAGTTTCCCAATGCGCGCAATATCACGTTCAGTTGCATCCTCAAGGGCGGCAACGTGGTCTTCGCCACCCGCTCGCACCTGTACCTGAGCACCGACAACCTGCGCACCTGCGAGGAGATCGTCGTCAAGGGCCTCGACGGCTCCGACTACCTGCCCCACACCCCCAAGAACCCGGACAATCCCGGCTGGTACTTCCACACGCTGCCGGGGACCAACTCCTTCGACGTGAACGGCACCGAGATGCTCATCTGGGGCAACTACTGCAATGTGGTGGGCGGCGCAGCCCCGGTGAACATCTACTACTCCGTGGACGGCGGGCGGACGGTCAAGATCGCCTACAGCTTCGGCCAGAGCCCCTACACCCATGATGACGGTTCGCCCGGTGGAGGGACCGATGGCACGGCGCTGGGCAACCCGGACAACCCGGTATGCTGCCGGCACATCCACACCGTCGTCTACAACCCCTGGGAAGACGCCTTCTACTCCTGCACCGGAGACCACGACAAGCCCGAGGGGCTCGAGATCCACTGGCTCAGGGGAACGTACGACGCGGCGGCCGACGAATGGGACTGGCAGGTGATCTTGTCGGATCACACCAACTCGCGCTTCAAGGCCGGCGGGATCAACTTCGTCGACGGAAAGCTCTACTGGATCAGCGATTCGAATGGACCCGAGCCGTACGACCGCGGGGTCTTCTGCTGCGACCCGGCGGACATTACCGACCGCAGCAAGCACACGCTCTTGTTCAACCCGGGCGTCGAGTCCGGAGCGATGCTCATCCAGGACGGCGTGTTCATCGGCACCCACTGCGCCCCGGCCTCGCCGCTGAACACGGGCATTATCTACTCACCGGACGGAGGCAAGACGTGGGCGCAGTATGACCTCAAGGAGTTCGGGAAGCGCTCGCCCACGCGCCTCCACGAGAAGAACAGCGACGGCTGGTTCCGCATGGACCTGAGGTCCGGCTGGATCGACTACGCGGACGTGCTCTTCCTCAAGCCGAAGGTGTAGGGCGGGGCGCCGTTCGCCGTTCCACCTCTCGGAGACCCTTCGGGTCCCCTGGGGGAGAGGTCGCCCTGTTTTGCCCGCCGTACGGGCCAAACGGGGCGGGTCAGGCGAAGGCCACAGGGCGAACGGCAACGGCGCCTCACCCCCCGACCCTTCGGGCCGCCCCCCTCTCCCTTACTCGCCCAAACGGCGGGCGAGACGGGAGGAGGGGGACAAGAAGGGCGCGCCTGAGCGCAGAACGACTACCATACAAGGGCAGGCCCACCCCGCGCCAGACAAAGGGTCGTCCGTCATTGGTCGTCCGCCGTCCGGGGCCGCATGGTCGAGCGTCGCCGCGAAGCGGGACCCGCCATCTGGCCCAGCCGTTGGCTGTGCGCCACCCCACGGGAGACGACGACCGCGCGCCCGCACTCCGGCCCGTCGGGTGAGCCCCGTGTTCGACGTGAGGTTCGTGGCGCCGCTGTCTGTGGCGTCACCGGAGCGCTGTACGTCCCGCCCGCCGCCCACCGGAGGTTCCCGATGACGACGATGCCCTGCGATCTGCCCGGCTCTGAGTTCCAGCTCGATGCTCGTCTCGTCGAGGTCGGCGAGCCCGTCGGCTTGGCGCTGCGCGACGTGGCTCCGGGTGACCGGCTGGAGGTCTTCCCGCGCTACCTCGAGCGCTGCGACCCCGAGTGTGCTCGCCAGTCGCCGACCCCGCTGCACTGGCTTGATGACCTCGAGCCGGAGGTACTGACACCGGCGGAGGCGGTTCGGTATGTCCCCCGCGAGCCCGGGAACTACCTGGCGCGCTGGTCCAGCGAGCGGCACGGCGTCCTCTACCGCTACTTCGCCGCCATCGACCAAACGTACCTCATCTACCGGCCCATCATCTGGAACCACCCGGTACCCTTCCCCGCCACCGGCGGAGCGGAACTGCACAACGGCGGGCTGCCCTTCGACTGGTTGCTGCCCTTCGAGGAGGTGGATGAGGCGTACCTTCCGCGCCTGCTGCAGGAGCAACAGCGGTATGGCAGCGGGCTGGTGTATGGCATGACCGCCGCGGCCACCGGCGCGCCGGACCCCGCCCTTGCCGACGCCCTGCGCGAGAGTGTCACGGAGTTCCGCCGCCACGGCCTGGACGTGGGGCGGGTCGCCAACCTGTGGCCCGGCAGTCGTCTGGACACCGCGAAGGTACAGACGGCCTGTGCCGCCGGGTTCGATGTGATCGACGGCTACGTGCCCCGCGCCGACATCTGCGGCATGGGCGCACCCTACTTCCCGTTCTACATCGGCCCCGTCGATTATCGCTTCCCCAGTCAGGAGGGCCCGACGGAGGCCGTCTCCTGTGTCTTCGACTTTGTGGGGAGCTGGCACTTCCACGGCCCCGTCAGTTTCCATCGCCCCAGCGCGAACGGGAGCTGGGAACGCGCGCGGCACTACATCGACCTGGCAGCTCAGGAGGCGGTCCTCACCGCCCGCAATAGTGGAGTGCACAACTTCATCGCGACGCTGGTCAACTTCGAGAGCCCAGTCGCCTGGGAGGGCACGAACTACGGGGCCGTATGGGATGACGAACGCGGCCGGGAGTTCCTGGAGCAGTACCTGCATCTGCTGGCGTTCGACCACGCCCGGCGCTGGCCCATCGTGTTTGCCCGCGCCGCCGACTATGCCGACTACTTCCGGACGCACTGCGCGCAGATGCCGCGGCGGGTAGTCAGCTCGATCAGCCACGACATCGAGTACGACCGCTGGTGGACGGACGAATGGCACGAGCAGCGTCTCATGCCAAGCGGCTATGTGCGGGCAGACCAGTCCCTGCGCGCCTTCAGGCAGGCGCGCGCCATGCCCCAGTACAACATGCCGGTGTCCTTCGAGTTCATCAACTACAATGACAACCGGCGCACCTGCCGGTTCGAGTACGCCTGCCCCAAGCCGGTGCACTACTACGACCTCACGGGCAAGAGGCCCTGGCCGACCCGCCCCGAGGAGGTGGACCTGCCCGACCCTCGGATCGAGGTCTCGACGCTCAGGCGCGACGACAGCTACCGAGTCTTCTATGGCCTGAGCGCCGGAGCGGTCTTCGCCGACTACCTGTTGGCCATCTGGGACATCCCGCGAGAGTGTCGCGAGTGGCATCTGGAGACGAACGCGAAGGAGTTCATCTGGGTGCAGAACACCGACGGCAACTGCCGCGGGATCGTGCGCTTCGATCTGGAACCGAGGTGCAAGGTGGAGCTGCAGTGGAGGCGGTGATCCTGGGGGCGCGGGAGCGTAGGCGGGAGGGCGAGCTGGAGGCGTGGCGGAGAACTCCGAGTCCGGCGGGTCGAGGACCCGCCGCGTCGGGCTGGAAACTCAGATTATGCATGAACGCATTGATGCCACATCCCGCCGCAGCAAAGCCTCTATCGCTCGCCATAATGCCGTTCTCCCCCCTCCTCCCGTCTCGCCGGTCGTATCGGCGAGTAAGGGAGAGGGGGGTTGGGGGGGTGAGGTGACGTGAGTCGGCGCCCGCCCAGAACCTGCATAATCTGAGTGGAAAGCCCGACCTACGCATCTGGGAACGATCTCTGCGCGGGGGGCCTATGAATCCAGCCGGACAGGCCGGCCCTCGGCGGCGGAACGCAGCAGCGCCGCCGCCACCTCCAGCGAGGCCAACACCTCCTCGTGCGTCGGCACCTCCACCGGCAGATCGTGCGTCACGCAGCGGACGAAGTAGCCGATCTCGTCGCGCAGGGCGCCTACCGTGGCCCCGTGCACCTCCGGCCAGTAGGACGTGTCGGGCGTGGTCACGCGGTCTTGGAGCCAGAAGCCCAGGCCGTTGCCGGGTACCTCCAGCAGAGCGGTGCCTTCGGTCCCGATCACCTCGCCCAGGATATGGCCTCGCCAGGGCGTGGTCTCCGGCAGGAGCCAGGCCGTCTCCACCACCCCCACGGAGCCGTCGTCCATCGTGATCATGCCCCAGAACAGGTCATCGCCGATGCCGCCCACGTCGCAAGTGCGCATGTAAACCTCTACCGGGCGGCGGCCGCCGAAGTACCACAGGATCAGGTCGATGTCGTGGATGCCGGTGGTGTACAGGCGGCTGGACTTGGTGAACCGGGCGCGGATCGCCACGCTCTGATTGCGGCGGCCGTAGACGCTGACCACCTTTCCCAGCTCGCCGCGGTCGATGCTCGCCTTGATGGCCGCGCAGCGGGTATCGAAGCGGAGGATATGCCCGACCATGAGCCGACGCCCCAGGCTCTGGGCGAGGTCGACCATCCGGCGGGCCTCCTCCAGGTCGTGGCTGAGGGGCTTTTCGACGAACACATCCAGTCCGGCCTCGAGCGCCGCCACGGTGGGCGCGAGGTGCCTGTTGTCGTCGGTGACGACGTGCACGGCGTCAAGTTCCACGGCGGCCAGCATCTTGGCCACATCGGTGAACACATGCGGGACGCCGTAGTGATCCGCCAGCTCCCGCGCTCTTGCCTCCGTGCGGGAGACGACGGCGACTACTTCGGCCCCGTCGAGGCCCGACAGCACGTCCAGGTGACGGACCCCGAAGTCGCCGGCACCGACTACAGCAAAACGCTTGGGTTGCATGGGACGTCCTCCAGCGAGTACTTGTGGTGCTGCGTTGGTCGCGCTTCCGGCGACGGGCTCGCCGTGGTGCGTGTCATCCCATGGGAAGGCAGGCGCGTCGAATTGTGGCGCCAGTGGCTGCGCCACATGCGGGGTCTGGGGCCCGTGGCCCCTTAACGATCCGCAGGATCGTCGGGGCGGCCTGCCGCGAGGTTGACCGTCTCCTGCGCGGTGGCGACGCCGGTGTCCGAACGGGAGTTCAGGCCGACAGATGTGCGGCGCTGATGATCTCGACCTCGGCATTGCGCGCGCGAGCAGAGGCCACCATCGCCTCCAGTTCACGCGCCACGTCGGAGTCGATGAAGCTCTCGCCGCACTGGTTGCACACCCAGGCGGGGACGTGACGGATCACCACTAGGCGGTCCTGGAGGTCGGCGGTGAAGGTCGTCTGGCCGGGCACTTGCGAACCGCGGCACAGCGGGCAGCGTCTGGACGAACCGTGCTCAGGCACTCTCATGTCCTCCTCGTGCGGTAGTCCTCGGCGAAGTGCATGCCGTCAGGGATGTAGACGGTGATGACGTAGGCGCGAGCCAGCTCCGCATCCCACGCGACAACGACGTGCAGTGGCCTGCCTTCCCGCCGGCATAGAACCAGTGCGCTGGGTAACGGATAGTCATCGGGGTACTCCTCCAATATCTGCGCGTCGGCTATGCATTGTAGCACGTCTTCCTGAGGAATGCCGCGCTCAGTGAGGCGCTGTGGCGCGTGTTGCTGCCATGTCAGCCTCCCCTCCGCGATGGCTCGCACGACAGCAGGAAGATCGAAGCCCATCGGTGCATCACCCTCCCACTGCGCTACGCTCACCGGCAGCCCACGTGTCCGCTGCTCCCGGCATCACAGATACCGCTCGAAGAACTCATGCGCCCTGTTGTCCGCAAAGCCGTGCTCTCCCGGATGCACGTCATCCCACAGCAGCTCGCGCACTCCGGCGGCCTCGTAGATGCGTGCCAATGCCTCGAAGCCCTTGAGTTGGTCCTCGATGAAGAAGCAGGTGTCGTGGACGCCCATCTCGACAAGCAGCGGGCGCGGGGCGATGAGGCCGGCGATGTCGTGGGTGTCGAAGTACTTGAAGACCTCGGGCACGATCTGCGAGCCGCAGAAGTTGGCGCGGTTGATCCCGAAGCCCTCCCAGGGGTTGATGTAGCCGATGATGTCGGCCGCCTTGATGCGGGGCTCGGCGGCGGTGGCGAAGGTGGTCATCGTCCCGCCCTGCGAAAGCCCCATCATGCCGATGCGGTCGGGGTTCACCTCCGGACGGGTCTCCAGGTAGTCCACGCAGCGCTTCATGTCGAAGATGTTCAAAGTCAGCGTGTAGATCCCCAAGATCGCGCCACGGACGAAGTGGACATTGCACTTGTCCCGGCCCGGATACGGGTTGCCGCCGTCATCGCGCTCGCCGAAGACCCGTAGGTCGGGGCTGATGGTGAGAAAGCCGTCGCGGGCCATGATCTCGGCGTAGTTGTACTTGTGGGCGGCGATGTTGGCGGCCTTGTCGGCGGTGGTGGCATTGCCGGCGACGGGGTCCTTGCCGTAGGGGCCGTGGCCGTGACTGCAGATGATCGCGGCCCCGCTGCCGTCGGCGGGCATGTCGATGGGCCTAAGCACCGTGCAGGGCACGGACATGTGCTCTTCGGCATCGAAGATCACTCGCTCGCGGATAAGGCCGTTGTCCTCGATGCTGAAGATGACCTCGGCGTCCAGGTCCACCGGCTGGGGGAAGTCGCCGAGAAGGTCGAAGAACTTCTCACTGGCCCTGGCCTGCCAGTCCTCGAAATCCTCCTGAGTGCTGCCCCGGAAGGACAAGAGCGGCCGCCAGTCCTTGGCGATCTTGTCGAAGTACTCCACCATCGAGAAGTTGCGCTTGGCCATGGGTCGCATCGCCTCCCTGTAGTGGCAGGGAGTTCAACGCGCGGGGACGAGGGACCTGCCACGAGGCGAGGCGGCGGGGGACGGCGAGGTCTCACCACGGAGACACAGAGCACGCGGAGTTCCACGGAGAACGGCAATGGCTAAACACAGAGCACGACAGAGAACGGCGGAGAACACCGAGAGCGGCGATGGGGGCGACGCACGGAGAGCGGCGGGGTCTTCTGGGGGGGGCGGGGCTGCTGTGGGCGGTTAGCGCCACAACTCCGCCAGCATGGCCCCCACGGCCAGCAGGAGCAGAGCCGTCCCTCCGCCGCAGCCGGGACGCGAGGCCTGTGGCCGGGTGCCCGGATGCCGCTGATAGTAGCTCTCCACCGCCTCCTTGGCGTCCTTCAGACCAAGACCGGTGGCCTCGCGGACACGCTTGATCAGCTCGATCTTGCTCGCCGGCGAGCCGCCCGCGTCCGCCAGGGCGCGCTCGATCGCCGCGTCCGGGTCGCCGTCGCTCGCGAACGAGGGCGCCCCTCCGGGACCCCATGGTGAGCCACCGTCAACGCGGTAGTACTCGTCTACCGCGTCCTTGGCGTCCTTGAGCCCCAGGCCGGTGGTCTCGCGGACGCGCTTGATCAGCTCGATCTTGCCGATCGCCGCGCTCTCCGCATCGGCGAGGATGCTCCTGACCACGTCTTGGTACTGGTCGGAACCGCCCTGCTGTTCCATGGCTGCGAATCTCCCATCATGCGGCAGGCGCCAGACACGAATGCCGCCGCCGTGAGGCTCGGCGGTGGGCGTCGGAGGAGGTGCCAATACCTACTCTGGCGGGCTATCGGGCTTGCCGGGGAACACCTCGTACTGCTGATCGGGAGCGGAGAGGAGGCGGAAGCCGTCCACCATGACGGGCTCGCCGTGGTAGGTGAGGACCAGGACCTCCATCAGGTCGGCGAGTTGGCCGCGAACCAGCTCGAGGAGGGGATCGTCGTAGCCGATCTCCTCTGGCGCCATCTGCTCGAGACGGAAGCGGAACACGAACTCGTCGCCATCGGTCCCGGCGCCATCCTGCCGTGGCGGCTGGAAGGGTAGGTCCTTTTGGCCGGCCATGGTGGCGTCTCCTCGCTGTGTGCTTCGCGGGCCGCGCCCTTACGACGCGGCCCGCGGTACCGAGGGTTAGTCCCAACTGATGGACAGAGTGACGCTGGCGAGCTGATCCGCCTTGTCACCGGGGATCATGTTCTCGGCGGCCAGGATCTTCGAGATGTCCTTGCTGGCCATCTCCATGACGCGGGTCTTCTCGGTGGAGGCGAACCGGATTGGCGCGACGCCGCCCGGCTTGAGGTCGGGGCCCCTGGGGGCGACCAGGCCCCTGGGCTGGGCCTCCGCCTCGCCGCTCATCGCGCTGGCGATCAACCCCGCTACCGCAGCGCCTCCGGCGGCGGCCATGGCCTTGTTGATGAAGTCACGGCGCGACTCGTCGGTGTCTTCCAGCTCTTCTCTCACATCCTTGTGATCTGACACTCGCTACCTCACTCCCTCTTGATGACAAGTGTCGGAGCCGCACGCGCTTTCGGCGGTGCGGTACGGCCCGGTCCAGTTCGGCGCCACCTCCTTCTCCGCCCTGTCTCACAGGCTTATCCGGCTGCAGCGCAGTAGCTCAACCGGAACATCCAGGGAGCGGCCGATGTGCACGTGGGGCGTATCCAGCAGGTCGCGGCCGCCGTCGCCAAGGAATGTGGCCGGGACGATGACCACGTCGGGCCGAACGTCGCTGAGTTCAGCCCACTCCCGAACGCCCTCGACGAGATCGCCTGTGGTCCACAGATCACCCAGCATCACGTTCCCGCCCCAGTAGCGGGGCATGACGCGATGCACGTACAGGTCACAGCGGTCGAGGAACTGGGCCTCATCACCCAACAGGCCCAGGCCCTCCATGAGCACCTCCTCGCCCAGCGCCGATACGCACAGCAGCACCCGCTTGCCCCCATGGCGCTCCACGATGGTCTTGAGTTTGACAAAGTCCGTCAGGCCCAGGCCGTCGGGGAGGAAGATACCCAGCTCGCCCAGCCAGGTGCGCCTACCCCTGGCGCCGACGAACACAGAGTAGGGATAGCCGCACTGCTCGGGGCTTGTGCAGTGGGAGACTGCCACCTGCAGGGCCTTGCCGTCCCGCTCGATGGTGAGGGTCGTCGAGTCGTGCTCCTCGGTGACAACCCGTTGATAGAGCCGTCCCTCGGTCTCCGGTCGGGTGTGGACGGGCTCGCCCTCGATGGCGACAATCAGGTCGCCGTAACGCAGGCCCGCCATGGCGGCCGGAGAGTTCTTGACCGTTCCCTGTATTACCGGCCGCAGGGTGCGGAGGTGGAACATGTGAGGCATGATGTGCACGGGCACCGAGACCTCCTGCCGCACGCGGTCGATCGTTGCCAGGATCTCCCGCCAGTAGGGGGCCGTCTCGAAGGGGGGCTCGTCGTGGGTCCACTCCGCCCAGGAGGGCAGACAGACTCTGGCCAGGGCGCCGTCGTGCTCATCCACCAGCCGGATGGTGTCCTCCAGGTCCCAAAGGGGCTTGCTGGGCCACGGCACGTAGCTACCGATGAACGGTATCTGGTAGCGCCGCAGCAAAGCCGGGCTGTCCATGGCCACCTGGGACCCGTTGGGAGCCCGGTCGCCGGCGGTGCGTTGCCGCACCTCCACGTTAGATGCGTTCAGCGAGATGGCGAGCATCACCGGTCGCAGCTCCGCCAGTGTGGCCACTACCTCCTCGGTGAGCATAGCGCCATTGGTGGTGAAGCTGATCGGCTCGTTCGGATCGGCGGCACGCACGCGCTGAAGGATCTGCATCAACCGCGGGTTGGCAAACGGCTCCAGGGAGTACCGTGCCGCAGGCAGCAGGCCTGTCCGCTTCTCGGCATCGTAGTACCTCAGCCGCGTGTCTACCTCTTGCAGGCTGAGTTGGGCCCGCCCAAGGGCCAGGGCGCTGTGACGAGTGTCCTTCTCGAAACAGAACTCGCAGTCACAATTGCAGAAGCTGGAGATCGAGCCGATATTCTGCATCACCGATCCCGGGTAGCGCGCCCAGCATGGGAGGTTGGTCAGACGGAAGGCGTCCACGGCCAGGCACCCTTCGTCGTCCCGGAAGGCGCCCAGGTGCAGGGCTCGACGCAGTGTCTGGTGGATGAGTGCGAGACGCGGTTCGGTTCGGCAGTAGCTGGGGAGTGCTTCGTAGCGGACGGGTGTCGCGGGACCGATAGGACTGCCGGAGAGATCGGGCGGGTCGGTGCCAAACCCGGAGACGCCGACCGCTCGGCCGCCGACCTCAAGCTCGGCCAGCTTCAGGCAGCGCACAAGTCCGCGGCCCAGCAAGCGCTGAATCAGCTCTCGGCGGCCGCTGTCTTGCTCCCGCTGAGCCTCAGTCGCGGCGTCGGGCTTCCCCGCAGTCAACGCGATCCCCCCCGAGCGTGGAGCCGGCGGCCGTCGCAATTCCGGCGCCGGTGCGACGTCGACTGACGAAACACAGTTCGATTATGCCCGATTCTGCATGGCAAGATACTATTTCGTCATCCAACGTGCGTGCACCTGCTGTCATTGCTCTGACGGGCGAGAGGAGGCCCCGGTTGCGTCTTGCCACCCCATCCGGCCGCCCACGATTGCAGCGTGGCCCGCAGGGAAGGGTGAGGCCTGCACGCGGTTCCGCGGGCGAGCCCGGTAAGGTGGACGGCCTCGAAGTAGCCCCCTGCGGAGGGGACCTTGTTTCCGCCGGCGAACTCGTTGTACCCGACAACGCGATCCGGGCGGCCCTGTGCCGCGAAGGCAACGCAGACGGCGCGAGCGGGTCTGCGGGGCAGATAGTGATGCTCCCCTGGCCGTGCCTGCCCGGCGCCCTCCCGCAGGCTTGTGGGTGACCGATCGCGGTACCGCGGTCACAGTGGGCCTGAGGCGACCGCGAGACGGGCTCGGGCCGCGTGGGGGACTGTCCTACGCCAGGAGGCTATCATCTTGCGGAGTATGACGATGTCGGTGCTCGGCGTTGCGGTGGCTATCACGACCGCGCTGTCGGTCGGTTCGGCACAGGACGGAGGCACGAAGATGAGTGGACAGTGGGAATGCGTCACCAAGCAGGCGGCGTTCAGCCCCCGCGATACCGCGGAGGACTTCGTCCTGGGCGGAAGACTATGGCTCAGCAATGGTTACTACCACGGCAATGTGCTACATCGCGATCTGTGGTCCTCGGCGGACGGCGTCGAATGGAGGCAGGAGAGCGACGCTACGCCCTATGATGGCTACAGTGAGATGGTGGTGTACGAGGGCAAGGTCTGGGCGATCAAGGGAAGCGTCTGGGTATCGGAGGACGGCGGCGAGTGGACGCAGGTGCTGGACAAGACGCCCTTTGGCATCAGGGGGTATGGGGAGGTCGTCGTGCACGATGGGATGATCTGGCAGCTCGGCAGCGGCGCCGATGTGTGGTGCTCTACCAGCGGCACCAACTGGACGCGAACCGTGGAGAAGGCACCCTTCGGCTCCCGCTCGGCATCGGCTGTGGCCGTCTACGATGGCAAGCTGTGGTTGATGGGCGGAGCGACCTCCGGCGAAGCGGACCCGCCGGAGAAAGGGTACCCCACCAGCACGACCCACAATGACGTCTGGTGCTCGGCCAATGGCACGGACTGGGAATGCGTCTGCGAGCATGCGCCGTGGTCGCCGCGGATGTGGTTCATCGCCCGGGAGTATGCGGGGAGGCTGTGGGCGATCGGCGGGTATGACAACAAGAACGCCCAGAATCTGGGGGATGTGTGGTTCACCCGGGACGGCAAGACCTGGGAGCAGTTCGCCCCCGGCCCGGCCTTCTCGCCGCGCCACGAGCCCACGGTCTACGTGCACGACGGCAGCCTGTGGGTGGTGGCGGGCAACTCCTGGCCGGTGCAGAATGACGTGTGGCGACTCACCCTGCCCGCGGATGCCGAGTAGGGCGCAGGCGAAGAGGGAGAGACGACTGCGAGCGGCGGACGGAGGGCGGCAGACCACGGAGACACGGAGAGCACGGAGTTCCGCAGAGAACGGCAAGTGCCGGATGCGGGGAACGGTAGATAGGGTCCGAGAACGGCACGACGGTACGGGGTAGTCGGCCCCTCACTCCTCGACTGTGCGCCGTGCCTCCACCTCCAGCCGGACCATCGGCACGTGCAGGAAGCCCTCGGCGTCTGCGGGATGCGCCCCTGCATAGGCCCGTACCACCTGCCCGATCAGCTCACCCCGCAGCTCCTCGGGCACCCGTGACGTGTACGGCATCCACGTGGTCCGCACCCAGCCGGCAAGGCCTGCCTCACCCTCCTGCACCATGTCCTTGCCGATCAGCTCGACGCGGTCGGCGATGAGGCCCGCCTCGCTCAGCCATCGCCGGTACTCCTCGGGTCCGTGGAAGCCCCAGGGGAATGCGAGCCCCTCGAAGTAGGCGGCCCACTGCGGCCTCGTGATGAGGCGGTGGAAGACCTCGGCCACGTCTTCCGCATTGCCCCGCCCGCCCATCTGCAGAAGCACCCTCCCCCCGGGCCGCAGCGCCCGCGCGATTCCCGCCAACACGGGCCGGTGGTCCACGATCCAGTGCAGCGCGGCAGTGGAGAAGACCACATCGAATCGCGCGCAGAAGGGCAGCTCCCGCGCATCTCACAGCGCGAAGCTCAGGTTCCCCCATGTCTCCGGAGCAAACGCTTCCCGGGCGAAGTGCAGCATCTGCTCGGAGTTGTCCACTCCCAGCACGGAGCCGTTGGGCACCCTCCCCGCGATCTGCGCCGTGACCTTCCCGTCGCCGCAGCCGATGTCCAGCACCGCCTCATCGCCGCGCAGGTTCAGCTTGTCGATCAACTCCGCGGCCCAGGCGGCCTGGGCGGTGGAGTTCTCGGCATAGTCCGCGGCGTTCCACCTCGTCGTCATGGTGCCCCCCTGTGCTGCGTCAAGGCCCGCCTGGCGTCCGCCTCGGGAGGGCCGGCCGCTCGCCGGCTTCCGGAAAGGCCATCACGAAGCGGTGCGGGTTCCCGCGTCACGTCCCCCGGCTACCATATCGTCCTGAAGGCTCCGCCTGCCAAGGGGCTTGCGCCAAAGCAGCGTCTTCGCCGGGTAGTCCTGAGTATTTGCGCAAGCAGCGAAGGTATGGTCTCCGCGGGTGCCGAATATGTGTTCGTATTCTACAGGGGGCACCCACTCATGCTTGCACGCGTCCATTCAGCGACAATCATCGGCATCGACGCCCATCCCGTGGAAGTGGAGGTCGATACCTCCAGGGGACTGCGGAAGTTCGAGATCGTTGGTCTTCCCGACGCGGCGGTCAAGGAGAGCCGAGAGCGAGTTCAGGCGGCCATCACCAATTCCGGCTTCGTGTTCCCCGACGAGCGCATCGTGGTGAACCTCGCGCCCGCCGACATCAAGAAGTCCGGTCCCGCCTTCGATCTGCCGATCGCCTTCGGCATCCTCCTGGCCAGCGGGCAGGTGAACACCGACGACATCGAGGAGACGGTGATCGTCGGCGAGTTGTCGCTGGACGGCAGCGTCCGCTCCGTGAGCGGGGCACTGCCCATGGCGCTAGGGGCCCGCACGTGGGACAAGCAGTCCATCGTCGTGCCCACGGGCAATGGGAAGGAGGCCGCCGTTGTCGACGACTTCGAGGTCTATGGCGCCGACACACTCTACGACTGCGTCTGCCTGGTGGAGCAGGGCTTCATGCAGGACCCCGTGGAGGTGACGGAGGAGGATATCGACCTCGAGACACAGCCCTATGCCGTGGACTTTGGGGACGTGAAGGGCCAAGAGCACGTGAAGCGCGCGCTGGAGGTAGCCGCCGCCGGAGGGCACAATGTGCTGATGATCGGCCCGCCGGGCTCGGGCAAGACGATGCTGGCCCGGCGCATGCCCGGCATCCTGCCCCGGATGATCCTCGAGGAGGCGTTGGAGGTCACCAAGATCTACTCCGTGGCCGCCCTGATGCGCGAGAGAACGGCCCTCGTCCGCGAACGCCCCTTCCGCAGTCCGCACCATACGGTGAGCATCGCCGGCCGCGCGGGCCGCGGCTCCATCCCGCAGCCGGGCGAGGTGAGCCTGGCGCACAACGGGGTCTTGTTCCTCGACGAGATGCCGGAGTTCGCCCCGGCGGCCCTGGAGGTCCTCCGCCAGCCCCTGGAGGACGGCGACGTCACCATCTCCCGGGCCCAGATGACCCTCACCTTCCCGGCGAACTTCCAGCTCGTGGGCGCGATGAACCCGTGTCCGTGCGGGTTCTTCGGCGACCCGGTGAAGCGTTGCACCTGCTCGCCGAGCGCGGTCAGCAAGTACCAAAAGCGCCTGAGCGGCCCGCTATTGGACCGCATCGACATCCATGTGGAGGTCCCGCGGCTGTCACCGGACGAGGTGATCGACCGGGCGCCGGGGGAGCCATCGAAGGCCATCCAGACCCGGGTGTTGGAGGCCAGAGAGCGGCAGCGGGCCCGGCTTGTGGGCACGCCCTTCCGCCACAACGCCGACCTGCCCTCCAAGGCCCTGGCGGATTTCTGTGCGCTGAGCCAGGAGTGCTCGGCCCTGCTGCGCACGGCGATCGACCAGTTCGGCCTCTCGGCCCGAGCCCACGACCGCATCATCAAGCTGGCAAGGACGATAGCGGACATCGAGGGCGCCGACGACATCGCGGTAGCGCACGTGGCCGAGGCGGTGCAGTACAGGAGCCTGGACCGGAGGATGGTGGGGTAGGGGAGGGGCTCGAACCTCTCCCCTCGGGCTACTCGTCATACGCATCCCACGGCTCCGGCGGACGGCCAACGTCGCGGGGCTCTGCCCCTGCACCCCGACGATCCTGTGGATCGTTAGGGGCCGCAGGCCCCCGACCCCGCATGCTGTGCAGGCGGTGGCGCCATGGCGCGGCGCGTGCAAACGCTGCCGGCGTCACGCCTACCTGCAGGCTGTGGCCGGAAACTGGCGTGCCAACGGCCGCACGCCGATCTTCGGCCGTTCGCCGCCGTTTGGCGCGTGACACGTCACGCACTACACGGAAACAACGGCCACGCACTCCGTGCCCGCCGCCACTATGTGTACAACGATGAGCCCGTCGGGATGAGCGCCCTGCCCCTTTACTGAGGCCCGCCCATAGGCGGCCGCGGAGGCGCGGCACCATGTCCCTCTCCAAGATCGAATGGACCCAATGCACCTGGAACCCTGTGACCGGGTGCTCCAAGGTCGGCCCCGGCTGCCTGAACTGCTATGCCGAGCGGATGGCTAAGCGGCTCAAGGCCATGGGGCAGCCCAACTATGCCAATGGCTTTGACGTCACCTGCCACCCGCACACGCTCAAGCTGCCCCTGACGTGGTCGCGACCGATGGATGTGTTCGTCAACTCGATGAGCGACCTGTTCCATGAGGAGGTCCCCTTCGAGTTCATCGCCGAGGTCTTCGCCGTCATGCGGGCGGCCCACTGGCACCGCTTCCAGGTGCTGACCAAGCGCTCCGAGCGGCTGGCCGAGCTGGCCGGCGATCTGCCCTGGCCGCCGAATGTGTGGATGGGTGTCAGTGTCGAGAACGCCGATTACCTGTGGCGCATCGACGACCTGCGCCGCGTCCCGGCGGCGGTGAGGTTCCTCTCCCTGGAGCCGCTTCTCGGGCCCGTCTCCGACCTGGGCCTCACCGGCATCGGCTGGGTGATCGTGGGTGGCGAGTCCGGTCCGGGCGCGCGGCCCATGCGGGCCGAGTGGGTCACGGAGATACGCGGACGCTGCCTGCGGGAGAAGGTGCCGTTCTTCTTCAAGCAATGGGGTGGGGTGAACAGGAAGCGTGCGGGGAGGCTCCTGGAGGGGCGGACGTGGAGTGAGATGCCGGGGTAGGGGAGGAGGCCAACGCCTGCGGCCCGCCGGCCAACGGCTGCGGGCCCGGAGCCCCGCGGGCACGGAGGCCGGCGCTCGTGTCGGAGGGTCTCGTCGGAAGCGTACACCCGCGCACCCCCTGTGCCGCACCGGACCGACATACCTCGATCGCCTCCGATGCGGGCGCTGCCTCGGGCGGGTGCGCGGGCGCCAATGTCTCGGAACTCTCGCGCCCCTGAGCTGTCCCTATACGTAGCCCCGGTTTCCTCCGCTCGGGGCTATTGCGGATGAAGACGCCCACACTCGGGGCGCATCGGGAGTGTCCGAGTTGAGCCGACACACCTGCACCCTTGCTATCCTCCTCAGCATCCTGCTGCCCCCTGCGATGGCGGACCTCGTCTTCGTCTCCACTCGGGACGGCAACCCCGAGATCTACGTGGTCGCCGACGATGGTACAGACCTCAGGCGCCTCACGGACGACCCCGCCGAGGACATCCAGCCCGCCTGGTCGCCCAGCGGCCGCACCATCGCGTTCGTCAGCGACCGCGACGGGAACCTCGAGATCTACACCATGCGCGCCGACGGTACGGGCCTGACCAACCTCACCAGAAGCCCGGCCGATGACGAGTACCCGGCCTGGTCGCCCTCGGGCGCGGAGTTGCTCTTCACCACCGATCGCGACGGCAATGTGGAAGTCTACCGCTGCCAAAGCGACGGGACCAGCGCGGTCAGTGTGAGTAGGCACCCCTCCTGGGATAGCCAGGCGGTGTGGTCACCCACCGGAGACAAGGTCGCCTTCCTGACGGACCGCGACAATAACCAGGAGATCGTGGTGTGCAATCCCGACGGTACGGGTGCTGTCAATGCCACTCGCCACGAGGCCTGGGACGCCGACCCGGCCTTCTCTCCGGACGGCACGCGGCTGGCCTTCCGCACCCACCGCGACGGCAACATCGCCGTGTACCTCTGCGAGCTGCCGGGCCTGCGCCTCCTGCCGGTCAGCCAGATGGCGGCCTGGAACGAGGAGGTGGACTGGTCGCCGGACGGCGGGTGGATGTGCTATGCCGCGTCGCCGGAGGGCAACCGCGAGATCATGGTCAGAGATAATGCCACCGGTGCCACGGTGAACGTATCGGCCCACCGCGCCAACGACTGGGCGCCGAAGTGGTCGCCCGACGGCTCGAGGCTCGCGTTCCTGTCCGACAGGTCGGGGGAGACGCGGCTGTATGTGATGAACCGCGACGGCAGTGGGGTCGTCGAGGTCGGCGGCGGGGAGGTCGTCGACGGCAGTCACGCGTGGCGGCCGTAGAGCCGCGGCCTGCCCTCCCGCGGAGCACGCTGCTTTCCGTCGGGTGAGTGGCGGGTCGCTCATCCGGGCGGGCGCCCAGGACGCGACCGCACCGCCTCCTTCGAGACGGAGGGTGGCACGGCCGGCCGCCGCCGACCCTTTCAGTTGCCCTCCATGTTGCCTCCGTCTCGGGCCGTCGCCCGGCCCGGGCGGGCCCCCTGATTGCGATGGTGCCGCGCCAAGTCACTCGCCGAGGAGGCCGCTTTGCCATGAGGTCCCCGCTTCCCCGTCCCCGCCGCCACTTCGCCTCCGCCGCAGTGTCCATCCTCCTGGCCATGCTGGTGCCGTGGCCGGTTTGGGCCCAGGACACGCCGCAGGCCGAGAAGGACATGGCCTTCGCTCAGGGCCTGTACCGGCAGCAGAACTACCTGCTCGCAGGCGAGAAGTTCGTCGCCTTCGTCAAGCAGTACCCGAACCACGCCAATGCGTCCCTGGCCGCTTTCCGGGCCGGGGAGTGTCTCTTCCGACTGGGCCGCTTTTCGGAGGCGGTTCCGTACTTCGAGCAAGTCGTACAGCGCTTCCCGGACGGGGCCGAGGCCGAGGCGGCGTGGTGCTGGCTGGGAGACTCGTGCTACAAGGCGGAGCAGTACGAGCAGGCCGCCTCCGCCTACGAGTCTCTCCTGGCGAAGTTCCCCGCCGGCGAGCAGATCGGCCGGGCGGCATATTGGCTGGGCGAAAGCTACCACCATCTGGGCCGGCATGAGGAGGCCATCTCGGCGTACGACACCTCGCTGACGAAGGCCCCCGACGGCGAGGAGGCGCCCTACGCGGCCTACGCCATCGGCTGGACGTACCTGCAGCTCCGCAAGCCGGCCGAGGCACTGGTCTACCTCCGGGCGGTGCCGACCAGACACCCTCAGAGCCCGGTGGCCGCGGAGTGCGGGTACCTCGCGGGCGTGGCCCTCCAGGACCAGGGCGACCATGACGCGGCGGCCGCTCAGTTCTCCCAGGTCGTCGCCCAGCACGGGAACACCGCCTTCGCTCCCCGGGCCCAGATGGGACTGGGCTGGTGCCGTTTCCACAGGAAAGAGTACACCCAGGCGCGCGAGGCCTTTGCCCGGGTCACCGCAGACTACCCTGACGGCCCGGAGGCCAAGGAGGCCCGGCTGCGCTTGGCGGACTGCGACTTCTTCCTCGAGCGCTGGGACGAGGCGGCCGCGGCATACGCCGCGATCGCTCAGGATGAGACCGACCCCTTCGCCCCCGAAGCACTCTACTGGCTGGCCATCGCCCGCGAGCGCCAGGCAAGGGCTACGGAAGCCCTGGAGACCCACAGGCAACTGGTGGCCCGGTTCCCCGACAGTGGCCGGGTCGCCGACGCCTATCTCCACATCGGCCGACTGGAGAGCCAGGCGGGGCACACCGAGGTGGCGCTGGCCGCCTACGAATCCGCTCTGGGAAAGGCCAAGACGGATGAGCAGACAGAGCGGGCCCAGAAGGGGCTGGCCTGGGCCAAGTACCAGAGCGACAAGGCGGGCGGGTCGCTGGCCGAGCTGGACCAACTCGTGCGCCAAAACCCCGCCGCCGCCGAGTCGCTGGATCTCGGCTACCGCGTCGCAGGTGCTCACTTTGAGACCGGACGATACCAGGAGGCGCTGTCGCTGACCCGTCTGCTGCTCGACGGCCATCCGGACACCCCGCTCGTCTGGGCCTTGACGTACCTTGCCGGCCTTTGTGAGGACAAGCTGGGTCAGGACGCTGAGGCCGAGAAGTCCCTCAGGCAAGTGCTGGAACAGGGCGGCAAGTCACAGCACGCCCCCGCGGCCGCCGCGGCCCTGGTGGGCATCTACGCCCGGCAGGGCAATCTCGACCGCGCCAGGGAGATCGCGGGCGAGCTGCAGAAGCCGGGGGCCGACGGGCAGGCGGCGGCCTTCGCGCTCTACTCCGTGGCCGAGGCCCTGCTCAAAGCCGATAGCCCGGCGGACGCCGTGGTGCTGTACTCGCAGGCCCTGGAGCTCGATCCTGAAGGGGCGACGGCGCCCTTTGCTCAAGCGGGGCTGGGCTGGGCGAAGCTCAGCGCCGGTGAAGCCGATGCCGCCGAGGCCTTCCGCATCCTGGCCCGGAAGCACGCCACGTCTGAAGCCGCCTCGCAGGCGCCCGGCGGCCTCCTGGCCGTGGCCGAGAAGCTCTACGCGCAGGAGAAGTACGCCGGGGCCCAGGAGCTCTACGAGGAGGTCCTCGCCGACTTCGCCGCCTCCGAGGCCGCGCCCAAGGCGCAGTACAAGCTGGGCTGGGCCCTCATGAAGCAGGACAGGAACCAGGAGGCCATGGGGCATCTGGCCCAGGCGGCTCGGGCCGATACCGACCCGGCCATCAGGGCGGATGCGGCCCACCAAGCGGCCCGGTTGCTGGCAGACAGCGGTGAGTTCGCCCGCGCCGTGGAGCTGCTGGCCCCGCTGCAACAGGCGACCGAGCCGGCCGACAAGCTGGGCTGGGCCATGGCCCTGCTGGGGAGATGCTACGCCACCCTGGGCAAGCACGCCGAGGCGATGAAGGTCTTTGAGTCCGTCGCCGAGCGCTTCCCCGAGCATTCGGCCAGGGCGGACGTCCTCGTGGGTATCGCCCGCATCCATCGCGAGCAAAAGCAGCCGGACAAGGCGCTTGCCGCCGCCGAGAAGGCCCTGGAGATCGCCAACGAGGAGGGCGCCGAGGCCCACTTCGAGATCGCCGCCTGCTACCGCGACCTCGGGGAGACCAACAGAGCCGCCGAGGAGTTCCTCAAGGTCGCGATCCTCTACGGTGATCGACAGTACGCCTCCCGGGCCCAGTTCGAGGCGGGGCAGTGTTATGAGCAGACAGGAGACAAGCAGACGGCCATCGCGACCTACGAGGTGGCCGTGCGAGACTACCCCGAGCAGGAGGAGCTGGTCAAGCGGGCGCAGGCGAGGATCGACGCGCTGGGGGCGCAGTGAGAGTCTGCGAGTCGCGAGTCAACGGCGACGGCGTCAACGGCGGAACGGCGGAACGGCATTCGGTTGCTATGGCATCAACCACGAGGAGAGCTGACGTATGGCGGCTGAAAGCACCAACCTGGCCCTTTTCGACTACTTCGCTCGGGGCGGGGTCTTCATGTGGCCCTTGCTGCTTTGTTCCCTGGTGGGTGTGGCTCTCATCATCTACAAGATCGTCGCCTTCGCCGCCGCCAACAGGGGCGGGGAGCAGCTCGTCGATGAGGTGGTGTCCCTGACGCGCAATGGGGACCTGCTGGGAGCCGCCGCCACCGCCGGCAGCTCGCAATTGCCCGTGGCCGGGGTGCTGTCGGCCATGCTGGCCACTCGCCCCCGGACCCGCGAAGCCCTCCGAGCCGAGGGACAGGAGGCCGGCGAGCGCCAACTCGCCCAGCTCGAGTACGGACTGCCGACGCTGTCGACGATCTCCACCATCGCCCCGCTCCTGGGCTTCCTGGGCACCGTCAGCGGCATGATCCGCGCCTTCGAGGCCATCGCCCACCAGGGCATGGGGGACCCGGGAGTAGTGGCCGCGGGAATCGGTGAGGCGCTGATCACCACCGCCACCGGTCTTATCGTCGCCATCCCGTGCTTCGTGGCCTTCAGCTATCTGGTGGGGCGAGTCAACGCTATCGGCATGGGGATGGAGCTGGCCGGGAACCGGCTGGTGCAGGCGGTGGCCGAGGAGGTGGCGGCCGATGAAGCTCAGGTCACGGCTTAACACACCCAACCTCATCCCGACGGCCACCATGGCCGACGTATCGTTTCTGCTGATCATCTTCTTCCTGCTCACGACCACCTTCGCCAAGGACTCGGGGCTCGACATCGGCCTGCCCAAGGCCATGACCAGCCAGGAGATGCCCAAGCGCGAGGTGACCGTCTGGGTAACCCGCGAGGGGCGCATCCGGGTGGATCGCCTGTGGGTGACCCAGGGGGGGCTGGCGGAGGTACTGGGGCAGCGGCTGGGTGAGGCCGAGGTCAAGGCCGTCACCATCCGAGGCGATGAGCGGGTGCCGTACGGGACGATCGTGACCATCATGGATGCGGCCAAGCTCCTGGGGGCCGACATCACCCTGGCGGCGGAGATCGCCGCTCAGGCCGCCGCACCGTAGCGAGGGCCGCGACGGCGGCTGGCCCTGCTCCCGAGTCGAGCCGCAAGGCTCGGCTACTGTTGTCGACAGTTGAGCCTTCGCACTCCCGGCGCGTGCTCCGGGCGCCGGTGGACGATAGGGGGAAGCTCGCGTGCTGCGTCAACGCGGTTTCAGATGGGCCCTGCTCACCTCCCTGCTGCTGCACGTCGTCGCCTTCTTCACCATCCCCATCGGCGGGCCGGTGGGTCAGGCGCGGGACAGGGCCATCCGGCGCGTCAGCGAGACGACGGTGAGGTTCGTGCGTGCCTCTCAGCTCGATACGAAGCCACCGATCCGGATCGTCGCCAAGAAGCCCCCGCAGCCTGTGGTGCGCCCGCGGCGCACGGTGCGGCGTGTGGCCCGGCGCAGTGTGCGCCGACGGCCGGTAGTGGCGAGTCGCCCCCGGCCGGAGCCGCGACCTGCCCAGATGCCCCCCGTGGAGATCCTGCCGCCGCGGCCGGACAGCACGCTTCCTTCTCCCGAGCCGAAGCCCTCCACCCCGGTTCCGGAGCCCGAGCCGGTGGTGCTTCACCCCGAGCCGCCGGACATGCCCGAGCCCGAGCCGCAGGCCCCGGAGCCGGTAGAGGTCCCGGAGCCGGTGAAGAGGGAGACGCCGCGTCAAGAGGCGGAGCCGGTGGTCACCGAAGCCTTGGCCGAGGCGCGCCCCACGCCATCGGTAGCCTCGACGCCCGTGGCCGAAGCTCCGGTGGCGCCGATGCCCTCCACCTCCGCCCAGCGAGCGACGCCGACCACGGTTGCCGCCGCCCCCATCGCCGACCGCCCCGGTACCTCCGAGGCGCCCAGAGACGCCGCTGCGACGCCGGAGCCCGTCACTTCCTCTGCTCCGGCCGGAACCGCGGCGGGTCCCAGGATCGCCATGGCCTCGGACCTGCCGTCGCCGGCTCCCGAGTTGCCTTCGCCTGCCGGCGGCTCTCCTTCTCCAAAGGCCGGCGCGCCTCTGCGCGCCGCCGCTGCGGCGTCACTCGCGGCGACCGGTGATCTTGGCGGAAGCTCCCGGAGTGGGGGGCGCTCGAGCTCTGGCGGACCGGCCGCCGTGGGCGCGGGGCAGGCGGCCTCCGGCGGCGCCCTCGTCGCCCCGCCCAGCCCTGGACTGACTCACGGCACACCGGCGGGCCTCCTGGCCGGTGCCGAGACACCGGGCGCCGGCTCGGCCGGGATCGGCACGCCGCGCAGCACCCCGGGGGCCATGACGCGCATGGCCCGCATTCCGCGCGGAGCTCCCTCCGGCGGTGGGCAGGGCGCTGAGCACGGGCGCCCGGGTTCCGGCGCGGGCCGGGCGGCCGGCGGTGGACTGGGCGAGCCGGCGCGGATCGCCACCGGCGCCGGGGGCGGCGGGGCCCCCGGACTATCCGGGCGGCTCGGCGCCCCCGGTTCCCCAGGGCTGAGTGGGTCGGGCGAGGGCCCGGGTGCCGGCAGTGGTAGCGGCAGCGGCGCCAAGGGCTCTCTGCGCATGGCTGCGGCGGGCACGCCCGGCGAGGCGAAAGGCCCCAAAGGGCGACCGGGCAGCGGTAGCGGACCCGGTGGCTCGGGCACGGGCTCGCCCGTGCGGATCGCCATGGCCCCCGGCGGCGGTGCCGGCACCCTCGGTCCGGGCGGGATGTCCGGCGGCGGTCAGGGCGTCGGCTCCGGGGAGGTACCGGGAGCCGGTGGCGGGGCCGGGACCGGCGAGAAGAGGCGGCCGGGCATGTCCTTGCCGGGCGGCGCTCCGGGTGGCGAAGGCGGCGACGGGGGGCGTGGCGATGAGCAGGACGGGCCCGGTGACGGCACCGGCGCCGGTGGGCCGGTGGTCATCGCCCTGGCGGGTGGCGGCCCCGGCGGCCCTCCGCGAGCTCTGGGGGTCGGTCCCGGTGTGGGAACCTATCCCGGGGACGGCGGTGGTCCCGGTGGCGACGGCCTGGGCCTTCTCGGCGACAAGGGCGGGCCGAAGCTGGTAGCTCTTGGTCTGATCCCCGGGCTCCCGGGCGAGGTGGGCGGCCCCGCGGTGCCCGGAGGCGGCCGCGGCGGTTCGGGTCCGGGAGGCCCGGTTGCGCTCGGAACCGTCGGCCCTCCGGGCTATGGCGGTCCGTCGGCGGTGCCGGGATTCGGCGGGGCGGGCCCGGGACTGCTTCCGGCTCCGGGCGGCTTTGGGATGGGCCCCGCTCCGGGTGGCCCCGGTGCCGGGCTGCTTGCCGGGACCCCTCGAGGGGTGCCAGAGATGGCCGTTGGCACATTACTGGGCCCGGCGCTGCCCGCGGAAGGGCCCGCGCGCGTCGGCCCAGCCGGTCTCGGAGCGCCCGTGGCGCTACTGACCGCCCTGCCGGGCGCAGGCGGGCCGGGATTGCCGCAACTCCCCGGCGCCGGTGACCTCGCGCCACCGGGGGGCGCTCCGGCCGAGGCCCCCGGTACCGGCGATGGCCCCGGAGCGGGCGGCAAGTCGCGGCCGGGTCCCGGAGGCCTGTATGTCGGCGTCGTTGGCGCCTTCGATATGCCCATGGGGGTCACAACAGGCGATTACCAGGCGGATGCTGAGGGAATGCCCAATCTCCTCAAGGAAGTCCGCTCGCGGACCAATATCCATGTAAGTGCCCAGGAGCGTTTTGTCGAGCTGACCCTGGACGCCATCGAGCACACGCCGATCCTGCACATCCGCGGCCACCGTCCGTTCAGCTTCAGCGAACAGGAACGCGAGGTGCTCCGCCAGTACGTGGCCCGGGGCGGCACGATCTTCGGGGAGGATTCTCATGGTCCCTTCGGCGAATGCTTCCGCAGAGAGATGCGAAAGGTGTTCGGCAAGGCCCCGGGTGACCTGCCGGCCGACCATGACCTGTACCGGGCGCACTACGTGATCGAGGAGGTACCGGCGGGCGACATGGGCGAGAGGTACCCGGTGCAGGGCATCGATGTAGGCGGCCGTCTGGGAGTGATCTACTCCCGCAATGACTACGGCGACTGCTGGGAGGGCACCGGTGGCTGGGTGAAGCCCGAGAGCCGCGAGCCGGCCTTCCAGATGGGGACCAACATCTTCGTCTATGTGGTGGCCCACTGGAACAAGGCCAGCAAGGGCGGCCGGGCACAGCAGGGCGCAGGCCCCTCCCGCTAGAAGTCCGGCCGAGAACCCGCCTTCGCCGGAAATGTCATTCCCAGAGCGCCCGCTCCCGAAGGGAGCAGCCCGAGGAATCCCCGGGGATCTCGCGAGATCCTTCGCTGTCTCGCAGCGCGCGATGGACGCTCAGGATGACATGAGCCGGGCCGGCCGGGCTCTTCCGCCGAACCCCCAGATGCCCACACGGGCGCGCTTCTTGACGTCTGAGGCAATCTCTGGGGCTGCGGCCGGAGCGTTGGCCACCACGTAGGTGGGGCTTTGCAGCCCGACTCGGCGATCCCGCTCTTCCTGCTCTCCGGGATCGCAGTCTGGCCGTGGCACCGACCCGAGGCGACCCTCCGTGCCGGTCCGTCTGGGGCGAAGCTTTGATCGCGGAACGAGGAGTGCGATGACTGGGCAGGAGGGCAAGCTTGTAGTAGACGCGGTGACGAAGCTCTTCCGGGCTCCCGACGGTAGTGATCTCTCGGTGCTTCGCGATGTCTCCTGCACCATCAACCCCGGCGAGACGGTGGCCGTTGTCGGACCGTCGGGGTCGGGGAAGAGCACCTTGCTTAATATCGTCGGGACCCTGGAGCGGCCCACCTCCGGGACCGTGAGCTTCTCGGGAACCGACGTGACGAGGCTCTCGGGCATGGACCTGGCGCGGTTCCGCTCCACACAGGTGGGGTTCGTGTTCCAGGACCACCACCTGCTGCCCCAGTTGACGGCCCTGGAGAACGTGCTCTTGCCCACTCTGGCCGAGGGGGCCTCGGGTGGCGCCGAGGACCGGGCGGCATCGCTTCTGGACAGCGTCGGCCTGGCGGCGCGGAAACTGGCGTTCCCGTCGCAGATGTCGGGCGGCGAGCGCCAGAGGGTGGCGCTGGCGCGGGCCCTCATCAACGGCGCCCGTCTGCTGCTGTGCGACGAGCCCACGGGGAACCTGGACCGCCAGACGGGCTCGACGGTGGTCTCTCTCCTCATGGGCATGGCGGCCGAGGAGGGGGTCACGGTGCTGATGGTGACGCACAATGCCGCCGAGGCCGGGCGCTTCGATCGCTGTCTGCAGTTGCTGGACAGCGAGCTGGCGCCCATCGACATCCCCGCGATAGGTGGCCCCCGTGAGCCTGGGTAAACTGGTCTCCCGCAGCCTGCTTCTGTACTGGCGCACAGGGTTGGTGGTGATCTTCGGGGTAGCGGTGGCCAGTGCCGTCATCACCGGATCGCTGGTGATCGGCGATTCGGTGACCGGTAGCCTGCGCGATACGGCTTTGGCGAGACTGGGCCTGGTGACGCACGCCGTCGTGGCGCCGGAGACGTTCCGCGACTCCCTGGCCGATGACCTTCGGCACCACGCTGCGGTGGAGGGGAGCCTCCGCGCCGCCTGTGCCCTGCTGGTCACTCCCGGCGGTGTCCGCCATGCCGGCACCGATGCCTCCGTGCCCAACGTGAGCCTCATCGGTGTCGACCCCGCGTTTTGGCGAATGTACCCCGACGCGCAGGCGCCGCCCCTGGCCGGGCGTGATTGCGCGGTGAACGAGGCGCTGGCCCGCGACCTGGGCATTTCCGTGGGCGACGAGCTGCTGCTCACCGGTCACCGCCAAAGCGCGGTGTCGGCCACAAACCTCTTCGCGCGTCGTGAGCTGGGCCGGGTCGCGCCTTCCATGCGGGTGCGCGTGGCCGCGGTGCTTATCGACCGGGGTCCGGGCGACTTTTCCACCGGCGCCCAGAGCGGTACGCCCCGCAACCTGTTCCTGGAGAGAGCCTGGCTGGCGAGCCGTCTCGATCTCGATGGCCTGGCCAACACGCTGCTGGTCGCGGCAGCGGAGGGCGCGCCCGCCGATCTCCAGGCCCGCCTGCAGGAAGCGCTTGGCGGGGCCTGCTCGCTGGCCGACCTGGGCCTGGGGCTGCAGGCCAACGCGCAGCAGGGCTATGTGGCCATCACCCATCGCGGCCTGCTGCTCTCCGCGCAGGACGTCAGCGCCGCGCAGGAGGCGGCGGCGGAATGCTCGGCACAGGCGGCCCTTACCTCGACCTACCTGGCGGACAAGCTCACCAATGACAGCCGTGGGGGCGCGAGTTTGTCGTACGCCGTGGTGTGTGGCCTGCAGGAGTTGGGCCCCTTCACCTTCGCCGCCGGCGGTGCGGACGGTCTCGGTGCCGATGGCATCTGGCTCAACACCTGGGCGGCGGAGGACCTCAAGGCCCAGGTGGGCGACAGCCTCACCTGCAGCTACATGGCTCCCACCGAGGACGGCACGTATCCGCTGAGGCATCTGCCGCTGCGTGTGAAGGGCATCGTGCAGATGGCCGGGCCCGCCGGGGACCCCGGACTCGCTCCGGACTTCGAGGGGATCACGGACGCCGGGCGCATGCAGGACTGGGACCCGCCGTTCCCGCTGGACCTGCAGCGGATCACCGATCGTGACGAGGCGTACTGGGACAGCTTCCGGGCGACGCCCAAAGCGTTTGTCAGCCCCGACACGGCCAGGGCCATGTGGCAGAGCGGTCCGGGCGGCGAGAGTCTGGACTGGGTGACCTCGGTCCGCATCTCGCCGGGCACGGGTGCCTCGGGGCTCGGTGCCCTGTCTCGGGCTCTGCTGCCGGCGCTGGGAAGCCGGGTGTCTCCGGCCCGGGCGGGTCTGATATTCCGGCCGGTGCGCGCCCAGGCCGTCGCCGCCTCGCGGGGCACCTCCGACTTCTCCCAGCTCTTCCTGGGCCTGAGCATGTTCCTGGTCTTCTCCGGGGCGGGGCTGGCGGCGATGCTCATGCGCCTGTCGGTGGACCAGAGGTCCGCCGAGGCGGGGATCATGCAGGCCGTGGGCTGCACGCGGTCCACCGTGGCCCGGGTGCTGCTGGCCGAGGGCGGTGTCCTGGCCGTGGCCGGCACGCTGCTGGGTGTCCCACTGGGCCTGGCCTACGCCGCGGGGCTGGTGCGGGCCCTGGGCGGAGACTGGAGCGGAGCGCTGGGAGCCAACGCCGCGCTGTGGCTGCATGTGACCGTCGGCAGCCTGTGCACCGGGGCTCTGGCGGGCCTCGCCGTGGGGTTGCTCTCCATCGCCTGGGCCACTCGGCGGCTGGCCCATATGCGGCCGCTGGAGCTGCTGGCCGGCATGCAGGCCATCGAGGCCTCGGTCCGTCGCCCGCGGATAGGCCTCCCGCTGGTGGCCCTCTGCGTCCTGGTGCCGGTGGGCGTCGTGCTGGGGCTGCTCTCGGGCGTGCTGGAGACCGTCGCGCCGGAGGTGGCGTTCTTCGGCATCGGCGTCTGTGCCCTACTGGCGGCACTATCGGCCTCGTGGCTGGTGCTGGCCAGGGCGCTGCAGGTACCGTCGGCGACGAGGTCGCTGTTCCGCCTGGCGGTGCGGAACGCCGCGGCCAATAGCCGTCGGAGCCTGCTGGTCGTGGGGCTGCTGGGCAGCGCGACCTTCGTCATCGTCGCGGTGGCCGCCAATACCAGGGACCTGTCGGCCATCGACTACAGGCTTGTGAAGTCGGGTACCGGTGGGTTCGCGCTCCAGGCCACCTCCTCGATCCCTCTGCCGTACGACCCGGGCACACCCAAGGGCCGCGCCAATCTCGGCTTCTCCACCGAGGATGAAGCGCACTTCTCCGGGGTACAGGTGATCGGCTTCCGGGGCAGCCCGGGTGAGGACATCAGTTGCCTGAACATTGCCCGTCCCAGCCATCCCCGACTGCTCGGGGTGCCTGATGCCATGACCGCGCGCGGGGGCTTCTCCCCCATCACCGGGGGGGGAGGCGGGTCGGCCAACCCGTGGGAGCTTCTCCGGGCCGAGACCACGGACGGTACGCTCCCCGCCTTTGGCGATGCGGCCAGTGTGCGCTGGACGTTGCGCTCGGGACTGGGACAGGTGTACAGGATGCCCGGGCCCGATGGGCACGAAGTGTCTCTGAGGTTCGTCGGTCTCCTACCGGGCAGCATCTTCGCCCGCGAGGTGCTCATCTCCCAGGAGAACCTGGCCAGGCTGTACCCGCAGATCACGGCTCCCAGCCACTTCCTGATCTCGACACCGGCAGGAAAGGAGAAGGCGGTGGCCGAGGCCTTCCGCCGGGCCCTGGGCGACGTCGGGCTCCAGGTTCGCACGACTGCCGAGGTGCTCAACGAGTTCCTGCAGGTCCAGAACACGTATCTGGTGATGTTCCTGGCCCTGGGCGGGCTGGGGCTGCTGCTGGGCTCCGTGGGGGTGGTGACGGTGCAAGTGCGGGCCGCCATGGAGCGCCGGCCGGAGCTGGCCCTGATGACGGCGGCGGGCTTCACGCGGGACCGGCTGGTACGCGCCCTGGTTCTGGAGAACGTGAGCCTGCTGGTGGCCGGATTGGTATTCGGCACAGGCTCGGCCCTGGTGGCGGTGGCGCCCCAGCTCTCCTCGGTGCAGGCCCACGTGAACTGGTTGGCGCTGACCACGGTGCTGTCCGCCATCCTGGCCGTGGGGGTAGGCACCTGCGCTCTGGCGGTGAGCGCGGCGGTTCGCGGCGACCTCATCCAGGCGTTGAGGTCGGAGTAGACGCCCGCAGCCTCCTCTTTGCCCCTACGCCTCCCATCGGTCTCCCAGATGGTTTCGCACATCTTGCCGAAGGCTTCCCAGTGGCGTACCATATAGGCTGTGAAAGTCAGCTAACATGGACACTCAGATGTCCATGTCCTGCGAGTGAAGCCAATGTGAGGTGTCGTGTATGGCCCCCAGAATCTGCCTGGCCATTGTCCTGCTGCTATCGATGGGGCTGCTGGCCGGTTGCCCGACCTCCAACGCCCCGGAGCAGTCCGTGCCTCCGGAGGGCGCCGCCGACGTGAACGTCCCCCCGCCGGAGGAGTCGGCGACCTCGACCGCCGCCGAACGAGCCGAGGTCCCGACAGAGATCCCGACGGGCCTGACCGGCGAACTGGCCGTCGGCATCCCCTGCGGGATAGCCATGGCCTACAAGGAAGTCCGGGACAAGGTGAAGGCCGCCAACCCGGGTCTCGAGTTCAAGGATCAGGTCAAGAACATCGGCCCCATGGTGAAGGAGCTGCTGGACGGCAAGGCCCACCTGGATGTGTTCATCAGCATCGGGGACAAGGAGATCGAGCGTCTGCTGGAGGCCGGCGTCGTGGACGGCGAGCCGGTACCGTTCATCGTCCAGTACATGCAATTGGCCGTGCAGCTCGGCAACCCGCTGAAGATCGAGGCCCTGGAGGACCTGGGGAAGGATGAGATCAAGACGGTGGCCGTCTGCCAGCCCGAGCTGTCCATCGGCTTCTACGGCCAGAAAGCGCTGGAGTCGGTGGATGTGTGGAGCAAGCTGGTGTCGGCCGGCAAGGTCGTCCGCCCGGACCAGCCGCTCAAGGCCAAGGCCCTCGTGATCGAGAAGAAGGCGGACGCCGCCTTCATCTACGCCTGCTGCTCCACGAAGAAGTGGGAGACCGACGACCCGGAGCGCTCCATCGAGGGCAAAGCCGATGTGGTGATGACCGTGCCCAAGGAGGCCTACGGCGGGATGTACGGCGTGGCCGTGGTGATGGCCGATGCGAGCAACAAGGAGACGGCCCACAAGTTCATCCAGGCGCTTCTGGTCCCGGAGGCCCAGGATGTCTTCGCCGACTGGGGCTACGGCCGTCTGGATGAGAGCAACAGGCCCGAAGGCTAGGACCGTCGCACCCTCGCTTTGAGGCCCGCCGCACCCTCGCGCCTCCCAGCCGGCCTTCCGGCCAGCACTGCGCGACCGGTGCGGCGGGCCGCCATTTCTCCCGCGTCCCCTGACCGGACTGCCTCGTCTGCCCTCCCCGGTAGTCGCATCCCCGGCCGCGCCCGCAGCTCCCCTTTGTCCCGCCACCGTGCCGTGCATCTCATCCCGCTGCAGTGGACGCCGGGCCCGCAGTCTTTCTATGACCGTAGTCCACGAGCACCGGCGGGGAGCGTCGGCCGTCGCGGCGAATGGTGCGAAGGTGAAGGATGCGTCGGGGCGGAAGCCACGGCCCGTCAGCGGTCCAGTTGCGCGAATACCGAAGGCGGGAGCAGAGCAATGAAGACACTGGCCATCGTCCTGGTTGTGCTGATCGCCGTCGTGGTGCTGCTGAAGGTCCTGATGCGAATGGCGGCCGCGCGGCTCGCCGGCTCGCTTGGGGCGCGTATTGCCGAGAAGCTCGCCGCGGCCCAAAGTGGCGCCGCCCCTCCGGTGCGGATCACGCTTTGCCCGGAGCCGGACGCGGAGTGGGAACACGCTGACGAGGTGAAAGGCGCGGCACAGCAGCTTCTGGCCGCAGGCTTCACAGACGCCGGGCAGTTCAGCGTCAACGAGATACCGGGCCTGTCCCTACGGGCTTTCGCCCATCGGGGCGAATCGGTCTGGGGTGTAGTCTACGATCACCCGGCCGCCGGCGTGTGGGCCGATCTTGTCATTCGCTATGAGGACGACACAGCCCTGACGGTGGGCAATCCCCCCACCGGGGGGCAGATGGTCTCTCCCCCATGGTCTACCATGAACATCGACAGCCGGACGGACGCCGCCGCATTGTTCCAGAAAGCCCTACAGGCCGCCGAGGACAAGCCGCGGCAGCCGGTGTCCGCAGACACCTTCGTCGATGTGTTCACCAGGGCCTACACGCGCGAGATGGACTGGCGCAACCTGCGCGGAGGGGCGTCGGAGGAGGAGATCCGCCGCGTCGCCGCCGACGACGTGGGTGACTACGACTCGGGGATGATCGCTCAGGCGCAGGAGCAGGCGCGCGCGCAGGCGGCGGAGGGAGTGACGGTGCTGCTCACGGAGAAGCTTCTTGAGCATAGGCAGCTCTCGGAGCAAGAGCGCTACCGATTGCTGGTGGTCCACGACAGGCTGGAGGACGATATGCTGACAGACGAGGTGGAGGCGGCTCTCGAGGCGGGGGGGGATATCGCTGTTCGAAGACTATGGGAGCGGCAAGGACCTCTCGCGCCATGTGCTGGAGGATCTTGACACTGAATCCCCTGCCACCGTGGCCGTCGCAGCATTCAACGAGACGCTGCCGGAGGCCGTGCGCTTCAAGCTGATCTGGGAGGTAGCGGAGCCGCTGCCGGCCGAGTTCTACCTGGGACCGGAGGGCCACGAGGAGTAGGGGTCTGCGGCGACAGATGACAGCGGGGCACACGCACGTGCGTGTGCCCTCGCCTGCCTCGTGATCGCGCGGGGCTGGCCTTCGGCCCTACACCCCGTACCCCATCATGTAGAACATCAGCGCGAAGAGGATGACCAGCCCCAACATGTTGTCGAAGAACAGGTAGGGAGAGCGGGAAGCCTGGCAGGCGATGACCAGTAGCAGCAGCACGGACAGGACCAGCAGGGATGCCAGCATGGGCTCGAAGGTGGAGGGTCCGTGACGGACGCCGGCCCCCGCAACTCCGGCGAAGACCAGATCGTAGACCGCGCCGCCGGTGCCCTGGGTATCCATGTCGCGAGCGTTCTGAGCCATCGCCAAAACGGTCGCGTCCGTCGCCGTGGACTGCACGATGCACAGCCCGACGCAGAGCGCCCATAGGGCGCGTCTGTCCGCCTGAGCATGGCTCTGCAGCAGGGCGTTGGCGCGCCCCACCGCGGCCAGCAACTGTGCCTGCGTGTACTGTGGGGCGGCGCCGCTGGGGTCCAGCGGCGCGCCGATCCCGTCGAGATTATCCAGAACACTGCGCATGGCGGCGGGTACGGCTGCCCGCAGCTCGCCCTGGGACGCCGCCCTCGCCGCCGTCTGCACCGTGGCGCCGGACTGATTGCACTGGGCCAGCCAGGTACCGATCTGTGCCTGGGTCGGTGCCGTCGTCGAGACCGCGGCGTTACGAACCGTGTTGACGGTGCTCTGCTGCTGGGCGAGGACGGCCGCGAAGGCGGCCAGGAGGCCGTTCGCGGTGCTGCCCGAGTCGCAGCCGGCGAGCAGAGCGGAAGCGGCCGGCAGGCCCAGGGCACAAAGCAGTGTGTGGCGGATGAAGTCCCTGCGGCCCACAGCCTCCGATGGCTGCACCTCGTCGATGTCTGCCCTGCGGGAACCAGTCACGTGCAGGATCTCCTTTGCCCTGCCGGGCAACCGACAGGCCCTCCGTATTGGGTACGGCACTCCATTCATTCGACACCGGGGGGGCGGGAGAGTTCGGCGCCCGTGGTGGAATTGTGGGCCGGCAGCCGTCTCTGCGGTTCCCAGACCGTCACTCACCCCGGATGTAGTCGATCCTCACCTCACCCGCGGGCATGCCGCCCGTGGGATCGAGGCGCAGCATGGTCACGATGTCTCGCCAGTAGGGGTGAGCACCAAGCTCGATGACGTACTCGTGGAACTGACCGTCGGCGACCACCGGGAACTGCAGCGACTTGGCCTCGGTAGCCCCCGGCTCCTGAGCCGTTGTCCAGAAGAGCTGAGCCCCCTGACCCATCCCCGGCGACAGCGCCATTCGCACTCTCACACGCTTCACCGTCTCAGCGGCGAACCTGCACGCACCCCGCACCAAGTAGGGGTCTCCGCCCGTGGTCTCGACGATCAGGTGGCCGTCGGCCACGCGCACGGGCCCCAGGTCGTGGGCCGGGTGCCAGCCCTCCGCGCTACTTTCGAACTCGAAGTCGATGCTGTCGGCCACGGCCGGGGCGATGGCGGCGCGCATCGTCGAGATGCCGCGGACGCTTACCTCGTGGCGTCCCGAGTCGGCCAGGCGCAACTCAAGCAGGCCGACATCCGGAATGTACCTGTAGCAGGGAGGCTCGGCGGCCGAGGGCGAGGCCACCGCCGGCGCAGGCTCCCCGTCCACGATGATCTCGGCAGGCTCAGTGACGCCGATCACCGCCACATATCCCGTCTGAGGGGGCATGTACGTCACGGCGAAGCTCAGCGTGTCCTCCTGCCACGCGGCGTCGGCGATGCGACCGGCGGCGTTGATGTAGGCCTTCTCACCGCCCGACTCGGCGCCGACCGTCACCGGCGTGGGCTGCATCCCCATCATGGCGTAGACGTTCTTGAGGATCTGAACGGGGGCGAAGACCCATCCCGACTTGATCTTGTCTACCGCGCCGATGCTGTCGGGCCACAGCGCCTGGTCCTCTCCTTCCGTGGCCTGCTGGTACATGGCACTGACCGTTACGCCCTCGGCCACGGTGCGCCAGTCCAGGGAGTCGTCGTACTTGGCCAACTCGAACAGCGCGTAGGCGTAGCGTAGGCCATTCCATTGCACCGGCCTGCCGAACCAGCTTCCCGTGTACCAGGTGGCCCCAAACACGGGAATGGAGGCATACTTGAGGAACTCGAAGCCCTCCACATCCCAGGTGTAGACGAAGGGCAGTCCGGTCCAGGCCCAGTAGACGGCGCGGTCCAGGTACCGGCGATCACCGGTGACCTGGTAGCCTTCGAGGTAGGCCTCGCAGGCGTCGGCCGATGCCAGTATGTCCGGTGTGTGCACGGGCACTTCCCAGACCTGGGCCGCCCGCGGGACCTCGAAGCGATCCATGAATGATAGGGCCTTGAGGCCCGCCTCCCTGGCCCTTTGGTCGCCGGTCATGCGACAGAAGCGCAGGATCTCCCAGGCATTGCGGGCACAGGTCCCCACCTCGGCGGCCCCGTCTTGGCCCAGTTCGGAATAGTCCATGCCCCGGAACACGCCCTCTGTCTCCAGACGGGCCTGGAAGCGCCACGCTCCGTCCTCGCCCTGGGTGGCGATGAGCTCTCCGCTGCGGGCAGCGGCGGCCATGAGCGCGTCGAACGGCCCGGCGAAGTGGAAGCCCATGTCCTCGCCCCGCGGCTTGACGCCGCTTTGGCGCACCACCCGATCGTAACGCTCCCTGACCCTGCTGCGAAGCTCGTCGTCGCGAGTGGCCTCCAGGCAGATGCGCATGTCGTACAGGTAGTTGGGGTCGCACCGGGGCGTGTGCCAGATGGCCGGGCCGTTCTGGAACGGCCACCACAGCTCCTTGTCCGGGATCCAGAGGCTGTCGAGGTACGCCGCCATCGAGAAGTCCAGCTCATCGGTGAGGGTTCTCCCGTGGGGCAGAGGGTTGGCGGAGGGGACGGTCCCCTTGCCAAAGTACCACTCGAGACCCACAAGCGCCGTCTCCTCACCGGCCGGAAGCAGGCCCACGCGGGCCGCGAGGGTCACCGGCTCCCCGGCGGCCACGGGCAGCGGCGTATGGGCGACGGTCTCGTTGGGGTCGATGAACTGCGGCATGGAGGGCGCGAAGATGCCCATCAGAGTTCCCCGGCGGCCGTTGAACCGATCGGGGGAGGCGAAAGCCGCACTGGGCCGGTTGTGCTCGCCGCTATACCCCGCCAGGTTGTCCCAGCTCAAGGCCACGACGGTGGGCTCGGCGCCGGGAGTGGCGATGCGCGCCGACATCACCGGAATGGTCACCATGTGGGGGTGAGGCACGTACCGGATGTAGTCCGGATGCTCCCGGGAGATATCCAGAGAGTTGGATGAGTCCTCTCCCTCCACGAGCCACTCCAGTCCGGGGAAGATGGCGTCCAGCCGGCGGGTCCCCTCCGGCGAGCCCTCGGCGGCGTAGATCATGGGGCCGTCCAGGGCCAGCAGGTCCGCCTCCCGGTCGGCGGTGGCCTGCAAGGTGACGCCGAACTGCTCGTCATTGGGCCCCAGCCTGATCGTCTGCACGATCCGCCAGTTGGTGCCTCTGGCGTCGGTGACCTGTGCGGTAAGCTCCAGCGTGCGGGGCAGCATCTGGGGGGCGATGGCGGCGGGGCTATCCACAGTGCGGGCTTCCGAGGCGTAGACAAGGTGCTCATCGGGTAGGCCGTCGGGGCCGCGCACCACCAGCCTGCTCAGTCGGGGCGTGGCCGCCACCGTCACCCAGCGACCACCCACGCGGCGCTGGAAGTACCCGATGCCGTAGCCGAAAG
>Ga0334884_1000438_pt1 | contig 77123 bp, 67 predicted proteins | sample GraSluR1_MG_7_FD_207215 | JGI IMG/M metagenome (GOLD analysis project Ga0334884, IMG submission 207215) | Sludge microbial communities from methane-producing bioreactor in Wageningen University, Netherlands - Granular Sludge_12_05 R1 | ecosystem: Engineered > Bioreactor > Anaerobic >... | reverse complement strand
CATCCCCGCTGTTTGAAGTCAATGCCGCCCAAAGATTGAGGGCTACTATGAACTGAGCTGTAGCTTCAGGATTCATCGGCAAACCTGAATCAATCAAGCGGCATTAACTCCAAAGGTGGACACCCTTCCACCCTTGGACTTCGTAGCGAAGCGCAGGAGTTCAAGCAGCGAGCATGCCTTATAAGTCCCATCGGGACGGCACACGAATCGCATGAGCCACCCCTGGTTATCAATCAGCCCTTATTGAGATACGGTCATGATACGGTCATGATGTGGTGATTATCATGAGCGTATCATGACCGTATCATGACCGTATCTAAATGGCGACTTGGCAAGGGAAGAGTGACAAAGGGTGAAGGGTGAAGTGTGAACAGACCTTTCCATTCCACCTTTCCATTCCCGCTGCTGGAAGTCGAAAGCGCTGAAAACATGGAGTTCCGATGCGAAATTTGGAGATGGGCACTAGCTGGATTGGCTTTACGAAATTGGGATAGCGCTTACGACTCCCAGGGAGGCAAATTGAAAACCTTGATACAGCCAAAGATCATGCAGATCATGAATATCATGGGGATCAGTTTCCATTTGACCCGTCATAAACAAGCTGGACATTTTGGCTCAGCAGGGAGTGTTGATTGACTTCAGTCTTTAGCCAGAATTGATTGGTGAGCAAGTACACGGTCTTGAGTATTATACAGTATGTTGAAGTCTGGCACGAATGAACTCATAGCGTTTTCTGAGTTGCTCAGTCCGAAGAGATTTGATCAGTTCGTCACTCAACAAGAGCTTGATCCGATCATGGGGAAGCAAATCCATCACATGATACCAGGGCAATGATTCCAGCAGCTTCCTCAACATGCGATATTGATCATAATGTCCGGCATTGGCACACACTGTCAGCCACGTTTTTCATATAGACAAACAGGGCATCGCCAAGGATGCCCTGTTCTGGTATCGATATTCTGGTTTATTTGATGGCTTGAATGAGCGCTTTTGTGGCTTGCTCGATCTCGGAATCAAGGTTTTTGAACATTTGGCAGCAGATATAACCGGGCAATACTTTGGCTCCTTTGGTGGCAAGCTCTCTTTGCATATAGCGCAGAGCGGCAGACCCGCCCATCCATTTAAAGGGAAAACCCATCGTGGCAAAGGGGATGGCCTTTTTGCCGCTCAGCGTTCCCATTTCTGAGATCGCGGCAATGATCACCGGAGAAGGGCCAAAAGCCCAGACCGGTCCCCCAAAGAGGATCAGGTCAAACGCGGCAGGATCAGGCAAATTGGTAAATGCAATATCCTGATGGGATTTCACAGGCGCTTGCTTCACCGGATTTACCGTTTGCAGCTTGATCCTGTTCACCGTGTGTCCGGCCAGCATCAAGGCATCAGCCAGAGCATTGGCAAAACGCTCGGTATTGCCGGTTTGAGAGTGATAGATGAGCGCTATTTCCATCGCAACATATCCGCTGTGGGCTCAGAATTATCATCCCGTTTCCAGCGATCGTCGATGCGAGTTCTCACCGGAGAGTTTTCCTTGAAATAGTGCACGATGGCATCGCGCAGATTGATCTGATGGTAGGTGATGTTTTCTTCCGGAACCTGCATCAAAAGATTCAGTCCGGCATTTCCCTGCATCAGGAAGTCTGTGGTAACCACGGTGTAAATCTTGTTCGGATCCCAAGGTTGGCCGCCGATCTTGAGGCTGGTTACGCGGTCAAAATTTGGACGTTTCTTGGAATAGACCACGTTGGCTCCGGCCACGATCAATCCGGCTCTTCCGCCTTCCACGCGGGTTTCGATGATGCGACGTAGAAACTCTCCATCGCAGGTGAAACTCACCACCATATTATCAAAGGGCATCACGTCGAAGATATGGCGATAGGTGACGGGACCGCTCTTGATTTCAGCGCGTACGCCACCCAGATTGAGGAAGGAAAAATCTGCCCCCACTCTGAACTTCATGGCTTCCACGATGGTATTTCCCATGGGGGATTGAGCATCCACATTTGTACGCGAAAGGTGCACTCCGGCATAGCCGACGATCTCATCCATGCCTTCTTCGGCTATGGCTACCTGAGCTTCGATCATTTCCATAGCCTCAGGATCCGGGATGAACTGATCCTCGAAAAGAGTGATCATGCTGCCTTCACGGATAGCAGGGCTTTCGTAGCCGGTGACTGTCTTGGTTTCAGGATCAATGGTAAGGGTAATCAGGCCAAGGTTTGAACCATAGGCATAGCCTTGAATCACCATCGTGTGGGTAACGGGATCAATCCAGGGTTTGGGAACGCCACGGTGCATGTGGCCACCGATGAGAAGATCGATGCCTTCCACTTCGCGGGCGATTTCCTGCGCGTCCCAGCCCCAATGAGCAGTACGTCTTTCATTGCGGCGATTACCCTGGGCATCATAGCGGCTCAGGAAGGTGGATTCCACATCATAAGGCAGGCCGGCGTGGCCAACCACGATCAGGATATCGACCTTTTCTTCTTCCCGCAGGATCTTCACATATTTGGTAACGCTTTCCTTTTCATCCAGAAACTTGATGTGTTTGATGTTCTCAGGGAAGCTCATCTTTTCAGTATCGGTGGTGGTGAATCCCAAAATACCGATTCGCATGCCCATACGCTCAAGGATTATATAAGGTACAGCATAATGAGGAACCTTGCCGGTGCGTTCATCGATCACATTACATGTAAGAATCGGGAATTCAGCCAGTTCGAGTGTGCTGATCAAATCATCCTGCAGGATGTCAAATTCATGATTACCAATGGTCATGGCATCATAGCCGATGTAATTCATGAATTCGATAACTGCCCGACCATGGGTAACTGTTCCCACCGGTCGTCCCTGAAAGAAATCTCCGGCATCAACCAATATGGATTGCCGTCTGGGAGATTGCCAGGAACGAATCTGCTTAATAAGCGTAGCAGCCGAAGCACCCCCACCCAATTGGGGCGGGAACTCCGGATTCATGAAGGTCGCCTGAGCACGGTCTATCCCGCCATGGACGTCATTTGACCAAATCACATCCAGGCGCAAATCTTCCGCGGTCGCCAAGCTCAGTGCCAAGAGCAGCACTGCCAGTATTAAGTATTTATGCATAGCAACCCCTTGTGCTTCACCAACCTATCGAGAGGCCGGCATTGAGGGTGATGTAGTTTTCTTTTACCTTGTCGGGATTATCCCAACCGCGGTTTTGAAGGTTGATGTAGGAATTAGGCCACAGCACATAGCTGTTTGATCCGGTATATATCTTGTCGTTGTAATAAGCGTCACCAAAGAGATCCAGAGCCTGGTAGTCTCTCCAGGCATAGCCAAAGCCCAGATCCAAAGTAATGTTCTTGACTAGTTGCACTGCGGAGCCGGCGGTGATCATGGGCGTAAGCACTTTGCTGACCTTGATCAAGGTGATGGGATCCCCTTCGGAGTTCATGCCGGCTTCGGTATCGTAGAAAAAGCTATTTACAGCCTGGAAACCAAGTCTCAAAGGCATGCGATGCGTGATGTGATGCTCCACTCCGGCATAGAAATTGTAGGCGGGATCAAAGGCATCCATCACGTCTTGATAGTTCACTATCTCGAAATCCATATTAAACTGAGTGCGCATGATGTTTCTGGGGAAATAAGCGAAGCCGATCTTGAGCTCGGAAGGCATGTCCCAATCTCCATCCAGGACTACCAGGGTGCTGTCCATAGGTGTGTTGCGATAGGCATCTCTGCGTTTCATGTCGGTGCCGGTGATATCCAGAGCGGTCTTGGGAGTATAGGTGGCGGCCAGGCCAAAGCGAGGGCCGATGCGCATGGAAGTTCCGATCTTCATCTGGGTGCCGGAGAGTTCCCACTCTGCAAGTCTTTGGTATTCAGGCAGGACGACGCCTTCGGCTACTTGATCAAGCGCCCATTGAGACCACTTGATGGTGGTTTCCTGGCTCACGTCGGCATTCATCAGACCCAGATCAAAACCAAGATTGAAATCCATATAGTCGCCCAGAGCATAGGCAGCGCTGAGCACAAAGCCGGTCTTATTCAGGTTTCCGGTTTGTTCGATGTCGTTTTGGGCGATCTTTTCCGGATAGCCGTCATTATCGGTATTGCGGTTGTTGCGGATCTCTTCACGATAGTTACCTTCAAAGCTGGCAAATGGACGGTGATAGACGCCCAGGCCGACTCCGAGATTATCAAAGCGCATAGCTCCGAATCCGGCACCGGCAAAATTGGTATAGGCATTGATATTTGAGGCATACACCGCGTCATCAATGTAGCTGTCGAAGGAGTTGTACAGCGGAATCATCCGCACGTCTTCCGCGCGAGTGATCACAGTATTCATCTGCAAAGCGGCAAGGCGCTTCATCAGAGTGAGATTGGCGGGGTTTTCACTGATGCCAAAAGCCCGGGCATCGTTGTAAAGCCCTGCAGAACCCATGGCAAAGCTGCGAGCATCCATCGAGCCATAGCGGTTGCCCATGTAGGTATCAGTAATGCTCCAGGCACTGAGCGATGAAGCAAGCAACACAAGGATAAGGACGGTCATTGATTTATTTGGTAACATGTTTCCTCCACGTTAGAAGCGGTAATCAAGGGAAAGACGAATGGTGTTTTCACTGTGTTCCACTCGCTCAAAATATCTTAGCTGATCGGCCAGGTTGCTGTGGTTGGGGTCATTGTTCTGACGGATACGCAGCTCTTTATCCTGGTAGGTTTTATTGCGGAACTTGATGTTCATATACATATTGTTTGAGATGCGGCTGGAGATGGCAACCCATGCTTTGGCACCTTTTTCACCCATGAAGTCGATCTCCATATCTTCCCAATCCCAATGCGAGATGCCGTGGCCATACCAGAAGATGAAGGAGCCTTGCAGCTTCAAGGATTCGGAAAAGTTGTGGGTGTAATTTACTCCGATGTAGTCACCGGTCATCAGAGTCATAGCAGCTGCCATGGAGTTGTTACCCCCTTCTGCGGGATTGGTAAGCGAGGTATAGGGAGGGCTCAGAACTGTGTTGTAACGGTATTCAAGCTCCAGGAAATCCCGGTTGGAAAGGAAGGTTCTGATCGCCATGGTGTATTCATTGGTCTTGGATACTCCGCGTTCAGCCTGGTCGTCATAGCGGTTCACCTGATTCTTGTAACGCAGACGCATGGCCAGCTGATACAAGGGTCGGAATTCCAGTTCGCTTTGGAATCTGGCAGTTCTGCGACCATCAGAGAGCCTTTCCCAAAGATCCAGATAGCTGCGACCCACCGTGAAGTGATTGTTAAACTTGTATCTGGTCTCAAAATACACTCCGCGTTCCGGCTGGCTCTGATTGCTGTTTTGGAAGATATCCGAGATGGTGGGATTGGTGAGCGCGTAGATGTTTTTCTCAAAGATGGTATCATCAAAGCGCTCGTGTTCAGAGAAGCTGCTGCTATAGGGATTTTCAAAATCCACATCGTAATTGCGGAAAAGAGTGAGGAAATACAGGTTTTCGAACTGGGTGTGAGCGCTCATCAGATAGGCTTTGGGATCATCGCCCAGCTTGAAATCCTCACCATCCACGGTGAGCTCTGCGTATTCGCCTTGCAATGACGTATTGCCGATTACGGCACCGCCATCAAAACCCAATACTCTGCGATAGTTTCTGCTGTAGGTATCGGTCTGGGTGCTGTACATATTGGAGATCTCAGAATTCAGGGTCTTCTGCAGTTTCGTATAGTAATATGAATCGCGGATTACCAGGGGTAAAAGGTTGTTGTAATCCGGCACCACCAGATGCGCGTTGTCATAGATGGCAGTGTAGGTGGTGAAGCCAAGCCTGGTGCCGATGATGGGGCTCACCTGCAAGTGCGTGCCCCACAGCTTCTCCCGCATGGCATCCGTGCGAGTGCCCAGATTGATATAGGGCATGGCAAAGGGGACATAGCTTTGGCCCTGGCCGGGGGTGGGGTTCAACACATCGTTGAAGTGTTGCTCGGCGGCGATCATGCGATTGTTGTCATAAGCCAAAGTGGGATTTACATAGCTGAAAAGTTTGCGTTTATCGCCCACAACCGTGCTACCGTCATCATAGGTATAGCGGCGGATGTTGTTTTCGATGTAATACTGACCGTTTTCATCGCTAAAGACATCGTTGCCAAAGCGATCCCGCATCACGTATGAGCCATCGGGATTGATGTAGGCCAAGGCGTCTTTATCATCCTGAGAGACAAAGAATGAAGCGCCGAACTTCGGATTGGATACTTCCACCGCAGCACCTTTAAGGGCATATTGCTGGGTGCGTGAGAGATCAGGAGTGATGCCCATGATGCGCTTGCTGAAGCCAAAACCGGTCTTGCGCGCGCTATAGAAATCAGTATTTTCCATCACCAGGCCTTCGCCATAGGTGGCGCGATAATGGCCTAAGTATAGCTTGAGCTTGGTGTTATCCAAAAACGGCAGATCCGTATTTTCATATCCGGCATAGTATTTGCTGCCATCCAGGAACTCTTTGGTATTCATGTCCTGCCAGCCGGGATGGGCTTTGGCGGAGCTATTCATGATGCCGAACTTATAGTTGTTCCCGTACCTCATTCTCAGCTTCACCATCATATCGGGATCAATGCGATCCAGATCAAAGTATCCCCAATAGGAATTGCGTTTATCGTGCGGGGCTGTCACCCAGGAATTGCCGAAGGTCTTGGGCACCACAGATTCATGCAGCATATCATATTGCCCTTCTTCGAAGTAGCTGGTCTTATATTGGAATTGCGCGTCCATCATCAGACGATCACGAACCGGAGATTCCCGATAATAAACATAGTTTCTCAGATTTGTATAGCCGTAATGAGAAAGGCCCATGGTGTTTCGCAAATCTCTGTTATCCGAAATGGTGTCACCCCTGGCTACTCTGCGCAGGATAGCTACCGCGTCGATCGCGGACACATTGGGCAGACTGATCAGATCATCAAAATGCATGCGGTTGACGTTTTGCGGAGTCATCAAGAAGTCCTGCCAAACGTCCGCCATACCTTCCGATGCGCCTTCATTGCTGTCCATGCGTTCCAATAAATAACGAATCTCTTCTCTGCGCGCGGCAACCTCATCGGTCTCTGTCACCAATGAAACTACGACCAGAGGCCTGAGTCTGTTCATAGTTCGTTGATCAATGGAGGGGATATCCCTGAGATCAAAGATGCTGACGAACTTATGGACAAACAGCCGGTATTCATAAATATCCCGCGCCTGCCCTTCCGTGATCGGAAGCTGCATCATTTCACTGAGGGTGGCCGTGTTCAGATCCACCTTGGCGGCGAGAAACCCTATACAAAATAGGGTAAAGAGCATCAAAATGAGCTTTTTCATCGCGTTTCCTTATGCTATTATGCTGTTAATCTACTATCTATCTAAGCAAGATAAGTGCTTTTAACTCGAATGCACACTCTAAATACCCCTCAGAATCTGTAAAGAAGTTTTTTTGGGGGCGCTTGGACATCGCTGGCTTGCCTGCCACACATAGGACTCCCGGAACCCTCTTGCCCGGGACTCAAGAACTATCCGAGAGACTCCCCCGTGGCACGGCAGCCAGCGATGTGTTTGGCCAGCATCAAGCTGTGGAATATTTTCCACAAGCATTGATAATGCTACACCTAAACGAATACTGTAGGCAATTGATCCTCAAATGTTTCGGAGCCATCACCCATCGCCTTTCATCCCTATCGTCAAGGGAAAGGAGTCTTAACCCCAACACATTTTCACTCCGGAAAACGCTAACTATGGCACAAAATATCCTCAGGTGCCATGTTGCGAAAGTTCGACAATAAAAATCAACATACCATGCTGCGTTTTTTTACTTGACGGCTTAGTTCTGTTTTGCATATTTGGACTCAGGTGAGTATCTGGATAAGATCACCCGGCAGATCTTTAACCACACAGGAGTGGAGGATATATGCAAAAGAAGTATAAGCTAGTGTTTATGCTAACTCTATTGACCCTATGGTCAATGGGTGTAGGTGCGCAAAATGTGGAAGGCTTTGGTTCAATAAGTTCCGGTCAAGCATCCCGATCCCAAAGCAGGGATAATAGCCCGCCCGTGGCTCAATCCGTTATCATCAACAACCCTCTCCACGCGAAGCTGGGGCAAACATTGAGAGGCACCTATGAGTATTATGATGCAGATAGTGATCTGGAAAGCGGGACAAGCTATCAGTGGTATCGGTCTGGCAGCGAGAATGCTGATGGTACTTATAATCCGATTAGCGGAGCAATAGCAAAAGAATACACAGTAACCGGAGATGACTTAGGGCGGTTCTTAAAGTTTGCAGTTACCCCCAGAGCTGCTACAGGGAGTGTTACCGGCACGGAAGTATTTAGCTCATACAGCAATCAGGTGACTGATCTACCACGGATCAGCCTAGTGGATAATTATGGCGGATTCACTGAAAGTGATGCCAACGATGGATCAATCGTTCCAGATAGCTACATCGAAGTAAGCCTGGCCCACGCGACTTTTATCAGCGGCCCCATCCAAGCCAAAATCATCAACATACCCTCAGGCTTGTCCATCCTCAGCGTGACCAGAGTGTCTGATATTACCATCCAGATCAAGCTTTCAGGCCGAGCCATAGTGCACGAAGCTGCTGCTTCGATACTTAACCCATTGAACAGCCAGTTAAAAGTATTGGTCTCCGAAGACCAATTGGTGGGTGTCTATGGCGATCTTCAGACCACACGTGGCATCACCATATCGTTTAAGAACAATCCTGTGCAGAATTTTGCCAGACAATCCGTGGGGCACAACAGGATAACTTTATCATGGGACACTCCCGCAGGCTTAAGTCCTCTCAATTCGGCCTTATCAGCGTATCAATTGTATCGGAACGGTAGCTTTCATGACGCTGTTTTGGTAGATAATACTCGGATTCAATATACAGACTACAGCGTTAGCACCGGTAACAACTACTATTATGATATTTACGCTGTTTATGGCAACAGCCTTGATAAGCCGATTGCTGGTACCATATATGCCACTTCAATGGCTTTGAGCTCTTTCAATATCATCAAGCCATCAAATCCCCTGGAGTCAGTGAATGCCACTATCAATCACACACTGCAAACGATATTTGTGGAAATGCCGAATGGGACAGATCTTGGCTCTTTGGTAGCGAACTTTAGTCCCAACCCCTCAAATGCTTCAGTTAAAGTAAATTCCACCTCTCAAACAAGCGGTGAAACAGCACAGAATTTTACAAATTCTCATCTCAGTCCTATCCCCTATGTGCTCACCAGTGCCACCAACAGCAGCACTTGTACATACTGGGTAACAGTTATGGCTGCCACATCACTTAACTATCCTATCCCTCGCGACGGATTGGGAACGACTTCAAGCATCCAAACCAAATGGTGGCAGGTTTCAAATGCTACAAACTACTATCTTGATGTATCGACCCAGCAGAATTTCACCAACTATGTTTCGGGTTTACAGAACTTAGCAGTGGGCACTGCTGGGACAGTGATTACTGCCCTTGAACCTGATACCGAATACTTTTTCAGGGTGCGGGCGTACAGCAGCGATTTGGACGAGTATAGCAATTACAGCCCGGTTCGTAGTGTGCGTACATTACCCGTCGGGGAAGGCACTGGTAGCGTGGAACTCACCAATCGCAACGCCACCCCGGTAAACATCGGCTCATTCAGTGGTCTCGGATTCACTGTTACACCTTCACTGAGCATCACCGCCAGCACTTTTACCAGCACTTCGGACAATGTCATCGAAGTCAGTATGGGGCTTGCGCCCAGCCCTGGCGGTCTGTTTTACCGTTTAAGCTTTAATAACCCCAGCATCGGTAATGGAACTTACGTGTTCTCCTATGCCGGGCTACCCTATGATCCCACTGATGCCGGATTCAGCGTAAATGGCGGAAGCGCTGTTTCATTGGGTTCCAGCGCTGTTATTGACACCGAAAACAAGACAATCTCATTCACAATCAGCGGGCTTAACCTCTCTGCCAAAAGCAGCTATACCATCGATCTGCTGACTAATGATGGCAGCGATATCACCCTGCCTCTCACCCTTTCTACCTTTACTGCTACAGCCACCAATAATGGCGAAGTATTGATCCGCTGGGACACCGAGTCCGAATCAACGCTCAGTGGCTTCAAGATCGTGCGAGGCACCTGCTCCGATGTGAATCTGGCTGAAACCGTAAGTGTGCTGATTCCCGCGAACAACGTTTCCGGTCAGTCCACATACAGTTTCCGGGATCAAAGCATTAGTGATTCCGGCCTGTATTACTACTGGTTGCAAGTGATAGAACTCAGCGGCAAGGAGGAATACTTTGGCCATATCGTGGTCTATGTGGATCTGGAAGCGCCGAGTGAGCCACCCTTTATCGCTCAAAGCACAGGCATCAAAAGCATTTACCCCAATCCCTTCAATCCCAGCACTACCATTACTTACGACATCGTTGAAGCCGGCACCGTAAGCTTGGATATCTTCAATATGCGAGGGCAAAAGGTCAAGACCCTGGTATCCGGGTTTAAACCAGCCGATCGCTATCTGATCATCTGGGACAGTAAGGATGATCATGGCAAACAGCTTCCCTCCGGTGCTTATTTTATACGCTTGCAAACCCCTGAGCATCATGGCCTTAGTAAACTGACCTTGCTCAAATAAAACACACAGAAAGCGTAAAGTATCAGACGCCCTGGTTTATACCCGGGCGTTTTTTTTGGGGCCACGAAGCGAAATTATCTCACAAAAAGCTTGACTGTTTTCCAAAGCTGACATCTATGAGATTCAGTATGGTATTGATGGATTTAGCCAGACGAGAGGAGTGGCTTTGCCTATAGCAAAGCTCTTCAAAAAGGAGAAGATATGTTCAGATCGGGATTGATCGCAATCATGTGCCTGGCATCACTGAGCTTGCTGGGAGCTGCCGACTTCAATTGGGGCATCAAATATGGGCTTGGTTCATCCACCCTGCATGGTGTTGATCGTGATTATGATTTGAGTTATGACTTTTATCTGCACGATTACTCAAGCGGTACAAGCTATGATGGGCGTCTCACTGTTCGTTCACAGGAAAACAAAGATGGCCTGGCTCAAAATGCCGGTCTCTATGCCTCCACCAAGCTGTTCAGGAAAACCGATTCGATTGGTTTACGCGCGGAGTTGCTCTGGCATCGCTATGTCTTCAATCATCACTTCAATGATGCCGAGATCAACGCGGGCAGCATCTATCTGGCTGAAACCTTTCCCGGAACGGTATCCGGCCGAGTCCAACACACGGTGGATTATCTCACTCTGCCTGTGCTGATCAGCATGAATCAGGAGCTTTCTGAAGCGCAAAAAGAAAAGAGCTACCAAGGGGCATTTGTATATCTGGGGCCTTCGTTTTCTTACAAACTGGATCAAAGTCGCAGCTCTTATGGTGGCATCAAGGGTTTTCAGCGACTAGCCGCAGGGGATGAAGCCACAAACTTCACTGACCCCTATCACACTTCTGAGAAACTGCCCAATGGCATTGAGGAACTAAACTCCCTGAAGACCGATCTTGTAGTCGGAGCAGGTTTTACGCTGAAAGATATCCTTCAGTTTGGACTTGGAAAAGATGAGTTTGTCTTTGACTTCCGTTTTACCATGGGCATGGGTGATCTGGGCGATGCCGGCATCCGGGATGCCGTGAACCTCAGATCCATCATGTTTTCGATAGGCAGCAGGCTTTAGGGAGCTCATTATGACAAAATACTATTCTTTTACCTTGCTGCTGATAGTCCTTTTTGGGTTATTCTCTTGCGGAAAGAGCAGCACGTCGCCAAGCGATGAAACAATCGGAATGCTCGAGATTTCGCCCCCCGGGGGAAGCTATGATACAGCCATATCGGTACATATTTCCTGCACTACTTATGGCGTTGATATTCATTATACTACAGATGGCAGCACGCCCACCCGGGATTCCGATCTGTATCAGAATATACTGCAAATCAATAGTGATACCACTCTGAAAGCCAGAGCCTTCAAGACCGGATTTATCCCCAGCAAAGTAGCCTATGCCAATTATGAGTTCTCATCTGCCGCGGTGCAAGCCGTGGTCATCACGCCTCCGGGAGGAACATATCAAAGCCCGAACAAGATTACCCTTGCCTGTCCCACTCCCGACGCGACAATCCATTACACTCTGGATGGCAGCGATCCCACCGAAGAGTCCTCTATCTATGGCGAACCCATCATGGTCTGCGGCTCCATCACCATTAGAGCCAGAGCCTATGCCCCGGACATGATTCCCAGCATCATCTCCGAAGCCAGATTCATCATGCAATTGGTTGATCCCGTTTTCAGCCTGGAGGGTGGTCTATACTCCACTGCCCAGACCGTCTCTATCAGCCATCCTCAGGCAAATGCAGAAATACGCTATACCACCAACGGCAGTGAACCTACTCCAAGCTCAGCCCTCTATAGCTCTCCACTGAATATCCCGGTTAACACCGTGCTCAAAGCCCGGGCTTATCTGGAGGATTGGGAACCCAGCAATGTGCAAACAGCATTCTACATCATAAACTTAGCCAATCAGATGCAACTGGTACCCGGTGGGACTTTCCACAATGGCACAGCCAACGTAACATTATCACCATTTTACATTGGCAGGCGTGAAGTGACCGAACTGGAGTGGGTGTATATCATGCTGGATATGGACATCATCACTCCGGATAGTCCAAAAGCAGAAATCAATTGGGTAAGCGCTATTGAATACTGCAATTATCGCAGCATCGCCGAAGGCTTCGACCCTTGCTACAGCTATGGCAATTCGGGAACCATCCCTGCCTTGTGGCCGGAAAACTGGCAAAGCGACCATACGCAGATCAGCTGCGATTGGAATGCCACCGGCTATCGTCTGCCTACCGAAATGGAATGGATGTACGCGGCCAGAGGGGCAAATATCTCACAGGATTACATTTACAGCGGATCAGATGATATCGATGCCGTGGCCTGGTATAGCAGCAATAGCTCCGGCACTGCAGCCGTGGGTACCAAACAGCCCAATGAACTTGGTTTGTATGACATGAGCGGCAATGTGTGGGAATTCTGCTGGGATCTATATCATAATCAATACCCCACCATGGATACACAGGATCCCACCGGTCCTGCCGCCGGTTATCTCAGAGTGATGCGCGGTGGCAGCTTCAGCACTGATGCCAGCAACTGCACTGTGTCCCGAAGATTCTACACTCCTGCCAATCTGAGCGCGGATTCTCATGGATTCCGAGTGGTGAGAAGATACTGATCTTAACTATCTATCCATTAGGGGTGATCGCGATCATCCCTTTTGTTTGACAAAGATAAAGAGGGATTGTGATTTTAGACAGACACGCTCAGGATTAGCGGACAGATGACTTGAGTACCCGGAAACAAGCCAACCAGCGCCAGCTTCGAGCCACTCATCTGCCAACCCGCAGTATGTGTTTTCAGCCGAAGCAAACCCCTGCGTTTGGCTCATGTTAACTCCTGCTTTACCCCATGTTCATCTCGTACTAAGAGGAGATCATGAGGCAAACAGCAGGTAGTAGGGTGGAAAACTACCGGGACCGTAGTGGCGCTCACCCTCGGCGTTGTAAATGCTATACCAATTTATAGAAGCCAAGCCGGTTACGCTCATCCGCCAAAACAGCATCGGAGTCGAAGATGACATGCGCTTTCGACTTCGAGCAGCGGGCATGCCTTCCACCCTTGGACTTCGCAGCGAAGCGGAGGAGTTCAAGCAGCAAGATCGCCTTCTCTGTTCTCTGTTCTCTGTTCCCTGTTCCCTCTTCACCCTTCACTTCCCCCATTCCCGCTGTTTGAAGTCAATGCCGCCCGGAGATTGAGGGCTAACCTGAACATAGCTGTAACTTCAGAATTCATAGGCATGTATGAACATTTCAAGCGGCATTAACTCCAAAGATGCCACCCTTGGACTTCGTAGCGAAGCGAAGGAGTTCAAGCAGCGGGAATGCAACTCACACTTCACCATTCACTTTTCACTTCCCCAGTCCCGCTGTTTGAAGTCCATGCCGCTCGCAAATCGAAGGCATGCAAGAGTTTATAGGTAAGTTGACATCTTCCTGGGCTGCCTATAGTTATCAAGCGGCATGAACTCCAAAATGGTAGTGGCATGAACTCCAAAATGTCATCACGGGATCGCCTTTCACCCTTCACCATTCACTCTTTCAAGTCCTCTTTTCTCTTTGCCTCTTTGTTCGAATCCTTGTTATTGTAGCATCGGAATAGTGCGATACGGGTCTGGCACACTAAGTACAGGCCAAAGAGAAACTTATTGACAAAAAGGCGCAATCTGAGAGCTTGGTAAACACTAAGAAAACGATGATATATTACTATCATGGAGGATAAATGACTGCAACTAAACGTGTTTACCTTTTCGGAAACGGAAAGGCCGAAGGCAAAGCCGAAATGAAGAATTTGCTCGGTGGAAAGGGCGCAAACCTGGCCGAGATGAACCTGATCGGAGTGCCCGTACCCCCCGGATTCACGATCACCACTGATTCCTGCACCGAATACAACAAGCTTGGCGCGGACAAACTCCGTGAAATGCTTACCGATGAAGTGAAAGCCGCCGTAGCATACGTGGAAGAGCTCATGGGCATGCAATTTGGCTCTGATGAGAATCCTCTGCTGGTATCAGTCCGTAGCGGTGCCAGAGCTTCCATGCCCGGCATGATGGACACCATCCTCAATCTCGGGATGAACGATGCCGCGGTGCAAGGCATCATCAAAAAAACCAACAACGAACGCTTCGCCTGGGATAGCTATCGTCGCTTTGTGCAAATGTATGGCGACGTGGTTTTGGGTCTCAAACCCCAAAGCAAGGAAGAAGAAGATCCCTTTGAAGTGATTATCCACAATATGAAGCATGAAAAAGGCGTGACGAACGACATCGATCTCAGCGCTGATGATCTGAAGAAATTGGTGGTGCTTTTCAAGAAAGCCGTGAAAGACAACACCGGTCATGACTTCCCGGATGATCCCTGGGAACAGCTCTGGGGAGCAGTGTTTGCCGTGTTTGACAGCTGGAACAATGACCGCGCAGATTATTACCGCCAGCTGAATAATATCCCCCACGAATGGGGTACTGCCGTAAACGTGCAGGCCATGGTCTTTGGCAATATGGGTGAAACCAGCGCCACCGGCGTTTGCTTCAGCCGTGACGCGGGTTCCGGAGAAAACATCTTCAACGGTGAATATCTGATCAATGCTCAGGGTGAAGACGTGGTAGCCGGTATCCGCACCCCTCAGGAAATCACCCTGGAAGGTTCACGCCGTTGGGCCAAACTGGCCGGAGTGTCCGAAGAAGAACGCGCCAAAAACTTCCCTTCTCTGGAAGAAACTATGCCTGTGGCTTACAAAGAACTGTTTGAAACCCAAAGAAAGCTCGAGTTGCATGCCAAAGATATGCAGGATATGGAATTCACCATTCAGGAAGGCAAGCTGTGGATGCTGCAAACCCGCAATGGCAAGCGCACCGGATTTGCTATGGTGAAGATCGCCATGGATATGCTGAGTGAAGGTTTGATCGACGAAAAGACCGCTCTTCTGCGCATGGAACCGGGCAAGCTTGATGAGCTTTTGCATCCTGTGTTTACCAAAGAAGCTCTGGCTGGTGCCAAGATTTTAGCCAAGGGTCTTCCCGCTTCTCCCGGAGCCGCAACCGGACAGATCGTCTTCTTTGCCGATGACGCTGAAGCCTGGGCTGCTAAAGGCGAAAAGGTGATCCTGGTGCGCATCGAGACTTCTCCGGAAGATCTGCGCGGCATGAACGTTGCTAAAGGCATCCTGACTGCTCGTGGCGGAATGACATCGCATGCGGCTGTGGTTGCCCGTGGCATGGGTAAATGCTGCGTTTCCGGTGCCGGTACTTTGGTGATTGATTACAAAGCGCGCACCATGACCGTGGATGGCAAGACCTTCAAGGAAGGTGATTGGATATCCCTCAATGGCTCCACCGGTCAGGTTTTGGAAGGCAAAGTGGATACCCAGGATCCGGAACTCAGCGGAGACTTCGCCAAGCTCATGGAGCTCGCAGATAAATACACTAAGATGAATGTGCGCACCAATGCCGATACTCCCAAAGATGCCACCGTGGCCAGAGGCTTCGGCGCTCAGGGCATCGGACTTTGCCGCACAGAACATATGTTCTTCGAAGGCGACCGCATCAAAGCCATGCGTGAAATGATCCTGGCTGATGACGAAAAAGGCCGTCGCAAAGCTTTGGATAAGCTCCTGCCCATGCAGCGCAGTGATTTCGAAGGAATCTTTACCGCCATGGACGGTTTCCCCGTAACGGTGCGTCTCTTAGACCCGCCTTTGCACGAGTTTGTGCCTCATGAGGAAGAGCAACAAGCCGAGATCGCCAAAGAACTTGGCATTGACCCCAAAAAGGTGAAAGAACGTGTGAACTCCCTGCATGAGTTTAACCCGATGCTGGGTCACCGTGGTTGCCGTTTGGGCAACACCTATCCTGAAATCACCGAAATGCAGGCCAGAGCCATCATCGAAGCAGCCATCAATGTCAGCAAAAAAGGCGTGAAAGTGCTTCCCGAGATCATGGTTCCTTTGATCGGCACTAAGGCAGAATTCGTCTTGCAGGAAAGCATCATTCGCGAGACCGCGGATAAGGTCTTTGCTGAAACCGGCAGCAAAGTGGAATACCTCGTAGGCACAATGATCGAGATCCCACGCGCCGCTCTCACTGCGGATAAGATCGCCGAAAGCGCCGAGTTCTTCAGCTTTGGCACCAATGACCTCACTCAGATGACCTTTGGCTATAGCCGTGACGATGCCGGAGTGTTCCTGCCTATCTACATCCAAAAGAATCTGCTGAAACACGATCCCTTCCAGGTGCTGGATCAGGAAGGCGTGGGTCAATTGGTGGAAATGGGTACTACCCGTGGCCGCAGTGCTCGTCCTAACCTTAAGGTTGGCATCTGTGGTGAACACGGTGGAGAACCCAGCAGCGTTGAGTTTTGCCACAGAGTTGGCATGAACTACGTCAGCTGCTCTCCCTACAGAGTTCCCATCGCTCGTCTGGCAGCAGCCATGGCGGCAATCCGTTAGGAAATCAAACAATTATATCAAGCGGGTGGAAGCATTTCCACCCGTTTCCTTTATCACTCGGAAACTGCAAAGAAAGTACTTGACCTGATTGCAGGGATTGGATTATTATATCTATAGTGGAGGTACCCATGAAAGATGACGTTTTTGAAAGCAGGGAAATCCCTATCGACGAACAGGATAATATCCAGGATCGGATTGTGGATATGGACGACGCGAAGCTGAAGTTTTATGAAGACCTGCGAAAGAAAGCCAAAGGCTGGACGCAGAGCAAGACCGGAAGCCTGGGCGGTAAGCTGGGTGAATACCTGTTTTTGCTGCCGGATTTGTTCATTCTAGTCTGTCGCTTGGCAGCAGATAAAAGGGTTCCGGCAAAGCATAAACTGAAAGTTGCCGGCATTATAGCCTATCTGATCATGCCGATCGACCTGATCCCGGATTTTATCCCCGTGATTGGCTACATGGACGATCTCGTCTTTGTGGTGCTGGGCTTGAATCTCATTCTGAATGATATCGATCCCAAAATCCTGCGCGATAACTGGAGCGGTGAAGGCGACATCCTGGCTCAATTGCAGAAAATCAGTGCTATGGCTGAGGGTTTTCTGGATCGGAATCTGCTGCAAAAAATCAAGCAATGGCTGCGTAAACTGTAGATGGCAATTCCTTTACTGATAGCCAGCCGAAATCCGGATAAGATTGCCGAATTGAAGGCGATCCTGGAGCCTCATCAGATCAGGATCCACACCATGCTCGACTTTCCTGATTTGCCGGACACCATTGAGGATCAGGACAGCATCTATGGCAATGCCATGAAAAAGGCCTTGGAAGGAGCGAAAGCGACCGACATGCTCTGCCTGGCTGACGACACCGGACTATTCATAGATGCCTTAGATGGAGCTCCCGGAGTCTTTTCCGCGCGCTTTGCCGGTGAGGCATGCAGCTATAGCGACAACGTGCGCAAAGTATTGCTGCTGCTGCAGGATATTGACAACAGAAACGCGCGCTTTGAAACCGCGGTGGCCGTGGCCGATCCTTCCGGCATCATCAGCGTGGTGTCGGGTTGCGTGCGTGGGCACATCGCGCTTTATGAACAAGGGCAAAACGGCTTTGGCTATGATAGCATCTTCAGAGTGGAAGGAAAAGACAAGAGCTATGCCGAAATGGAAAACGAGGAGAAGAACCGCATTTCCCATCGCAATCTCGCCATCCGCGAAATCCTGCCCATCCTGCTCAGAGTGCTCAGGATCAATAACGCTAAGATCAAATAAAGAGGTGAACATGATAAATCCACAAGTATTCAGACAATATGACATCCGCGGGATCGTGGGTGAACAGCTCAATGCCGAGAGCTATTTTCTGATCGGCAAAGGTTTTGGCTCATATCTGAGGAAGAAAGGCCTTTCCAGCATAGTGATCGGTGGAGACGCCCGCCACAGCACCAGAGAGTTTGTTGACGCTTTCATCCAGGGTGCCATCGAGACCGGATGTACTATCACCGATATCGGCCTGGTGGCTACCCCCATCCTCTATTTCGCCATCTGGAAACTGAAACAGGATGGCGGGGCAATGGTTACCGCGTCGCACAATCCTTCACAGTACAATGGCTGCAAGCTCAATCTCGGTCTGGGCAGCGTTTACGCCGAAGAACTGCAAGACTTACTGAAACTCATTCAAAAAGAAGACTTTGTGGCCGGGCAGGGCTCTGTGATTCCCAATACCACCATCGAAGAAGAGTACATCAAATACATCGAAGACAACATCCATATCGAACGCCCGGTAAAGGTGATCGTGGACGGCGGCAATGGTATGGGAGGTCCATACTTGCCGGAAATCCTGCGTCGCAAGGGCTGCGAAGTGATCGAGATGTACTGCGATCCCGATGGAGACTTCCCCAATCATCATCCCGATCCCACAGTGGAAAAGAACATGGTGGATATCAGCCGCGCTGTGGTGGAAGCCGAGTATGAACTGGGCATCGGCCTGGATGGAGACGCGGATCGCATCGGAGTGGTGGATGAGCATGGCAAAATGCTCTTTGGCGATCAGATCCTCAATATCCTGGCGCGTGATTATCTGATCACAAATCCCGGCAAGAGCATCATCGCTGATGTGAAATGCTCCAAAAACCTCTATGATGATATCGCTGCCCGCGGTGGCAAACCCATCATGTATAAGACCGGACATGCCAATATCAAAATGCGCATGAAGGAGCTCGGCGTGGAGTTTGCCGGTGAAATGAGCGGACACGTCTTCCTGGCAGATCGCTATCTGGGCTTTGATGATGCCATCTACGTCAGCTGTCGCTTTGTGGAGATTGTGGCCAAGACCTCCATGCCGGTGAGCCAATATCTGGCTGATCAACCCAAGATGTATAACACTCCGGAGCTTCACACCAAATGTGATGATGCCCGCAAGTTTGAAGTGGTAGCCAAAGTCTGCGATGAATTCAAAGCTGAAGGCTATGACGTGAACGATATTGATGGCGCTCGCATCACCTTTGCCGACGGCTGGGGGCTAATTCGCGCTTCGAACACTACTCCCGTCCTGGTGACCCGTTATGAAGCGACTACCGAAGCTCGCATGATTGAGATACAGGCATTGATCGAAGGCAAGATCAATAAGTATCTGTAGATTATAGTCAACCTTACAATTGGAGCGCAGAAAGCGCTCCTTTTTTTATACTCGCAAGCCAGCAATCTTTCCCGTTCATTTTGAGCTCCGCATTTCTTATTGATGCTTCGGATAGCGCGCAAAGCTTGACAGAATTCATCCCCGCGTAAGCTGGGACACGATGAGAGTTTTGGAGCTTTAGATGAAAAGATTTGACCCGGTGAAAGTGGAGCGCTATATGCGCCATGTGTTCGTGATCCTCAGCTTAGCTGCTGTGGTGTATAACTTTATTGATCGTCAGTGGGAACTTTTCTTTTCGGCCATCCTCACTGTCATCCTGTTTCTCTTACCCAGCATCCTGGATAAACGCACCAGGATCAGGATTCCTCCAGTATTTCAGATCATCATTCTGCTCTTCATCTTTGCCTCCATGTATTTGGGCGAGATTCATAACTATTTTTACCGCGTCCCCTGGTGGGATAGCATGCTGCATGCCAATTCCGCCATCATCCTGGCCTATATCGGCTTCATCCTGATCTATACTCTGAACAAAGATAAGCGCATGCACATCAAGCTCAGCCCTTTTTTCATGGCTTTGTTCAGTTTTTGTTTTGCCCTGGCGGTGGGCACAGTTTGGGAAATCTTCGAGTTTGCTATGGATGCCCTTTTGGGGGTAAACATGCAGAAAGCCCGCAATCTGGAAGAAGTTTATGGCGTGTTTGATACTCGTCTGGGCGTGATCGACACCATGCGGGATCTCATTGTGGATGCCATTGGAGCCCTGATCGTTTCTGTCATCGGCTATTTCCACATGAAGAAACACAGGGATGAAGACACCGTGTTTTGGACCTTGCACAACCAGTTTCTGGATGCCAATCCGGAGCTCTTCAAAAAGAATGACTCACCAAAGCAAAGTTGAGCGAGATCCGGGGGTTCCTATCCCGTGTCATTCAGGATCATAGCTCTCGCTTCGCCCAGCAATAGCTCATGTTCTCCTCTTGCCAGGAGGAGATCATAAGCTAAGCCAAAACTAAGCATAAGCCTGGCCATAAAGACCCGAACACCAAGCCCATGTCGTGTATCTCATGACCTAAGGAGTAATAATGAAAGCAAGTTGCACAGTATCCGGACAGGATGTCATCTACCGGCTTAGTGACTATGACCCCCTCTATGAGGAGGCCTTCAAAATGTGCTTTTACGAGCAGGACGCGGAGGGATACTTCAAGCGTTTCCCCCTTTCCTATCGCTATACAGATTATGTGATCAAGCGCTTTGAGGCTGATGCCCGGACAATGTTTGATCAGCTTCTGTACCGCATTCCCGTGCCTTGGGAGTCTGCCCTGGAAGAGTTTTGCCGGAGAGTGCAAGGCAGCAACCTATCCTGGTGGCTCACAGGCAGTTGCGCGGCCTGCGTCCGAGGCGTGGAGCTGAATCCTCACGATGTGGATATCATGATCGATAGCCGGCATTGCTCTTTGGTGGAAGATCTGTTTTCCGACGAGATCATCGAGCCCATCAGAGATACCTCAGGCTGGGTCACCAAGGACTTTGGCGTGCTCTTTCTCAAAGCGCGGATCGATATCGCCTCCGACCCCTCAGCCCTGCTTGACAATCCTGAGCCTGCGGATTGTGGACCCTACGCCTTGCAGCATCTGGAAAGCGTGCTCTGGAGAGGGTTTGAGATCAAGGTGCCACCCCTGGAACTGGGGGTATTGGTCAACCAACGCAGAGGCAGGATCGAACGCGCGGAGAAAATCCAAGCCTTTATTATGGAAATGGGTGCCTGGGGCACGAAATAGGCGCTGCGCGCGAAATGGGCTCTTCGAGCGAAATGGGTTGCTGCGCAATGAGATGGGTCACTGCGTGACGAAATGGGTTGCTGCGCAACGAGATGGGGCTATTTGATTGCCCGATATTCTCCTTCTTGATGGATCTTGCCGGTTCCGCTACTAAACTCATGCTGTACAATTGTGCTATCTTTCAGATACAGGCTCCCGGTGCCGGATTCCACCATCGCACTTTCGATGTAGCTGTCTTTGAGCTTGATCGATCCGGTTCCGGTATTGATCTCAGCCCTTACTGCCACGCAGTTTTCCAGGTTCACTGATCCTGTTCCGGTGTCCAGACTGATGTCTTTGCTCTGGATATTGCGCAAATCCACTTTGCCGGTGCCACTCCCCACTTTCAATCCGGCACTTCTCTGCATGTTTGCGATCTTGATAGTGCCGGTACCGCTTTCCACGTTTAGCTTCAGATTGTTGGGGATCGTTCCTGACACAGAGGTTAATAGCACTGGTTTGCCGGATTTGGATTCGGTTTTGATCTTACCCTCAGAAAAGCTGATGATGGCATCTGATGGCTCATATTCCTTATACTTCACCAAGACCCTGGCGTGCTGCTCTGCCACTCCGTTCAGCTCAATGCCGGCAATCCCACCGCTAAGTTCCAGACTGTCATGGCTATAGGCTTCATTGAGCTCGATTTCGCCCACGTAGTTCAGGCGGTATCCTTCCACGAGCGTGTTACCCTCGGAGATCCCGTTGCAACTGACCTGACAGGCCTGAATGCCCAGCAGCAGGATCAGGATCAGAAATAGTGTCATGTGTCTCATCATTCTCACCTCATTGTTTGGCTTTATTGGGCTTAATCATGCAAATATTGTGCCAACTGTGCCATTTAGCAGATAAGCTTGATTTGCAGGCACTTATATCGAGCGTTTCCGTCACGTAGGCCACAAAATATATCATTATGATATCACACTATATGATTTGGATAAGGGCTCAGCGCTTGAACGCGTATTGCTTCAAGGTGGGAAGATGCAGATAGGATAAGGCCCGGGGCTGATATCAAGCCTAGCACAGCGATGCTTAGCCCTCTTCTGGCCCGAACGCCACTTGATAGCCTCTTGAGGAGTTCCTGAGCCGGGCTCAAGAAGTCCTCAAGAGACTCTCAGGAGATTGTCAGGCTACAGAAGGGCAGGAATGCTCCGGGGTGGCAAGATTCTATTACCGGGAATATCCTCGAAGGGTGACATCGAATAGATATAGGCGGTACAGCGACAGCGCCCTTTCGTAACGTAGCATTCCGATGCTACGCGATAATGCCTGGGGAGCTTTGGAAAGCTCCGTTACGAATAGCCCGCAGGACTCAAAGTGATTGCCAAGCAGGAGCTTGGCAGACCAATCTCCATTCACGCTTCAAGATGCAGCAGCTACATTGTGGAAACGTCATCCTGACGTTTAGATGCTTCATGATGAAGCATCCACCCTAGCCCTCAGAGTTTTCGAAACGTTTGCGATCCGTGTGATGCAGGATCTTCTTACGCAAGCGTATGCTATCCGGAGTGATCTCCAACAGCTCATCATCCCCGATATATTCCATGGCTTGTTCCAAGGTAAAGATGCGGGGCGGAATCAGTTTCATGGCATCATCCTTGCCCGCAGCGCGGTTATTGGTCAGCTTTTTACCACGACAGACGTTGATCACCAGGTCTTTATCCTTGCTATGTTGACCCACCACCATGCCGGCATAGACTTGAGTATTGGGATGAATGAAGAAGGTGCCGCGTGCCTGGAAGTTGTTCAGAGAATATCCCAGAGCTACACCTGTTTCCAGAGAGACCAGGGATCCGTGTCCCCCTCCCGAGATTTCGCCTTTGTAGGGCTCGTAGCCATAGAAACATTGGCTCATGGTTCCCGTGCCGCGAGTGATAGTCATAAACTCATTTCTGCAACCGATCAATCCGCGAGCCGGAATTTTGAATTCCAGACGGGAATAGCCTTCCAGTGGCGGAGTCATATTGATCAGTTCACCCTTGCGGCCACCCATCAGGTCGATGACAGTGCCCACAAATTCCTCGGCCACGTCCACGATGGAGAGTTCAATGGGTTCCAGAGTGACGCCATCCACTTCTTTATAGAGCACCCGGGGCTTTGATATCTGAAATTCATAGCCTTCCCGGCGCATGTTTTCCATCAGAATTGAAAGCTGCAATTCACCGCGGCCTTTGACCAGGAAAGTGTCTGCCGAAGCGGTTTTCTCTACCACCAGGGACACATTGGTCTGGAGTTCGCGTTGCAGGCGTTCCCAGATCTTACCGGAAGTGACCCATTTACCGCTTTTGCCCATGAAGGGAGAGTCATTGATGATAAATTCCACCGCGATAGTGGGTTCGTCGATATCAATACCGGTGAGTGGAACGAGGTTTTCACGATTCGAGACCGTTTCAGCGATGTCGATCAATTCCAGACCGGCAATGGTGACGATATCTCCGGCACGGGCAGTTTTGACTTCTTTTTTACGCAGCCCTTCGTAGGTAAAGAGATTTGTAACTTTATAGGGCACTTGGCTTTGATCACGTTTGAGCAGGATCACTTCGTCACCGGTGTGGACGATGCCACTATGGATTTTGCCGGTGCCCATCTTGCCCAGATAATTGTCATACTCGATCGCTGAGATCAGCATCTGAAAAGGAAGCTTGGTATCACCCAGAGCGTCAGGAACTTCACGGATCACCATGTCCAAAAGTGGGAAGATATCACGCGGTTCATCATTCAGTTCATCCACCGCGTAGCCATCTCTACCGGAAGCGTAGATCACCGGAAAATCCAGCTGATCATGCGAGGCATTGAGCTCCAAAAAGAGCTCGAAGATCATGTCCAAGACGTCATGCGCCCGGGCATGAGGCCGATCAATCTTATTGATCACCACCAGGGGTTTGAGCCCCAAAGCCAGAGCATTGCGCAAGACATACTTGGTCTGCGGCATCGGGCCTTCAAAGGCGTCCACCAAGAGCAGCACGCTGTCCACCATCTTCATGATGCGTTGCACTTCTCCCCCAAAATCCGAGTGCCCAGGAGTGTCCACCAGATTGATCTTGATGTTTTTATAGACCAGCGAGGCATTCTTGGAAAATATCGTGATGCCACGCTCTTTTTCGATGTCATTGGAATCCATTACTCGTTCGACCACTTTCTCATTTGATCGAAAAACTCCGGCCTGACGCAGCATGGCGTCCACCAGGGTAGTTTTGCCATGATCTACATGTGCGATGATAGCTATGTTCTTTATTTTACGCATTCTTATCCTTTTGCTCGTGCAAGCGATGGTCATCAATTCAAAGAGGCCATAATAGTCAAGCAGAGTTATACGTTCGAATATCCGGCAATCGCCCATGACCATAAATGCCTGGATGCTCCACCATATTTCACTTCTTAGTGAGCTCAGCTAGTGCGACCGTTCAATTCTGGATTGCGCGTGGCTTTTTCTTGGCTATACTTTATTGTGTCCTGCTTTGGTATAACAACAAGGAGATTTACATGATTCAGAATAGCCCTATCACGCGCGCGCTCGGACAGAGAAAGGCCATTACCAAGCAATCCTTTATCTACAAATCTTTGACTCACGAAAGGAGTATCAATGCGAACAAGTATGTTAGTTTTCATTATCATCTTCATCGGCAGCAGTTTAATGGCTGAGAACACTTTCAATCCGGAGACCTTCTGGCAGGATGGCTACTGTGTGCAGAGCTCTGCCGAGACCCCGGCTCCTGATAGCAATAGCATCAGGGCAAAAGTGGATGGCGAATGGAATACCCTGCCTTTGGTGGAATTCCCCAAGTCATATTGGGACTGGAACAAATTCCGTCGCACAGAATACCTGGAAGTCTTTCGCCAGATGCTGAGCGGAGGAGAGCGCCAACAGCCCCGGCTTTCCGGTCCGCACAATGGCATGGTGGCCACTTGGGGCATGGCCCGAAGCGATTCCAGGTTCAAGCTGAATAACGCCGTGAAGGGATCCGGGTTCCTGCCCAAAGCAGATAGATTGACTGAGATCACAGAGCTTTTAGAGAGCAATATGGACAGCGACATGCTCACCAAGCTCAATATCCTGGACAGCCTCTATCAAAACGCGGAAGACCTCTTCAGCTCCAATCAGTTAGTCTCACTGGAGCTGTATTCCGAACCGGGCTACAATACCCAGACCTTCATCAATCAGATGCTCAATCCAGCTTGCGTAACGGTATTCCTGGATATCCCCACTTTCAAGATCAAGCAGATCGCCCGGCTCCTGCATCCTCTGGATCCAAACTTAAGTGAATATGAACAGGGCATCGTGCGCTATGTGAACCTGATCCACAGCTTCTTCCATGGTGACTTTCCCCGCGACTACATCGCAGTGGTGTATTACAACATCGAGATTTATGACAGCTCACCGGGACGCAAGGACGCGCGCGGCACCAGGATCAGTCCCTGATCAGCATTAGAGCTACCATTTTCGCAGCAGATTTTAGTTGACAGTTTCAATCTGATTGGAGTAATAGGAAATAGTTTCCAGTAAGTCTCCGTATTAAGTGAAGATGTGAATAAACCGCAAGGAGATACATGATGAAGCAGCTGCTTTCTTTATTGGTGTTTTCTGTCCTTTGTCTATCGCTTTGGGCAATTCATGAAGTGGAACCAAATAACTACATAGGTGCTGAGGGAATCCAATGGGCTACGAATGGCATTCATACCGGTGTTTCCTCGCATTGGGAGAGTGATTTCTGGCGCGTGTACGGCCTTGCCGGTGATGTGGTTAACATATCAGTAGAATCTCAGTCTTCGCTCATTAGTTTATTTGAAGCTGATGGCACATTGATTTATGGCCCCACGGGTTCGAGCGATCATGATCTGGATTATACCTTCCTGGAATCAAAATCCATATTTCTTAGTTACGAAAGAGATGCAAGTATGCCCACACCCTACCAGTTCCAAATCAGCGGGCAATCCTATGTTCCTCAAATTCCTTTGATGGATGGATTCACGTCGGATGAATTCCTGTTTAACAGCAAAAATCCAGCTTGCCATTGGGAGCGCAGTTCGCTGCCTTCATCACCGCAAAATCTGACTCTATGTGAGGCCCACCCCGGTTACGATGGTATCTTGCAAATCGCTACCGGGATAAACCTGAATAATTATCCAGCCCCATATCTTGAGTTCAAACATATCTGCTATATACCAGCCAATGGGAGTAAAGGATTTGTGGATTACAGCGTGGATGGAGGAAATGTCTGGACAGCTTTCCCGGCCTCCGCACTGCCTTGGGCAAACAACTATACTGATGAGCATCCCTGGTTTGACACAGACCATAACCCGATGTGGGCAGACTGGCAGACAGACACCGATTATGAACAAAACTGGTTAACAAGCAGGTTTAATCTGAGTCAGTGGAGTACCTGCGAGGATTTTAGGATCCGCTTCCGAGCAGAATGGCAAGCAGGCACATATTTGCCACTGGGCATGCTTTGGGCTCTGGACTATGTGAAGCTTAGCCAGGATACTCCCAGCGTTCCGGTAATCACCTATCCAGCAAACGGGGCCATGAATGTCCCAACCGGTTTTAGGATCACTTGGAGTGCGCAAAATGCCACTTCCTACGATTTGAGGATGATCAGTCCTGGTGGAGACACCATAGAAACTCACTTATCGACTAACTATCTTAATGTAAACCTCGACCCCTCAGTTGATTACAGCATCATGCTTAAAGCAAACAATCAAAGGGGCAGTTCAAACTGGTCGAGCATGGAATACAGCTTCCGGACAAATGATTACGAGACTGTAATACATGCGGGACAAAACGCCTACATCAGCAGCATCAGCATTGGTGATTATCAGAGAGATAGCGGATATGATGGGTACTACTATAATCCTGCAGAAGCTATTCCGCTCAGCCAGGGAGCAGCAGTACCCTTTGCGATTGAGATCACCAGCTTTGGGGATCTAGTTAGGATATATTTTGATAGCAACCAGAATAATGTGTTCGAAGACGATGAGAGACTTTTTACTGGTGTATGGGACTCTCAATTCCAGGGTACCTTACAGATTCCCATTAACGCACTTACGGGAACTACACGTTTACGGGCAGCAGTAGAAAGTCTCAATCAAGTTCCTCTTGCAAATGAGATCGAGGATTATACCATTCAGATCCTGCCGGCACCCGGTTTGTTAGTCAATCCAAATCAAGTCTCATTCGAGCCAGTACTCTCCGGATATCCCTCGACCGAGGTGCAGATTGAGCTGTCTAATCCCGGTGCTGCTCCATTGACCATTGATGCGCTGGACTTTGGGGGTGCCGATGCTGAGTATTTCTCAATTGCGACAGAGCACAGTTTTCCCATCACCATAAACCAAAGCCCATATACGCTGGATTTGAGCTATCATCCCCAGGCCGTGGGCGAACACAGCGCAAACCTCAGTATCATCAGCAACGCGATCAATACACTCGCTCCGATAACGCTCACTGGCAGCTCAGTCGCGCCCAATCTCTCCGGAGCGATAAACTTGAACGCCTACGCGAATAAATTCGTGAGCTTCCCGACGGGTAATGAACAGATTGTGCATCCCGCTCTCTGCCTTGAAGCCTGGATCAAATGGGAGGATGAATTTGACTCTCAGTGCATCATTTCCAAAGGTGAAGGAGCAATGGAAATCTCCACAACCAATATGAATGGCCTCAGATTTGCGCCAACTCCCGGGGTTGAGATAATATCATATTACTTCGTCGTGCAGCAATCAGTATGGACACATATAGCATGTGTGTATGATCCCTCCACTCTGCTGGCAAAGATTTATATAGATGGGATAGATCGGACCTGGCAAAATACCGGTTCCGCGCCCTTGTCTCAACCGATAAATGATAATGGTGAAGCCTGGCAGATTGGCAGAAACAGCCAGGGCAGCGATTACTTCACGGGTTCATTGGCGGATATCCGAGTATGGAACACAGCCAGAAGCCTGGAGGAAATCCGCAACAATATGCACCTCCTGCAAGATCCTCAAGCCACATCCCTGCTTGCCAATTGGCGCTTCGATGAACCCTTTGGATTCACAGCTTACGATTCGGTTCAAGATCAGCACGGCACGATGGTAAACTGCCTGGCTCAGGATAGATTCAACGCTCCGGTAACAATGGGATCAGGGATCTCCGAGACCCAGTATGCGGATGCCGGAACAAGCACATTGTTCTTTGCCGATTGCGGTCTGGAACTATCTGACATGACGGTCACCGCTCCGGCCAGCCTAACGGTTACCCGGATATCATCCACCGATCAGCGCAATGATTTGCAGGAAAATCACTGGCTGCTGAACCACTTTTTCACGCTAACGGGAACTGCCACAATCAGCTTTCATATAGAGGATGATCTCGGCCCAGAGCATTTGCCGGAATCAGACTTCCTAGTGCTAAGCCATGGTATCAATGACGTAATCTGGAGCCCCGAAGCACGGGCTGACGCTGTCGATCTGGATTTGGACAAGGTGAGCTTTTCCAATTTAAGCTTAGTCTCTCGCGAACTTCGCGTTATCCGTGAACCAATGCAAGCTCCCAGCAATCTGCAGATTGTGAAGCATGGATCCGGTCTGAGGCTAAGCTGGACTGCTGCTCCATACACCCAGGGATACAAGATTTATAGTTCGGACAATCCGAACGGCCCTTTTGATACCATCGAAGCGGAAATGGTTTACGGCACTTTTTGGAACACCAACAGCTCCGCTGAGCGCAAGTTTTTCAAAGTAGTAAGCGTGGTGCAATAGACTACGGTGAACTGATTCAGGTACCGGTGTAAGCTAACTGAAAGCCATCTTTCAACACAGACAATGAAAGCCTGAAGTTTGGATTACCGGTGTCCCCACGGAAATGCGCAGCATTTCGTGGGAAGAAACAGACGAATCGAATCGATTGGGCTTTCATATTTGATGGCTGACTCCTCAAAGCACAGAGGATCAATATTGCATGCTTCAGGGCTTTGCTTGTACCTTTGCAGGTTTCGGTGACCCAATATAAATCATTATCATGCAATATGATACAGCGGCAATGCGTTATTGATATAAACCCTCACTGAAAACTTCAATTTTCATCACCGAAAACTTCAAATCGGGAAAATGGGCTTCTATAGCGGTCATTCTCTTACTGGTTTTAATCACCGTTTCTTCAAATTTAATCACCACTTCTTCAATTTTCATCACCGAAAACTTCAAGCTTTAATCACTGAAAACTTCAAGCTTTCATCATCGAAAACTTCAAATGGGTTGTGGGATAAAAAATATCGTGGGGAGCACCGGGCGGTGTCCCCACGACTCGGAGGGCATTCTATGTAGGGTCTGTAGGCTACATGCAAGGTGAGATTTGACTGGATTTCTGTCAATGAAGATTCTTGCACATCCTTTATCATATTGAGCGGAAAGGACTTGACCACGGTTGCGATGGGTGTACAATAGACCCATAAATCAACAGTCGGGTAACCGAGAAGGAGATCAAGATGACCAAGCAGAACAAGAATCGCAAGGAGCAGGCAACGCTGGAGCAGATGGCAGCATCAGGCAGCCAGATCGTAATGATGAGAGAAGATGGAACAGACCAGCCAATTGAGGAGATAATCGAATCCAAGTCCGGTTTAAGCGATTATCCTTTTGATAAGGACTTCCACTACAAGAACTGGTGGAATCAATTCCGAGGCCCCTGGCTCAAGTCTGAGACCATGACCGATGAGCAGATCAGGATCAAAGCAGACGATGCATGGGAATGCGGAGACTACAAAGAGATGATCAACCTGATGGCAGAGCTGATCTGCAGGCTCCAGCAGAAGTAAATCCCTATACCATATATAGAGCCCGGTTTCTTGCCGGGTTTCTCTTTCGGGCTGTTTAGGGTTTATCGGTGGCGATGGCAAGGATCTGGTACTTGGCTTCTTCTCCTTCGAAGTGGGCACCGATGCCGATGGTGACGATTACCTGTCCCTTATCGGTCTTAGTGCCATCTATGAAGAGATGAGCGTTGCACATATTGGTTAGGATAAGGTGGGGTGGCTCTTCGTATACCATATCGAGGGTATGATTGATAAAACGGTCGTCTCTGAGTCTGGCAGGACTGCCTTGAGTATTATCTCCTACTCCCCTGAACTCGTTTTGTATCTCATGCTGCAGCTTGGTGAGCTTGAAGGTGCTATCATCCAGATGGTTGGAAGAGATCGATCCCTTAGCTATCTTAGAGGCAGTGACGGCTCCATCCTCAATGTGATTGGAGAAGATACAGCGGTTCTGTAAGCCTCGGGCATCGAGCTTACCGATGGTGCAGTACTTGCCACTGAAGCTGCCATTGGTGTCGTTGCGGTTGTCCCAGATCTCATAGAAGCCACAGTCCTTCTCATCTTCGATAAAGCATTCATAATAGCCGGTATCACCAGTCTCGATGAGTGGGATACCGGTCTGCCAATCTGCTCCCGGTCTAAGCAGACGGACATCCACTCCTGATTCGGGTTTTCGCTCTCCATTTTCTACTGTGTAATAGCTGATTCCGTATTTGAACATCTATGCTCCTATTGGTGTTGTTGGTGGTTTAGGTCTGCTGGCTGCCACTGACCATCTCGTCATCATCCTGGACTATGATGATGCTGAAATCCACATAGCCGGGTGAACCGATGTATCTCGATTCTAAGCTGAACTTGATCTTCTCCGGATACTCATGAAGGTCATCCGGGCACTTGGGCAGTTGGGATACAGTTACTGGGAACTGGCTCTTGATAGTATCGTAAGCTGTGTATTCGAGATAGAGCTTTCCGGTATTGTTCAGGAAGCTCAGGAGATTGTAATACTCGCTTGGATTCAGGGTCACTTGCAGTTCAAAGCCATCTTCCCTGTATTCTTCTCTCTGGTGGATAATAGTAGGGTTAAAGGCATTCTTCTTCTCGATGCGGTACTTACGTCTGGGGATGTATTCGACTTCTCCATGTTCACAGTATAAGATGAACACCCCTTGAGGGTTCCATCTGATCAGTTTAAAGCCCTTTATAGCAGCCATGCTTTCACCTTGTACTCGTCTTTATTGAAGTCTCTCTCAAGCTCGGTAATGGCATAGACCTTGTCTTGGATGCGTATCCTTGACTGGAGCGAGAGATCGTATTTGGATAACTGGTCGATAACCGCTTCAATGCTCCACTTGGAGTCGTAGAAGTCGATGAGGCGGTTTCTGATGATGCCTTGCAGTTGCGATGTGTCTCCGGCAAAGATATCGATCTCCTCGATCTGCGGTTTCTCTTGATTACCCCTCTTAACTATGAAAGATACCACATCCTTGTCATCAATATCGATGGTGTTAGAAGCGTAGGCATCCTTGTTCTTGAGTACTATCCTGCCGATGGCATCAGTGAAGATGGTGGCATTATAGAGCATGAGCATTGCCTTGAGCACCTTGATATTATCGGTCTGATCATCCTTGTAGGTCTCGTAAGCAGTCCCGGGCTGCAGACGAGTCGGATACAGATTTCCATTGAAGGTGGCATAAACTTGGTGATTGATCGAATGACCACTACCATAACCTTTGCCGTCAATCACTCCACCACTTACCATGCTGTAAAGGCTACTTTCCGATACTCCATTGGAGATGAAGAAGTCGATGAACTCGTTGGAGGCATTGTCCAATGAGCTAAGCGAGTCGACCCAGTCGGTCTTTTCGTCATAGTCCTGAATTACGGGACAGATGCTATTGTAGAAGCGATATATCCTGCCCCGGAATCTGCCTTGATATCGGGTGGTGGCTGGACTGGGATAGACTGCCTGGATGATCACTTTGTGGGCAAAGATAAAGGTAACAGTGTTGGATGCTGTATCGATGCGATAGCCATATCTGGGGCTAGGCCAGCCATTGGCATGCAAGCTGTAAGTCCAGCCTCCGGTGGGATTGGGAAATTCGATCAAATCGTCATAATCGACCTGGGCAAGAGTCAGCATATTGCCGCTGGTGATATTGAAAGCAGGAGTGACGAACTGATTGGAATATGGTATGTTGATGGGGATAGTTTGCTCGATGTCCTGCAGGAAGTATCCGAGTATCCAGATCGGCAGATAACCTGCTGTAAGACCATAGTAGTGCGTAAGATCAGAGAATACTGATAGCAGCTTTATCTTATCATAGCAGGTGAACTTGAGAATGCCCGTACTGATATCAAAGGACAACCGGGAAGTATCGATGATGCCCGTAAAGAACAGATTATCATCTCGATATACCTTGAGCTCGAAATGGGAGATGTAACGCTCATGTTCATTGTTACCTGAAAGGATATTGTCTTGTATCCAGGTATCGGGGAAACACTCAAACACCAGCCGCTTGGGTTCCCGACTGTAGTTGGATACGGACTGCAGCTTATCAGCAGAGACACTCAGGCTGATGATGACCCGATCACTGGCAGTATCTTCCAGACTGTGCTTCACTTGGTTATAGTCGGCAGCATCGGTCTTGCCCTGCACGAAATCGATTTTAAAGAGATTAGACATAGCTCACCTAAACCTCGCTCCTGATCATCTTGCCTGTATCGGCGATCTCGGAGACCTTGACCGGGTCACTTGAAAGCGGATCAACATGGATGTCTATCACAGACTTGGAATCCATAACCGTCTGCTTGAGTGAAACGATCTCATCCCGCATTGAAGCCATGATCTCCAACAGCGTATTCATAGTGCCACCTGATGAGATTGAGCCACCAGCGGCATAATATGAGCCCACAGACTGTGGAATGGGCACTGATGGGATAGGAAGCCCGGCAAAGGCAAGTTTCACCTTCTCGATGGGAGCGAAGTTGAGAAAGTCAAAGAGGTTCCTGCCCAAGGCTCTTACTCGGTCTTTAGCAGTGATATACTCGTCACCTTCGGCTTCAATCAGGATGCCACCTTCATTATGCGACTTGCCCACTAATAGTCCACCAGTCTCTGCCTTGGGCGGCTCTGTTGCTTGGATAGCAGCTACATTGGCAAGCCCGGCTCCGATGGCTGCTGCAGCTGCGGTGATAGCCAGTCCGGGGCCCACAATCGGAATACCCGCCATAGCCTTATAGGCTGCGGTAGCAGAAGCATAAGTGTCGATCATCGCCTGTCCGATTGCCAGTGTCTTCCACATAGCAAAGCCCTTCTTGCCGAAGATCTCACTGGTCTTGGCAAGGTCTCGCATGATCTGCTGGGCTCCCTGCAGGTTGCGCATCTCATACTGGTTTCTTATTTGAGCTTTGGCTTGCTCGGACTGGGCTGTGATCTGCTCTTCGGTAAGCCCGGCTTCAAGCAGCTTCTCTCTGCGCCTGGCATAGTATTCATCAATGGCTCTGAGTTGAGCATCCCAAGTCTGTCCGGCTAAGTCAAGGCTACGCTGTTCGAAGTTGAAGCGCATGTCACTCAATTCCTGCCGCTGTCTGCGCTCCTCTTCCAGAGCCTTGCGTCTCTCCTCGGTTTCTGCTTCGATCTGCCTGGTTCTGGCTTCAGCAGCCTCGGTTTCCACTCTCACTGACTCATCGGCATAGTGATCTCGGATTGATTGTAGTAGCTCTTCCGAGGCACCAAGAGACTGAGCCTTAACAAGCTCAGCATCCCGCTGAACTTCGATCTCCTTCTGCTTTCTAAGGATAGCATCGTCAATTGCCAGGACATCATACTTCTGCTGCAATTGGCGCAACTGCTCCAAGCGTCGCTCTTCCTCGCTGCGTCTGCTCTCTGCTTGAGCATTGCCGGAGGATGCACCGTTATTACCAGCGCTACCCAGACTCATGTCCGGAAGTTCCATCAATGCTTGCCGATAGGCAGCAGCGAAGTCATTGAGATCACCTTTGGCTTGGTTAAGGTTGTCTCTTACTTGGGTGATCCGCTCATTGAGTATACCTTCCGGACTCAGCTTCCAGTAGTCACCGGGTCCACCTTGCAGCATCTCTCTATCCTGAATGAATTGGGACTGGTTCTCTCTGGCCGTCTTCATCAGATCGTTGTACTGCACTTGCAGCTCTGCTACTCGTCTGAGTTGAGCCTGATAACGCTCTCCATAGACTTCCGCTATCTGCTTCTGGATCAATGCTTCGGAAGCACTACGCAAAGCTGATGCCAGATCATTGTAAGAGGCGGTTGCAAGGTCGATGTTACCGATGTACTCACCATACTGCTCGTTCATAGTCCGGATGATGTTCTTCATCTCGGTCTTGTCGGATGTAGCAAGGTTCGTGGCAGATCTCAGCTCCAGCAGTCTGGTGGCAAGGAAGTTGAATCTCTCCGCTTCTATTGAGACTTGGCGATTGCATTCTTTGATCTCGTCTGTCATTGACTTCTGTGACTCGACCATGACATCGGTCTTGATTGAAGCTGCTGCCAGACCCAGTCCCAAGGCAGACAAGGCACCTACGGTGATGCCGATAATACCTGCTACCGGGTTTATAGCAAGCTGCAGAGCATGATAGGCGGCAGTCAATGCAGTGATGGCAGTGGTAATGGTAGCGATCACCGGAACTGCAATGACAATACCGGTTACGAAGCCCTTCATCACCGGAGACAGGCTGTTGTAGGCATCCATGAGCCAGCCCAAGCCTTGCAGGAGAGGGTTGATCAGCACAGTAAGCATATCACCAACCGTCTCCCGAATGTCTCCCCAGGCATTAGCATTCTGCATACGCAGATCAGCCAGGGCCTCTGCCGTACCTCCATAGTCTTCGCCAAGCTTCTCGACCAGATAGGATACTCCCTCGGTCTTGAGCCGGGTATCATCAAGCTCGATGCCATAACGACCAAGCATCTGAGTATGACCATTCAGAGCCCGCCCCATGAGATCAAAGGCACTCTCCACACTCATCCCTGTGGCTTTATTGGCTTCGGTGAAGTTCAAGAGCACCGGAACCAGAGCTATGATATCGTCCTTACTCAGTTTGAAAGTCTGGGACAGCTTTGCCATCAAAGGTAGCATCTGCTCATCTCCGAAGTTGGTCACAGATTGCATTGAAGATGCAAAACGAGCCATCTCATCAGCACCATCTCCAAAAGCAATGGTAGCCAAAGTCATAGCCTGTCTTTGCACCAGAGATGCATCAAGCAAGCTGTTCATGGAACGTACCAAGCCACCCACGGCAGAGATCACTCCATCGACTGCGATCTTCACATCACGAATGGTAGCAAGAGCCTGTTCTGCTGATATCTTAACCGCAGCAGGTTTCTCCACCACAGACTGGGCAGACTCCGCTTCCTGCTTGACCTCAGCAAGCTTAACATTTGCATCAGAAGTGGTCAGGATGAGTTTAAAGGTTAGGTCTGGCATATTGTAATTGACAAAATGATGCAGTTATGTAAAATGGATGATTATCGGTTAAGGATGAGTTTCTAATGAAAAAGAAAGTCCCAGTTCTCCAAAGAGTGCCCAAAGATATGGTTGATGCTGCAACAAAGGATATCGATCTGTCGTATAGACGAAAAAACGGATATGTTATGATGCTTGATGTTCTCGGCTTTAGAGAGTTTGTAACAAAAAGGCATGATATAGATTTCTTTGATATCTGGAAATCTATTAAAGTAAGCATAAACAAGAAGAAAGATGAAATCCAGAATAGATTTGAGGGCCAGGTCAACATTGATTTTCTATGCTTGTCGGACACACTCATCGTCTGCATATCATTGGCATATAATCCAGTACAAAGCAGTATCGATGATAGAGTATTAATAACGATATTACCAGAGTTAATCAATTCCTTCTTTCAACCTCAAATGCAATCAAACAGTGTTTTCTTTAGAGGGGCCATTAGTTATGGTCAATACTCATTCAGCGCTGAGCAAAATATAATTATGGGACCGGCATTAGATGAAGCGTCCGAATGGTATGAAACAGTTGATTGGATTGGCATCATATTATCTCCGAGTGCAGAATATGCAGTTGAAATGTTTCTCAGCAGAAATGATGTATTGGAAGAACATAAAACCATTATCACCACAACATTTCATAAATACCCAAGGATTCCTTTCAAACTAGGAGTACCGAGTATTTGTCATTATGCTTTTTGCTGGATTGATCCAACACGAGATGATGAAATCCGCAAAGCAAACTGGGTTTTAGTATTGGGTTTGTTCTCACAACTTAAGCACTCAATTTCTTATGCAACCAAGTATAGTAACGCATTGGAGTTTATTAAGTACATCCTATTTGATGAGCACGAGAAGAAAAATAGCGGAATCATCAATAATTCCTAATCAGTAACTCCGTCTCAGTCTGGAAAGCTCCGGAGACGGTGTATTGCGCTTCGACTTCATCAATGGTGAAGCCTTGGTAGAGTGTGCGAATGTAAGGGTCGTTATTGTAGGATAGCAGGAACTTCCCTTTGATGTTCTTCAGTGCAGCTGCCAATTCTTCATGCTTGGTAAAGGCATCTGCGTCTTCTCTATCGTATAGATGCTCCTTTGTATAGTAGGGTGGGTCAAGGTAGAAGAAGGTATTGGGGGTATCGAAGCGGGCGATCAGCTTCTCAAAGTCCTGCTTTTCGATGATTACCTGCTTGAGCCTTTCAGAGGCTGCTTTCACCTTCTCAAGGTTTCGCAGCGGCATATACTTGTAGCCCTGCATGATGCAGAAATTCTTTGATCTTGAGCCGTAACTGCAGGCAAGCTGGAAGTAGAAGCGGATAGCTCGCTCAAGCTCGGTTTTGGGCTCATGTTGGGCGAATGTGTCGAACATCTCTCTTGATACCAAGTACTGATTCAACTCCGTCACAAAGGCTTCAGGGTGCTGTTTGATGTACTTCCAGAAGTTCACTAGATCACCATTGATATCGTTGTAGATCTCTGTGTATCTGCTCTTGGGTCCGGTCTGCCAGTCTTCCTTGTTGGCTGATTTACCGAAGAGTATCCAGGCAGCACCGCCAAAGACCTCACAGTAGATGTCGTGCTTGGGGATGAGCGGCAGTATCTTCTTTCTCAGGAGACGCTTGCCACCTACCCATGAGATGATGCTATTCACGATATCCCCCTGATCTCTCTGGTTGTCTTGGCTTTGGTAGCTTCTGGATCAATGTCTATCAGGTCGAAGTTGGCGATGATCACTTCCTTGAAGTCGCTCTTGCCTTCCTTGCGGTTGATCCCTTTGGTTCTGGTAACGTGCTTGATATCATAGCCCTTGTATAGCTTGAGCACTTCCGGGTTATCGTCATAGCTGAGGATGAAGCGTCCCTTGATGTTCTTCAGCTTCTTGCAGAGAGCTTCATGACTGAACTGCTTGGAGTTCTCGTATGTGTAACCCAGCATGTAAGGCGGGTCGCAGTAGAAGAAGTTGCTCTTGGTATCGTACTTCTCGATCACCTTCTCATAGGAAAGGTTCTCGATGATCACCATGTCTAAGCGTTTGTGCAGTTCTTTGATGCGCTCTAAGCGGTTATACATACTGGAAGTGCCACGCTTCTGCGAGGTACCGAAGCTGTCACCCTTTGAGCCGAATGATCTGGTTATCAGATACATGAATCTGGCAGCCCGCTGTATCTCGGTCAAGCCTTCATGCTTGAGTATATCACCAAAGAGCTTGCGGCTGGCAACTAACCAGTCCAGTTCCTTGATCAGCTCATCAGGATGGTATTTCACCTGCATGAACAGGTTGACCAAGCGGTTATCGAGATCATTATAGACTTCCAGGTCTCCCCACTTGTCTTTGTAGAGCAGCATCCAGGCTGCACCACCGAAGGGCTCGATATAGCCTTTGATATCTTTGGGAACATATTGGGATATGGTCTTTCTGAGGAGACGTTTACCGCCTATCCATCCGATCAAAGCATCCATTACACATCTCCTTTGGGATCAGTAAGACATAGTCGCAGGTACAGCTCCGGTAGAGTGAGCCTGTCGAAGTCTTCATTGGTGAAGCCCAGTTTACGCAGGATCATTTCGAACCTCTCGTAGGGGTATTTGCTTCGGTGATCACCGCTAATCCGAAACTCCCGAGCCAACTTTTGAACCTGTCTTTGTTGGCTCTGATATAGACGAAAAAAGCGGAGATATGCTCCAGTGCATCGAGTGCATCCATGGTGTCCGGGTCCTGCTTGGATATGATCCTGATCAGCTCTTTATCGGCTTCCGACTGGGAGATGAGTTCAAGCAGTTCCACTTCACTTAGCTTGGTCAGCTTGCCGGAAAGAAAGTCCTCAAGCTTGGCTTTCAAGGTCTTGTTCGAGATCGTGAGGCAGAGTATTTGCCGCAGTTGGTTATAGCTGAGTGTTACTTCTCGCTTCATAGAATTATCCTTTTCTTATTGTCCGAAAAACATCTTGATGGCAACGCCCAACAACAAAAAGAACTGGGAGGTGGAGACGGTTAGAAGCAGCTTCATGTTCGTCTCCACCTTCGCCATTCTGGTTATCAGAGATTTGCTGCTGTTGCCATTGCCGTAGATTTCAGAATGCAGGCTATCGATTTTCTGTTTGATTTCAGGTTTGCATCGGCAATCCATAACAGCTCCTTGATTCATATCGTATTTACGTAGGGATGCGATCTTACACCCCCGGAGGTATATCTTTTCGCAGGTAGATCCTGCCTGCGGTGGTTCCGGAGAACTCAGTGGAGATAATTACCGAAAACAGACCATCGGCTTCTCCCGACCAGTCCACAGTCCAGCGCATTCCATTGAAGATGACGACTCGATCAAATCCTTTGGAAACTACGACTATGGTTACGTCCTGGCTCATGAAGCCGTGACTCTCCAAGTAGTTCTTCTGCGCCGTAGAGAGCCCGGCAATCGTAAGTTCCACCGTACTGGTTCTCTTTCCGGGTATCGTATAGTTCCGAGTCTTGAGCTTGGTAATCTTGGAATCTGCCTTACCCGGCTTCTCTGCAAGTTCGCCCAGCATATCAAAACTGTTACTTAGTTCATCTTTGATGGAACTCTGAGTGTTATAGATCGAGGCAATCTCGGATTCGGAGTATGTCCCAAACCCAAAATAGACATCGTCTGCTATGAACACGTCCACCAAAGTGTTGAACAGCATATCCGACTCCGTCATTGGAGTCGGATATGTTGGCTTGTTGATGGCAGGCATCAGAATACTCCTTTGATGGCTTTGCCGATACTGAAGAGCCACTTACGGTTGTGGAATACGTACTCAATAGCGCCACCGATGGTTCCAAATACTTTGAGCACGAGGTTAGTCTGCTTAGCCGGAAGAGCTTTAGTAGCTCGTTCGACTGCCAACTGCTTCTTGGCATAGTCATCGAGTTCTCTGGTAGCAGGATTGATCTTGATATCCTGCACGATATCCAAGATGATTGCCAGAGCCGAATTGACCTTAGTCTTATCGATCAGCTTACCTGTTGAGCGGGAAACGATCCAGACAATAATAGCCGAGATTAGGCCGAGGAGAAACTCCTGATTAGCGAATATAAAATCCATTGATACTCCTTATCTTGCTTAGGTGGTTAACTTGAACACTTTAACGAAGCCATCGAGATAGGTGATGCCGGGACGGATACGGATGTACCAGTGGTACTTCCAGTCCGCGCCGTGATGCTCGACCTTGAGTTCTGCGTCGGTACGATAACCGATGATGATGAACTTGGGCAGACCGCCGATGATATAGTCATCAGCCATGAGACGGGGCTTGATGGGAATACCCGCAAAGGATACGTTGCCACCTTCGAGTAGCAGGCGATCTCCGGCTCCGGTCTCACGCTTGGCAAGCTCGGCTCTTATGCGGATCAGGTCCTTGTGACTGACATAGAACTTGAAGCTCTCCTGCTCCTCGAGCATCTCATCGGAGAAGGCCAAGAGAGCCGCTTCAAAGCGCTTTGCCCAGTCGGTATAGATAGCTTTGGAGAGGTTGGTTACATTGGTAGCGGCAGTGGCGAGTTTTACAACTCCGTCCAGTGCTTTAAGCTTTGCAGTGGTGGAAGTTCTATCACCTCTGAAGAGCAAGAGACGGATAGCCTTCTCGGTCTTCTTGGCAATATGGTTCTCCACGTAAGCTCCGAAGGCATCTTCTCCGTACTTGTCCTTGTAGAACTCGACCACATCTCTTCCGAGAGTGAACTCGGCGTTGAGTATCCCGGTGGGGATGGATATATCACCTGTGCCCACGTCCTGCGCAGTCAGAGCGCCATCGAGCTTGTTCTTGAAGACCAGATCTTCCACCAAACCGATGTCGAGAGACTCATCTTTCAGCAATGGCACGATAGTAATATCCGAGAGCGTATCTCCGGGATGAGAACCGATCACTTCGTCAATGAAGAGCGAGGTGTTGTTGGGATTGAGGATGTTCATGGCTTTGCCCGAGTCAACATCGGCAATGCCTTTGTAAATCTCACGATGCGAAGCCTTGACCATGATCTTGTTACCATCGATGGAGACTTCCTTATCCACATTGAACTGGTTGGTATCCGGCTCTCCGGGTATGGACTTGGAGATCGCACGAGACATGGTCACTGACAGGTCCTTGAGGCTCTTCTCGATGCTCTTGACGGCATCGGTTACGGTGACCGAACTGCTGTTCTTCTCCAACTCGGTGATCTTCTCGGAGATGGCTGTGATGCCCTTCTGAAGTTCACTGTTGTTATTGTGCTCAGCCACTTTACGTAAGCTGTTGAGCTCATTCTTGATCTCGGTAAGGCTGGCTTCGGCACTGCGGTAGTCATCAGCCCGACCATAGATCGAGACGCCATTGAACTCGCCCTTTTCGATCTTCTGCCAGAGATCACTCTGCAGGTTTTCGCACTTGAGGACTTGCACCCAGGAGCCCACTTTAGCATCGGGAAAATGCTCTCTGTCACTGGTCTTGAGGATGTAGTTTTCCACTACGGTGAACTCCGGAACGGGCTGCATATTGTGATTTACATCGCACTTGCCGACTAAGCCGTGCTTGGCAAAGTGGTCACAGGCTTTCTGAATCTCTTCCCGAGTGTAATAGTCGCCCTGCGAGTCGTGGATGTTAGGCTCCATCAGAGTGACGTAAAGCCGACCCTGAGTGCCCATTGTTTCACTCTTGAACTTGGTGGAGTTGATCTTGTGTTCAAAGCTTCTGCCAGAGGCATTCTTGACCACAAAGCCTTTCTGATTGGCAGGGTTCATCTCGTCAAAGAGAAGCGAGACCAGCTCGACTTCCACATTGCGTAGTTCACCCTTCTGAATGATGCGTTTCTTGAATGGATACACGATACCTCCTTGGGTATGTAATTGAGTGTTATCTATGTGCTTGTGTTTCATTGATTACTTACTTCCAAAGTTCCGGTTCTGCGTGAACAGACGCTCATCATCGGATTGCAGAATCTCTGTTAGATTACCAAAGTTGAAGTCGTCAGCTTTGAGCTTCCAGTCGAACTCGTAGTTAAACTCAATTGCCAAAGTGAGCGCAAGTCGCTCCTGTAGCGGTTTGATCACGAAGTGGTAGAACATAGCCATGTCACTACGGTTATCGCCACCAAGCTGCCCCGGGATAAGCTGAGATACAATCCTTGCCGGAACCCGATGATAGGCGAGAATGCCTTCCCTGAGGTCTTTCTTGAGACTGAGGAATCCACCTTCCCGGTCCTGCTGTCTCAGTGGTTCGAGACGTATCTTCACATCCCGGCTTTCACTCTCGATCAGTACGGTTGAGTGGCTTTTGGCGTTTCCTTTCACTTCTGTGAGTGCTTTCTCGATCTCGGTATAGGCATCGGTCAGCACTTCATTACCGGCTTCGTCAGTGACGGTTCCGTCCCTGAGAGTGCCACCCTCCACAATCACGAAGTAGTCGATCATGAGACCGTTCTTGAAGTTGTTATAGTCGAAGGTCTTGATCTCTCCCAATATCTCGATATTAATGGCTATGGGCAGGCAAGCCAGGCCCCAGGCGTTTGATCTGTGAGTGGACTTCTTGATGTGGATGATGTCCGCATAGGCGAAGTCCTTCTTCTGGTTGTTCTTGATCTGGATGTAGTTGGGTCTAAAGAAGCCGAACTCGTCATAGTTCTCCACGATATGCACTTCACTTGGCAGCATACGTTCCAGACCCATCCACTGACCCTGAGCGTTGCGCATCTTGATCAGGAAGCCGTTTCCGCTGGCGAGATAGAACTTGATCATCTCAGCCAGGATGGTGGTCTGATCTTCACAGGCAGGAAACTCGGCAGCTTCTATCCAGGCAGTAACCTGCTTATTCTTGCACTCGAACTGCATGACGGTGGCCATTGAGAGCGCATCGATACAGCCGGAGTGGTACTCGTCCAAATCGAGAAGATTGAGCAGCTTACTCATGGAGTAGGGTGCCATCACTGTCTTTTTAGTCTCGGCTGCCTTTGAGATGAGCTGTTTGCCCACTCTCTGGCACTTGGAGAGGTCAATGGCTTCAGGCTTGTACTTGCTCTCGATCAGTTCAGTTACTGAGCTGATAGCCATGTTATAGCCCCCCAGTCTCATCACTCTCACGAAGAGGCTCCGTTGCCGACCTTCAGCAGGTCGATCTTGGCGATCCGAACCAAGCGGGAACCATCAATACGGCTGGTGTAATACTCCACACTTGGCAGGTCCCGGTTCATCAGCTTGAGATAGAAAGACCGGAACTTCTCCTTGAGTTGATACAAGTCCGAATCAGGATCATCCACGTTATGGGCATTGACGATCAGAAATACTGTCCAGGCTATGTCTGTACTTACAAACTGTCTTGAAGTACCGTTCTTGCCAGTCTCGGAATCCAATATCACGATAGCGCAGGGCAACTGCTTGGGAATGTTGTCTTTGTTAAACTGGATGGTGGGAATGTCGCAAAACTTAAGGGCATCCACTATCCGGTTCCGATCTGCCATGAATCTCTGATATGCTGTCATAGACTTACCTCGATGGAATTGAGTTGTTGATATATCCACTGCTCCCGGTTAGCGATAACCTGAGCAAATACGTTCCTTGCAGCTATGCCTTCCCGCTTGATCTTGGCTTGGATCATGTGAGCTATCTGATCCACAGTGAGCAGCTTTCCACTCTTCTTATCGGTCCACGAGAGCCCCTTCCGCTCCACCCATGACTTCAGAGGTGCTATGGGAGTCCAGGAAGGCACTTTACCGCCCAAGACAATAGGCTCATGGCGTACGTTGGAGCCGACTCTCAGTGTCATGCCGGAGTCATCGGTTTCCACTACGTAGCCCGTGTTTCCGTAGAAATCGCCTTTATCGTAGATCTGCTGAGTGAGAATCTCTTTGCGGGAGTCGGCATCGATAACACTCCCGATCAGATGTAAACGACTCTCAAGAGCCGTATAGATCGCTCTGTAGATCTCGACCATCAACTCTTCCGGGCTCATGAAGTCACTCTGCGGCATCAGATCACCCCGGCTCTCAGCACTTTAGGGAGTCTTGGTTTCAACTCCACCAACCGTTCCATGCCACTTTGATTGAGATAGTTCCGAAGAAGAGTGAGTGCCCTCAGCTCAAGTTTGGCTTTGAATGCGTCTATTTCGCTCCCTGTGAGCAGTTCAGTGGCAGCTTGGTCTAGTCCTACTGTCTTGACTATTCCTTCGCCCAGGGTCTTCAAATTGAGAAACTCGCAGGTACTCTGCAGCATCAGGAAACAGAACCCAAAACGAAAAGAGATCAGAAAGGGATCATCATCAGGGTAGTCGATACGAGTAGCGTCCTGGTAAAAATTATCTAATACAAGGCTTCTGATCGTCTCTAGGACAAGCCCTTTATGCTCTTTGAAGATAACGTTATCAGCCATCTCCCTTGGCAGGTTAAGTACTGCCAGCAGGTCAATAGTCTCGACTGGGATCGGTATCAATGCCCTTTCCTCATCAGCTCAGATAGCTCAATCGCTCTGCGACCAACCTGCTTTGCCCAACGGGACACAAGCATGTTATTGGCAGCCCTTTCCCAGTCACCAGCCTTCACGAAAGCCAGAGTGTTCTTGAAACCAAGTAGTCCATTCATACCAAGGTTGAAACACATGTTGAGCAGGACAGACTGGCGCACCTCATCGAGGCCATTGAAGATATCGGGGATCTCATCCAGAAGTTGCTGCTCGAAGTCCAGGATATCTCTCTCCAGCATTGCATACGCCTCTTTCTGGGATATCCCTCGGTCATCGAGATTGCGGCCAATACCGATGGTTAGTTTACCTGCGGTACAGCGGTATGGTTTCAGCCGCAGACCCTCGTGTCTGACTAACTGTGCCTTGATCCGATTCAGCAGTGACTCGGTCATACTATCTCCTTGTTTGCGATGTGATCAATGATCCAGCGCCAGGAAAGCACTCCCCTGTATGCTGACAAATACGGATGGGCAAGGATGAGAAAGAATTTGGTATTGACAGATTTGACTAATGATAAACAGTTGAAATAAAGCAGATCTGATAGTTAGAGATTGCTGAAACATAACATAGAAAACACGAGTAACATCTTGATGGAAAGATTGCTCATTGATGTTTGTGAGACTATCTCGTTTTGTCGCCGATGTTTACGGATGTAAGGGGAATACATGTCAGGAGATTTGACCTTTCTAACCAATGAAGCCAATCGCAGTCTGTTGCGAAGGCTAGAAGTATTAATGGCAAGCACCCAATCATTCGATTGCCTTGTTGGTTACTTTTTTGTGAGTGGCTTTTACAAGTTATACAAATCACTTGAAAACGTCGAGAAAGTCAGAATACTTGTAGGATTAAATACGGATAAAAACACCTACAACCTCATCCAACAATCAAAAGATCAGAGCGAAATTCCACTGATGTCCCAGGCGCAAATTATTGAGCAAGCTCCTGATACTATTCTTGAGGAGCTGGAACACTCTGAGGACTCAGTTAATGTGGAAGAAGGGGTCACTAAGTTTATTGAGTGGATAAAATCTGGTAAACTAGAAATTCGATCATATCCGGATGAAAGAATCCACGCTAAAGTTTACATTATGTCTTTTGTCAGCGGAGACCGAGATGCGGGGCGAGTTATTACAGGATCGAGCAACTTGACTCAATCAGGATTAAGAGATAATCTGGAGTTTAATGTTGAACTTAAGAGCAGAGCAGATTATGATTTTGCTAAAGAGAAATTTGAAGAGCTGTGGCAAAAAGCGACTGATCTATCGATAACCTATGATGATACAATAAGAAACAAATCTCCTTTTGCTCAATTTACACCATATGAGTTATACCTCAAATTCCTATATGAGTACTTTAAGGATGAGCTTAATCTACCAGACAATCTTGAGGATATATATGTACCAGAGGGATTTAAAAAACTTAAATACCAAGAAGATGCTGTTGTAAGCGCTAAGAAAGTTTTAGAAGAATATGGAGGGTTATTTCTCTCCGATGTTGTGGGATTAGGTAAAACTTACATGTCTGCATTGTTAGCGCAACAACTTGATGGTAGGTCATTAGTAATAGCTCCACCCCATCTTCTTGATAAGAACAATCGAGGTTCATGGCCGAATGTGTTTGGAGATTTTCGAGTACCTCATACAGACTTTGAATCGATTGGAAAACTTGAATCCATACTCTCTCGTGACGTTTCCAAATATAAAAATATATTCATAGACGAATCTCATAGATTTAGAACAGAAATGAACCAAACGTACGCTACACTAGCACAAATTTGTCGAGGCAAACGTGTTATCTTAGTGTCTGCAACTCCACTAAATAATTCTCCAGAAGATATTCTCAGCCAGATGAAGCTATTTCAGAATGGTAAAAACAGCACCATCCCCAATGTCAAGAACTTAGAAGCATTCTTTTCACACCTCAAGAAAAAACTATACGGTTTAGATCGTAAAACTGATAGGGATGAATTTATTAGAGTTGTTCAGGAAAATGCTGCTCAAACCAGAAACTACATTCTAAAGTATTTGATGGTTAGAAGAACACGTAATGATATAGTAAAATACTATGCTGATGACCTAAAATTGCAGGGACTATCTTTTCCCAAGGTGGCTGATCCAGAGCCTTTGTTCTATCAATTCAATGCTACTGAGAATGCAATTTTCCTCGAGACAATGAAGATTATTACTCAATCGTTCGTATATGCTAGGTATCGTCCACTTACTTACTACAAAGGTGATGTTGATCATAGAGATATTCAAGGACAGAAAAACCTAACTAAGTTCATGAAGATATTACTAATTAAACGCTTAGAGAGCAGCTTTTATGCTTTTCAGCTAACCATAGATCGCTTCTTAAAATCATACGAGAGAGTAATCAAAGAGTTTGAGAAGGGACATGTCTACATAAGCAAAAAGCATATATCAAAGATATTCGAATTATTAGACATGGATGATTACGACACTATAGAGAAATACCTCCAAGCCGATAAAGCTATCAAACTAGATGCGAAAGATTTCAGTCCTGATTTTATCAAACATCTCAAAAGTGATTTGAAGACATTAGAAAATATTCAAAAAACATGGGCTACAATAACTCGAGATCCGAAATGGGAGACATTCTCAGTGATTCTGTCATCAGATAAACACATAAAGCATTCAAAGGCTATCATCTTTACCGAATCAAAAGAAACCGCTGAGTATCTTCACGAAAGAATAAGTAAAGAAATTGACTCCAAAGTTCTTTTGTTCTCTGGTTCCTCAGGTGAAATGCAACGCAAAGATGTGATCTCGAATTTCGATGCTAAAGCCTTTGAGCCTAAGGATGACTATCGTATTTTAGTTACAACAGAGGTTTTATCGGAAGGCATTAATCTCCATAGATCGAATGTTGTTGTGAACTACGACATCCCCTGGAACCCTACTAGGCTAATACAAAGAGTTGGGCGAATCAATAGAGTTGATACAGTTTTTAATGAAATATATACATACAATTTCTTCCCTACTGAAGAATGTAATGACGCCATAAAGCTTAAAGAAGCTGCAGAGGCTAAGATTCATGCGTTTATTGAGATGCTTGGAAACGATGCTCGATTGCTAACCGACGGTGAAGAAGTTAAATCTCATGATCTATTTGCTAAGCTTAATTCGAAACAAACAATAACTGGTGAAGAGGATAAAGAGGAAAGTGAGCTTGAGTACCTGACAGAAATACGGAAAATCAGAGATGAAAATGCCGAATTATTTACGAGAATCAAGAGACTTCCCAAAAAAGCTCGTTCCACGAAGCTACTATCATCCCCTAGTAGTAAGTATAATCTGGAGTTGCCCGGCCTCCTTACATATTTTCGGCAGGGAAGACTGGACAAATTCTTTGTTAGCACGATCAAGAGCAAAGACGCTTTGGAGTTGGATTTCTTCCAATCTGCAAGCATCCTAAAACCTGCAGACCTGAATGAACTTCGGAAAGATATCCCAATGCACTTCTATGAGATGCTCGTAAAAAACAAATCTACGTTTGAATTTACTACTAGCATTGAATCTGAAGAGATATCACAGACTCACAAAGGCGGCCCAAATGAAGTGTATATTATAAAAAGACTTAAGTCGAATGAAGTAAAAAAATATCATGGGTTTACTGATATTGAAGATGACTATATCGCCTCAGTAATCAAACTACTTAACGATGGGGCATTGCCCAAACACATTGCGAAAAAGATAGCAGGCAAGTTAAAGACCGAAGCAGATCCATTGAAGATTCTCGGTATCCTTAAGTCTAACATTGCACAAGAATTCTTCAATCCGATTATAGCCAAAGAAGCTGCACAATCTTTTAAACCGCGGGAAGTAATTCTATCATCATATCTATTGGAGGATAAATGACCAGGCAACAGGCTTATGAGTTAATTAAAACCACATTTACTCAATCGTTTGATAAAGACAGATTTGCTTTCTTTATCAATGAGCTACTGAATGGTTATGACCAATCTAAAGCAACTTCTTATACTGGTCAGATGGTGAAGCATGCCTTCAAAGAACATGTGAATCATTGCCATCGATTAGGCACCTATACAACTCCTCAGAAAGAAACAATCGATATCCTAACTGTTCATCTTACCAAGGACAGCAAACTTGAGAAAGCACGAACAGCGATAAGAAATTATGTGGCTTATCACCTTGACCAACATGGGAAAGATGCTGCATTAGTTGCATTTGTATCTCCTTCAGAGAAAACTTGGCGGTTCTCCTATGTGAAGCTTGAGTACAAAACCGTCACCAAAGATTCCGGTAAGATAGCTACTGATACATCCTTGACCCCCGCTCGGCGTTTTTCATACATTGTGGGGGAGGGAGAAAGCTGTCATACTGCTCAAACTCGTTTTGTTGGATTATTGGAAAACACGCTACTAAAACCAAGTATCGAAGACATTCAAGAATCATTCAGTGTGGAGACAGTTACAAAAGAGTTCTTTGAACAGTATGTAGTCATATTTAAAGTGTTTTGCAGCGCTTTGGAAAATGCAATAAAGAGCGATTCTAATCTGTACGACGAGTTTTCCTGCAAGAATATCAACCAAATAGAGTATGTAAAAAAACTCATGGGTCAGATAGTATTCCTCTATTTCCTGCAACGCAAGGGATGGCTAGGTGTACCCAATGGTTCGAACTGGGGAGAGGGACCCAAGGACTTTTTAAGAAAGCTTGCAAACAAAGAATATGTAGATTATGTTAACTTTCACAACGATGTGCTTCAACCATTGTTCTATGATACTTTAGCAACAGATCGGGGGCATGAGGCATGGTCTACTGCTCTTAACTGCAGGATACCATTTTTAAACGGTGGTTTGTTTGAGCCAATTGAAGATTTCGATTGGATTCACAATCCAATATTGCTTCCAAACGCTCTATTCACTAACAACATCTACGTCGAAGAACAGGTTTATGGTACTGGTATACTCGATGTGTTTGATAGGTATAACTTCACTGTCAACGAGGCTGAACCTTTAGAGAAAGAAGTTGCAATAGACCCAGAAATGTTAGGAAAAATCTTCGAAAATCTGATAGAAGAAAACCTGAGAAAAGGATTGGGTTCATTCTATACACCTAGAGAAATAGTGCATTATATGTGCTGCCAGAGTTTGGTAATATATCTTGTGTCTCAAATTGAGAATAGAAATCTTAATATTAGCCGAGAAGACATTAATGTATTTATCGATCAAGGAGATCAAGCGGCATATTATGAATCATCCCGTCTTTCAGGTCTTTCATCTTACAAGAAATTCATACCAGACAGCATTCATAACAATGCTCGATTGTTAGATGAGTTGCTATCCAGTATTCAGATTTGTGATCCTGCTGTAGGTTCTGGAGCTTTTCTTGTTGGGATGATGCATGAAGTTATTAGGTGCAGAGTTGCATTGACTCCGCTGTTTAATGACGTAAATGAGAGGTCGATTTATCATTTTAAGAGGCATGCAATAAATCATTCACTTCACGGCGTGGACATAGACCAAGGGGCCGTGGAAACAGCCAAACTTAGATTATGGTTATCTCTTGTCGTGGATGAAGAGAACGTAGACATTGTGAAACCGCTTCCTAATCTGGACTACAAAATAGTCGTAGGTAACTCTTTGCAAGGTGTTGATAGAGATGCCCTTAATAATCACATTTTTAAGGAGATTGAACAGAAGAAAGAAGCCTTTTTTAGCGAGACAGATCATAGCGGCAAAATAATCCTTAAAAGGGAAATAGATAATCTTCTACAAAAGTTGATGGGAAACAGATTCATATTTGATTATGACATATTTTTCTCGGAGGTTTTTGATTCTAAGAACGGTTTCGATATTGTCATTGCAAACCCTCCATATGGGGCGGATATAGATTCTGATAGGAAGTTGTATGCTACCAGATTCCCCAAAACAACTAAGAAGTATAAGGACATATATAAATTATTCATTGAGTTAGGACTATCAAAGTTATGCAATTCTCTCGGACTATTATGTTTCATAACACCTAATACAATTGTGAGGCAAGTTAGATATGAAGATGTTAGAAAATACCTACTTGATTTTTGCATTATTGAACTAGTTAACTTAGGTGAAGGTGTCTTTGAAAATGTAGTTGTTCCAACATGCTTCTTTTTTGTAGGCAATAAATCAGGAGTAGGTAACATAACGTTACTCAGAGATTTTGCAGACAATAGCAAGTATTTGGGATTAAATAGATTAGGAGCTGCAACACAAGTCCTACAATCAACATTTAAAAACAATCCTGACTGTTCGTTTATTCAGTATGAGAAGTCTATATTAGCGCAGACAGTCTCACTTGAAGAAATAGTTAAATTTAAAGACGCTGGAATTAATTATCAAAGAGTCAATGTTGGATTAAGCGAAAAGGGTAAATCTGATTTAGGGCAACGTCTTTTATATAAGGGTGTTAAGGAAAAACAAACCCATATTGAGTTCTGGAAGGGCGAACACATCCATCCCTATGCAATATCACAAACCACAGGTAACTATGTGCGAATTGAAACAATCAATGACTTGAATTCAAACGAGAGAGTAGTATTAAACAGATCATTTTTCGATCTGACACCTAAACTTGTATGGAGACAGACAGCCTCATATCCAATTGTAGCAATAGATTACAAAGGAATATGGTTTGGCCGTAGCGTTCAGGCCGGAGTCATAAACAGTAACAAATCATACATAGACTACAAGTTCTTGTGCGGAATTTTAAACAGCAAGTACGTAAGGTATCAATATGGGATATTAGCAAATGAGGAGGGTCGTGTATTCCCGCAGATCAAGTGGGCTAAGTTACGTCACGTACCTATCCCAGATATCTCCAAAGAAGCGCAGGTGAATATTATTACCTATGTTAGCTCGATATTGGAGGCAATAGAGAACGGAGCAATACAAAACGTTAAGTGCTTAATAGATAAAATTGATAGAGAGACATATAAGCTTTATGGTCTCTCAGAGAGTGAAATACATACTATTGAGGATAATGCTATGATTAATAGTGATTATACAACGAAATAGAGTATGCAATAAATCACAATAAAGGGGATGACATGAACGAGATAACTTTGTTTGAAGTAAAGAATCTACATGGTTATAAGAGTTACAGAATAACCATAGAGGAAAATAGGATAATCCTTGTTGGTGAAAACGGATCTGGAAAAACTACTGTGTTAAGGCTCTTGTACTACCTATTAGCCGGAGAGTGGGAAAAGCTCCACCAGTACAATTTCGATTCCTTGGGTTTAACAATTGATACCAATGAATTTCAAATAATGGGAGATACTATTCATAAATCATTCCGAGAAATAAATCCAGATGTTTTAGCAAAACTCCCACTAGCTGTGCGTCGACGTGTAAGTGAATCAATAACTGATTATGGTGGGATTGATGTGAATGAACTCGAGATGATGTGTAGACGTTATGGTATTGACTACCGTGCTGTTATGGAAGAGATTAGTGAATCGAGACTCGGGAATAGGAAAACCCTTAAATCTCTTGAAGATACTAGATATCGTATTAGATCATTACTTCCACAAACCTTGCTCTATCTCCCAACTTACAGAAGAATAGAGCAGGAACTCAGCTCAATTCTGAGGGGATCATACAACCCTGAAGTTAGACAAAGAATTGGATTAAATGCCAAATTTAAGAATTCAATCGAACTTGTCGAGTTTGGTATGTCGGATGTAGTACGAACATTAGAAAGGACAAAGAACTCACTCTTAGAATATTCGCAACGTGGTTTGAACGATTTAACTTTAAGGTATCTTGGTGAAGTAGTTGATGAGGATTATAAAGATTTTGATGTACGTATTATAAAACAAACATCAACAAAGATTATTGAAGAAGCTCTAGATCGAATGCAAGAGACAATTCTGACCAAGGATCAAAAAAAACACATTATGGATTTGATAAACAGTATTGATTCTGAGGATGATCTTAGCGTACATAATAAGGTTATTTGCCACTATCTAAAGAAACTGCTTGGATTCTTAGAATCTCTTTCAGCAGAAGAATCGAAGATATGTAGATTCATTGAAGTATGCAACAGCTATCTAGTAGACAAACAGTTCGTTTATGATTTGAAGGATTTTTCAATAACCATACAAGGTAAATCGGAATCAGGATCTACTGATGATATTGAATTACGTTACTTATCTTCAGGTGAAAAACAAGTTGTGTCATTAATGTGTCAGTTGTATTTATCAAGAAACAATACGGAGTACTTTGTTCTAATTGATGAACCTGAGTTATCTTTATCAGTTCCGTGGCAGAGACGGTTTTTACTTGATATAATAAATGGAGGTTATTGCTCAGGTCTTGTAGCAGTCACTCATTCACCCTTTATTTTTGACAATGAGTTAAAGAAATATGCTCGAGGATTAGGCGAGTTTATAATCAAGAGATAGGTAAGAAAAATGGAATTGATAGAAATACTTACAAAAGCAAATGAGGATAAATGCTCTTCTTATCATGAATTTCTACAGAATTATAGGGCTGATCTACGAGAAATATATGGGTTTGTCGAAGGAGTTACTGATCCGAGTTATTATGAAGCATACATAGCGAACAAACTTCCTGATGGGTGGAATGTAGAATTGTATCCTGCTGGCAATAGAGACAAAGTGTTTAGTATTTTTTCTGAATTTGATTGGGCTCGATTTGATAGGCACCAGATTCTATTCTTTGTAGACCGCGATTTATCTGACTTTATGTGCGAAGAAAGATTTGAAAACACTAACATTTACATAACAGACTTTTATTCCATTGAAAGCAATGCCGTTAATGCTGATGCTATTGACGTAATCATTCGAGACTTTACATTAGATAGAAATATGAACTCTGAGTTAAAGCAATCAATTGTTGACCAGTTTACCCAGTCTCTCATGAGTTTTCAATTACTTATGACTGATGTTATGAGCTGGATACTTCACTGGAAGAAGGAATCGAAGAAAAGGATGGATGGAAAAGGACCATGTTTAAGTGATTTATCACTTGATGATATTTTTTTTGTAGACAAAGATACTTGTATACTCAAGGAGCGACCTGGAGGAATATGCAATGTAAAAAGATATATGCATTACAAGTGTGGTATAAGCCTAGTTGGTAGCGACGAAGATAAATTCCGTTTAGTTAAAGCTGAATATCTTGATAAAAATAATAACTTTAAATATGTTAGGGGTAAATATCTTGTTTGGTTTGCATGTAAGTTTATAAAATCTGTAAAGATCAAATCTAAAAGAAATAAGGATAGGTCACTCAGATTTACGGTTAACTTTGAAGAAAATAACTACACTGCCATTCTTGGTAATAAACTAGTCATGCCAAACACATTGAGAGCTTTTATTGAACAGTACCCACTTGAATTTATAAGAAATTACCAAGCAGCATGATACTAGTCTATTGTAAAATAGTACTTGTCCTGCACTTCCAATGAAATGGTGGGAACGGAGTATGTGCTCCAGATACGCCTACCGGGTTCATCTCTGAGTCATATTCGATCTGATCGTCCTTGACCCAAGGTGCAAGGGCTTTAATGTATTCCCGGGCATCATCCAGGCTGCTGGACTTGGTATCCAGAGCCATCAGGTTATCCATCACTTCCAGGGCATCGTTCAGGGGATAGACTTTATCTTGGGCTGCCAGAGCCCGGCAGATGTCACTGGTGCGGTCATCCAGGATCACCACGAGCTTGTAGTATCTGGCTTTGGCTTTCTTGTAACCCTGCAACCTACCAAATTCCCTGATCCTGAGTGCAGTATGCTCTGCGAGTCCCTGCCAATAGTTGGATGAGCGGTTTGCGATGTCATTGAACTGGTCTTTGAGGGTGTCGGCAAGCATTTCTTTAGTATAGCCTTGCTCGATGGCTTTAGTGAGGGTATCTGCGAAGTTCTGCCTCACATCGGCTTCAAAGTGGTTACCGATCCAGAACAACTGCTGCTTCTGAATGGTGGATGAGAGATGCTGATCTTCTATGCCCCAGAGCCCGATGCTGGTCTTAGTTGGTGCTTGCACTTGGGTGTCCCTCAGTCCGAGCCGCACACAGCGGTCTATTATCGCTTTGGTGGGCTCATTGACCAGTGCTGCGAAGTCATCCCCCAACTGGGTATTGATGATGCTCATAAGCTTATCTATGGCGTTTTTGTTGATCTTCTCGGCGCGTGGCATGTCACTCATCATCTGGATGGCAAGCCTGGCTGCATCCTTGATTTCGGATTTCCAGGCATTATTCAGGACCCGGTAATACTCAAGCATGAGCTTATCATAGTAGTTCATCAGAAGCTGAACCTCCGGACTTTCACTCTATTTCTGCCGATATCATATTCGGAGAAGCGTTCCAGACATCCAGCCAGTGCATCACAGCCATCAATATAGCCATCAGGATAAGTGAGGAACTGAGAGATCAGGGTTGGTGTATCTTGGCCTTCAGGAAAGAGGATCTTGGCTGTCTCGATAATTGTCTCGGTTCTTTCGATGCGCAGGTTCTTGTTGTCTTTGTTGTCTATACGCTTGATGCGGTGGCTTAACGGAGGTAGATTGATATCCGTAGCCCACCGATCGAAGTCGGCAAGGATACGTGCTTGCCCGTAAGTGGTTTCACAAGCTGCCCTGGCTCTAACCCTGTAGATTCGGTCAAGCTCATGATAGGCATCGTAATAGTATCTGAAGAACTTGGTGTTCTCAGTCTGCCGTATCCAGACGTGGATTACATAGAAGCGATTACCATCATAGCCTATGGAGATAACGGCTTTGTAGCAGCCCTTCTCGCCCCAGGTGGGATCGGCATAGAGCCAGATCCGCTTCATCTTAGATGGTTCGGGAAGAGTTCCATATTTGGTGAACCAGTGGTTCTTGAAGATGTTCCCTTCGATTACCGGTTGACCGAGCATCTCTCTCTGATACCCGGTATGACCGAACTTGGCTCGCAGGTTGGGAAGAGTAGCAGTGGGGTATTGCTCTTCCCAGATGGACTTGCCCTGCATATCTTCGAGAGAGAAGCGCAGAATCGCCTTTTGGTGCGTCTTTAATGCGATCTGGTAGGTTAAGTCTAAATCGGGATTATCTGCCCGTAAATCGCCTAATATGAGCTCCTGAAACTGGCAGATGGAGTAATTGGGATGTACCAGGTTACCGAGCCAGACAATCTTGCCATTTCCCTCCGGAGAGAGTGCTCCGGCAAGCTCCTGGGAGATCTTCTCCATGCGTCTCTTGCCGATGGACTGGTTACCCATGTTCTCTTCTTTGTCGATATCATCACAGACGATGAGTCCGGGCCGCTTAGCTGTCTTGGGATTGATAGTTCCACGATGACTCTGCTTGATGGAGCGTGCTCTGATCCTGGCTTTATTCTTGAGATAGAAGTCCAGATCAAAGGCATCAACCGGATGCAGCTCAGGATAGTCCATAGTGAGCCGCTTATTGTTCTGCAGTTCATGCAAGGTGAAGGCGGTGCGCTCCTGTGCCAGATCTACGTCTGCAGCAGTATGGATAACGTAACGTTCACCCTTGATGATTCTCCAGATGGGATAGACTACTCCCATGAGTACCGTTTTGCCCAGCCCACGAAAACCTGTGATTCCGATGATGCCTGAGCCCTTATCAGTCTCATCGAACATAGTCTCATGTGCTGGGCAAAAAGGTAGTGGGAAGATGTGCGGGAAATAGGTATGACAGAAGAACGAGAATGCATCCCATCCATCTGCTGTGGTGCGTTTTATCCTCTCAGCTTTGGCTTCAGGATTATCGTCTATAAAAGGCAAGACGGAGATCGTTTTGGATGCGATCTCCGCCAATGCCTTGTTATGCCGTTGGAGGAACTTCTTAGACATAACCGGAAAACCCCACCGCCATTTTGGGGTGGCGATGGGGACTATGTAGGAGGTTAGGAAAGCGCGGGGCTGGAGGCAACAGCCCCGCACAGGCTGTCCGGATTGGAGGGTGTATGTAGGCTGTAGGAAAGTATTTAAGCATTGCGGACTCTCAGGTATTCAGCCAGGTCGATCACGATGCCATTGAACTGCTTGAGCAGGGTCTCATGCCCTTTCTCGATCATGAAGTCGGTAACTTGGTCAAGGAAGCGTACGATGTAGTCGTTCAGCTCCTTGGAAGGCTCGGAGTCCTTCTGGTTCTGTTTGATGAGTGAGACTAGGCTCTGCAGAGCGGTATCTGCCGGGTTCTTGGCATACTCTCTGAGTGCCTGGATGAGCGCTTTCTTACGGGCTAAGCTAATCTCATGGTCAAGCTTGCGCTCTTCTTTGAACAGCTCTGCCCACTTGCCGGATTTGATCCACTTGCGGACGGTGATATCGGAAACTCCGAAGATCAGCGCCAGCTCAGTGGGATCTGTCTTGCCGTTCAGATAGGCATCTCTGCAGTTATCCCGCTTAATTCGGAACTCAAGAGCGTTACTCATACTCAGGGCGTACCTTGTGGCTTTCCAGATATTTGTTAATGTCTTTTCCATGAACCCGGAGGGGTCCCTTATCACTTATGCGGTAAGCGGGGAGAGGATCAGCTATGTTATTGATCATACGATATACTGTGGAGCGGTCGACATTCAGCATGTCGGCTATCTCATCCGGTCTATAGTAGCGGTCATTGAAACTGTCCACGTTTACCTCGTTATCTTGTATCATTTCTGCGGTCATCATCTTTAGCCCCTTGCTTTCGTCAAAAACTGCTGCATAAGGATGCGACAGTATCAAAGAGCACTGAAGTTCAGTACTACCTTGTTGTAGTTCCCGGCTTCATCCCTGACGGAGAAAGAGATGTACTGTTTAGTAGAGGTTACAGTGATCGCTTTATCGATCAGTTCCATCGCTTCCTTCCAGATCGGGTCTTTGATCTTGTAGCGGCGCAGGGCGAAGATACGATAACGGGCAAGCTGACCACGCTTATCGACTTGGAAAGCTTCATTGATGATGGCCTTAAGATTGTCATTGGAGTTCTCTGACCAGGCTTTGATGCACTCGTCCATCTTCTGCTTAGCGAGCTGCAGCTCAATTCCGAACTGAATCTTCTCCCGGTAACGGATTTCGATCTTGTACTTCTCATCGAAGGTAAGCAGCAGGGCATTACCTTTCCACTCTACGTTATTCCTTCTGGCAACATCGTTCAGATAGTCTTCCACTATCTTGATGATGCTGTGTTTTTCCTTGATGATGCGTTCCTGAAGCTTGAGAGCATGATCCATCGCTTTGCTAACGGCTGCTTCTCGATCCAGGATGTCTTGATTGAGCACTTTAACGGATATCTCCCGTCCTTGTGCATCGGTTAGGGTGCGGTCTTTACCGTTCTTTGTAGACTTTCTACTCATGTGTATCCTCCCTTGGATTTATTCTTTATCTTTAGTTGTTTCTTGTTTTCTGATGTAGGACTGGAACATGGCGATTACCGCTCTGCGTTCTTTGGGATCGAGCAGATTCCAGTGGCTTTTATGGTAATGCTTTATGGTGAATGCCCTTAGGTCGTTCTCTGTCCAACCCGCTTGTTTCATCAGGGCAAACATGTACTTGCCCTGCTTGTCAAAGGTGAACTCATTGGGTCTACCATGCTTGCGATACTTGATCATGAGCGCTTTCAGTTCTTTGAGCTTATCTTCCGGAAGAGCCCTTAGTGATTCGCCATAACCGAGACGGCTCATAATGAGTTTGAAGCCATCCAGGGGCCAGTGAAACTTCTTGATCCTGAGGGCATGGATTTCTTGGCGTAGTTTGCGTTCTCGTAGTTCCTGTGTCATAGAATGTCCTTTGGACTGCTATTCCAGTCCTTTTCTCTTGAGGAATGTCTCGAATTTAATGCGCCAAAACCACTCAGATCCCCGATACTCAACCCATGCCTGATGGATAAGTTTCTCCTTCAGGAGTTTCTCTTTGGCGGCTTGCCTCGCTAATCGCTCCTGCCGTCTGAGCTCTTTCTCCTCAGCCCTCCGGAGCTTCTCTTCTTCACTGAGTTTGGGTCGCATCCGACCCAGGATGCCCGGCTCAATTTGCTTGCCGATGTCTTTGAGATTATCTCTGCTGACAACCTTATAGTGCTTATTATCCAGCATTATACATCCAATTGATGCCAGAGCTTCCATATAGACGAATACCCACTGACGACTCCTACCGAAGGCATCGGCAATCTTTCTTATGGAAGTGTAATGCCCGGCCTCGATAAGATCGAGAAGAGCAGATGCAGCATGCATCTCGAACTTCCAGTCTCCCTTCTGGTTGTAACAAACCTTGGGACTATAGCGGTCAGCCAAGACATAGATGCCCTCTTTCTTGGAGATGAGTTTGATCGTCTTGTCTGCCAGCAGTTCAAGAAGCACAGGCTTGATTACAGAGAGATCTTGAGCTATCATGTTAGAGACCGTCACTGCGGTGAACGGCTTCTTGAACTGCCTTACGAAGTTGAGTACCAGATCTTTAGTCTTCATTTTGCGATCTTGAGGTCAATAACCTTTCCGGTTTGATCACTAAGCTTGAGCTCTCCGGTTTCGATGGAGTGCATCATCTTCATAGCTTTACGTAAGTTGCCCTTTGCAGATTCGTGGATGATATCCACTATCCTCTCGGTCACTTCCACATCCAGCACTTCCTTGGCGAGTATCTTGATGTCCTTGCGGCTTACTGGTTTGAACTCATAGAAGGAGTTGCAGCGGTCGAAGTAGTATTCATTGAGCTGGGAGAGCCGATCCTTGGCATTCTGCATGCCTACCAGGATGACTACGGTTAAGGTCTCATCCACAATGTCCCGGATGGCACCAAGCAGCTTCTCATGCTTGAAGGCATAGTCGATCTCATCGATTACGATAACCATGTCTTCCTGCTCTTCCAGAATCTGCAGGCTGAGCTTGAAGAGGTTATTGGTAGTTCCGTAGGGGACATTGTAGCCGAGGTTAAACCGCTGATACAAGGCAGTGATCAGATCGACTGCGAAGGACTTAGGGGTAGTGGTAGCTTCCAGTCTCAGGTATATGTAACCTCTCTGGAACGCCATTCTTTGAGCATAAGTGGTCTTGCCGAGACCGGGTAATCCGTAGATCAGTCCCAGTCCGACCATCTCCATCTTGGGTCTATTGAGCAGGTAGTTGACGCACTGATCGGCTTCAACCACATTGCTTATTCTTACGAGTTGGTTCTGTTTCAAGATATCCTCCTTACTTGATTCCTATGAACTTGAGCATCTCTTCGAAGCTCTTCTCTTTGGGTTTAATTACATCATCATCGTCATCCTCCACCTTAAGCGGCTTGGGAGGATCGAGCTTATTGGGCAGCGCTGCCTGCACTTGCTTATCAAGCTCTTCCATCAGCTGATCGGCGCTGGGTGGAGGAGCTTCAAGGGTTGGAGCTTGGATAAAAGTGGGATTGTGTTCTACCTCAGCCATCGGCAGTGGCTTAACCAATCGATCCACCGCTTCCTGCGTCTGTCTGACGATCTGCTTGGTGCGCTTGGCGATCAGCTTCTGATGCCGTTTATTGGCTTTCTGTTCCTTATGCAGCTCAGCCGCTGAGATCGGATTGTCTTTATTCAGCAAGATGAATGGGTCCTGCGACCTACGGACTTCCGCCTGGCAGATGAAGTTGTCTTGCATATCGTAGACGAGTATCCAGCGCAGATCACTCAGATCGTAGCGAATCAGCAGTTCCTTGCCGATGTGCCCGATAAGCTCCGTATCCCAGTACATCAGCTTATTGAGAACGATACCGTTATTCCGCAGAGTCTTTCGAACTGCGGACATCATCATGAAGTTGAGCTTGTCAGCTTTGATCTTCTGCTCTTCCGGTACGGGATTGGCACTAAAGACTTCCCAGGGCGATTTGCCTTTCAAGCCGCTGTGCGGAGCTTCGCCATACATCTTCCGGATGAAGAAGCCAATCATCTGCATGGCTTCTTCTATGGTAGGAGGAGTGGCATCGTACATCTTTCTTGCCCACTTCTCGTTACGCATCAGGGTAGCCGGTTTATCGTCTATCGATGCACCACGGAAGCTGCCGATGAAGCGTTCAAAGCGTTCCTGGAAGGTCTTGAAGAATCTCTCGATCACCTTGGCTTTGGCATTGTAGCTTTCGGCGAAGGCTACCTGGATGCCCAGGCGTGGGAAGATACCTGCCAGATCGCTGGATAAATCATGCTCCTGCCACTTCTCATTAAAGAGCTTTGCCCGGAAGGCTTTACCGTTATCGAGATAGACGTACTTGGGAACTCCGCCCCAGTTCAGGAAGGCGTTTCTGAAAGCGATCTGGATATGCTGGCTGTCCTCGGTAAAAGCGAGTGAGGCACCTACCGGGTATCTTGAAGCCCAGTCAAAGACCATGATCATCGTCATGCGCTGCGCTTTCCCGGTCTTGGGATTCATGATATCAAAAGCCAGGGTATGACCGTCTGCCACCCATACGTCTCCTACATTCAGTAGGCTGGAATCTCGGATGATGGTCTTGACTATGGTCTCAGCCACTGCTTTACTGCCGAGTCTCGCTTGAGTCCAGATTGCCATGTTGTCCCGTTTCCAATCATTGCACCAGCGCACCATGGTTGGAATCGAACTGGGAGATTCTAATGCTCCCATACGTGCATAAGCCTTTATAGCGGTAACTGCAGTGTATATCTTCACTTTCTGGGGAGTCAGCAGCAGCTTAAGCATGAACTGCTGTTCCAGGTAAGTAACCTTGCGTCCCTTCGTCTGGTTCTTGGACTTGTGAATCAAAGCGAACATATTGCGATTGGTCTCAAGATAGAGGTCGACCCACTTCCGCAGCGATCTCTCAGTTCTCTTTCCCCGGGTCTTGAACAGCTCCGGAACCAGACTGCCGCTATTGTATTCAACTGTGATTTGGTTCCAAGTCTCGAGCCGGGCTTCACTTTCCTCTAATCTCTCTAATACCGTTTCACAGAACTGAGCATACAACTGTGCCTCCGGCATAAAGCTGAGCAACTCCTTCGTTTCCGGCTCAAGATTAACATCTGGGCTCTTCTCCATATATATAGGAGTGTCATGTATCGGTTCTGGCAATTGCTCGGGCTTAAGCACTTTCATATCCGTTTGGATATTCTTCTTGGCTTTTCCTGACTTTCTAATGAACTCAAACTTGTGCCCGGCTTTTACCAGTGACATGATCTTCTCAGCTTCTCGATTATAGGCATCTACGTCGATGCTGTCTAAGAAATCGTCATAGGAATCCATTATGCCTCTCCTGCCTTCGTATATGAAGTAATGAACAGGCAATCCCGCTCCTCGGAGCAGAAGCTCATCCGCTCCGGCTCCAGGCTGATTGCTTGTTGGCCATACTTTCTACGGTAAGCCATCTCGGTCTCAAGCAACTCACCATGCACGAATACAAAAGTCTTGGTGGTATGGGTCTTGCCGCTGGATACAGTCCTGTTGACTGCCGCTATGCTGCCTTCCTTCACCATCCTGCGTATCGTCTTTACCGATTTTCCGGTTATCTCTGCCACCCTTGCCAGGGGCAGCCAGATCATTGTTAAGTCGTTCACCATTTCATAACCATCCAGTTTGTTCCGCTTCTTTGAATTTGGACTTGGACATAGCTCAGAGTTCGGACTTGGACATCTCAATCCCCTCGGACTTGGACATGGACTTGGACATTTTTCGTAGCACTTGGACACAAATTCCGCAAAAGAATGGATATTGTGCCCGGAAGCTATACGCAGTGAGCGCTTGATGCTGTTTTGTCCAAGTCCGATCGGATTTGTTTGGACTTGGACATTCTGCATCGAGCAGGCATCGCAGCCTGGTTTTCGACTCTTTCTTGCGTTCATTTTCACCTCTCTTTATAGTTTAGTTAGGGTGCTAACTTCCATGCATCCAATATCTTGGGAAGTCCTTTCCACCTACTGGCGGAACTTTCCGGCACATTTCCGAAAGGTGCTCATTCTTGACGGCACGAATGCCATTGGGAAATGCCCCTCTCAAAAAAAGGATTGACACATCTATATAACTCTGTTTAGCTGTTCCGAGTTCATATTGCTATCCAAATGGATATTGTCAATGAGATTTTGAACAATGGAGGTATTATGGCAGCCAAGGAAGTCGGAAAGCGACTGGCTATGCTGATGAAGAACATGAAGTTAAAGAATTATCAGTTTGCCGAAAAATATGGTATTTCCGGAGCCTCATTATCCCGCTATAAATCCGGAGAGAGGTATCCCGATCCCGAACTTTTACTCAAGATGTCAGAGAATGGAATCAATGTAAATTGGCTTCTGACTGGCAAGGGTACGACCCAAATTGTGCAGGATTTTGACGGGTGGATGAAGGAGAGAATGGAAGAGAAGCTCAAGGTGGTCGATAGTCGCACTGGGCTAATCCAAGCGCCTACAATAGATTACACTCGCACGATAAACCTCACGATTCTTGGCGAAATTTCCGCCGGACCCAGAGAGGATGTCGTAGACCTGCGGGATTTAGGCGAAAACATAGAACTCCCTCGCTCTTTGCTACCCGGCAGACCAGATAACTATATGGCATTTAGAGTAAATGGACATAGCATGGAGCCCAATATCCTACATGAAGACATCGTGGTCATCAAACAGGAGCTTGATTGGGAATTGGCGAATGAAAAGGTCAGTGCAGTCCGAGCTGATGATGGTGTCACGCTCAAAAAAGTGGAACTTGATCACGCCAATAAACGTATTATCTTACAGCCATTTAATATAGACTACAAAGTCCAGATATTAGACCCGGATCAGGGTCTCGATATATATCTGATCGGAGTTTTGTCACTTCAGTTGCGGCTTTTCTAAATCGATGCTTTGGACTGGAAGTGGCAGATGTCCAAATCCAGTCCAAAATCAGCGCAATTTGAAGTTATCGGTGATTAAAGAACGTCCAGAAACGTCCAAATTCTCAATGTCCAAGTCCAAACATAGTCCATCATATCTCCGCACCACATAAGGCTTTATCCCCATTTGTCCAAGTGAGGACGATTTGAAGCTTTGGGTGACGGTTTATAATTGAGTGACAATTCAGATGTCCCCTCTCTGATTTTTCCAAGTCGATTGAGCTTGACAAAAAAGCGGAGCTCAGAATATTGAACATATGTTCACTTGGCTATGCCCAAATATCGGTGAACTGGGAGACCTGATGCCACGAAGTAAAAATCTCAGAATGCTGCAAGAACTGCCCATCGTAAAGGGCTTTCGTCCCATGTGGATGCGTCCACGCTATGGCCAATCCGTAGTGTTGAATCTGGAAGAATATGAAGTTCTGCGCCTGATCGATTATGAAGGCAAGATCCACGAAGAGGTAGCCGGCATGATGAATGTCTCTCGTCCCACCGTTACCCGCATCTATGAATCCGCGCGCAAAAAGCTCAGCACAGCCTTGGTGGAAGGGCGCTCCTTCCTGATTGAAGGCGGAGAGATCGAGCTCAGCGAGCATCACTATCTCTGCGAAGCCTGTCACCACCGGATCAGTTTGCCCCCAAAAGCAGAAAAGCCAGAGCTCTGCCCCGCTTGCGGTTCGGAGCGCATCATCAGCCTTAATGACTGCTTCATTCGCGGTTGCCGTCGCTGCCGCAGGTGCCGTTGACCTACTCGATACACCCAAATAAAGATATACAAACTGGAGAACACATGAAACTTGCATTACCTCTATCTCAAAACGAACTCAGCTCACACTTCGGACATTGTGAGGCCTTTGCCGTCTTCACCATTGAAGATGGGAAGATTGTAAACCATGAAATCATCGATCCCCCTGTGCACGAGCCCGGATCTCATCCCAGGTTTTTACACGAACTTGGCGTAAGCGTGGTGATCGCCGGTGGCATGGGCATCAAAGCTCAGGAACTTTTTCAGCAAAACGGCATCGAGGTGATCATCGGAGTCTGCCCTCTGCCCCTCACCGAATTGGTGCAGATGTACATTGATCACAAACTGGAGGCTGGCGACAACCGCTGTGACCACTGATGAGAATTGCCATTGCCAGCGGCAAGGGTGGCACCGGAAAAACCACTCTGGCCGTGAATCTTGCCCTGAAGCTTGCAGAAAGCAGTACCACCCTTTTGATGGATCTGGACGTGGAAGAGCCCAATGGCGGCATATTCATTGAAGGCCAATGCATCGTTACTATTGATGCCAGGCGCATGGTGCCATTTTGGCAACAGAATGCCTGCAATCTGTGTGGTAAGTGCCCCTCGCTGTGCAGATACAACGCCATCATCAAGCTTGGAGACTACATCATGGTGATGCCGGAGCTTTGCCATTCCTGCCACGCCTGCAGCGAGCTCTGCCCGGTTAATGCCTTGCCCATGCAGGCTTTGCCCTTGGGAACCCTGAAACACCAAAGCCTGGGTAAGCTGGACTTTGTGGAAAGCCGTCTGAACATCGGACTGGAGCAGGCTTCACCGCTTATATCTCAGGCACTCAGCTATGCAGACAAGCATTTTGCCGGGCATGACTATCAGATTCTGGACAGCCCTCCCGGCACTTCCTGCGCCATGATATCTGCCACCAAGACAGCGGATTACGCCATCCTGATCACGGAGCCAACCCCCTTTGGACTTTATGACCTTAGCCTGGCAGTGGAAACCATGCGACACTTGGGCAAGCCCTTTGGCGTGGTGGTAAACCGTTGGGGCATCGGCAACAGCGAGGTCCTGGACTACCTGAAAAGGGAAAGCATCCCCCTTCTGGCAAAGATTCCTCATGCTCGCGAAATCGCCATTGCCTATTCCCAAGGCGAGATCCTCTATCAGGCCTTTCCCGCGGTTGATGAAGCGCTTAATCAGATTATCAAGCACATTGAGGCTGCCTTATGAAAGAGATAGTATGCATTTCCGGAAAAGGCGGCACCGGCAAAAGCTCGGTAGTTGCAGCCCTATCCTGGATCGCCAAAGATAATCTGGTGGTTGCCGATTGCGATGTGGACGCGGCTGATCTGCATCTGATCTTCTCCCCCCTTCCCAGAAAGAGCGAAGACTTCTTTAGCGGTGTCAAAGCCGTGATCGATCCCGCTATGTGCGCCGCTTGTGGTCTTTGTGCTGATAAATGCCGCTTTGACGCGATCACCAAAAGTGATGCCGGATATCGGGTTCTGCCCCTGGATTGCGAAGGCTGCGCGTATTGCTATCATCTTTGCCCGGTGGAAGCAATCCGTTTGGAAGAGCAGAATGTAGGCCAATGCTTCCTAAGTGACACCCGCTATGGATGCAGCCTGGTTCATGCCAGGCTCGATATCGGCGCGGATAACTCCGGCAAGTTGGTGGCCAAAGTGAAGCATGAAGCCCAGGCTTTGGCCAAAACCGAAGCTAAGGATTTCATCCTGGTCGATGGCTCTCCGGGCATCGGATGTCCCGTGATCTCATCGCTATCAGGGGCAGACGCTGTGTTGATGGTCACCGAACCCAGCCTTTCAGCGCATAGTGATCTGGCCCGGCTTTGGGAACTGATCCAAAAATTCCGCATACCGGCTGCCTGCATCATCAACAAAGCAGATATCAATCCCCGAATCACAGCCGGCATCAAGACCTGGCTCATGCACGAAGGCATCCGCCATCTGGCTGATCTGGACTATGACCAGGACTTTCAAAAAGCCATCACCGCAGGCAAAAACGTGGTGGAAGAAAACAATGCAAAATGGCAACCCGTCTTTGCAGAGATCTGGAACGCCATCAAGGAGATACGATGAAAATAGTTTTTACAGCAAGTGGCGAAGGCTGGGACGCCAGGATTGACCCCAGATTCGGCCGCACAGACTACATCCTCGTCTATGACGAAGAAAAGAACGAACTCAGCAGCACGGATAATCGTGAGATCAAAAACGTGGAACACGGGGCCGGGCCAAAGACCGCGCAGTTGATCTTTGAGCTCAATCCCGATGTCCTGATCACGGGAAACGGCCCCGGAGGTAATGCTGCTGCCATCCTGAGCAAAATGAAGCTAAAGATTTATGTCGGTGCGGGTGGCATGAACATCCGTGAAGCCTATCAAGCATATCAAAACAATCAACTAAAAGAAGGAGTATAAGATGCCATATCGTGATGGAACTGGCCCGATGGGCGATGGAAGAATGGGACGCGGAATGGGTCCCTGTGGCAGAGGATTGGCTTTTGGTGGCGGGCGTAGAGCCGGCCGTGGATTTCGAAACCGTTGGCAGGGCTGCGCTCCCTACCGCGCGGATTATCAATACAGCAAAGAAAATCTGGAAGCGGAGAAACAAGAGCTACAAGCTCAATTGGACTGGATCAACAAGGAGCTGGAAAAATAAATGGCTGACGAGAAAGATCTCCAAATCGCCAAAAACCTTGGCAAGATCAAACACCGCGTCATGGTGATGAGCGGTAAAGGCGGCGTGGGCAAAAGCTTCGTGGCCGTGAACCTGGCTTATGGCCTGGCCATGCAAGGCAAAACTGTCGGCATCCTGGATGCTGATGTGCATGGCCCTTCAGTGATCAAATTGACCGGACTGGAAGGTGCGGGAATCCCCATGGATGAAGCTTCCGGCTTGCCTGCTCCGATTCCCGTTCTCTCAAATCTGCATGTCCTCAGTGTCGCCTCCTTGATCTCCTCTGAAGATAGCGCTCTGATCTGGCGTGGCCCCATGAAAATGGCGCTGATCAAGCAGTTCTTCAGTGATTTTGAGTGGCCCGAGCTGGATTATCTGATCATCGATTGCCCTCCCGGAACCGGCGATGAACCGCTTTCCATCGTGCAAACCCTGGTCAATGTGGATGGCGCGATCATCGTCACCACTCCGCAGGATATCGCCATCCTGGACGTCAAGAAAAGTGTGGATTTTGCTCACAAGCTGAATCTTGAGATCATCGGCGTGGTGGAAAACATGAAGTATTTCCGCTGCCCGGATTGCGGCAAGATCACCCCCATCTTCCAGGGCCAGCAGCTGGAGAAAATGATCTTTGATCATCAACTGGACCTGCTTGCCGAGCTGGAAATGGAACCCAATATCGCCATCTCCGGTGATCAGGGCAAGCCTTTTATCTATTTCTACAACAAGCTTCCGGTCGCTCAATCCCTGATGGAGATGGTGCTGAAAGTACTGGAAAAAATCGAAGGCTGATTTAGGCCAAAAAACATCCTCAAAGCCCTTGCCTAAATGGTGAGGGCTTCTTGCTTGCCATGATTATTTTCTAATCATCCTCATAACGCCAGCGATACAGAGCACGGATGAACCGTTTGATACCGTTAAACACTCGCAGCTCCCAGTAAAAATACTGCTCTCCTGACCAAAAAGGTAACAAACAGCCGGTGCGCGTTTCCGGGATTATGGGGTCAACCAGCGATTCCCGCTCATCATTGAAGCTTTCTCTGCCCAATTGCTCCCAAAGCGAGCTCTTCTTCTGACGATTGATCGTGCCAACTGCAATGCGCATAATGTCTGATTGCTTATTCACCGGAACCCAGAGACGCGTATCCATATCCAAAACCTTGTCCTCCGGACTAAGCTCTCCTCTGACCAGCATCCGGGCAATACCTTTGCTGCTGACTGCAGGCTGAATAATACCACCAAAATAATAACAATACTTCTTCATCACGATTGTCTCCTCACAGGATGGTCAGCTGAGCGATACCACTCCTTTTGATGGAAGCGCACTAAAACTGACTCACTGCAACAATCGTGGCAATATTCAAAAGGTCAAGCAAATTCTCAGCTGTCAAGTCGCCCTCTTTAGATACGGTCATGATACGGTCATGATACGCTCATGAAGATCACCATATCATGACCGTATCATGAGCGTATCTCAATAGGCAAGGTTCCTGGGTGACCCGTGATCCGCGCAAAGAGTCGGTCACCGAAACAGGTTGCTCAATTGCCAGAGAGATATCTTGTCACGACTTCACTCATGCATCAAGATGATGACAGAGGTTGGGCTTTGGGGTAGCTCCAAATTGTTCTTTACAAGATTGGGCTGCCTCAATATGCTGCATTTAGTGGGTAGAATACTGATTACGGAACTTGTGATATAGCTGCTGAAAGTGGAAGCCAAGCCTGAACTACCCCGGCCTAAGAGATTATAAATAAAGAATATAAAGGATTATGCATGGACAAGAAGTGGTTAATCCCACCGGGTCTGAATGCGGAGGAAAATGAGGCGATAGAGCGCTTAAGCTCGGAGATCAAGGCTCCCCGGCTGATAGCCGAGCTGCTGCATCGACGCGGCTTGAAGAGTGAAGAGAGCATTTCTGCATTTTTCAATCCCAGCCTGGAGCACATGACAGATCCCTATCTCTTTCCGGATATGGACAAGGCGGTATCGCGCATCCTGAGAGGGGTGGAGGCCAATGAACTGATCACCATTTATGGGGATTATGACGTGGATGGCACGACGGCCACCGCGCTCTTGTATCTGGGGCTCAAACGCGTCGGGGCCAGGATCGATTTTTACATTCCGCACCGCATGATCGATGGTTATGGCCTGTCGCTGAGCAGTTTGGAGCAATTGCGGGATAATGGCACAAGCCTGATCATCAGCGTGGATTGCGGCGTGAACGCCCTGGAAGAGATCAAAGCGATCCGGGATCTGGGCATGGAGATCATCATCACGGATCATCATAATCCCAAGGATGAATTGCCGCCCGCTCTGGCGATCATCAATCCGAAATTGCCGGAGTGTCCCTATCCCTTTGGCCATCTGGCGGGGGTGGGAGTAGCTTTCAAGCTCCTCATGGCCATCTATCGCAGATTGGGTCTGGATGACACGGAAAACGTGCTCAAATATATGGATTTGGTGGCAGTGGGAACGATCGCGGACATTGTGCCCCTGATCGGTGAAAACCGGATATTTGCTTCGATCGGACTGCAACACCTGATCGAGAAAAAGAACCTGGGGTTAAACGCCCTAATCCAGATTTGCGGTTTGAACCAGAAGACTTTGGACACCACGGACATCGTGTTTGGCATTGCGCCCCGGATCAATGCCGCAGGTAGGATGGGCAGCGCGGCGATGGCGGTGGAACTGCTCATCTCCACAGATGAGAGCAACAGCCACGAATTGGCAGAGATGATCGAACGCGACAATTCCCTAAGACAGCAGGAAGATCAAAAGACCTTCCACGAAGCCTGCGAGATCATCGAAAAGAAGTATAAGAACATGGCCAATACACCTTGCATGGTAGTCTCTTCGGACGATTGGCATCAGGGCGTGATCGGCATTGTGGCTTCGAAACTGGTGGAAAAATATTACCGTCCGGTGATCATGATCTCTTTCAAAGATGGCTTTGGCAGCGGATCCGGGCGTTCAGTAGCAGATTTTGACCTCTTTGCCGCTTTGCAACACACGGAGCACAATCTGCACAGCTTTGGTGGCCATAAATATGCCGTGGGACTCACCATCTATCAGGAATATATCGATCGCTTTGAAAACGAGCTGGCGCGCTATGTGGCAGACAATCTCGAATTGGAGCAGATCCAACCGCCCCTGGTGATCGACCATCAGATCGAACTCTATGACGTAAATGGCTATCTCCTTGACGCGGTGGAGCGTTTCGCGCCCTTTGGCCCGGAAAACTTGCGTCCGGTCTTCTTCACGCGAGACGTGACAGTGGCCAATTACCCCTATAATGTGGGGCGCAACCACTTGAAACTAAAGGTATTGAAGGATGGGATCACCCTGGATCTGATCGGTTACAATCTGGGAGACTATCTCACCCTACTCAAGAAAAACAGCATCATCGATATCGCCTACACTCTGGAATACAACCGTTTTGGGGACAAATCCTCGATCCAGGGAAAACTAAGGGATCTCAAGATCAAAGGAGCACAAGCATGAGACATATCCTCCTTGTCCTATCTGTCGCTTTGCTATTGGCGGGCTGCGCATCTGCGCCAAAACTGCCCCCCAAGAGTATCAGCAGCTTCAGTCTGTTCAATACCTTCAGCTATGAAGAGAATATCTCCAAAGCCTATTACGATCCGGGCACGAAGACGACCTTTGCCCTGGTGCCGGGCAGTCATCAGATCTTTTTTTGGCGAGAAGGCAAACGCGTAAACGTGATCGGTGGCATCGGAATGGCAAACACGAACTTTCGCGCTCTGGCTGATATCACCATGGGGCCGGATGCCTCGGTCTATGCCCTGGATAGCTCTGCCAAGAACGTGAAGAAATTTAATACCGATGGCAAACTAATGGCCACTTGGGAGCTGAAAAACACTGTTCAACCGATCAAGATCGCCTTGGGCACCGAGCAAAACTGCTATGTCTGGGATGGTGCCGGCGGAGAGATCATCGCCTTTAACCTGCTGGATGGCAGTGAATTGTATCGCTTTGGCCGCTTTCAGCTGGAGCGGGTAGATCATCTCTACGCGAATCGGGACTATGTGGTGGCTTATGACCGCTTGCGTGCTACAAGCAGCATCTTTTCCAGCCTGGGACAACACATCACCGATGATGATGGCCAGATCGTCTATGACCCTTACAACAACGGGATTAGCCTCAGTGAAGCAGGCCTGGTGAGCAAAATGAGCGCTGCCTACTTGCCCATGAGCAGCAAGCCTGGCATTATGACCATCGGTCGCGAAGTCCTGGCCATCGTGGTGGACAATCGGCAAGTGCGCTTACTTAAGATCGACTATGAGCAGGTTCCTTAAACAGCATTGGGCAATCATCCTCTCAGCGATTCTGCTGAGCGTATCCCGTCTGCCTTTGCACACGGGCTTTTTGGTCTTTGTCGCCTTTGTGCCCCTGCTCAGATGGCTGGATGAAGGCCGGCATAAACCAAAGGAAATCATGCTAAATGCCTTGATCTTCAGCGGGATCCAGATCGGGATCGTGTTTTACTGGATCGGGATCGTGACCCCCGGGGGCTTGGTGGGCGTGTGGCTCATCTACGCGCTGTTTTATGCCATCGTGTTCGGGCTCTTGACCCGGCTTTGGACGCGCTTACCACTCCTCCGATATTTGGCATTTCTTTCTGTCCTGATCAGCTTTGAATACCTGCAAAACTTTGGCGAAACCCGCTTCCCCTGGTTCAACATCGGCTATGCTTTGAGCGACTATCTGCTGCTCTTGCAAGCGCTTGACCTGGGTGGTTTGTCCCTATTAGCGCTCTTGATCCTCAGCGTGAACTTTCTGATCCACGGCATGGGAAAGCATCCTAAACGCAATGCCTTGCTGATGGCCGGCATCTTCCTGCTCTGGGCTTCATACGGACTGTATTGCGGGCGCAGACTGCCCATAGAACGTCACGAAGCCCGGATCAGCGTGATGCAACCTTCGATCCCTCAAGAAGATAAGTGGATCGAGGATAACTATTATACCATCATCGCGCGCTATGACAGCCTCACCGCGCTTGCCGCTCTGGATGGAGCAGAAATGATCATCTATCCCGAAGCGGCCATCCCCAATTACCTGCTTTTGATTCCTACTCACTACGCTGAGCTTCGCAGAATCGTGGAAAAGCATCAGATCAGCGTGTTCACCGGCTTTCCCCACTCTGCTCCGGCCCCGTCCGATCACCCTGAATCCGCCTATTATTACAACGCGGCAAATCTCTTTTCACCCCATTATAGCAGAGGAGATGTGTATCTGAAAAACATTCTGGTGCCCATCGGAGAGCGCATGTTGTGGCTGGATAAGTTTCCCTTTTTGTGGAAACTGCAATTCGGTCAGGCAAATTGGACTTTTGGCACCGAAGTGCCCCGTTACTATTGCGGTAAACACGATTTTGCCCCTTCCATCTGCTATGAACTGGCCTTTGCCCACTTTATGCAGCGCGCCAATTTTGAGCTTCCGGACGGTAACCTGGCCAAAGCGGATTACCATGTCAATGTCACCAATGACGCTTGGTTTGGCACTTCCTATGGCCCCTGGCTGCATGGAGTGATGACGAAGTATCGCGCCATCGAATCCCGCATTCAGATCTATCGCAGTGCCAATACCGGCATCTCGATGATCGTGGATCCGATGGGAAGAGTATTGACCAGCGCGGGCTTGTTTGAGATCACAAACCTCCATGCCCCGCTCTACATCAGCCCCAAGACTCCGCTATATCACAAGATCTATCCCTATCCCCGCGTCTTCGTGATGCTAAGCCTGGCTTTGGCCATACTCAGCTTTTTCTTTGCAAGGAGACACAAATGAGCAAATACTACTATACGATCGGCGAAGTGAGCAATCTTCTGGATGTGAAAACCCATGTCTTGCGCTATTGGGAGAGCGAGATTCCGGCTATCCGACCCAAGAAAAGCGGACATCAGAGACGCTATACCTTGCAGCAGATCGAGACCTTGAAGAAGATCAAGGATATGCTTTATAACCAACGCTTCACTATAGAGGGCGCGCGCCAGAAACTGAAACAGGACAAGAGCCTGATCAGCGATGCCAGGGATGAAGCCGAAGCCAAACAGAAGCTTCAGCTCTCCGCGCAACTGCCGGCCATTGCCAAAGACCTTTTGCAATTAAAGGAAGACCTCAAACAAATCAAAGACAAGTGCAAAAAAATAACAGGACATAAATGATGGAATTTCAAAAGATTATCCTCACCCTGCAGCAGTATTGGGCAGAGCAGGGATGCCAACTCATTCAGCCCTATGACATTGAGATGGGAGCTGGCACCTTTCATCCGGCAACCTTTTTTGGGGCTTTAAGTAGCAAACCCTGCGCGATTGCTTATCCCCAGGCCTGTCGCAGACCAAAGGACGGCCGCTATGGCGAAAACCCCAATCGCTTTCAGCATTATTACCAGTTTCAAGTGATCATCAAGCCCAGCCCGGAAAACATCCAAAACCTATATCTGATGAGCCTGGAAGCCATCGGCATTGAGACCGCCAAGCATGACATCCGTTTTGTGGAAGACGATTGGGAATCTCCCACATTGGGAGCATGGGGCTTGGGCTGGGAAGTGTGGCTGGATGGCATGGAGATCTCGCAATTCACTTATTTCCAGCAAGTTGGCTCTGTGGATGTGTATCCCGTATCCGTGGAATTGACCTATGGATTGGAACGCCTGGCGATGTATATTCAGGATGTGTCAGACTATCGTCAGCTGGCCTATAGCAAGGACACCAGGTATGCCGAGCTGTATTTTTACCGTGAAGTGGAGTATAGCGCTTACAATTTTGAGTATGCTGATACTGCCTTGCTCTTCGAGCTTTTTGGCAAGTATGAAGCGGAATCCGTCGCTCTGATCGCCAAAGACCTGGTGTATCCCGCTTATGATATGCTGCTGAAGAGCTCACACACCTTTAACCTGCTGGATGCCCGAGGCGTGATCAGCGTGACCGAGCGTGCGGCTTACATCGGCAAGATCCGCAATCTCGCCAAAGCCTGCGCCACGAAGTATCTGGCCAAATATGCTGTGGAGGAACAATGAATCATCCCTACACCGGAATGATGGGAGCCCTGGAACACTTGCAGGACAAGCTCTTGCAGGTCTGTGTTTACAAAGATATCTTGCAGCAATATGGCGCTGTGATCATCATGGACGAAGATCCTGACGGCTGGCTGGAGAAGCTCTCTCCCCTGGCGCGCCATATCCACAAAAAAGGCCTGGTGTTGCCGCTGATCATCAATCGCAGATTCATCCGCTACTCCCTGGATTCATATCCGCTGGAGTTCATCAATATCATCAGTTCCGAACGGGAAAATCTGCATCTCAAAGAAGACCTATTAGCCAATCTGGATTTTGTCAAGAGCGACGTGCGCTTGCAGATGGAGCGTGAGTTTAAGAGCAAATGGCTGCTTACCCGGCAGATCGTATTGGAAGGCAAGCTAAGTTCCCGACGTCTCAGCGAAACCATGCAGATCTCGATTCGCTCGGTATTGCCCGCGCTGAAGGGCTTTTTCCTGTTGGCCGGACAGCCATATCCCAAGAACTTGCCTGATCTCTTTGCCCAATCAGCCATTATCACCAAGATCGATATCAATGCCATGCAGCGCTGGATGGACGAAAAGCACATCGAGATTGCCGATGTGGAGCGCTACCTGAGCATCCTGCACAAATTGATGGAACTGATGGAAACCTATCCGGTGGAACCATGATCAAGACCAGCTATCACTTTTCAGACTTCACGAAACCGGTGCTGGCGCTGGCCATTCACAACGGACATGAGATTCCGGAGGAACTGGTGCCCTACAGCGGGATAGACGCTCAGCTGAGGCTACGCGAGGAAGATCCGCACACGGGAACTTTTGCCAGAATGTTGCCCAACCACGTCATCGTGGAAACCAGCCGTTTTGCCATCGATCTCAATCGCCCTCCCCATCGCGCGATCTACAAGAAACCGGAGGATGCCTGGGGCTTGCCCGTGCGCTGCAAGGATTTGCCGGATATCCTGATCGAGAGCCTGGAGAATTCCTACAATGAGTGGTATGCCACTTTGCGCTACGAGATCGACCGGATGTTATCCTTCCATCCCTTCCTCGTGGTCTTTGACCTGCATAGCTTCAACCATCGTCGGGGTGGGCCGGATGCCGAACCGGACGCTCAGATAGATAATCCCGATATCATCTTGGGGCGCAACAATATGCCAGAGGAATACTACCCTTACATCGAGAACCTGAGGCAAAAGCTGGATGGCCTTGATTACTTCGGTAGAGAGCTGGATGTGCGCTGCGACGTGAAGTTTCCCGGAGGACAGCTATCCCGTTGGCTGCACAGCACTTATCCCGGTCAGCTGCTCTGCCTGGCCGTGGAATTTAAGAAGATCTTTATGGATGAATGGAGCAGCAAGCTGAACCCCGTGTCCATCCACTATCTGCGCAGCGTGTTCACTGAGGCAAGCGAGGAATGGCTAAAGGAACTGCCTCTGCTGAGATAGTTTTACCTTGCTTTTAGCTATCTTTTAGCTCATGATCTCCCCATGGCATGAGAATATCATGAGGTGAACTTGGAGTATGCAAGGAATATAGGATTGGACACGGCTCGTGTCCAAACGAAGCCTTTTCGTAATAGTAAGCAGCTTTACTGCGTTTGCAGACGAGACGTCTGCAATCTAAAAATTGTCAGTTGCGAAATGTGAGAGTACCATATTTATCCGGTTTGTCAGCAGTCCGTGCCTTCCGGGCTATCCTTTGCGAATACAATCTTTTAACAGGGAATACAGTTCAATCCGATCGATAGGTTTGGTCAGATAATGGATATTATTATAGCTTGTCCCGATCTCTTGGCTGCTGTCTGTTCTGGCGGTGGTGGTAATGATGATGGGTAAATCCGGGATGAGCTCATGGATGGTGGCGCTTAGCTGAGCTTCCTTATCCGCGCAGAGCTCGATGGCGATGATCAGGCAATCCCAGCTTTGGTCATTCTTCACAATCTGTAGGGCTTGATCAATGTCAGTAGCTTCGCCAAGGTGGGCTTGGGTTTTCTTGATCAGGCTTTTTTGAATCATCAGGCTGGTGGCATCCGCGTCTGCCAGCAGGACACGCGCTTCCACCAAAGCGGGAATCTCATCTGTGGCGATTCGCGTCTTGGCTTGCGGCTTTGCGTTCCGGTACGCGCAAGGGATTTCCAGATAGAAACAGGCTCCTTTTCCGGCTTGGGATTCCACATAAAGCTTTCCGCCCAACACCCGGGTTAGCCGTTGCGCGATGGATAGGCCGATGCCTACCCCAGTGTAGCTGCGGGTGTTGCCTTCCTCGGTCTGCCGGAAGAAATCGAAGATGAAGCTCTGTTTGTCCTCGGCAATCCCGATTCCGGTATCTTTTACGTAATATCTTAAATGCTGTTCATCGATGGGCTTGATGCCAAATTCGATGCTGCCGTGCTTGGTGTATTTAACGGCATTGAGAAAGAGCTTGTGCAGGATTTGATTTACTTTTGTGGCATCCAGCAGCAGTTCTTGCGTCAGCAGGGCTTGATCGGGATTGAACACAAGGCGGATATCATGCTCCTTGCCGGCACTTTTCAGGATCTCTTCCAGCGAGGTTTTGTTGCGGAAAAAATGGTCAAAGCACTGCACAGAATAGGGATTTGGCGTTAGCATGCCTTGCTCGGCAAAGGCGAGATCGATGATATCCTGGATGGCTTTGAGCAAGGAATCTCCACTGTGATATATCTGTAGCGCAAACTCCTTTAATTCCTTCTCTTGAACTTGACTGCTGATGAGCTGGCTGAAGCCCATAATGTGATTCAGAGGAGTGCGCAGTTCATGGGTGATGGAAGAAAGAAAGGCGGATTTGAGCTTGTCGCTTTCCTCAGCCCGGTCTTTGGCTTCCACAAGGTCGCTTTGCGTCTTGCGCAGTGAGATGAGCATTTGATTGATATTTGAGCCCAGATTGGTTAGTTCATCCTTGCCACTGACGGGAACCAACGCTTCACTACGGGGATCGCCGGCAATCTCATTGATGCCCTTCTGCAATCCCAGAAGGCGGTCGATCACCCTGCCATGCAGGAATTTGCGCAGGATCAACACCTGCAGTACGGAGAATAGGATATAGAGCAAAATGATCAGATTGCGCATATGCCGACCAATTCCGGTGGCTTCCATATCGGACTGGATCTGCACGTAGAAGAGCTCTTCAGCATTGGCATCGCTAATGATATCCGAGGCGGCTATCCGGTTTTTACTGAGAAACTTCACTCGCTTGCCTTCACGAAACTGAGATATCTGCTCTTCAAATTCACTACTGTAGGAACGGGTGAGGTCAACCGCGTTGATCGCGATCCCGCTCATCCCGGGCAGTTGCTCAATGTATTCCTCATCAATATATCGCGCCATCATAAAATAACCGCTGATGGGGCCGGCCCCATCGCTATCAAGAATGGGCAGAATGGCCAGCAGGGCGGGGCCGGAGCTTGATTTGAGTAACAGCTTGATCGCTCCGTCCGCTGTGAGGTCCTTAACCCAACTTTACCACTTTGAGTAGTTACATGCCTCTCCTGCAAGCACATAGATTTTTCGTGGGGACTACATTTTTGTATGTTTCAGTGCTTTGATAACAGGGTTGGGGCTCATGTTGAGAGCC
>Ga0334884_1000436_pt1 | contig 77439 bp, 68 predicted proteins | sample GraSluR1_MG_7_FD_207215 | JGI IMG/M metagenome (GOLD analysis project Ga0334884, IMG submission 207215) | Sludge microbial communities from methane-producing bioreactor in Wageningen University, Netherlands - Granular Sludge_12_05 R1 | ecosystem: Engineered > Bioreactor > Anaerobic >... | reverse complement strand
AAAGTCAATTGTTTGGACTATAATGTTCGAGTTCAAGGCTTGCGCAGTTTTGAAAATCAAGGAGTTTACTTTGGTAAATGACTGTTTTCAAAACAAGCATAACGCAGAAATCGGACATTATAGACAACCACTATTTAGAATAAACATAATCCTTTGCTTTTGCTGCGGTGTGGCATTGCAGGCACATGCCATTCATCAAATTTGCGCCGCGCATGGCGTTACCATTTTCGTCCCTGGCAATCTTACCATCAGGAGCCAGCATAAACCATTCCCAATCGCCACCTTCGGCGTTGAAGTCGTTTCCACGTTTTACCACAGCAGTCCGCTCCTCCACGATTCCTTCAGAGTTTTTTAAATGTTTTACGATGATTGTTCCCACAGGATAGATGCCGTTTACAGGCACCTGTCCGTCCTTGAAATAAACATCACGTACTACGGTCTCATCGTTTCCGCCATGCGCCATGCCACCCAATGCAGGATCGGCACTCTGTGCTGTTGCATCCTTTTACCAGTTCATAAATGAGACGAATGTATTGTCATCAGCCACAAACTCAATAGGAGCTGGTGGGTTGTCATTGTCATCATCTTTGCTACAGGAAGTAATGATGATGGCACTAGCAAAAAGCAAGCTAAATAAAAGTAAAAATTTGCTTTTAAGTATAATTAAAAGTATTTAAGGGTTAGAAAATCCAAGAATTAATTGATTTTGAATACATTGATCAAGAAATCTCATCGCCTGGGGCAGGTAATCCGACTTGTAAGCGATTTGCAAAGAGGAACAGCTTAGTTTCACCAAAGTATTTAAATCCATCTTAACACCTTCATGTAACAGCGCGATCATTTGCGCAGTTAGCGGTGAGAGATTGGTAAAAAGCACCTTGCCACTTTCGGGATGCCGATGGAGGCTCACAAAAAAGTTGGAGCGGTCGTTAATACTGATTGTTCCGGCCGGTTTCAAATACACCGGAAAATGAAAATGCAACAGCTCCATCTCGGGATTAATGACGATATGGTCATTTTCAACATCTCCGTTCAAAGGCATCTCCACTTTATTGTCGGGCATCATATAGACCGCTATTTCAGCCCACTCAAAATGCATCAGTTCGAGCAGGAATGGATATTTCCGTTGAAGTTGCGCATAGTTTTTATCAACAAAAGCGATGAGTGCTTCAGGCATTCTCCATAGCTGCGGTGATTCCATTGCACCACTCCGATAAAAATCCTTCACCACCACTGTCCATTCCCTTTCAGCCAATAGATTTTTGGTGAGCGGATAAGCTGCATTGATGGCCTCCTCTGCTACATGGAACACCATACGACGGTAATGCTCCAGTGCTTCCGGCCGCGAAAGTTTACTTTTAAAAGCTTTCTCCTGCCGGATGGCATTGGCGAAAGCCGATTGTGTTTTAAAGGTCTTAACTGTGACTGGCATCGTACTGAGGTTTTAAGGCTTGTTGCTGAATGTGTCGGAGTCGCTGTAATTCATGCTGCATCTCTTGTAATTCGGGGATATTGAAATCTCGCTCCAGCAGAACCGGAACCGGACGGCCAATTTGCTTCATAGCAAAGGAAAACAGTTCATATACCGGATCAATAATAGGCTGCCCATGGGTGTCGATAATCAGATCATCAGCTACCTGCTCGTGGCCTGCCATGTGGATATAGCGCACACGCTCGAGGGGCAATTCGCGAATAAAAGCTTCTGGATTGTAGTTGTGATTGAAGCCATTGACATAAATATTGTTTACATCCAGCAACAAATCACAGTCGGCATCATCCAGTATGGCATTCACAAATTCCAGTTCAGAAAGTTCAGGTGTTACAGCAGTATAATAACTCACAATCTCGATGGCGATACGGCGTTCCAAAATTTCCTGCACTTCGCGTATGCGTCCGCTCACGTGCCTTACAGCTTCAGCAGTAAATGGAATTGGCAGCAACTCGTACAAATGCGCATTATCACATTTGGCAAAGCTCAGGTGTTCGGAATAGAGCGTCGCGCCGGTTTCGTTAAGAAACTGTTTGATTTTACGAACAAAATTATAATCCAATGGATCAGGGCTGCCGATGCTGAGCGAAAGGCCGTGTGTAAAAAGCGGATAACGCTCCAAAGCCTTGTCGAGCTGTTTTTTCCAATAGCCACCCACCTCGATCCAGTTTTCAGGAGCTACCTCGATAAAATCAGGGGTAAGAAGTTTTGTTGCCAGTAATTCATCTGCAAAATCACGTCGAAAGCCAATGCCAGTCATAGGGAAAGTTTTAAACTAAGGTTAAAGAAAAAGAGAAAGAAAGTGCAAGCTATCGAAACAGCATGCACTTTATTGTCAATAGCAATTTAGAAAGTTCCGCACTTGCCTTCGCCACATTTGGCTTCAGCACCTTTGCTTTCCGATTTTTTCTCTGCTTTCTTTTCAACTTTTACATCAGCTTTCTTTTCAGAAGACTTTTCAGCTTTCTTTTCGCCTTCTCCACATTTTCCTTCGCCACATTTGGCTTCCTTGGTTTTGCTCTCCTTAGTTTTGCTTTCCTTGGCAGCTTCACCGCACTTGCCCTCACCACATTTCAGCTCAAACATAAGATCTGGGATGGGCGTGAAAATATCGGTACTTAAAGCAGTTCTCACTTCGCTGCCAGAACCCAGCAAATTGGCTGTGAAGGCGTTTTCAGCTTGTACATTAAGAGCAGCCCCACCGCTAATCAATGCGCCGGCTACTAAGGTAGTTTTGATAAAGTTTTTTTGATTTTTCATTGTTACAGGTTTATTAATGTTTCGAACGATGTTAGATTAGATTCACTAAGCCAGTCGTCCGATTCTAAAAAACCTGACAGCATCAGCTAAATTTTTCTGTATCCAGTTTTCCTTTTAATCTAATAATACGCTGATCATCTGTGTTTCGATCCTCAGAAATATTTTCTTCATGCAGGGCTTTTAATTCCTGCTCAAGCACCACATCAAGCAATTCGCTCTGCTTCTGGTAATTGCGGCAGGCATCACAAACACGGGTATGCAGATAAAGCTGTACCTTTTCTGCAGGACTTAACGAAAACACAGTTTTCTTCTCAATCAGCTCTGTTGCTTTATGGCAAGAGAGCATTAAAGTATTCAATATCTTATTCATGCTGCAAACCAATTTTGTTCAATACATGCTCGCAACTGAAGTTTTGCCCTGTGCAGGATCTGCCAGAAGTTAGCCTGACTGATACCAAGGTCTTCGCAAATTGCGGGTCCTTTTTTTTCTTGTAAATATTTCAACTTCATAGCCACAGACCATTGTTCGGGCAAATGATCCATGCAATAAAACAAAATCTGTCGAAACTGTTCGTTATCAAGCAACTCTTCTTCATGAGCCGACCAATCACCAGGCTTTTGCACCACGTTCCAGCTTTGATGCTTATCAAAAAACTGTCCTAAGAAATCTTCCTGCTGATTGCCCGCATCCACATACTGCATCTTATATTTTTGCCGAAAGTGATCCATGATTTTATGCTTCAAAATAGAAAAAAGCCATGCTTTGGGATTTTTCCCTTCAAAACTATTCAGTGCATGAAAAGCTGCCACAAATGTGTCCTGCACCAAATCTTCGGCAATGATTTGATTGCCGGTGCGCCTAAAGGCCCACGCATGCAATTGGTTGGCATATTCAACTATCCAACTATCGAGTAGCTTTCGTTTATCTGTTTTTTGGTCATTCATAGGCTCAAAAGTACAATCCTTTTGCTAAAAAACAACTAATTCACGACCAATACTTTACCTTTTGCCCTGATAATTTTTTCTGACGAAACGATTTCGAACACATATATTCCAGCTTTCAAATAAGCATCCGGGATTTGAAATGTGTTTGTATTTTGCACATCCTCCCACATTAACAAACCATTTAGGCTAAAAATGCGCAATCGCGCAATTTCAAAAGAAGGGTTGTTAAAAGCAATCACACCACCACCTCGAAAAGGATGTGGGATAATTTGGTAACCTTGCTTTGAAAAGTCGTACACGATAAGCTCTTCAATATGCGAAAATCCCAGATTTCCCAGTTCCAGTTTGTAATAGTTTTTACGATTCAGCAAAGGCATTGTATCCCAAAATTCATAGGAAACCGCCGAATAAGGACTTCCACATATTCCGCCTATGTCACCTATTTGATTATATTCAATTCCATCGGCCGAGCGATAAACACGTACCCCATCACAGGTGTTTCCGGAAGCAATAATCCAATTAAGGTAAACTTTTCCATTGGCTTCGGTTGCCGAAAAAGCATTGAGATACGGCAATTGCTGGGAATACAAAGAGGATGTTCCGTGTAAAGAAACCATTAAAAAAAACAGGCTTACTAAAACTTCATGCCCAAAATTTGAAATACTTTTATTCGCTTTTGTCATATCCAATAAGTATAGTCGTAAAAAAACCAAAACCTGACAATCTTTTGCTGAGTTTTTAGCTTATAAAGCAGTCAATTAATTGCGGCTTAATCATAACGATTGGATTAAGAGATTGCTTTTGTATTATCAAAACCTCAACGGTTTTTAAAAACCTTTGAGGTTTTAGTTATAAAAAAAGGGAGCACCTTGCGGCACTCCCCTTTTTGTTTTGAAGTTTTAATAACTTCTATGTGGTTTATCTAACGATAGTCAGACGTTTTGTTACAACACCTTCGGTAGTTTCGATACGAATTATATAAACACCGGCTTCATAAGCACTGGTATTCAGATCATAACGCATGTCACCTTCCATACCACGGTCGATTACCAACTGACCAACAGCATTCATCACAGTGATGCGATTCATCTGTGCAGATTCAATCACAACATTGTTAGAAGCCGGGTTAGGATAAACGCGGGTATTGTTCAGGCCGAATTCGTTTGTATTGGTAATGAATACATATACATAGTCATTCTCTGGCAGATCGAGTGACGCAGCTGGATTAGATTCGCAACCGTCAGCAGTATCACTACCATAAACGGCAGTTACCTGATAGTAGTAACCCATCTGAGCATCAACGTCGGTATCAAAGAAACAATACTCAGTTTCGTCCGGAACAGAAGCTACAGTTGTTAACAATTCATAATCAGCTGCTCCATCTTCCATACGGTAGATGTTAAATCCGGTAAGTGCACGACCTGCACTATTTTCAACAGGATCAACAGCAACTACTGATGAATAATCTGTTCCATGGGCATTGTTGCTGAAGTTAGCAGCAATTGAAACTTCACTGCTATGTGTGCCAGCACCAATTTCGGCAATTCTGCCATCAGGATAACGTACAACGGCACGGATGAGGTAAGCTTCTGACCAGGTACCCCATGAGCCGCTAACGAAATCCCATGAGCGACCATTATTGTAACCGGCATCATAGCCAAGGTAAGTAGTAGCATTAATTGAACCAAACCCAACTACAAAGTCACCTGTAACCTGGAAATTCTCATCAGAAATGTCAACTACTACCCAATCCTCAACAGCTGCATTTGCAGGTTCGGTGTACAACAGGGTAGTTCCTGGTGATGTACCATTCCAGCCGTAAACTTCTGCATTGAAATTAGATCCGTCTGAAGTATAGAATTTCAGCTGCAATACTTGTGCAGGACCAGCAGGCGACATATGTGTAGCCATTGTATTACCAGTATAGGAATAAGCACCTGTCATAGTGTTATTATCATATACAAGTTCTACATCGCCACCAACAGGTTGATCTGTGATTTCCCAGCAAACCATTGCACCGAATTCATCTTCTGAGTTGAAAGTATATATACCTGTAAGATTAAATGGAGCAACACATTCGCGGAACACACAGATATTGTCAATATTCCAGTTAATCACGTCAAAGCTATTCAACCCAACAGCAGCAAAGCGTACCCAGAATACTTCACCTTTAGCGTAATCCGAAATATTAACTTTAGTAGTTGTATAGCTAAAGCTACCATCAGCATTATCAAATGTTGAAACGGTATGCCATGCCAAACCATCAAATACCTGCGCCATCATCATCTCGTCTCCGGTAGCATTGCGGTTTGCAAGTGCGATATCAAATTCAAGATAAACTGAACCTTCGGTCATGCTGGCAGCATTAAATGGTGCACTGGTAAGTGTTGACATATAATCAGTACCCGGATTTGGATCCCAGTTCCACTGAGCAGACGGAGCTCCATTACCAGTTTGGCTTGAGATAACCCAGTTATCGCTTGATTTAACCCAACCATTAAAGTCAAAAGTTCCCTGAGTCCAGTCTTCACAGAATGGCAGATCATAACCCCAAACAACACATACTTCGTGTGGTCCTTCGGTTCTCGATTCACCAATCTCACCCGGGAAGCCATAGCTTGTCAGGTCATATACTGCAGTAACCTCATAGTCATAGCAACCAGGCATTACATCAGAATCAACATAATAGAAGAAATCTTCTATTGTACCACCATCAAAAGGTGTGCTGCCAATATAGTCTCCATCACGGTAAACGTTGAATGACATCAATCCTGCAGGAGGCATATCTGCACTTTCGGTAAGAAGTGCTCTAATATTCCAGTTGTAGTTTAAGGCTGGGTTAAGGTCGGTGAGTAATACCCAATCACCATACCAACGTACCCACATGCCATCAGGATTAGCAGGACCTGCATCACAACCAGCAGGGAAGCCGCTAGTATATTCAATGTCATATCCAACCCAAAGGTCACCAGCGGTAACAAACAATGGCTCGTCAAGAGTTACTGTAACCCAACTCTGTGGAGTAGCAGTAAATTCCTGTTCGTGCAACAAGGCACCAGGTGAGGTAGCAGTACCTTCACCAAAAATCTCAAGGGTAAGTGAAGTAGCAACATCATAGATATAAACATCAACTGATTGAAGCAATCTTCCAACGTGAGGTGCAACCATTGCAGCAGGGAAACGGGCAGAAACAGCAAACGGAGTACCACCAGCACCGACAGCATCAGCGTTATCACCATCGTAATTCAGAACTACATCTTCTCTGCTTGTCATTGGTGCTCCACCAGCATGTGAAAGTTTTGCCAATTCGAAGGTGCCACCGTTAACAGGGTAAGAGATAACTTCAGTTACTTCTATATCCACTCCAACATTATTGGAATATGATGTAACAAGCTCACCACCTGCGTAAGGAGGATTCCACATCAAAGGAACATCATTAGTATTCACGATATACTCGTCACCAAGATTACGTGGAGGATACAGGAAGGTTGAAGTGAAGGTATAATATACTGGTTCACTTTCGCCACAGGCAGAAGTAGCACGTACTTCGGCCACATATTCCTGTCCAAATTCAAGATCCTCATAAGTGTAGGTAGTTACATCAGCTGCAGTAGATCCAACCAATCCACCATCCAGATATACATTGTATCCGTTTGGAGGAGTAGCTCCGATATAAGCTTTCACATTGTCAACTGCCATACCGTATGCCCATGCACCATTGTCAACATAATACAGTCCAACATATACAGTAGGTTCGCCGGCTAATTCATCCAGGTTAATTACCAGACTTTGCCATGCAGATGCATTACCTTCAATTGGGTAAATAAAGTTCCACTCAGCACCGTTAGTACTATAAATTACATAAGCTTCTTCACCGCCTGAGGCCATGAAATATGCATCCAGACTAACACTTAATCCGTCTGTTTCAGAAAGATCAAATACAGGTAATACCAAGGCTGTTTCCGTTGCAAAGCCACTATTTGCATCATCATCAACGAGAGCAAACCAACCATCACCTGAAATAGGAGCAGGGATTGTCCAGAATCCTCTCACAAGTACATTGGTGTGTTCCCAAGGAGCACCACCACCAACGATCTGCCAACCTGCTGCAGGGAATTCAGCATCTTCGTCAAATCCTTCATTCAAAAATTCAACGTAAGGTGAATCCCAGGTAGCTTCGAGTGTGAGCGGATCAACAACAAGGTTACGTGGTTTGTTTGGAGGTGTTTCGAAGAGAATTACATCTTCTTCATAATCATCATAAATCCAGATATCATGATGATTATAGGCGATATAACCCATCTTTGTTACTAACAGATCATACGTTCCATCGATAACGCTGTCGAACACAACAAGTCCTGATGCATCAACAGTTACTTCAAACTCCATATAAGGATAATTCTGACCAACCAATTGGAGGTTAGCACCTTCTGGTGATTCACCATCGCACTGACTTACATTAAATACTACTTCATTATGCATCTTATGTGCAACAATGTTTGAATAAGTAATATCTGAAGTATCAGTATTGGAGTAAACCGCTTCTACACCATAAGCATAGAATCCTGCAGGAAGGTTGCCAAAGTTCATATCGGTATATGACTGAGCAGTAAGTGCCTGCAGCACGAGGTGTACACCATCAGCAGGCATGATTCCGTTATCAGGGTCAATACCACTAATGCGTGACAATACATATTTTTCCAGTACGCGATCGTAGTCAGTAGCTACAAGGATAGGAATATAACGTCCTTCTCCCTGAACACCAACAGGATAAACGGCAGGAGCCATTGCATTGTATGTGCTGGCATCAAGTTTGCCACCATAAACATTCACAGGCTCTGATTCGGCACGTGTTACGTTTGGTCCGGGACCACTAACAATTGCACGGATCATCATATCCTGGAATGTAGAAACCATCCAGGCACCGTTTGATGCTTTTACATAGGATCTGAAAGCAGTAGGAGCATCTGTATCAATTCCAACAGGTGCTGCATTGGGTGCATTTTGTAATTGACGATAGGCAATATAGAAATCACCTTCTTCAATTGTTACATCCAATCCACTGAAATGTACCCAACCGTAGTCGTCAACTGTTACAACAACACTACCAAGTTCTTCACCAGGTAATCCGTCAGTACCCGTATTATCCAATACTACCAATTCCATATCCTTTCCAAGGAAGTTAGCATTGGCAGGATAGCTTCCATCGCCAACATAAATGTGGCCACCTTCAACAGTTGCAGGGTATCCGGCAGGTGTGAATTTCACAGCTGACATACCACCAGTAACGTTCCAGCCAAAATAGTTTTCGGCAGAACCATCATCATAAGCAACCAAATAGGGTCCCATTGGAAGTGTCCAGGTAACATCGCATTGTGTATCGGCCTGATTAGGATCAGCATAAACCATGCTTACCGGATAAGGTGCTTCGCAAAGCTCAAAATCAATTGTAGCTGCTTGAGCAATAAAATCAGTAACCGTAACTGACTGGTATCCGGGTTTGCTCGCTGTTACATTATAATCAGTATCTTCATCAACATAAAGCATATAGCTTCCATTAGATGCAGTTTCGGTTGTGAATACAACATCAGGATCGCCAACCTTTTCGGCTGTGATAGTAACGCGGCTTAAAGGCTGAGCTGTATTACAATCTTTTACCATACCATCAATAGCAGCAGGTACTTCAACAATCATGTTGTTGAATACACTATAAGTAAGGGTTCTGTTTCTTTCTGATTCATTAGATTCGAATGTAACTTCCTGCCAATAGGAGCCTTCGCCATAACCATTTGAAGAGTAAGTAAGAACAACTTCTGCAATATCGCCAGGTTGAATTTCACCACTCATTGGGTTGATATCAACAACGAAGTCAGCTGCAACAAATACCAGGCCGGCAGGAATGCCACCCGCACCAGATTCGCCATAAATCAGCTCACCATTACAATCCAGAATGCTATAACGACACTCGCTATCATAGCTACCGCTTGTCCAGACACCTGTGATTTCAGCACCAGGCAAAACATCAAAATCTACAGAGTTTGTTGAACCAGAAGTCATTGTAGCAGTAACGGCAAATTCGCCATTAACATAAATATCAAGTGCGGCACCATTCCATCCATCACCCCAGGTATCTCTCATGTCAACTGTGTAAGTGGCACAAGGCTCTGGTGCAGGGTTGAAGTTATAAGTCAATACGCCTTGTCCCCAGAAATCGTCGGCAAACAATACTCCAGCCGGAATACCAGCTACCGGACTTGGGCTGGAGAACACAATATTGTTATCCATATCGCGGATATTATACCTACACTCGCTGTCCCAAAATCCAGGATTCCAGGTTCCTGTAATTTCAAGGCCTGAAGCAACGTCAAATTCGGCATAACCGGGGCCGCTTCCACTGGCAAGTGTAGCATTCACGGCAAATACCCCATCCACATATACATCCAGTGATGCGCCATTCCACCCATCACCAAAGGTATCAAACATTTCTACCCTGTATTGAACACCACCATCCGGAGGAGTACAATTCTGAATCTCAAGGGTAACTTGTTTTTGTTCGTCAGGCCATTGTGTATTCACGAGGCTGTTACCAAGGGGCAAGCAAAGTTGTGGCTCAAACCACTCAACCACTGCGGGGCCGGTAATAACACCATCGCCTTCAACGAATATTGGTTGAACAGAATACGCATAAGCACCAAAACTTGGAAGTGTTTCCTCAATCATTGTTTCGCTGGTGGTAGTTAAAACCTGGCCATTGCGTAAAACGCGGTAGTAATCCAAATTAGGTGCTCTGAGGCTACTCCACATTACTCTTACTTCTCCGGTTGCTTCATCAAGCAACTGAGCAGTAATTTCACTAATGATTGGCCATTCCTCACCACCAATTGTCATGGTAACAGGAATTGTAATCTCGCCTACGAATGGATTTGTACCAATAACAATATTAGCGCGATAAACTTCACCAGGTGAAGTACCACTGGCATCAAAACCAACACCAATATTAAATACACCACCATTACCAGGTACTAAACCAGATTCAGCGTCAATTGACAACCAATCACCAGCACCTGAAAGCGGTTCTTCAAGGTCAACCAGATAAACTACATTCTGATCCATGTTAGGAATCCAAAGAGCACCAGTAGGATCAAGTGCAAGACCAGCACCAGAATAACTGGTAGTACCAGGCATCATAAATGACTGAAGAACTGTCCAACCATTATGTGGATCAAGTTCTGTAATTACACTGGGATCAGCATTTGTTGCAACCCACAATGAGCCAAGACGATCGGGGCCTCCCTGTGGATGCCATTCAAGACCAGAGATGCCATTAAAGGCGAAGGTAGAAATTGTTGAACCATCGCCATTAACGCGCCAAATTTGATTGCTATTCCAGCCACCAATATAAAACTCATCACGGATAGCATCATAAGCCAAACCACGCTGTGAAGTCACATTGTAAGCTCCGGCAATTTCACCAACAACCGAACCGGTTGCAAGATCAATTTTTGCAATATTATTTGATCCGCCAACCAATGCTGCATAAAGAAAATCTCCATCACTAGCCATATCACCAATCCAGGTTTGTCCAAGGCTAATAGTATATGAGTTTCCGGTATAGGTACCATCTGGTGTTACCTCATAAATTTTAGTGCCGGCAGCATTGGGGTCTGTGATGTACAGATTAGTACCATCGTGTCCGATACCCCATGACATGGTAATTGGAGAAGGTGAAGGCCAGGATGTGATCACATCACCTACTGCCCTTGTACCAGGATATGATATATTATCTTTAGCAGTAGAACGGCTAATAGCGTTTGGATCTGCAACTTCACCATATACTCCTTCAGCAATACCCGTATTAGGATATTTTGGTGTTGCATATCCGCGATCTGCATCATTATCCAGGTAAATAATTCCAGCAGTCCAATCAAGATAACCTGTTCCGGTATTCAGCAAACCAAGAGTTCTAGTTGCTGATTCGTTAGGATGCAGGTTTTCATGGAAATTTAAAGGACTTATGGCAAGATTAGGACTTGTCAATGTAATGTTAAGGGTTGTAGATCCACTCGGTGGGATATCTGCAGTTGCTGTAACTGCATTGAAACCAACTTTACTGGCAGTAAAATCCTGCTCACCTGAGTTTACCTGTAAAAAGCCCCACTGTCCGGTTGCATCAGTACGGGTGGTTAACCCTGTGCTTTCCATGGTTACCAGCGCGTCATAAACAGCAGTTCCCTGACTGTTGAATACGTAGCCGCTGATATCACCCAGGGGTGGGAAAGATTCCAGCACAACATCATCAAGTTGCACTCCATATCCATAGGCTCCATCACCTTCGAAGGCAAACTGAACGGTAGTAGTACCTCCGGGCAAAGTTATCTGCCTTGGTGTCCAGTTAGCTACATCAGCTGTATATTCTGCCAACAGTACCCATGGATCAACTCCACTGGTTCTGTAATAAACACGCAATTCGTCCTGATCGCCTGCCCAGTTTCTTTGAGTATGGGCAAAGGATAGTACACCAAGCTCATCCACAGGAATTACAACTTCCGGCGTAATAAGTTTGGCAGTATGGGTTGTATAAGCGGGTGAATAAAACCTGGCTTTATAACTTCCGGTATAAGCCGTATTGGGTGTTCCTGTACTTGCCGTAACAAATGTCCAGGTATTAGTTCCAGCCACCTGTTCAATTGACCAGCCGGCCGGGATGGTTGTTCCGCCTTCGAAGCCTTCGTTGAGCAAAACAGCGCGATCGCCTTCACGTGCATCAAATGCAGGTGCAGCAACCGGTTCTGGCTGTGGCTCTTCTTGCTTCACAAAATTCATTGCCTGCGAAAAGGCAAATGTTGATGATAGCAGAAATGCAAACATCAACAGCATTTTTGTAAAAGATTTCATAGAGATTGATTTAATTAATAATTAGAAAACTAAAATTTTCAGTAAAATTTTGAATTGAATTCGATTTTTATTTTGGCAGTTGTTTACTATATCATAGGCACATAAATTTGGTTAGCAATAAATTAGGTAGAATAATATTACAAAGGCAAATATAGTGCAGATAATTAAACCTACAACTTATTTGTACTTTTTTTCTTGTGTTTTTTGTGTATTTCACCAGAAAATATCTTAATTTATCAGGCATTTCAATGAAATTACTTATGAAGTATTAGTTTTCGCAAATTATCAGCTCTTGAAGATTTATCCTACCTAGCTGATTTTTAATATGCAAACACTCAAAACTTATGTTAGTTCGGCAGTTCAATTCAATAGGTAAGACAATCATAACGGCCATTACCCCCATGGTAAAGACTAAAAAAAGAGTCTTTTAATTATTTAATCCGGAGAGAATGTAAGTACTTTTTGAATCAGATCGTAAAAAAGATCATCCGGTCTTATCCTTTTTCTATCTCTTCAAGAGGATGGTGGTTAACTCCAGATCGTTTCCTCTAACAAGCAACAAATATACCCCACCGGCTAAGTTATCCATCTTAATTATCTCCTTTATGTCTGCTTCCCCAGTTTCAATACTCAATCTTTTGCTGTAAACTACTATTCCGGTTGAGGTAAAAACCTGTAGCAGATACTCACCCGCCACAATGCCACTCAGATTAACTTCAGTGTTATGCATAACAGGATTAGGAAATACACTAAACTTAACCAGAGATTGCGAAGGATACCTGCCTTCATTTTCCAGTTCAATATGCTTACTATGAATCATAAACAACATTTCTTCGACCCTGGGATTAGTGCTACTGATAAGAATATCAGGAGAAAGCAGTGTGTGATGACCGGCTTTTTCGACTGCGATTTTATAGCTGCCAAATGGAATGGAATCAAATACAAACTTACCCATATCATCAGTAAGGGTAAAATCCAGCGCATAATCAGCGGTGCTATTATACAATAACACTGTAAGATTCGCCAATCCCTCCTCACAATGAGATAATGGTATTGTAGGTTCAAACCAGGATCGGCAATAAACATAGGAATCGGAAGGCAAAAAATCTTCGATATTGACTTTTCCACTTATTGAACCTACTCCTTTAATTAGCACCAGGGATACTACGGGCAATTGCAGATCAAGCTCAAATATCGGAGCGTCAACCTCCACCAAATGGGCCGAACTCCAGGAATGCTCGTTAACATAATACGCAGGTAATACTTTATGCAACAAACTTGTGTCGGGAACCCCATAAAAAATATAGCCTCCAAGCGGCAAATGATCAAACCTGAATTCGCCATTCGACCGAACCGGAACTACTGCACCAGCCACATAGCCGGATGATTCCTTTAAAAATGCAATTACTGCTCCACTCTCCAGCACCGTGTCACCAGTCCAAATCTTGCCTTCTACCGGAAATGCGGTATCAAAGCTCAAAGTCACGGTATCACTCACAAAAGCATCACAATATCCAATAGCAGAGAGTATAAGTTGCACGCCTTGATTTTCTATATCCTGACTGCCAGGATAATAAGTTGTAACAACTACTGTGTCGTTCAAAAATGAACCATCACCCAAGGTAGTCCACAGCACACTTTTTGAATGATGTGCCACGGCCTGAGACAACTCAATACTGTCAGTTTGATAAATTATTGAGTCGTTTCCGGTAAAAACAATCGGAGAAGGTAATAACATCAACTGAAACCCATCTGTAAGCGTATCTCCCTCCACTATTACATTTAAATACAGATATGCCTGCCCCTCAAGCGAATCGTCAAGTCCTGGAAAATACAAGGTATGCAGTGAAGTTTCATTTAAAAAATACCCGTCACCAGCCGATGACCAAAACAACTTTTGATACTCAAACGGAACCTGGGCATTGGCAGTCTCAAACTCGAAACTACTATTACATACCGTTGTATCAGGACCGGCATAAGGGTAAAGCCTGGCAAACGAATAAGGACTTTCATCCCCATTAAAAATGGATTCCTGAAAATCAGCTCCTTCTTTATAAGCTGTAAGGCCAATACTGTCAGTATAAGCCACCCCTGAGGGAAGTAATATGGTATTTAAATCATCCGCTACCATTGATTCGCTGAACTGATAATTCGCAAATCCCCCATAATGAACCCGATAGCCTGCTACATATGCTTCAATGTTTTGATCCCAACTGACTATAACCCGCTGTCCGTCCCATTGCTTGATCACGCCAAATGGCGGTGCTACGGGATTAAGCTGATCAGGTTGCTCCAGAATAGGTAAAAAATGCATGAATCCCACACCCGGGTTCTCATTGCCATCGTAAATTAAAGATTCAATCTTGCTAAGATCAGTAGTTCCCCAAAAATTATTATCCACCGAAAAATCGACTGTTGTGCTGTTCTCAACAATATAATTTTCATCATGGACATAAAACATATTGTTATTTTCAAACATAAGCTGATCAGCCGACTGAATCACAAGAAGTGATTTCTCATTCAGAGTAAAAGAATTGTGTGAAACCTGATCGGCATTTGATGCATTCGAAAGTAATAATGCCCATTTATTAGAATAAAAACTATTATTCTGAATCTGGTTATTACCCTTTTGTCTGCTGAAAATCGCCAGATTAGTATTCCAGAAAATATTATTCCTGACAATCACTGAATCAACCGCCAAATATAAGGCATACCCCACTGATTCACCTATATCGTAAAAAACATTGCTTTGTATGCGATTTGCAGCTTCTAAACTGGCCCCACTATTATCAAGCCAGATACCGTTCAAGCCTTCTAAAATAATATTTCTGAATACTGTGTTATTCGAAAACTTACCTCCTCTTTCGGTAGAAAATGAAATATTGGTATTAATACTTCTAATGATATTGTTGCTAATGACATTCCATTCCGTCTGGTTTCCTTGTCCTCTGGCTATTACCTCTATTCCAACATAATTATCCAGTATGCTATTTTCAGCAATTAAAACACTATGTGAATTTTCGATGAGTATTCCTCTCCAAAAATTATCGGCTATGGTGGAGTTTATTATTGTTGTGTAGGCACTGTTACTTATGCTCAAGCCAACCTCTGCGTCCTTTAGCATAATATACATCAGGTTTACGCCATCCTCCTGCAAACAACTCTGTATCAGTATCCCCTTCCATTTCCATGCCTGGGCAGGATTGGTATAGTCCGCGACAAATCGTATGGAATCAACACCCTGATCAGTCTGGCCAACAGCCTGCAGATATCCGCCATCGATTAACAAGCCTTTGCCTTGTTTGAATCTTAGTTGCGTTCCAGCCTCTATTTGAAGGCTGATGCCCGAAGCAACACGCAAATCTTCAACTACAATATAGGTAGTGTCAGCAAAAAGGGTACGATCGGCAATCAGGTTTCCTCCGATTTCGGTTTGCTGCCCAAAAAGTCCTTCAACTTTCCAGGTAAGCATAGCGATAAGCAGCAAGATAAAATACCCTAATTGCTTTAGTTTCATACGATGCTTTAATTAAAAATAGTAAACCAGTCCCAGTGAGATTCCGGGATATGATGGCTTTGTTGCTATGGGATAATCCTTAAACAAATCATTAAAATGCATCTGCCAGCTTACTTCAGGAACCAGATCCAGCTCGTCTGACAGCCTCATCCTGGCAAGAAAAGCCAGTCGAAAAGTAAAATTCAGGGGCGACAATTCAAGTTTTTTGATGTCCATAACCGCATACTCAGCTTGAGGTTCAAAAGTAAAACCTTTTTTGTAGAGCACCGTTGCAAACCCCAAACCAGCCTGTGCATAAAACCTGACGCCTGGCAACTGACCAACCAGATAAGCAGCATCAACACCCAGATGGAGCATGCCAATTCTGTTGGTAGTCTGGTAGCTGTAATTCGATTCTTCAAGTGGTACATACACCGAATCAACCACATGAAACCAGGTGGTATCAATACCCGAGATGCTGTAGTAGCTGTCCAGCGTATCCCTGTCATAATATCCACCAGTACGGATAGTTCTGTTGTGGCTGAAGTTTTGCGCCAAATCAAGGTAGGTCACACTGGCCGAAAACAACCATTTGTTACTACACTTGTGTAGCCGAGCACCCAGATGCTGCGAAATAAATGACGGTTCCAGCGTCTCATTCCATAAGTTAGCCAGTTGCTTTGATTCTGCATTACCAGCTTTAAACTCAGAATTAACATAGTTACGGCCATAAAACAATTCAACGCCTTTTCCATTGATCCTGTTTGCATCCACATTAAAAACATCTTTCCGAACATCTTTTAATCTGTTGCGCCGGCCTTCGACGGGTTTATCAACAAATATCCTGATCGTATCGCGAATTACTAATGTATCTGTTTGCCTGATGGTGTCCAACACAATTAAGGTATCCGTTTTAATAACTTGTTTTTGCATAAATACCGTATCCCTGTGTTGTTGTACATCAATTACTTCAACCGGCTCAGTATCTTCTCTTTTATCATCTATTCGTAACCGGTAAACATTATATTGATCTCCTATCTTTCTATACCCATAGCCTTCCGATTCAAGCAAACTACTGAGCAATTTCAACACCGGAACCTGATCTGCGTTATAGCTGATCGTTTTATTAAAAATGGGATCGGAAGCGTTGAAAGCCACTTTGATACCAAATCGTTCGTAAAGATTTTCGAGCACCTCACCAAAGGCTTTATTCTGAACTTGCAATGAAACCAGACTATCCGGCTGTTTTTGAGCCAGAACATTGTGCATACCAATTTGCAAACACAGCAATACACAAAGCAACTTTATCAAGCTGTCAGGGCGCAACCTGGCTATGTTGTAACTAAATGGAATTATGCTGTTTTGTTCTTTTAGCATCACTTTTTAATGCGGTGGCTAAAATACAAAAATACTTGAAAGGAATGATGATGGCCGAAAATTATCTGAGATAAACGGTTTGTCCGTTTCGTGTAACCTCGAAGCTAAAAATGGTTTGCAGTGATTCGATCAATTCTTCTGAAGATTCCTTTTCAAATCGTGCAGTGATTCTCAGGTCATGATGTTTTTCGTCCAGCACAAACCTAACTGAATAATTGGCATTGATGGTTTCGAGCGCATCTGTAAGCGGCGTGTTGATAAATTCCAGTATTCCGCTGTGCCAGGCCATAAAATTCAGGTCTGTTTGTTTTGCTCTGGAAAGTCGTTTGGTAGCAGCATCAAAAATCCCCCTCTCACCGGGCAAGAGTATAAGCTGCTCTATTCTGCTATCAGCATCCTGATCAAAAGTGAAAAGTCTCAATTTTCCGTTAATCAGATCAACAAAGTATTGATCAGAATCTGGTGCTGCTTTCAGGTTAAATTTTGTGCCCAGCACTTCAACACCAAAATGATCCATAAGAATCTGGAAAGGTGCCTCTGGTTGAGCTTCCACCTCAAACAAGGCCTCGCCTTTGAAGGTGGTTTGTCTGATATCCGTAACAAACGCTTCAGGATAAACTATTTCGGAACCACCATTAAGATAGACGCTGGAACCATCAGGAAGCAAAAGCGGACTGTCCGTTTTTTCAGTGGCAGCATAAATCTGCATTTGGGGTTGAGTTTCATTTTTCATGAAAAACAAAACAGCCAGCCCGAGCAAAAATACGGCAGCAGCACCGGCCACCCAATTGTAAACCGAAACCGGTTTTCTGGCAGCTTTATTGCGATTCGGCTGAGGTTGATGCATGAATGCGATGCGCTGATTCACCTTATTTAAGGCTGTTTCAACATTTATTGAATCAGATAAGGTGTTTGCTTTGGAAAACTCCCAGATTTTTGTCTGCCCTTCAAACCAATGTTTATGCTTATCAGACAACGACAACCACCGCTCAAACTGCTGTTGTTCTGCGGAAATACAGTTACCTGAGAGGTACTTGGCTGCAAGATTTTTATATCTGATAAACTTTCTCAATCCTAAATTTCCTTTTTAACGATTCGTTAATACGACAAACTCATTTACTTTATCCCCTACTTATTTATTTTATATTAAAAAAATTTATTCCAAATAATCCTGACCATTGTTTCATAAGTTAACACACCTAAAAATAAAACCGGTAGATAGTCTTTCAGGAAATTTCTCAACTGTTCCAGTGCTTTCGTCATTTGATTTTCAACTGTTTTCACACTGATATTCAGCCGTTCAGCTATCTGCTTATTCTTTAATCCTTCGTGCCGGCTCAGTTCAAATACTTCCCTTCTTTTTTCGGGCAGACTCAAAACTGCGTGTTTTATCTTCAACTCCAGATCAGTTTCCTGTAGCTTCTGCAGTGGACTTTCAGCTCCATTCAAAGTTAAAAAACCTACATACTCCTTATACTTTTCCTGTATCTTTAACTGATTCAGGTGATTCAGAGCATGATTTCTTGTTGCGCGATACAAATAGGCCCGCAGTGAGGTTTGAATATTCAAATCAGTATGTCGCAGCCAGAGTTTTACGAACATATCCTGAACGATATCCTCGGCCGTATCCTGATCAGCAACAAATCGAAGGCAATACACTACCAGTTCGCCATAATAGGCTCTGAAAATCTCATCAAAGATTTCTTTTCTACCGGTCTTCAGGCCTCTTATCCATCTAATCTGATCTTCTGTCATATGGTTAGTCCCGCACTACTGTCTCTGTCCGAAAAATTGCCCAGATAAGTTGCAAAGTTATAAAAAACACATCAGGGCACATCAGTCATACGCTATGGAATTGTCAGAAATCAACAAACTATTAAGATTAAGCCGGATACAGCTGCTATGGATACCCCTGTGCAAATTTCATATTCAAAGTCTGCAACCTGATTCAACCAAAAAATTTAATCCGACCGATATGATTAAAATAAAATACTTTTGCACTCATTAAAATTTGGTTGGCTAACCACTAGCCTTTTGAAGGATCACAGCTTATGCACATTGGCTCACAAAAACCCGCACAAGCAACAACAGCCTGGTTAATCCTGTCGGGTCTGGTACTTACCTGGGGCAGTTCCTTTATCCTTATAAAAAGAGGATTACTTTATTTCGATCCGGTTGAAGTAGGTTCCATACGGGTGGGAATCACTTTTTTGTTCTTGTTGCCATTTGCTGTCAAAAGATTAAAAAATCTCAGCAAAATAGACTTCCTCTGGTTGAGTATTTCAGGTTTTGCAGGCAACTTCTTCCCGGCCTTTTTGTTTGCTGCTGCACAAAAAGGAATCGACAGCTCAACAGCCGGATTGCTCAACTCACTCACACCGCTTTTCACCCTGCTCATTGGTCTGATAATTTTTAAAATCAAAACCAGACTCATTCAAATAGCCGGAGTAATCATTGGTCTTATTGGTGCTGCCGGTCTGATCAACAGCAGCGGCGGCAACGATTTTTTCTTCAATTTTGGGTATGCATCTCTGGTTGTTTTAGCCACCATTTTTTACGCTTTGAATGTCAATCTGATCAAAGCAAAATTGCAACACCTCAACAGCATCACCATCACTTCGGTAGCATTTTTCATCGTTGGCTTCCCGTCTATGATAATTTTGTTAGCCGCAACAGATTTCATCCCAAAATTAACGAGCTTACCGGGAGCCTGGACAGGATTTGGCTATCTGGCCATACTGGCTGTTGTGGGCACAGGCATTGCCATGATTGCTTTTAACTCACTTATCAGAATTACAACGCCGCTGTTTGCTTCCAGTGTTACCTATCTTATTCCGGTTGTTGCTTTGATCTGGGGAATCATCGATGGCGAATACCTTGACCTTAGCTTTTTACTCTGGGTTGGACTAATCATCGGAGGTGTGCTGTTGGTCAACAGAAGTCGGGCAAAAACACCCTTTCAACACACAGTGAATAAGTCAGTTAAAAAAATATAAGTTAAAAGTTTGACGGATTAATATTTTTTATACTTTTGCAGTTCAAATTTTTGAGCATAATCCGCAATTTCAAATCAATATAATGTACGCAATAGTTGACATCGCAGGACAGCAGTTCAAGGTAACCAAAGGTCAGCAGATCTTTGTGCACAGACTTGAAAATGAAGAAGGTAGCCAAGTGGCTTTTGAAAAGGTATTGTTGATCGACAATGACGGACAAACCACCGTTGGTGCTCCGGTAATTGATGGTGCCAGTGTATCCGTAAAAGTGATCGAGCATCTGAAAGGAGACAAGGTTATCGTTTTCAAAAAGAAAAGAAGAAAAGGATACCAAAAGTCAAACGGTCATCGTCAATACCTCAGCAAGGTAGTGATAGAAGATATCAAAGCGTAATAACCCGAAAATCTTAGAACAATGGCACATAAAAAAGGAGTTGGTAGTTCCAATAACGGACGCGAATCGGAAAGTAAACGACTGGGCGTTAAGATTTACGGCGGACAGTTTGCCAAAGCCGGTAATATTATTGTAAGACAGCGCGGCACAGCACACCGTCCCGGAAACAATGTTGGACTTGGAAAAGATCATACCATCTTTGCTCTGGTTGATGGCACTGTTGAATTCCGTCGCAAAAAAGATGACAAATCATACATCTCTGTTATTCCTGCAGAAACCGCAGTAAACTAACAGTTTTGAAAAAAATAGTGCCCCGGTTATGCCTGCATAGCCGGGTTTTTTGGCTTATAGAATTTCCTTCATTACTGATATTTCACCTCTGCATTAGCCATAGAAATCGCTACTTTTGCAAAAATTCTGAATCAAGATGTTATTAGTACCATTTATCAAAGCCAACAAAGATGAAGTGATCAAACGTTTGGCTGTTAAAAACTTCCACAATACACCTCTTATTGATCAGGTGCTTGAGCTGGATGAATTGCGTAAAAGTATTCAGCAGCAACTGGACGAGTTGCTGGCCGAAGCCAATACGCTTGCCAAACAAATTGGTCAGCTTTTTAAGGAAGGAAAAGCCGATGAAGCCAGTGCCTTAAAAGAAAGAAACAGCGAGATAAAGGAAAAGTCCAAAGAGCTGAATCAACAACTCACGGCAACCAAAGATCAGCTGAACGAAAAACTGGTTGAAATCCCAAATCTGCCACACGAAAGTGTACCTCCCGGCAAGCTAGCCTCAGATAATGTCAAGGTGCATCAGGAAGGCACAATTCCACAATTATCTGCCAAAGCGGTTCCGCACTGGGATTTGATAAGCAAATACGATCTGATAGATTTTGAACTTGGAAATAAAGTCACCGGAGCCGGTTTTCCATTTTATAAAGGTAAAGGGGCACGGCTTCAGCGGGCACTGATAAATTTTTTCCTTGACGAAGCGATCAAGGCTGGTTATCAGGAAGTTCAACCCCCACTTATGGTGAATGAAGCCTCAGCTTATGGCACTGGCCAACTTCCCGACAAAGAGGGTCAGATGTACACCATCGGTGCGGATAAACTTTATATGATTCCAACGGCTGAAGTGCCTGTAACCAATATTTTTAGGGACGTCATTCTTCAGGAAAAAGAGCTGCCCGTGAAAACAACAGCCTATTCAAGCTGCTTCCGTCGCGAAGCCGGTTCCTGGGGAAAACATGTGCGTGGGCTCAACCGCCTCCACCAGTTCGATAAGGTTGAAATTGTACAGGTCGTAAATCCGGATAATTCGTACCAGACTTTGGAGGAAATGAAGGCTCATGTAGCTGGTCTGTTGCAAAAACTTGAACTGCCTTTCCGTATCCTGAAACTGTGCGGAGGCGATATGAGTTTTACTTCAGCACTCACCTATGATTTTGAGGTGTACTCAGCAGCACAGCAGATGTGGCTGGAAGTGAGCTCGGTATCCAACTTCGAAAGTTTTCAGGCCAATCGAATGAAACTAAGATTTAAAGACAGCAACGGACAAACAAATCTGGCACATACTTTAAACGGTAGTGCACTGGCCCTTCCAAGAATCGTGGCAGCACTACTCGAAAATAATCAGACAGATGATGGCATCAATATTCCAAAAGTTTTACGAGCCTATACCGGTTACGATCGTATCACTTAGTTTGCTGTTTGCTGGATTTACAGAGCGTTGCAAAAATCCGGTTCCCGAACAAACCACTGCTATTTTAAGTCAAATTGATTCGTTACAGCTGTTATTATTAGCGCAAAACAACAAACTGACACAGCTGGTGGATCTTGATACCAACAGTTTGATCACTACCTTATCTGATTATCAGTTTCATGATTCAAATACGGATGCATTGGCAGCAGCACGGTATGAAAGTATTGAAAACACTGAAAATGTACTTCAATCGTTTGAATCAATGCACCCGGAATTGCTTACTGAAATTCAATCGCAAAAGGTTCAGCTTGATCAGATGTATCAGCTTGTTAAGCAATCCCCTGCCGACAGGCTGAAACATCAGAAAATGATTGAAACACAAAAAGTTTTAACTGAAAATCTGTATCACAAAAACTCCTATTATTTGAACCGCATCAATGCTCAGTTGTTACTAATTGAACAGTTGACAAATCAGAACAAAGACCAAAACTGATATGCAAATAGTTTTCCGAATAGTACTCTTGTCATTTTTGCTGTTTCAGGTGTTAGTCCTCGAGGCACAGCAGCCTGTACAAGCCATTCGCGAACAGCAAAGTGAGCGGGTATCAGACGAACGACTGGCAAATCAGTTTTACAGAAATCAGGAATGGGGAAAAGCAGGTACCCTTTATCTCAAACTCTATCACAACTACAAATCACAGCATTATTTCAATTACTACCTTAATTGCCTAATCCAACTGGAAGAGCTTGAGGAAGCTGAAAGTCAACTCAAATCCGAGATTAAAAGGAATGAAGGTGCGGTGAATTTTCAGGTTGACCTGGGCTATATTTATTTACTCAAAGGCGAACAACGAAAGGCTGGCCGTATTTTTGATCAGGTGATGAAATCTATCCTGCCCGATCGGAATCAAATTGCAGTAGTTGCCAATGCATTCAGATCAAGAGGATTATACGATTATGCGCTACAGGCATACGATTTTGGCCAGGGCAACAAAGCGGTCAATTATCCATTTTTCCTCGAAAAAGCAAGCCTGTTCCAATATCAGGGAAATTATGATCTGGCATTTGAAAATTACCTCCTGCAACTCGATTACCAACCACAGCATATTGATTTGATTAAAAGCCGATTACATAATATCCTGATGATGGATATTGACAACAGCATGGCAGATTTGCTCCGCAAAAAACTTTTTACGAGAGCACAATCACAACCCGATAATTTGCTTTATGGAGAGCTATTGATTTGGTTTTCGCTACAACAAAACGACTACGAAATAGCCCTTATACAAGCCAAAGCCCTTGATCGCCGGCAAGGTGAGCGCGAATCTCAAATCCTGGAACTTGCACATATCAGTATGGAAAACCGCGCTTATGCAGTGGCCTTGCAAGGCTTTGAGTATGTGGTGAATAAAGGTCAAAACAGTGCCTATTACATTCCTGCCTACGTTGGGTTTCTGCAAGCGCGTTATCTGATTGCAAAACAGGAAAACGAATACCATATCGCCGTGTATAATCAACTTGCCGATGATATAGAGCAAGCATTTGATAAACTTGGTTTTAATGTCGAACTCTATCCTCTTGTGATCACACAATCAGCTATTTATGCTTATGAACAAGATAAAACCACCGATGCAATTGCCCTGCTCGAAAAAGGTTTAGGCTTGCCGCTTAATGCCTACGAACAAGCACTTGTTAAATTGCAATTGGCTGACATTTATTTGTTTACTGATGAAGTTTGGGAGGCCACCCTGATTTACAGTCAGATTGAGAAAAAGTTAAAAGACGAGCCCATCGGGCATGAGGCACGTTTTCGAAACGCAAAGCTGCGCTATTTTATTGGCGAATTTGGCTGGGCATCCATGCAGTTGGATGTCTTGAAAGCGGCAACCTCAAAATTAATTGCCAATGATGCCATGAAATTATCCTTGAAAATCAGGGATGTATTAATGGAAGACACAACTGGCAAAGCCCTGAAAACCCTTTCGCGGGCCGAATTGCTTAGCTTTCAGCAAAAGAACACCGAGGCTCAACAACTTCTCGACTCACTTTTACTTACGATTCAAAATCCGGTGATTACTTCCTATACGCTGTTTTCGGCTGCCGAACTTGCTGTGGACCAAAAAGACTTCCAAAAAGCTGACAGTATGTTTCAACTGCTTTTTGAGACCTATCCGGATAGTTATCTGGCAGACGAAGCCATTTACGAAAGCGGTTTGCTACTCGAACATAATCTTGAAAACCTGACCCTTGCAAGCGAACGCTACCAGCTTTTGATTGATAATTATCCGGCCAGCATCTTTGTGGCTGAAGCCAGACGCAGATATCGGATGCTGAGAGGTGATAATGTATTGTAAATTATGGATGTAAGACCTAAAAAATTTCTGGGACAGCATTTTCTGCGTGATCAGAATATTGCTGAAAAAATCTGTCAGCAACTGGAAGGTAAGGCAGACCAAATCCTCGAAATAGGGCCGGGTACAGGAGTTCTCACACAGTTTCTAAGTAAAATGTATTCTGACAAACTCCATGTGGTCGAAGTAGATGAAGAATCCGTTGACTATCTGCACCAACATTTTCCACAACTCAGCAGCAACATCCATCATACCGACTTTCTCAAAACCAATTTCACTGATTACGGAGAAGGCAGCATGGCCGTTATTGGCAATTTTCCGTACAACATCAGCAGTCAGATTTTCTTTAAAATTTTGGATCACCATTCTATTGTAAATGAAGTAGTTTGTATGATTCAGAAAGAAGTTGCTGATCGTATCAGTTCACCACCCGGCAATAAAAGTTATGGCATCTTAAGTGTGCTTTTGCAGGCCTGGTATGATATCGACTACAAATTCACGGTTCATGAACATGTTTTCCTTCCCCCGCCAAAAGTTAAATCAGCGGTCATCAGGCTTAACAGAAACCAAACCACCCAACTCAATTGTGATGAAAAACGTTTCAAAGTAATTGTAAAACAAGCTTTTAACCAACGCAGGAAGACCCTGAGAAATTCGCTGAGAAGCATGATCAATCCCGAAACCATTCAACACGAAATTTTTGATAAGCGTCCGGAACAGCTCGGCGTTTCAGATTTTGTAATGCTCACGCAGCTGATTGAAAAAAAACCTGAAAATCCTACTCCATCAAACGAAGTGTTTTGATGCGTTTCAAAGCTTTATACACCGTGAAAACAGCAGAAAGACCACCAACTACCATTACGGTTAAAAAAACCATCATCACATCCTGCCAAACCAGTTGAACCGGATAAACATCAATCACAAAAGCACCAAGCTCCCCTCCCAGTTTCAATAAACCAAAATGCTCCTGAGCCAACACCAGTATAATTCCTGCCAGCAACCCGATGACACCTCCCAAAACAGAAATCATCAAACCTTCGGCCAGAAAAAGACGTTTCAGAAATACTTGATCTGCACCCAGATATTTCAGGATATTGATGTCCTTTCGTTTGTCAACAATCAACATGCTCAGCGAGCCAATCACATTAAAAGTGGCCATTATCAAGATAAAGGTGAGTATGATATAAATCGCCCACTTTTCCGAACGCATGATGTGGTACAAGGTTTCCTGTTGCTCAAATTGGTCTTTGACCAAAAAACCGGAACCGATGATTTGTTTAATCTCCACCTTAAACTCTTTGATTGACGTCTTGTTTTTCGCAAACACATCAATCGAAGTGGCCATTCCCTCGTATTCCATCAGGCTGGCAGCCCAGCCATATGGTACGATCACATGAGTTGCATCCATTTCCTGCTGACTGCTATAGATCCCCGAAATACTGATTGCATCCTGATTAAAAGCCTGTTCAAACTGCATCACTGAAGGATTGCCACGCGATGGAACCAAAACCTGCAACAAAGCCGCCGGATTTCGGGGATTTATATCCAGATACCAGGCCACTCCCGAACCCAACATGGCATAGTGCTGCCCACTATACTCCAGGAGCAGGCTACCCTGTATTGTGATGCTGTCCATTGCAGTAAGTGCTTCATAACCCTCCGAAACACCTCTCAAAACGCCAACATGCTGGCGACTGCCATAGCGAAACAAGGCATCTTCTTCAACAATTTTCACTACGCCCCGGGTAGCATCCAATGCCAAAATTTGCTCCATCGGAAAGGTGTTCAGCTGTATGGTCTTACCACTGGCAGGCTCAATGACCAGATCAGCCGAAAGTTGACTGATCATCGTAGAAATCACCTTTTCAAAACCATTAAAAACAGATAAAACAACAATCAGCGCAAAAGCACCCACACCCACGCCAAGCACCGAAATCCAAGTGATGATGTTAATCAGATTATGGCTTTTTCGAGCCAGCAGGTATCGCTTCGCAAAAAAAAATGTTGTGTTCACCAAATTGATATTATTGCTTCCAGGCCAGCGCAATCAAACCTGTGCCGGTTGTGTGTTTACGACTTACATCAATTTTATTTAAGATCAACGCAATCGGGAAAACCAATAAATAGTAAAAGGGAAGTATAATAAAGAAAAGTCTAGAGGCATTCAACATCAGGATGGGATATTTCATGGATAAACGCCATGAGATTTTACCAGGCTTGCCATACTGATAACGAATCTTTGTTTTGGCAAAACCTGCCCTTTTGAGTTTGGCATCCAGATCAGCGATATTATATCCATCGCGCACATGCTCGTCAATAAATCCCTGAATGCCTTTGGCCTGATGATCGTGTTCGTGAACATCTGAGCCACCCTGATCCGAAGGGGTTGAAATCAGCAACATACCACCTGGCTTGAGGGCATTAAAATAATTCCGGAGCACCAGCTCATCTTCTTCGATATGTTCCATCACATCCACACAAACAACCAGTTCAAACCGTTGCTGATATTTGATTTTTGTGAGATCGGCTTCTTCAAAATGAACATTTTTAAAACCAATCCGATTAAAAAAATGGTTGCAATCAGCAATCTGTTCTGTTTTAACGTCCAGTCCTTTTATCTTCCAGTCGGGATGCTTGCGCGACATATAATAAACATACTGTCCAAAGCCGGATCCGGCATCCAAAACACTGATATTTTGAAGGCTGGAGGCATTTCTTTTCAATTCGCGTTTCACATGCCAGGTACGCAACAACAACAAATCGAGCATCCGGTAAAAAAGCTTCCGTAAAAAGGGGGTGCTGTTAAATACTTTGCCAAGCTGACGTTTGATGGGATCGTATTGCATAAGGCCAAACGACTGAAAAAATCAGTCTTCTTTTAATAAGTTTTCAATATTGTCGATATAATCCAGCGAATCATCCTCAAAAAAGCGCAGTTCAGGTACAATCCGAAGCTGATGCCTGACACGATGACCAAGCAAGCCCCTGATTTCACGTGCACGTGTATTAAATTTTGCAACGATCTCACCCTTCTGAGGCTTACCAAATACACTCAGATAAACCCTTGCCAGCGAAAGGTCGGGAACCACATTTACTTTCGTTACCGTAATGAGTGCTCCACCGGCAATAGCCTGCATTTCCTGTTGAATGATTTCGCCAAGATCACGCATAAGCAAGCGCGAAACCTTTAATTGACGTTTTGTTTCCATAGGGCAAAAATACAGCAATTTATTGGTCTTAATCAAAAAAGGGCATGAACAATCACTTGCCGAATGGTATTTTCATTGTAGTGTTTGACGAAAAATTTATACCAGGCAGAAGTAACACACTTTGTTAGGCAATTTTTCCGTTTGCCTTGTTATAACCTCAAGTTTACTTACTTTTGTTTATCTGCAAGAATGATCTCATGCTCAAAGAAAAAATACAACAACTTTCGCTCGGATTTTATCAGGAAACTGTTGCAAACCGCCGCCATATCCATCAAAATCCCGAATTAAGCTTTCAGGAAAAAAATACAGCCCGGTTCATCAGCCAAAAACTTACTGACTACGGAATTGCGCATCAAACAAATATTGGCGGAAATGGAATTGTTGGCTTAGTTGGAAAAGCCTCAGCTTCTGGTAAATGTATTGCTTTACGGGCAGATATGGATGCCTTACCGATTCAGGAAACCAATACGCATGATTTTGTTTCGAAAATCCCGGGCGTAATGCATGCCTGCGGCCACGATGCCCACACCAGCATGTTGCTGACTGCTGCCCGCATTTTAAAACAGATTGAAATGCATTTGGAAGGTCAAATCAAGTTGATTTTTCAGCCTGCCGAAGAAAAGCTTCCGGGCGGAGCCCTTGGCATGATCAAAGCCGGAGTACTGAAAAATCCTGATGTTCAACGCATTGTTGGTCAGCATGTGTTTCCCGGACTGGAAGCTGGTTTAGTGGGTTTTCGCACGGGAGCATATATGGCCTCCGCCGATGAAATTACTATCCGGATCAAAGGCACAGGTGGTCATGCTGCCATGCCTGATCAGATCAACGATACCGTGCTCACTGCAGCCCATCTGATCGTGAACCTGCAACAAGTGATCAGCCGTTTTGCACCTCCTGTGGTGCCTTCTGTGCTTTCATTTGGCAAGGTGATTGCCCAGGGTGCTTTCAACATCATTCCAGACGAGGTGCTGATACAAGGCACTTTCAGAACTTTTGATGAGGCTTGGCGCGTAAAAGCAAAAAATCACATCCGTACTATCACTGAAAACACCGTTGATGCTGCCGGCATGGAAGCTGAGGTTTTAATCGAAGACGGCTATCCTTTTTTGATGAATGAAGCACAAACAACCCTTATTGCCAAAGAAGCCGCTATTGCCTATCTTGGAGCAGAGAAGGTGATTGATTTGGACCAACGCATGACGGCTGAAGATTTCGCCTGGTATTCACAGCAAATTCCAGCCGCTTTTTATCGCATCGGAACTGCCAATAAGGCCAAAGGAATCAATAGTAATCTGCATACCAGCACTTTCGATATTGATGAAGAAAGTCTTTTGGCCGGCCCCGCACTAATGGCCTGGATTGCCGTTGAACAACTGAAAAACCTCTAATACATCTATTATGGTAATTGAAGACCGCTCATATCAAACCGTTTGGATGGAAGGAAGTTCTGTGAAAATGATAGACCAGAATGCGCTTCCTTTCAACTTTCAAATACATGAATGCCTTACTTATTGGGATACCTGTATGGCCATCACCGATATGACGGTTCGCGGTGCCGGTGCTATTGGAGCAGCTGCAGCATTTGCCATGGCACAGGCTTTTCTGGAAGCTCCTGAAAAAGACAGAGAAGTATTTCTGCAAGAGGCACGTGGCGAAATTGAAGGCACACGACCCACTGCCCGCAACCTGTTCTATGCTGTTGAAAGGGTTTTTGACGCAGGGCAACTATCCGCCGAAAACGCCAAAACAGAAGCCCAGCGTATTGCGCTTCAGGATACGGAAGACACCAGAGCCATCGGACGACATGGAAACAAGCTGATCAAAAATAATACACACATCCTTACCCACTGCAATGCCGGCTGGCTTGCCTTTGTTGATTATGGAACCGCACTGTCTCCTGTTTATACAGCCAAAAAAGAAGGTAAGGATATTTTTGTTTATGTTGATGAAACGCGTCCAAGAGGTCAGGGAGCCCGCCTCACTGCCTGGGAACTGATGCAGGAAGGTGTTCCGTTTACCATCATCCCCGACAATGCAGCTGCCAGTTTGATGCAACAAGGTAAAATTGACCTGGTAATCGTTGGAGCCGACCGCATCGCACGAAATGGCGACACTGCCAACAAAATAGGAACGCTGGGCAGAGCCATACTAGCCAATACTTTTGGTGTACCTTTTTATGTTGCTGCACCCACCTCGACCATCGACAGAGAATGCAAATCTGGAAAAGATATCATCATCGAAGAACGCAGCCAGGATGAAGTGCTGTTTCAGGATGGGATTGATGCCAACGGAAACAAAGTGAAAGTGATGATTGCCGCTCCTGGATCAACCGCTTATAATCCGGCTTTCGATGTTACTCCGGCTAAATATATCACAGGAATAATCACTGAGCACGGTACCATAAAAGCACATTATCAATCCATCTCAAGCTTGTTGAAAACCATTGAAGATGAACGAACTAAATCACTTTAAAAAAGAAATTGCCTACTTCATGCGAAGGCTTTACAAGCGAGGCCTCACAACTACTTCGGGCGGAAATATCAGCATTAAACTGCCAAACGGCATGGTCTTGATCACGGCCTCGCAAACTGACAAAGGCCGTATGAAAGCCTCCGATGTTGGGATGACCGATAAGCATGGAAGATCATTAAGCAACAAACTTAAACTTAGCATGGAAACAGGGATGCATCTGGCTGTTTATAAAAACAGACCCGATGTACATGCCATCGTACATGCTCATCCACCGCTGGCTACAAGCTTTGCCGTTGCACATAAATCCATCAATGTGGACCTGATGGGCGAATCCCGTGCCGTTGTCGGGAAAATTGCCACTGCTCCTTATCAATTGATGGGCACATTGGCCCTGGCCGAAGCTGTTGCTGCAGAAATCACAACAGCCAATGCCGTGCTCCTGGCTAATCACGGAGTACTGACGGTTGGCAAAAGCCTACTGGAAGCCTTTGACCGGCTGGAAGTGCTCGAAAGCTGTGCCAAAGTGGAATTACTCTCAAGCCTGATAGGCGGTGCACAACCACTAAGTAGCGAAGAAGTGCAGGCCATTGACAAACTGATGAACACATGAGCATACCCGAAATACTGGTTCAGAAGCGCATGAGTTTGCCCAAGCTGGGCATTGGCACCTGGGAAATGGGTGGCCGGCATAGGCCCGACAAAAGTGAAGATCAAAGATTTATCCGCGCTATCCGCTTTGCACTGGAGCAGGGCATCCGACATATCGACACAGCCGAAATGTATGGCAACGGACATACAGAAGAACTTGTTGCCAAAGCCATACAAGGTTTTGACAGAGAAAAATTGTTGATTACCTCCAAGGTTTCTGGCGATCATCTGGCTCATCAGGATTTAATTGAAGCTGCCCATAACAGCCTGAAACGACTGCAAATAGATTATCTTGATCTGTATTTGTTGCATTGGCCCAATCCAGAGGTTCCTGTTAATGAAACCATGAAAGCCATAAGTAAATTGCTCGAGCAAGGCAAGATCAAACATTTTGGTCTGAGTAACTTTTCAGCAGCTCAAACGGAAGAAATATTGCGATGGACTGACAAACCAATTATTACTAATCAACTGGAATACAATATTTTCACTCGAAATAACGGTCGTATAACCGAAGATGTAGAAGCAGCCATCATTCCTTTCTGCCTCTCAAAAGGCATCAGCATAACCGCCTGGCGCCCCCTTATGAAAGGTGCATTTAATCCCTTACAAAAACCTCTGATTAACGAAATTGCAGCCCGTTACGAAGCCACACCCATGCAGATTGCGCTGGCCTGGCTACTAAATAAACCCCTTACATTGGCAATACCCAAAATGACAAGCGAATTGCATATTCTGGAAAACATTACTGCCGCAAACATCACATTGGATGAGCAGGAAATGAATCTGTTGGATGGACTGATAAACTAATCAAAAACTATACTTCACCTTCCAATACATCATACTGTTGTCGCGATATTGCCCAAAACGACCCGTTTCATCTCCAACAAAAATATTCGCCCCCAACTGAATATCAAAACCATCGGCAAAACTATAACTCACTTTCGGCCGGATAAGCGCATCTCCTTTGTTAATACCCACATAGGCAAAGAGCTCCAGCCAGAGTTTTTCGCGCAGGTAATCTTTTGCGGCCAGAAAAGTCATGGTATTTTCGGCCTCCTCCTGTAACATGCCGGTTTCATAGTCCAGGATATACTCTTGAATAAACTGCGTACTCAATTTTACACCTGCTAAGGTATAATCCAATCCGGCCATATAATGCAAATAATCTCTTGATACAGTTCCATCCTGCTGCTCCGGGTTTTCAGTTTGAAAATAACGGCCGCTATTGTATGAACCTTCTGCTCTGAACACAAAACTACCAAACGTTGTGCTCAAACTACCGCCCAACATACCGATGCGATGATACTCAGGGCGCGCAACAAGTCTTTGAAGCTGCATACTCACCGGATCAATGGTTTTGTTCAGGTGCATCACGGGATCGTCCGACCAATGATAGCCTCCAACAATTTCATAATCAAGCTTTGACGTCATGGCTGAATAGCGCAGAAAAAACTCACTATGCTTAAGCGAGGGTTTAACTTCGTTAGTCGAATAATCATACTTTGGCTGAACAGGAAACGGCATTTTTGGACGCCAGATGCTCCCCGAATCGGGCATCAAAGTGGGCGAAAAAACAGGTATCCAAACTGCTTCCAAGGTGTTCATCCCGATGTAGTAATTGACTTTTACAGCTGTAACACCAATACGTATCTCATCAAAATCAGGCAACAAAAACTCACTCAAATCCTTGGGAGAAACGATATCAGTGATAAATACTCCTTCGGCCTTGCCATAAATAATCTGTTGCTGCCCGATCCTGAGGTCAAACTTATTGAAATACATATCCAAATAAGCTTCGCGTAGGCGAAAATCCATTTCCTTGTCGAAATAATGATAAAGCATAGGATTTACTTTAAACCCAACCGTTTCACCTCGTTTTTCAAAATTCAGATTGAAGGTGTTTTGAATAATCGAAAAATCTGTTTGATCATTCAGAAGTATCCCTGTATAATTACGCGCAAAACCAGTGATTTCAAGCTGCTGAGCCGAAACCGACCCAACAGCAATTGAAACCCCAAAAACAACCAAAAACAAATATTTTACTATCTTTTTCATTGTAACTATTTCTTTTGCTTCAAAAAATGAATCTATCGGCCCAGCGTCATGCTGCGTTCTGTAAACTTGTTTGATGGAATGGGTTGATCCAGTTTAACCTCTGAAAAGATCATCTCCGTTCGGTGATCCTTCTGCACATTATGCATTTGTGTGTTAAGAATCACCCAGTACCCGCTTATTTTTTCAAACTTTTTAATTTGAAGAATTTTAAGCAAATCCCCATCTTCGTCATAAAAATCACGTTTGATCCCGATGAAGTTCTCTTTTATCACCCAGGTTACTGTTTTTGAATACATATAATCCTTATCTTTTGGGATACTTTCTACGATATAGCAGTCATAGCCGTTGAACACCTCCTCGCCGAGCAGCTTATGTGTATCATCGCTTGGATGCCGATCGCCCAAATCGTCGTAAGTAAAATCGGAACCCATAAAATTATCACTTTTACTATCGCTCGAAATACGTTTAACACGCTTTAGTGCAGGCAAATAAATCCATTGATCATCATCGCGACCATCATTATAACTCCAGTTCATAAAAGATGTATTACGCACATCGGCCGGTGAAAGAAAAAACATAATCGTTTTTTCGACTTCACCTTCATCTTTTATAAACTGCTGCAGCTCACGAACACGGGTATCGCCCTGTTTGTTAATCAAACGCATTTCGAGCTGCCCCTGGATGTTTTCTCCGGAAGGGTTGTTATACACCGCCTCCATAATTTCCTGTCCGTTCATTTGGGCAAATCCCTGCGTGAAACCTAATAAGATAACTAAAACAGTTATTGATAAATTTTGTATTGTTTTCATGACTTTTCTTTTATGATTATTTTTTATTTTTAAAAAAGATATTTGATTTATATAGTACTAGATACATGATAGTTACGGTGGCAATAAAACTGATAAACATATTAAAGGATACCAGGGCCCCGAGCGAGCGGTTTGGTGGAAACACAGAAAACAGCAGCACCAGAAAACCCATGATCACCACAAATGCATTAAAGGCAATGGCTCTTCCGGAATGATGCATGGTTTCACGGATCGTGAGGCCTTTATCCCTGGTTTGCAGGGCATAGATTTTATACCTTTCGATAAAATGCACTGCATAATCAATCCCGATCCCAATGGCGATGCTCGACACCAAAGCTGTGGTGGTACTGAGTGAGATGTTGAACAAACCCATCACGCCAAAACTGATTGCAGCAGTAAGCACAACCGGAATCGCACCGATGAAACCAATACTCACTTTGCGAAACATCAATGCCAGTAAAATGATGATGATCACTATGGACAGCAGCAGGCTTTTTATCTGACCAGTCAAAATCAAATCCGTAAATACCAATGCTTTATACCCCGATCCGGCATAATTCATCTCCACCTGAAGCTCGGAAAAAGGTGCACGGTATTTTTCAAGTATTTCAATCGCCTGATTAATATCCTTGCTATTATCGCTTTTCAATTGAATCGTAACATTGGCCTTGCGATAATCATAATCCACCACTTTCCAGATATTCTCGGGATCGCCCGACATTTCGTACAGCAGCAAGTACTGAGCAATCATTTCCTGGCTATCAGGAATCACATCAAAAGCCGGATCATCAGCATGCATCACTTGATTCATTCTGCGGATATAATCGCTGATTGAAAAGGAGTTGCCAACCAATGCAAGCGTTTCCACCTCAGTTTGCATCTCGTCAATCAGTTTTTCAACCTCCGGACGAATCATGGCATCTTTGTCTTCGGATTCCAGTATCACATTGATTGAACTGGTTCCTCCAAAATGCTTGTTTACAAAAGCATCTGTTAAAACAATATTTGAATCCCTTTCAAAATTTTCCAAAAAACTGGAGTTGATCCACACTTTTTGAATCCCAAAGATTGAAACACCCAAAAGAATTACTGTTGCACTGATCACAAATACTTTATGACGAATGGTAGCCAACGCAAAATTATTAGCGAGTCTTTCAGTAAAAGAATGCTTCTCAGCTTTTGCCTGTTGCTTTTTCTTCTTCCGGCTAATGCCAAAAACAAAACCAAACGCCGGAATAAACACCAGTGATAAAATCATGGCCATCAATACTCCAAAAGCCGTGAACAAACCAAAATATTTAATGGGTAAAACTTCCGAAGTAAGCAGCGAGATAAAGCCAACAGCAGTGGTTACCGAAGTCATTACAACCGGCTTCCACATATTGTGGATCATATCGCTTATCACTTCTTTTACAGTTGCTCCCGGATGCTCATCCAAAAATAACTGCAAATGACTGTAGAGGTGAATGCCATCTGCCACACCAATGGCAATCAACATCACAGGAATCATAATCGTGACGGCATAAATGGAAATTCCGAGCACAGCCATCAGTCCAAAAGCCCAAATGGTACTGATCAGCACAACGGCAAGTGTTGAAATGGTATGCCTGATGCTGCGCAGCACAAAATAAAGCACCAAAATGATCACGACTATTACGATGGGAACCATCTTTTTCATGTCTTTTGGTCCCAGGTATGCCATGGTTCCTTCCACAATCGGGACACCTGCTACATAGATATTTTCCGGACCTTCATAACTATCAGCAAACGCCAGAATATCCTCATAAAACTGCATCGAAAACACCGAATCCGTGATAGAAGCAACTACCAAAGCAACCGTTTCATCATCCGAAACAATCCTACCCTGTACCATATCGTTAGCGATTACCAGTTCGCGCAACTCCGTCAGTTCTTCTTCACTTTTAGGCGTGCGCTTATAAAACGCTTTCACATCCAGCCCGTACTCTGAACTAACAATATTATCGGCCGTATAGAGCGATGTAACGTCAGCATCCTCGATGGTTTCCATATCCTGAAGGGCCTTGGTGATATCCTTGATTTTATTTAGGGTTCCGGGATTATAAATGCCTTCCGGATTTTCGATGGCAATCAGGATTCCATCCTTGATATTGAACCAATCTTCGGCCATATCGCTGTAAACAAAAGCCGGATGATCCTTTGGCATGTATTCGTCCAGATCTGTTTCCATGCGGGCATTACCAGCCAACTCCCAAGCAAACCAAGCACTTATAGCTAAGGTAATTAAGATAACCAGCCAGGAATACAGTTTTAACTTTTTAGTATTGATTTGATTTTTCATGTTTGTTAATATTAACTAACTTTAGTGATTGAATAAAAGGGAAGCATAAACTTCCCTATTGTACTTTTAAAGCACCCTTGTTGTTGCTGCGGGCTTTGGTGCCTTTACAACAAGAATACGAGCTGCTTTTTCGCTCTTATTATATAAACAGTGTACGATATCCTTCGGGCTTTCGACCAGACTATTTTCTTCCACCTGCACTGTTTCCTCTCCAACCTGAATGCTGGGCGTTCCTTCGATGACAAAGAAAAACACATCCACCGGCGTGATATGCGGCTTGAGTTGTTCGCCCGGCTGAAGCATGATATGCATAGCCTGAGCATTATCGTGATCGTACAAAGGACGTACATCAACTTTGTGCGGTGTTTCTTTTACCGGCTGATTTTTCCAATGGGTGATTTTCATAGGCTAATCCTCTTCAAATTTAATTACTTCAGTAGGGCAACTTTCAGCTGCTTCACGAATTTCATCTTCGTAATCGCTAAAATTAACACCCTCTTTAACAATCATTTTATCAGGAACTTCAAACACCTCAGGTGCAATGCCTTCGCAGAGTCCACAACTGGTGCACTCATCTTCCGACTCATCGAGCCATACATTAATTATTGCCATAACTAATCTTTATTTGAGTTTATTAATTGATTCAAAGTCTGAAATAGTTCCTCTCCTTCGGTCAAAAGATCAAAATTAAAACCATTCATCTGCCATTTTTTAACTAAAAGCCTGAGCGAGCCCATAAAAATGGTAGTGAGCTGTTGTGTGCTGATTGCAGAACTTATCTCTCCCTTTTGCTTTCCCTCTTCAATAATATGGGCTATTGCAGCTGCATTGCGCTCCATGATCTGTTTCACTCTGTCACTTAAAACTTGTTCATTTCGAAAAATTTCTTCCGAAAAAATCACTGCAACAAGTGCCGGAGTTTTAACAAAAACCTCAAAATGCTTTTGAAAAATAATTTTTATCCGCTCTATGGCTTTTAATTCTGAATTGAATTGCTTTTGAAAAATACCGGAAGTAGTTGCTGTAAAATACTCCAACAAGCGCAGCAGTATGTCAATTTTATTTTCGTAATGCCTGTATATGGCGGGTTCGGTTATCCCCAGTCTTTTTGATAGATTTTTCATCGTCATGCCCTGAATACCTTTTTCAGCTATCAGATCGATGGCATGTTCCATTATTTCCTGTTGTCGCTCCGTGAACATAATTTCAAATGTTTGCGCCGCAAAGTTAGTTAATATTTACTAACTGTCAAGTAATTTCAATAAATATTTTTTAAATTTTTGATTAATCCCTTGTTTAAATGGTAGTTAAGAAGTAATCCGACTGCTTATTTGAAAATAAATCAGTGGCCCCACCAGTGGAAAAAGAATTAACGACAAAATCAGGTAGGTCGGACGTTTTTTCTTGATCACATCCCTGATGGCTTGAAAAAGCAGTATCATAGCCAATAACAATAAAACAACAATTGATGCTACGAACATAGTTACATGATTTTAGATGGCATAAAAATAAAACAAAAATAAAATCAGAGCAAGTGTTTCAAAAAATGAGATCATCAGTTAAGTGATCCAAAATTGAGCCCACTCCGAAAAGTCAATTTGCCACTAAATCCCCCAAGGGGAACTTTCTAAAACAGCAGATTCTTAGCTCCCTACTATAAGGTGAGAGGTCAAAAAACTAAAAATCAGCAGTTTTTTGACTTTTCGGACTGGGCTCAAAATTCTATTCAATTAAAAATTCCAGTTTGGCGACTTGCTTATTTTAGATTGCAGCTGATCTGTCCCTATAAAGTATATCAGCCATTTAACTACTTTTGCATAAGATCTGTACCCTATGAACGACCGTCCCGACCTGCTAAAATGGCTGCCAATAACCCGCAAAGAAATTGAATTGCGTGGATGGGATCAGCTTGATGTGATCATGATCAATGGCGATGCCTATGTAGATCACCCTGCTTTTGGTGCAGCTGTTATTGGCCGTTTGCTCGAAAAAGCAGGATACAAAATAGCCCTGATTCCACAACCTAATTGGCAGGACGATCTGCGGGATTTTAAAAAATTTGGTGAGCCTCGTTTGTTTTTCGGCATCACTTCCGGTAATATGGATTCGATGGTGAATCATTATACCGCAAACAAAAGACTGCGATCCAATGACGCTTACACGCCCGGCGGCGATTTCGGCTTCAGACCGGATTACGCAACAACGGTTTACAGCAAAATCATAAAAAAACTTTTTCCGGAAAGTCTGGTTGTAATTGGTGGCGTTGAAGCTTCGCTAAGACGTGTTACACATTACGATTACTGGTCGGATCAGCTCAAACCCTCTATCCTGATTAATTCTGAAGCAGATTTTGGTGTTTACGGCATGGGCGATCTGGCTATTATCGAACTGGCCAAAGCCATTGATAAAGGCCAAAGCCTTGAGACAATAAAATCTATCCCACAGCTGTTTTATACCGTTGAAAAAACTCAGACCTTACCACCACATCCTTCCGGAGATATCCGATTGACAGGTCATGAAACCTGCCTCAAAGACAAAAAAGCTTATGCAGCCAATTTCAGGCATATCGAACAGGAATCGAATAAACATCAGGCAGCCCGACTGCTCCAGGATTCTGGTGAAAAAACAGTTGTGATCAACCCACCCTACCCTACTTTCAGCGAAAAGCAACTGGATGCATCCTTTGATTTGCCTTATACGCGCAAGCCACACCCCAAATATGCCAAAAGAGGCGTTATTCCGGCCTACGAAATGATCAGGCATTCTGTTAATATGCATCGGGGTTGCTTTGGTGGATGCAGTTTTTGCACCATCTCGGCTCATCAGGGAAAGTTTGTAACCAGCCGCAGCAAAGAATCCATCTTAAAAGAAGTGGATCAGATCACCAAAATGGATGACTTCAAGGGCTACATCAGCGATTTAGGCGGGCCATCGGCCAATATGTATCAGATGAAAGGCAAACACCAGCCCATCTGCGACAGTTGCAAACGCCCAAGCTGTGTCTTCCCGAATATTTGTAGCAACCTTGATACCAGTCACAAACCGCTGCTGGATATTTATCAAAGCGTGGATAAACACCCCAAAGTAAAAAAAGCTTTTGTGAGTTCGGGCTTACGTTATGATCTGTTTTTAACGGATGATCCGAAAAAAAACGATGCCTTGGGTTATGATGAATACATGCGTCAGTTATTTACCCGGCATGTGAGCGGACGCTTGAAAGTAGCCCCCGAGCATACCAGCGATCAGGTGCTTAAAACCATGCGCAAACCCAGCTTTAAGCTGTTTTATAAACTCAAGGAGAAATTTGACCAGATCAATACTCAAACCGGCCTCAAACAGCAATTGATTCCCTATTTCATTTCAAGTCATCCCGAAAGTCATCTGGAAGATATGGCCCAGCTGGCTGCCGATACCAAAGCATTGGGATTCAGACTCGAGCAGGTGCAGGATTTTACACCTACACCCATGACGGTGGCCACAGTGATGTACTACAGTGGTTTTGATCCCTATACCTTGAAGCCTGTCTTTACAGCAAGAACAAAACCTGAAAAAACTGCCCAGCAGAAATTCTTTTTCTGGTATAAGCGTGAAAATCAAAGCTGGATACGTCAAAAACTAACTCAAATTGGAAGAGATGATCTGATTCAAAAACTACTCTCATTTGAAAAGCTAAACCATGAAAAAACCAGACCAAGGCGAAAATCAGTCAGATAATAAACTACGATGGACAATAGTTTTGCAATCGCTGGGAGCATTTTTACTGGCCTATATTTTCGTTTACCTCTTGTCAGGTTTGTCGGTACTATACATAGCTTACGATCTCGACATTCCGGCTCGCTTGTTTGGCAGCGGTGTGGAATTTGGCATAGCTGACACTGATCCGCTTTGGACCAGTGATGCCATCGTTAGTGTCTTCATGTCGAAACCAGTTAGTAGTTTCATAGCCGCCACAATCAGTGTTTTACTTTTTCTGATTCTTAAACCTAAAAAATTCTGGGTTCAGCTGTTTCATCTATGGGTATTTCTGCATGGCTTTAATTTTACTTTTGGCCTTTTGAGCGAAGATCTTTTACTTCAAAGAGGATTGTTTAGGGTGGCTAACGTAATGGAGATAAGACAGGTAGCATTAACATTAACAATCGGGATTTCAATCTTTTTTTTAGTTAAGGCAGGGAGCTTGGCCGGAAAGTTATTCTATGGTAAAATGTTTCAGCTAAACACCAAAAACACACAAATCTTAAACTTTTTGTATAGCTTTTTAATGCCCTTTTTAATAGGTAGCCTTCTGATACTTACGGTAAACTTCAATACACTTGAGCTCAAAGATTTTTTGCTAATTCTCTCGATGCTAATAAGTTTAATTCCTGTAATTTTTACCAAAACAGCAAGTTTAAAAACAGAAACCCCCACTACTCAACCAAACTTATTCACTGCTTTACTACTGATCACGATAGCATCAACAGGCCTAATCTTTTCTTGGTTTATCTTGAAAGAAGGTCTAATTCTTGGATAAGCTTTTCCGAAAACTTAATCAATCAAATGATATGTAGCTTTTTTTCTATCTTTCGACCACAAAACAAAAATCAGGTTTATGAATACATCAAATGTACGATTGTTAATTCTTTTTAGCCTCTTGACCGGTTTCATATTTACCGGATCACAGGCGATTGCACAACGAAACAAAAAAAAATCAGAAGCTGCTGATACCCTCAAATCATCAGATCTTTCAGGATTAAAATGGCGAAACATCGGGCCGGCATTTACCTCAGGACGTATCTCTGATTTTGCAGTAAACCCCAACAACCACAGCGAGTATTATGTAGCTGTTTCATCCGGACATATCTGGAAAACAGACAACAACGGCACAACTTTCAAACCCATTTTCGATAAGTATGGTTCTTATGCCATTGGCTGTCTGGCCATGGATCCCAATAACCCCAATGTGGTTTGGGCAGGAACGGGCGAAAACAACCATCAGCGCGCCTTGGGCTATGGAAATGGTGTTTTTAAAACAGAAGACAGCGGGAAAAGCTGGAAAAACATGGGGCTGAAAGATTCGCGACAGATTGGGATGATACAAGTTGATCCGCGAAACAGTAATGTTGTTTATGTAGCAGCCGAAGGTTCTGTTTGGGGCCCAGGCGGCGAACGCGGACTTTATAAAACTGAGGATGGAGGCAAAACCTGGACAAAAATTCTTGATGTTTCAGAAAATACCGGCGTTAATAACGTGCTGCTTCATCCCGAAAATCCAGATATCATTTTTGCAACCTCCGAACAACGCAGAAGACATTTCTTCTCAAAAATTGGCGGAGGCCCCGAAACAGCCGTTTACCGCTCAACTGATGCCGGCAAAAACTTTGATATAATAACCAAAGGACTGCCATCAGCGCATATGGGAGGCATGGGAATTGCCATTCCGCAAGGGAATCCTGATATTGTTTACCTGATTATCGAGGCCGCCGACGACCAGAGTGGCTTTTTCCGCTCAACTGATCGTGGTGCTTCATTCGAAAAAATGAACAAATACAGTAGCAGTGGCCAATATTATAACGAATTGGTTTGCGACCCCAATGATCCGGATGTGGTTTATTCTATGGATACTTATACAAAAGTTACGCGCGATGGCGGAAAAACCTGGAGCAATATTAGTTTGAATGAGCGCCATGTGGATGATCATGCCATGTGGATTGATCCCAACGACAGCAACCATTGGATGATCGGCGGCGATGGCGGCATTTACGAAACTTTCGACAACGGAACCCATTACATCCACAAAACCAATCTCCCCGTCACACAATTTTATCGCGTGAATGTGGATAATACCGAACCTTTTTATTGGGTTTATGGTGGCACACAGGATAATAACAGCTTGGGAGGACCAAGCCAAAATACCAGCAGAAATGGCGTTAGCAGCTGCGAATGGATTGTAACTTTGGGTGGCGATGGTTTTTGGCAGGCCATTGAAGAAGATAATCCCGACATCGTTTACTCTGCTTATCAATACGGTAACATTTTCCGCTATGATAAAAAAAGCGGCGAAAAAGTAAAAATCAAACCAGAACCACGAAAAGACGAACTACATTATCGCTGGAATTGGGATGCACCATTTTTCCTGAGCAAACACAATAAGACCACACTCTATATGGCCGCCAACAAGGTGTTTAAATCAGACGACAGGGGAAATTCGTGGCAGGTGATCAGCGATGATCTCACCCGTGATGAAGACAGAAACCAGTTTCCGGTAATGGGAAAATACTGGCCATCAAATGCTGTGGCCAAAGACCTTTCCACTTCCCAATGGGGAACCATCGTTTCTCTGGCCGAATCGCCACTTAAAGCTGGTTTGCTCTACGTTGGAACTGACGATGGCCTGATTCAGGTGAGCGAAGATGATGGTGCTACGTGGAACAAAATAAGCAGCTTTCCTGGTGTTCCGGAATATGCCTACGTTAGCGATGTGCTTCCTTCCAAATTTGATGAAAACATTGTTTTTGCCACCTTTAGTAACCTTAAAAATGACGATTTTAAGGCTTATGTTTTAAAAAGTACAGACAAAGGCAAGAGCTGGACAACTATTTCGGCCAACCTGCCTGATGAAACTGTTCACAGCATCGAACAGGATTTTATCAATCCCGATTTGCTTTTTGTTGGGACTGAGTTTAGCTTTTTTGTAAGCGTAGATGGCGGAAAAATCTGGACTGAACTAGGCAACGGCCTTCCGGATATTGCCGTAAAAGACATCGCCATTCAGCAACGCGAGCATGATCTGGCGATTGCAACTTTTGGGCGAGGTTTTTATATTCTAGACAATTACAGTCCGCTCAGGGATATTACACCTGAAAAGTTAAAAGAAACTGAGGCGCAGATTTTCCCGATAAAAGATGCCCTTATGTTTGTGTATGACGGCGGTCATAATGGTTCAGGTTCAACATTTTATACCGCTGAAAATCCTGAGTTTGGAGCAGTTTTCACTTATTTTCTGAAAGATATACCCAAAACAAAAAAACAGGAACGACTTAAAAAGGAAGAAGAATTTTTCAAAGAAGGCAAGCCAATTCTGCAGCCCACAACAGAGCAGCTGCGCGAAGAGGAAGCCCAACTTGCACCTTATCTGATCTTTACCATACGCGATGCTGAGGGCAATACCGTGCGCCGTTTGTTTGAAAAACCTTTAAAAGGCCTTAACCGGGTAAATTGGGATTTGCGCCATGAAATGCCTCGTGCCCAGGATGATGACGATGCCAAATTTAATCCTGTAGCAAATAATCGTTCGGGATATTTTGCGCTACCAGGCAAATACAGTGTTGAACTGGCTATGGCTTTCGATAACGAAATCAAACCCTTGGCCGGGCCTGTAGGTTTCGAAGCTATAACACTCAACAACAAAACTTTGCCGGTTTCTAATCCGGAAAAACTAGATCAATTTTATGCTGAACTCACGGAAATCAGAAAAACCTATGATGCCACATCACGCTATTTTAATACGATTAACAATCGTAACGAAAACATCCGCCAAGTGCTTCATATGATGACTGAGCCACAATCAGCATTGGAAAAACAAACCCGCGAACTTGCTTCCCAGTTGCACGACATCAACTTTGTAATGAACGGCACTTCGCCACAGGCAAGCTTTGAAGAAGTGCCACCGGAACCCGTTTCGTTGCGCTATCGTTTAGGAGCTATTTTATCAGGCACATGGTCACATTCGGGCGATCCAACTCAAACAATGATAATGAATTACAAAATCCTGAAAGAGGAACTTGCTCCGGTAATTGATCAGTTAGATCAGATCGACAACAAACTCACATCCATTGAAAGTCAATTGGATGAGCTTGGTGCACCTTACACTCCCGGACGTAAACCAAAGCTCAAATAAGCACTTTGTAAGCCAAACTCAAAAACTGCTTCCCAATGAAAGAGGCAGTTTTTTTTGATTTTTTTTGAAATCGAGTAATATGGTGAGACACAATTAAACAATAAGATATGTATATTTGTGCCTTGTTGCTGCAAACATTCATTAAAAGACAATTCATTAAAAAAACGTTATGGAAAGAATCACTGTTATCGGAGCCGGAAATGTAGGTGCTACCTGTGCCAATGTAATCGCACACAAAAACCTGGCAAAAGAGGTTGTACTTGTTGATATCAAAGAAGGAACAGCCGAAGGAAAAGCACTCGATATCTGGCAGACTGCTCCTATTAATCACTTCAACACCCGTGTGGTTGGCGTGACCAATGATTATTTAAAAACTAAGGGATCAGGCGTTATTGTAATTACCTCTGGTTTACCTCGCAAGCCTGGCATGTCGCGCGACGATTTGATCAAAACCAATGCTGCAATCGTAAAGGACGTGACCGAAAAAGCCGTGAAATACTCTCCGGATGCGATCATTATTATTGTGTCGAATCCTCTTGATGTGATGACATATGCCGCATATCTGGCCAGTAACAAGCCTTCACGAAAGGTATTCGGCATGGCCGGAACCCTGGATACGGCTCGTTATCGCGCCTTTATTTCGGATGCGCTCAATGTATCCCCAACTGATGTGCACGCACTCCTGATGGGCGGCCACGGCGACACCATGGTACCACTTCCGCGATATACCTCCATCAGCGGTATTCCGGTAACAGAATTGCTTGGCAAAGAAGAGCTGGACAAAATCGTTGAAAGAACAAAAAAAGGTGGTGGCGAACTCGTTAACCTGATGGGAACTTCAGCCTGGTATGCTCCCGGGGCTGCTGCTGCCCAAATGGTTGAAGCCATCGTTGATGATCAAAGTCGTGTGTTCCCTGTTTGTGCCATGTTGCAGGGCGAATACGGCCTGAAAGATGTTTACCTGGGTGTTCCGGTAAAACTCGGACGTAAAGGAATTGAAGAAATCATTGAGGTAGAATTAAACAAAGAAGAGAAAAAACTCCTGCAGGATTCTTCAGAAGCTGTTCAAAAAGTAATGAAGGTATTGGACGACATGAAGCTATTCTAATTCTTACCTCAACTTTTACATACCCTGTAGGATCTTTTCTGCAGGGTTTTTTTTAGTGGTTAGCCGGTAAATCATTAATTTTGTTTGCATCAAGCCATTTCAAAAGGTGAAAAAAATTGTTGTACTAAGTGGAGCCGGCATCAGTGCCGAAAGTGGCATCAAAACCTTTAGGGATGACGATGGGTTATGGCAAAACCATCGTTTTGAAGAACTTGCAACTCCTGAAGCCTGGGCATCAAATCCTCAGCTTGTATTGGATTTTTATAATGCCAGAAGAAAACAATTGCTCGAGTACAAACCTAACGAAGCCCATAAATCCCTCGTAAAACTTGAAAGCCAGTATGAGGTGCAAATCGTCACTCAAAATGTTGATGATTTGCACGAACGTGCCGGCTCAAAAAACGTTTTGCATCTGCATGGTGAACTGCGCAAAGTGAGAAGTACCAAATTTCCTGAGTTGATTTATGAACTTGATGGCTGGGAACTTAAACTTGGCGACCAATGCGAAAAAGGCGCACAACTCAGGCCACATATTGTTTGGTTTGGTGAAATGGTGGCAACTATTGAGCCAGCAATTCAATTGGTGCAGAAAGCTGATCATCTGGTCGTTATTGGAACATCCTTAATGGTTTATCCGGCAGCTGGCTTGATAAATTACGCACCAGATGATTGCCCCATAACACTGATCGACCCCAAAACAAGCACCAATTACCAAACGAGAAAAATACGCCTGATCAAAGAAAAAGCCTCAACAGGAGTGCCTAAATTTGTAAATGAATTATTGAACTAATCCCATGAAAAATCTATTTCTAAGTGTCTTAATTCTCCTCCTGATAGCTTCATCCTGCAAAGAAAAGCAGGTTGTAAATCAGGACGACATCGATAAACAACTTATAATCAATTATCTGGAAGAAAATAATATCACTGCTGAATCAACCGCTTCGGGCTTGTTTTATGTAATTAAAGAAAGTGGAAATGAACGCCATCCATCAGCAACATCAACAATTACTGTAAGTTATGCCGGAAGACTACTCAATGGCCAACCTTTCGATCAGGGATCGTTCTTTACGACGAGTCTTGATAGACTCATCAAAGGCTGGCAACAAGGCATTCCGCTGATCGGCGAAGGTGGAAAAATCACACTTTATATTCCTTCCGGACTGGGTTACGGTAATCAGGCATCCGACAAAATTCCTGCCAACTCTGTTTTGATTTTTGATATTTCATTACATTATTTTGCCGATTAAAAAACCTATGAAAAATGTCAGATTCGGATGCATCATTCGCCTATTTTCTGGATAAAGCACGCCATTATTGCGATTATCAGGAACGCACACTCCAGGAAGTAAAAAACAAACTAAAAGGCTGGACGATCAGTGATGAATTGTGCAATAAGATTATTCGACAACTCGAAGAAGAAGACATGATCAATGAAGAACGTTATGCCAGGGCTTATGCGCTTGGAAAACTGCGCAACAACCACTGGGGGCGAAGCAAAATCATTGCCGGTATGCGAAGCAAAGGCTTACCCGAATTAATGACAGAGATCGGTTTGTCAGAAATTGATGAAGAAGAATATCGAAAAATCCTTCAAAAAGTGCTTGTATCAAAAAAAATAAAGGAAACTGATGACTATAAAAGACGGACAAAAATTGCCCAATATGCCTTTCAAAAAGGATTTCAACCACAACTCATCTGGCAGCTGATCAACGACTTGGATTTATAGTTACTCAAAAAAATACCGCTAAGCAAAATCTTGTTAATTTTGTACACTAATCCAAAAGAAGAACAACAAAAATGATTCAATCCGAATCCAAAAAAGCATTACGTAAGAGGCTAGAAGCCTTGAGGAGGTATCTTTGACATCGACCGTAAGTTGATGGAAATTGGAGAAGAAGAAGAACGCACGCAGGCACCGGATTTTTGGGATGACCCCAAAAAAGCCGAAACCTTACTCAGACAAATCAAAGACAAAAAACGCTGGACCGACGCCTATCAGGCCGCCGAATCGAGCTTTGAAGAATTGGAGATTGGCATGGAGCTCTTCGAAAGCGGAGATGCTGACGAAGCTGAAGTAGATCAGGCATATGATAAATGTCTGAAACAGATAGAAGAACTTGAATTCTGGAATATGCTTTCGGGCGAAGAAGACAAACTGCCTGCTATCATCAACATCAATGCCGGCGCTGGCGGTACCGAAAGCCAGGACTGGGCGCAGATGCTGATGCGGATGTATATGATGTGGGCCGAAGACAATGGCCACAAAGTGAAAGAACTTGATATGCAGGAAGGTGAAGTGGCCGGAATAAAAAGCGTTTCACTCGAAATTGATGGCGAATACGCTTTTGGCAACCTGAAAAGTGAAAACGGCGTACACCGCTTAGTGCGGCTTTCCCCTTTCGATTCGGCCAACCGCAGACATACCTCTTTTGCTTCTGTTTATGTGTATCCCATTGTGGATGACAATATTGATATCGTCGTGAGTCCGGCCGATATCAGTTGGGACACCTTCAGATCAAGCGGCCCCGGCGGACAAAACGTGAACAAAGTTGAAACCGCTGTTCGCTTGCGTCATGCCCCTTCCGGACTCGTGATAGAATGCCAGGAAACCCGCTCTCAACTTCAAAATCGCGAAAAAGCCATGCAGATGCTAAAATCGCAACTTTACGAAATTGAGATGCGCAAAAAACAGGAAGCTATTGACGTGATAGAAGGCAGCAAGAAAAAAATTGAATGGGGCTCGCAAATCCGTTCCTATGTAATGCATCCGTATAAGTTGGTTAAAGATGTACGTACTGGTTACGAAACATCTAACGTGCAAGCTGTTATGGATGGCGATCTGAATGGATTTATCAAAGCCTATCTGATGGAATTCGGTAAAGATGTTTAATGAAATGAAAATTAGTTAACCATGAAAATTTATCACAACCCGCGTTGTAAAAAATCCCGCGCAGGCCTTGCTTACCTCGAAGAGAAAACCAAAAATTTCGAGCTGATCAACTACATTAAAGAAGGAATAAGCGAGCAGGAACTGCAAGAAATCATCAGCAAAACAGGACTTTCTGCCGAAGAGTTGCTTCGCAAACAAGAAGATGCTTACAAAAAAGAAATTAAAGGAAAGAAACTTTCTGATGCCGAACTGATTAATGCCATAGCTGACAACCCGAAATTGCTCAAAAGACCAATAATTATCAACGGAGCAAAAGCTGTTTGGGCCGATCCTCCCGAAAACCTCAATAAAATTTTATGAAGAAGCCCCAAAATATAGAATCACTTCCCTTGTGGGAACCTCTGATGAGTTTTGTGAAAGACATATACACGCTCACGGAATGCTTTCCTGAATCAGAAAAGGCAGGCATGAGCCGGAAACTTCGTGATAAGGCAACGGATATCCCAATGGCTTTGGCGGCTGCGCTAAATGGAGGTTCTGCTTCTGAAATTTCAGAGGCTTTGGCTGCGCTGGCGCAAACAGAAACTTTGCTTATCATCAGCAAAAACCTGAATCTTGTTACAGAAGAAGCAGCAGATGACTTCCGCACTGTAATAAGCCAATTAAATGCCCATTTAAGCAGCTTGAATAACCGCCTACAAAAACAATAATCGTAAACCATTTCAAACCAATAAAATACCAAACAAGATGAATTATCGTATCGAAAAAGACACCATGGGTAATGTAGAAGTCCCTGCCGAAAAGTATTGGGGAGCTCAAACCGAACGCTCACGCAACAACTTCAAAATCGGACCCGAAGGCTCGATGCCTAAGGAAATTATTTATGCGTTTGCCACTTTAAAGAAGGCAGCAGCCATTGCCAATATGGAGCTTGGCGTGTTGCCCAAAGAAAAATGCGACCTGATTACAAAAGCCGCTGATGAAGTGCTTGCAGGCAAACTGGATGATAATTTCCCACTCGTAATCTGGCAAACAGGTTCCGGCACCCAATCCAATATGAACATGAATGAGGTGCTGGCAAATCGTGCCCATGTGATTGCTGGCGGCAGGCTCGAAGATGCAAAAAAAACCATCCACCCGAATGATGACGTAAACAAATCGCAGTCTTCGAACGACACTTTCCCCACTGCCATGCATATCGCTGCCTACGAAATGCTGATTAAGGTTACTATTCCAGGCGTTGAGACTCTGCGTGACGCTTTGCAAACCAAAGCTGAAGAATTTGACAATATCGTAAAAGCTGGTCGCACACACCTGATGGATGCCACACCGCTCACCTTGGGACAAGAATTCTCAGGCTATGTGGCACAACTTAACCATGGCTTAAAAGCCTTAAAAAACACTTTGGCACACCTTAGCGAGCTCGCCCTGGGCGGAACTGCAGTTGGAACAGGCATTAACACTCCTAAAGGCTATTCCGAAAAAGTGGCTGCCACTATTGCAAAACTCAGTGGATTGCCATTCATTACCGCCCCCAACAAATTTGAAGCTTTATCGGCTCATGATGCCATCGTAGAAACTTCCGGAGCCTTGCGTCAACTGGCTGTAAGCCTGATGCATATTGCCAATAACACACGTATGTTGGCCAGCGGACCACGCTGCAGTATTGGAGAAATCATTCTGCCCGCCAATGAACCCGGATCATCTATCATGCCCGGAAAAGTAAACCCAACACAAAACGAAGCCCTGTCGATGGTTTGTGCACAGGTAATTGGAAACGATGCGGCTATTGCTGTAGGTGGCATGCAAGGTCATTTCCAGCTTAATGTATTTAAACCGGTGATGATTGCCAATTTGCTGCAAGCAGCGCGATTGCTTGGAGATGCGTGCATCAGCTTTACCGAACATGCAGTGAATGGTATCGAAGCCAACGAAAGCCGGATCAAACAAAATCTGGAAAATTCCTTGATGCTCGTAACTGCTTTAAACCCGCATATCGGTTATGAAAATGCAGCTAAAATTGCTAAAAAAGCACATACACAAAACACTACTTTACGACAGGCTGCAATGGAACTTGGCCTGCTGACTGACGAACAATTCACCGAATGGGTTGACCCCAATAAAATGATTGGAAGATAATTGAGCTTATTTTTTGTCTGACCTAAGATGTTTTAAATATTAAACCTTCAAGGTTTTTGAAACCTTGAAGGTTTAATATTTAAAAAAAGTCTTGAAAATAATTTAGGCACAAAAGATATTATAGACAGTAGTTTATTCATTCAATGCTTCCCAAAGCATTTCTTTTAACCCTTTGATGCCTTCTCCAGTAATTGAACTGATAAAAATATAAGGCAAATCAGGCAAATGTTCCCTAATCTCTGTCTTGAGCTCATTGTCCAGCAAATCACTTTTTGTGATAGCCAAAATACGCGATTTATCAAGCAGTTCAGGATTATAAGCTTCCAATTCACCTAATAAAATCCGATATTCCTTAGCAATATCATCAGCATCGGCAGGAATCATAAACAATAAAATGGAATTCCGTTCAATGTGCCGCAAGAATCTTAATCCCAATCCTTTACCTTCCGAAGCACCTTCGATAATACCGGGAATATCGGCCATCACAAAGGATTTATAATCGTAATAACTTACAATACCAAGATTAGGCACAAGTGTTGTAAAGGGATAATCAGCAATTTCAGGCCTTGCAGCAGAAACCGTTGACAATAATGTAGATTTTCCTGCATTAGGGAAGCCAACCAGCCCTACATCAGCGAGAAGCTTCAATTCTATGATAATCCAGGTTTCGCTGCCATCCTCGCCCGGTTGGGCATAACGTGGTGTTTGGTTTGTTGAAGATTTAAAATGTTGATTTCCCTGACCTCCTCGCCCACCCCGAAGCAAAATTATTTCCTGGCCATCTTCGGTAATCTCAGCCATCATCTCGCGGGTTTCTGCATGTAAAGCGATGGTTCCCAGCGGCACTTCTATAATTACATCCTCACCACTGGCTCCGCTCCGCTGCTGCTTTCCACCAGATTCGCCACTTTTTGCAAACAAATGTTTGGTATAACGCAAATGTAATAACGTCCACATTTGAGCATTTCCTCTCAGAATCACATGGCCTCCCCTGCCACCATCTCCACCATCAGGGCCGCCTTTGGGTACAAACTTCTCGCGCCGCAAATGAGCCGAACCTGCGCCGCCCTTACCCGAGCGACAAAATATTTTTACATAATCAACAAAATTTGAACCTGCCATGCGAAAAATTTCTGCAAAGATACGCTTTCAAACTCAGGGTGAAGTAATTTGCTTATCGATGCGCTGCAAAATATGAAATACGGCAGGACAATGCTTGCTATTGGCAGCATGTAAATTCAGGTTTTCTGCAAACTGATTTCCATCCGTATGCGGATATTGCCTGCAAGCACGTGGCCTGCTCTCATAAACCAGGCAATGATTGTTGGCAAGCAAAAACGGACAAGGCGTTTGAGCCATCACCTGATCGCCATCCTCATCGATGCGCACATACTTCGAAAAGAAATCTTTCTCTTTCATTCCCAGAGCTTTTGAAAGTCGACGACAGTCCGTATCGTTCAAAATTGGAGGAATAGTTTTGCAACAATTGGCGCAATCCAGACAATCAATTTCCTCAAATACTACCTGGTGCAATTGATCTGCCAATGCAGCAATTTCTTTTCTCTTTTTCGACTTTAGCTTACGAATCAAAACTTTGTGCTTTGGGTTTTGGGCATCAACTTGCAGTTTCCAGGCTTCTATCAGTTTCAAATTGAAATTTTTTACAAAAATAACTGCTTCCGTAAAACAAGCAAAAACGACTTTTTCTCAAGAAAAACACTAGTCAGCAATCCTTTCAGCAATACAATCATAATCTCCTGCGTGATTCACGCAATGAAATGCCTACTTGATAAATCATTGAGCAAAAACAATAAAAAAGTGAAATACAACATAAATAGCTTTCTGTAAGACTTTCAGATATTTAGATGTTTAGATAATTTAGACTGAAAATAAATAGCTGTTAATCAGCATTTAAAACCCTTTTGCTTTCAGATAGAATAGCTACTTTAGTTCGCTCAAGATTGTTGTTAAATTCAATTTATCTTATTATGCGAATCACGCGAATTGCCCATACCCAGCAAAGTCAACCTAAGGAAGATGCTGATCTGTCGTTGATGAAACCCTTATTGATCAAATACGATCATAAGCCCGGGAGTTTGATTCCATTATTACAAGGAACACAGGAGCTCTATGGTTTTCTTCCATCCGGCGCATTTAAAGCCATATCCGAAGCCACAGGAATAGCCCCTGCCGATATTTATGGTGTTGCCACCTTTTATGCGCAATTTCGGCTGAGTCCGGTTGGCAAAAACATCATCAAAGTGTGCCACGGAACAGCCTGCCATGTGCAAAATGCCAATGCAATCACGGATGCTTTGAAAGATCACCTCGGAGTAAATGACGGCGAAACTACAGCTGATGGCGAATTCACCCTTGAATCAGTTGCCTGCCTGGGATGCTGCTCACTGGCACCGGTGATGATGATAGGCGAGAACACCTACGGTAAGCTCAATGGAAAAAGTGCCGTAAAAATTCTCAAGGAGATTAAAAACCAATTGTGCACTAACCAGCCCAAAGCCGAAAAGTAAAAGATTATGAAAAAAACAAAAGTTATCGTTGGATTGGGAAGCTGTGGCATAGCTGCCGGAGCATCCAAAACATATAGCGCGCTGGAAGAAATTTTAGCGAAAGGTGAAATGGATTTCGAACTGGCCAGAACCAGCTGTATTGGAATGTGCTATAAAGAACCATTGGTAGAAATTCAGGACGAAAAGGGAAAAATAATATATGGCGATATGACGGCCGAAGCCGTTGAGGGAATTCTAAAATCCCATTTACTCGATGGCAAAATTGATCTTGAAAGAGCTGTTGTTGCAGAAGAACAAAAAACACCCGAAGACAGTTTTTTTGAAGGACAGGTGAAGATCGCCCTGCGCAATTGCGGCTATATGGATCCCGAATCATTTGACGAAGCACTGGAGCGTGATGCTTACAAAGCCATTAAAACCCTTATCGCCGAAAACAAATCTTCGATGGATATCATCCAAACGATGATCGATAGCGGACTTAGAGGTCGCGGAGGCGGAGGATTCCCAACAGGGCTGAAATGGAAATTTGCTTACCAAAACGAAAGCGATCAAAAATACATCATCTGTAATGCCGACGAAGGCGATCCTGGCGCATTTATGGATCGCTCACTGCTCGAAGGCGATCCACATGCAGTGCTCGAAGGCATGATGATTGGTGGCTATACGATTGGTGCATCGCAAGGCGTAATTTATTGCCGCGCCGAATATCCTCTGGCCATCAAACGGCTTAATATCGCCATCAATCAGGCCAAGGCAAAAGGCTTGCTGGGCGAAAAACTCTTTGGAAGCGATTTCTCCTTTGATATTTATGTGAAAGAAGGTGCGGGTGCTTTTGTGTGTGGCGAGGAAACAGCTCTGATAGCCAGTATCGAAGGCAAAAGAGGCATGCCACGCAAGAGACCTCCATTCCCTGCCGTTTCGGGATTGTGGGCAAAGCCAACCAATATTAATAACGTTGAAACCTGGGCAAACGTCCCCTGGATTATCAATCATGGTGCTGAAGCCTATGCTGCTTATGGAACAGAAAAAAGCAAGGGAACCAAGGTATTTGCCCTCACCGGAAAAATCAAACATGGCGGCTTGGTTGAAGTTCCGATGGGTGTTACCATCAACGATATAATTTTTAAGCTTGGTGGTGGTATTCAGGGCGATAAAAAATTCAAAGCAGTACAACTGGGCGGCCCTTCAGGCGGATGTATTCCGGCCGAACTGGGCGATACCATTGTGGATTACGATTCTGTAAACGCCACTGGAGCAATAATGGGATCAGGTGGCATGGTGGTGATGGATGAAAGCACCTGCATGATCGACCTGGCAAAGTTCTTCCTGAATTTTACACAGGAAGAATCATGCGGAAAATGTACCTTTTGCCGCGTTGGGACAAAACGTATGCTCGAAATGCTCGAACGAATCACCGAAGGCAAAGGAGAAGATGGCGACATCGAAAAGCTGGAAAACCTGGCACATCAGATCAAAAACAATTCACTTTGCGGATTAGGCCAGACGGCTCCAAACCCGGTACTTACAACACTAAAATATTTCAGGCATGAATACGAAGCGCATATCTATGACAAGAAATGCCCGGCAAAAGTCTGCAAACCACTACTCACTTATACCATTGATCCTGAAAAATGCACGGGTTGTACAGTTTGTGCAGTAAAATGCCCTACAAATGCAATAGATGGTAGTCGCAAACAGATCCATTCCATCAATCAGGAAACCTGTATTCATTGTGGCGAATGCTATAATGTATGCAAATTCGAAGCCGTCATGGTTGACTAAACACTGAAATAAAACGAATTATGAGTCAATATATCACTATCGAACTAAATGGCAAAACCGTTCAGGGTTTCAAGGGTGAAACCATTTATGAATGTGCCAGCCGTCATGGAATAGAAATACCAACCCTTTGTCACGATCCCCGCATTGAGCCCTATTCTTCCTGCTATGTTTGTGTGGTAGAGGTAGAAGGCATGCGCGGGCATCAACCCAGCTGCTCCACCCAAATCACCGAAGGGATGAAGGTGCACACCGAAAAGGAATCTGTGAAACTGGCTCGCAAAACAGCCCTTGATTTGCTGCTTAGTAATCATTATGCCGATTGCCTGGGACCTTGCAAACAGCATTGTCCGGCAGGTGTTGATGTGCAAGGATACATTTCGCTGATTGACAAAGGACGCTACAGCGATGCCGTTGCCCTGATCAAAGAAACCAATCCGCTGCCAGCCATCTGTGGCCGTGTGTGTGTGCGCCCCTGCGAAGCAGCCTGCCGCAGAAATTTACTTGATGAAGGTGCTCCGGTTGGCATTGATTACCTCAAACGGTTTGCTGCAGATTTCGATTTGAAATCACCCAACAAATTCATCCCGACAATAAAACCGGAAACAGGTAAAAAAGTAGCTATCATAGGAGCTGGCCCCGGCGGCTTGTCAACAGCGCATTTCTTGAGGCTGGAAGGTCATCAGGTAGAGATTTTTGAAGCCGCTCCCAATCCGGGTGGATGGTTGCGCTATGGCATCCCCGAATACCGGCTTCCCAATGATATTTTGGATAAAGAAGTTGAAAATATTACCGACCTGGGTGTTAAAATTCATTATAACAAAACCCTGGGAGGCAATCTCTCTTATGCAGAAATCCACGACCACTTTGATGCGACTGTACTTACAATCGGTTCTCAAAAAGGAACGCTTGTCGGTTGCCCGGGCGATGATGCAGAAAATGTCTTTGCCGGAATCACCTTCCTGAAAAACATGGAAATGACAGGTCAGCACCCTGATTTCTCGGGCAAGACCGTGGTGGTTGTCGGTGGTGGAAATACAGCCATGGATTGCTGTCGCACCGCTATCAGAGGAAATGCCGCCAAGGTGTATGTAGTTTATCGCCGCACCGAAAAAGAAATGCCGGCTAACCCTATCGAAATTCATGAGTCGAAACTGGAAGGGGTAGAATATCTGTTTTTAACCAATCCGGTCGAAATCATCAAAGATGAAAAGAACACCCTTCAAAAAGTAAAATTAACTCGCATGGCGTTGGGCGAGCCTGATTCCTCGGGCAGAAGAAGGCCTGTTCCTGTTGCAGATTCTGAATTTGAAATTGAAGCTGATTATGTTTTAGCGGCAATCGGTCAAAAAACCGATGTCAACTTTATTGACAACATCAATGAGCATAGCACACATGGTAAATTGGCCGTAAATCGCTGGGGCGATATAGAAGCCAATAAACATACGCTGCAAACCGGCATTCCCTCGGTGTTTGCTGCCGGTGATGGTGTTAGCGGACCTGCAACAATTATTGAAGCAATTGCACAAGCAAAAATTGCTGCTAATTCCTGTCATCAATATTTGAACGGCTTAACTATTGCACCTCCATCTAAAGAATTTTTGAGCAAAAAAGAAAATTTCAAAACGCAGGAAAAGAACGATTATATCGGGCATTTCCCACATCAGAAACGGCATGAAATGCCAGTGCTTCCAACCGAAGAGCGAATCAACTTCAAAGAAGTGGAGCTGGGATACGAAAATGAAGCCGTAGCTCAGATGGAAGCCAGTCGTTGCCTCGAATGTGGTTGTACTGCCTATTTTGATTGTGACCTTAAAAAACATTCAACTACTTATCAGGCAGAGCAAAAAAGTTATCCCGGAGAGTTTCAAGAACATCAGGTTGATTTCAGGCACCCTTTTATCGAAATCGACAACAACAAATGCATTCTTTGCAGTCGGTGCATCCGCATTTGCAGCGAAGTGGTCGGAGCCAATGCACTCGGACTAATCAACAGGGGATTCAAAAGTTTTGTTGCACCCAGCATGGGCCTTCCGCTACAGGAAACCAGCTGCGAAAGCTGCGGTATGTGTATTACGGCTTGTCCGACAGGAGCATTAACCGAAAATTACAGCTTCAAACCCGGGCCGCTCAAACTGGAACCCATCGAAACCATTGATATGTTTGGTTCGGAAGGTTATGAAATTAATCTCATGCATCACAAAGGTCAATTTTACAAAGCCACGCCCCGAAAAGGTGAAATTAACCGACCCAATTACATTAACCGACGAGCCTTTTTTGGCTACAAATTATTCAATAATCCGGGAAGAATGAACACCCCCTGGCTCAAAACAAAAGACGGATTCAAAGCCATAACTTTTGATGAAGCCTACGAAATTATTTCAGATCATATTAAAAAGGTGAAGCCGGATGAAAATGCCTTTTTTGGTGGCGCAAGGTTAACCAACGAAGAGCTTTACCTGATTCAAAAACTGGCCAGAGCCGGAGCAAAAACCAATAATGTGAGCAGTTTCCATTATATGGGTCGCGGAGACGGATATTTCCATAATTCGAACGAAAACGCTTCGTATTGCGATATTCGCGGAGGAAGTAAAATTTTTGTTGCCGGCGGCGAACTTCATCACGATCATCCGGTAATCAATCATTTGATATTCAACACAAAACACAAGGAAGATGTAAAGCTTGTTCATATCACCACGCTCAAAAACAGCAGTTTCAGTAAAAAAGCTGATCAAGTAATCAAAATAGCTAATTACTTCTACTTTATTCAGGCAGTAAACCGTTGGTTACTGGCCAATAATATGCAGAACGGAATGTTTATCAAAGACCGCACAGAAGGCTTTGAGGAATACAAAACCGCCTTGCTTAATGCTGATTTTGATCAAATGTTAGAATTTGCAGGCACAGATGAAAACACCGTAGCTGCCTTTGCAAAAGACTATAATGAGGAGATGAATGCCATTATGATCTTCCAGGAGAAAGCCCTTTCGGCCAATGCCAGCATGGCAATGCACAACCTGGCCATGATAACCGGTAAACTGGGCAAAACAGCCAATGGGCTAATTGCACTGAAAGAGAAAAATAATGGTCATGGCATTTTTGATATGGGTGTTTGCCACAAAATAGGCATAGGTGCTGAACCAATTCTTGATGAAGATCTTCAATACCGTATGCAATTTAAGTGGAAAGTGGACGAACTTCCGTTTACCATCAACAGTGTTTACAAGCTTTTCAGGGGTGGAAAAATCAAAAATGCTTTTATTTTTGGCGAAGATCCGGTTGGCTGCGCACTGGATAAAGATGATATCAAACAACAGTTTTCACGAATCGAATTCAAGGTGGTACAAGATCTCTGGATGAGCGATACTGCCCGCATGGCCGATTTGGTACTACCCGCTTCGATGCCCTGGGAATTTGGTGGAACCTACACCAATTCACAAAGGAAAATTCAGCAGATCGAAAAACAATTGGAAGTGGATATCGAAGATTCGTCGTTTAAACAACTTGTGAAAATGCTCGAAAAGACCGGGATAAATGGAATCCAGACGCCAGCTCAGGCACTGGAAGAAGCCATCAGTCTTTTACCACGCAGAGGCGATTTCAAAGAATTACGCTTTGTCTTCAAAGAAAAAGACAACGAAAATCGTCAATTCGATTTTGGTTGCGATTTATTAATTAAAACAATTGATGAAGAGTTCAACGGCAAATTGGGCTGGTGAAAAATAAAAAAAGCCGGTTTATTAACGAACCGGCTCTTTTTCAACTTATCTTTTTCTATTTCATGCCTTTACAACGTCGTCCTTGTCTTTTACAAACAAAACTGAAACAGCACCCAGAATCATTAATGCTCCTGCCGTGACTAAGGCATATATGGCATGACCCCCATATAAAAACTTAACAAGCGGGCCGCCAAATACACCATTCACAATCTGCGGAAAAGTAATAAAGAAATTAAAAATACCCATATAAACCCCCATTTTTCGGGCTGGAATTGATCCGGCTAATATGGCATAAGGCATTGCTAAAATACTAGCCCAGGCAATACCAACGCCTATCATGCTCAGGTTGAGCAACCATTTCATTTCAGGAGAGGTGATTAACACGATCGACATCAAACCTAATCCACCCAAGGTGAGGTTGATGGCATGAGTGCGTTTACGACCTACTTTGGCAGCTATCACAGGTAAAGCCATCGCAAAAATGGCGGCTACCAAATTATACACACCAAAAATTACCCCCACATAATCACCAGCCTCATTAAATGTAGCTGAACTGCGATCGTCGGCCGAAAGACCCCATACATGTTGTGCTAATGCCGGAGTTGTAAATACCCACATCGAAAACAGCGCAAACCAGGAAAAAAACTGTACCAGCCCTAGCTGACGCATAGTGGCCGGCATATTGGCAAAATCTTTAAAAATATCAACAAATCGCGCTGGTTCTGCATCCGGATCAGCTTCATCATTGGCATACATCTCCTGTTCTTCGGGAGAGTATTCCTTCGTTGTTACAATCGTCCAAACAATTGTTGAAACCAAAATTCCGGCACCAATAAAGAAGGAAAGCTTCAAGCTCATCGGAACTTCACCTTCGGCAGCTATTTCGTTGAAGCCAAACCAGTTTGTTATCACATACGGCAACCACGAACCAACCACAGCCCCAATACCAATCAACAAAGTCTGCACCGAAAAACCAAGGGTGCGTTGGTCAGTTGGCAGCTTATCAGCCACCAAAGCCCTGAAAGGTTCCATAGCCACATTAAAAGAGGCATCCATAATCATCAGCATACCAGCACCAATCCATAAGGCTGGCAGATAAGCTGCAAACATGGGTGAGTTGGGCATCAGGATCAATCCAATGGAAGCTAAAACTGCTCCGGTCAAAAAATAAGGACGCCTTCTGCCGAGGCGATTCCAGGTTTGATCGCTATAATGGCCAATGATAGGTTGCACAATCATACCTGTAATTGGTGCTACCAACCAAAACCAGGAAAGATGCTCCACATCAGCTCCAAAGGTCTGTAGGATACGGCTGGCATTCGCATTTTGCAAGGCAAATCCCATTTGGATGCCCAAAAACCCAAAACTCATGTTCCAGATATCCCAGAAGCTTAGCCTTGGTTTAGCTTTTTTTGTCATGTGGGTGAGGTTTAATAATTATGAGTGTGCTAAATTAACAAAATCACTGACTATAACTTACAATAAAGCCTTATTTTCACACAGTGCGCAGTATGCAAACCGTTGTTGTATTTCGATTTGTTAAAAAACAATTTGACAACCCACCCATTTTATGATTAATCTGCTAAATTTGCCCCTTCTGAACCAAAATCATAGCTATGGTTTTTAGCAGCAGTCTTTTCCTCCTTTATTTTTTGCCTGCATTCCTGATTTTGTATTTCCTGGTGCCGCGCAAAATCAAAAATTATGTGGCACTCCTGGCCAGTGTTGGCTTTTACGCCTGGGGAGCACCTGATTTTATTTTTATTGTGATTGGGAGCATCCTGATCGACTTTTATTTGGTGAAGTGGCTTTTTCAATCGACAGGGAACAAAAAACGCTGGATTACAGGAATAAGTGTGATGCTAAATGTTGGACTGTTGGCTTATTTTAAATACGCCAATTTCTTTGTCGAAAACCTTGACTGGTTTATCCAACAACTTGGAGGTGAATCTATTACATGGACACGCGTAGCCTTGCCTATCGGTATTTCCTTTTTCACTTTTCAAAAAATGACTTATGCCATTGATGTGCATCGGGGTGTTCATCCTCCACTGAAAAAAGTCTCCGATTTAGCCTTATACATACTGATGTTTCCACAGTTGATAGCCGGCCCAATCGTACGCTTCAACGAAATTGCAGATCAATTGGTTGATAGGCGCACCAATGAAAATACGGATAACCGTTTAACCGGATTTTTCAGATTTGCAGTTGGCTTAGGCCGAAAGGTGATGATTGCCAATCCGTTGGGTGCTTATGCGGATAGCGTTTTTGCAGCTGACCCCACACAGCTTGCCAGTATTACCCTCTGGATTGGAATCCTGGCCTATGCCTTTCAAATCTATTATGATTTTGCCGGCTATTCCGATATGGCAATTGGGTTGGGCAGAATGATCGGCTTCGATTTTCCGGAAAACTTTAACAATCCTTACATCTCTCAAAATATTTCAGAATTCTGGCGACGCTGGCATATGACGCTTGGCCGTTGGATGCGCGATTATCTGTATATTCCTCTGGGCGGAAACAGGGTAAGCCCTGTAAGGATGTATTTTAATCTTTGGCTGGTTTTTTTAATCTCAGGACTTTGGCATGGAGCTGCCTGGAACTTTGTTGTTTGGGGTGCTTTTCATGGTTTCTTTCTGGTAGCCGACAGGTTATTTCTGTTGAAGTTTTACAAAGCCATCGGCAAATTCCCAAGTTTAATACTCACCTTCATCATAACCTTGGTTGGTTGGGTGCTTTTCAGGGCCGAAAGCATGGATCAGGTGTGGCATTATACTGCCGGAATGTTTAGTTTCAGATCAGGCGAAACGCTATTTGTAAATCAGGCCGTTTGGATGACGATGATTTTTGCTGCTGTATTTGCCATCCTTGCCTATTCACCACGATTGGAACAATGGCAGGTGAAACTTTACGGCAAAAAACAATCCTTTATCAATCTCATTTTCATGTCGCTTGCTGCAATCGTGCTATTTATAATCAGCCTGAGTGCTATCACTTCAAGTGGCTTTAACCCCTTTATCTACTTCCGTTTTTAATGCAAAAGCTGGTCAAACATATCCTTTTTGCATTACTGATGCTCATGCTGATTCTACCTTTTATTCAGCATCAGTTCGACGTGCCAAGAATAAAAGCCTTAAAAGGTGCTTATACCACACCTAAGAAGCCCTTATGGGACAATAATAATTTTTGGAACGGGACATTTCAGGACAGCATGAACACCTACATTGAGCAAACAATTGGTTACCGACCACACTTTGTAAGACTTCACAATCAACTGCAATACAGCCTTTTCGATACGATAAACGCACAGGGTGTGATCATGGGAAAGGAAGGCTATCTTTATGAAATGAATTATATCAAGGCATACTATGGACTTGATTACGTGGGAGATGAAAAAGTCACAGAAGACATAAACAAGACAATAGCTGTAAATCAGTGGCTCAACGAAAACAACAAACTTCTTTTGGTTGTGCTGGCTCCCGGAAAAGGAACATTTTTGCCGGAATATATCCCCGATGAGCTTAAACCCAAAACAAAAGGCCCAACAAACTATGATGCCTATTATGATGCGCTTAAGAATGCAGAGATTGCCGTAATTGGAGGAAATCACTGGTTTAACGCAATGAAAGATACCAGTAAGCTGGCTTTGTTTCCAAAAGCCGGAATCCATTGGAGCTATTATGGTCTGGGGCTTGTATTTGACTCTGTTTTTAAACTTATCGAAAATCGCCTGAATCAGGAGTTTATCAATTTCGAAATGACCAACATAAAAGTCACCCATAAATTAAAATCACCTGACCGGGATTTGTGGGAAGGAATGAATATTATATTGCCGCCCGATGATTATCCAATGCCCTATCCTGAATTTAAATTTGAAATAAGCGATTCAAGCAAAATGCCAAGGGTGATCACGGTTGCAGACAGCTATTACTGGCAATGGTTTGGAGGAAATTACGCACTTAAAGGCTTCAGCGACAACAGTTTTTGGTATTATAACAATCAGATTTATTATCCTGACGACCGACCAACAAAAGAAAGAGCCTTGGTATCGCTGATGGATGCGGTGGTTCATACTGATGTGTTTTTGCTGCTGCAAACCGATGCCAATATGTATCGGTTTAGCTTTGATTTTATTGATGAACTCTATGAACTGCTTAAGGATGGAGGTATTGCCGAAATGAAAAAACAACAGGCTATTGTCGAAATAGCTAAAAATCTTCGTAAAAGCGAATCCATGATGCAAATGATTCGAGATAAGGCAAAAAAAAGAGGAGTCTCTGTTGAAGATATGATTTTACTCGATGCAGGCTGGATTTACGATTACAGACAAAAAGAAAACAATCCCTGATTTTATTCCTTCCAACTCAGCGTTTCAATAAAGTGATTCACATCTTTACGCAGGAAATTTATCACAGGTTTAAGTGAATCATTATTAGGTCGAATATTGAAATACAATGCCCCCCTAACGAAATGTCGGGTACTGTCTGTGAGGTAAAACTGTAAGGGTGAAGCCACACTTTTTCCCTGCACGCTAAAAAGCAATCCATACACTTTTCGTTCGGGATTAAGGATTAAACTATCCTGAATGGCACTGGCCTTTGGCAAATGCTTCATCAACATGGTGTGCATATCTTCGAGATAAACCGGCAGGTTGTTGTCAATTGATTTGTAACTGATATGCAGACTACCTTTAAATTGAGGATAGTCAATCGTTATCCAGTTTTTCTCCCAGGGTGATTCATCATCCGGATACAAGGCAGTATAATCAGGGAGTTCAAACTGATAAGCAGGGATGGTGTCGATCAGCGAATAAGCTTTTGCAGGGACATCAATGCGGAAAAATCCACGGGGCTTAGGTGCAAAATCTGATTCGCAGGAAGCAAACAGAAAAAATACCAATGATACCAACAACCAAAAGATTTTATACATTGGATGCTAACTTTCTGATTACTTTAATCTCTTTAATTCGACGTGCATCTGCATCGGTTACCTCAAAACTAAAATCCTTGCATTTTATTGTCATTCCACGCTCAGGAATCCTTCCTTCCAATTCGAGCAACAGGCCGGCAAGCGTATCCGATTCGCCCTGCACATTTTCAAAATAATGCTCGTCAAGCTTCATCACTTTACAAAAGTCGAGCAAACTGGTCTGCGCCTCAAAAACGGTAGTATTTTCATCAATCTCTTCATAAAAATCATCATCCGGTACTTTATCAAACTCGTCGCTGATATCGCCCACGATTTCTTCAATAATATCTTCCAGTGTAAGTAAACCTGAGGTGCCTCCATATTCATCTACCACAATGGCCATATGAATTTTCTTTTGTCTGAACTCCTGCAGCAAATCATTGATTTTCTTGTTTTCAGGAATAAAAAATGCAGGACGTATCAAAGGTTTCCAATCCAGTTCTTCCTGGTTTAAATAAGGCAGTAAATCCTTGATATACAAGATCCCTACCACCTTATCAAAACTACCGTCGTAGGCCGGAATACGCGAAAATCCACTGTTGACAATCATCTCGAGCAATTCTTTGAAAGGAGCATGTATATCAATGGCCGTGATATTTACACGCGATTTCATAATACTTCGTGCTTCTTTCTCGCTAAAAGTGGCAATCCCTTTTAACATTTGCTTTTCTTCGGGAAGTGCTTGTTCATCAGAAGTGATATCAATGGCATCTGAAAGCTCGCTGATTGAAATATTTTTCATCCTTCGGCTCATTCTTCTTTCAATCAAGGTAGTTGAAGAAACAAGCAGAAAGCTAAACGGCCTGAAAAGGGCAACCATCACAAGCAGAGGACGAGCCATAAAAGTAGCAACTTTTAAAGGGTTTTTATTGGCAATTATCTTTGGAATTATCTCACCAATTAAAAGTATCAGCGAAGTAATGGCTACTATTTGTACCAAAAAGGCAATGATGGGATTTTCGGATAAATGAAACAAGCTGTGGGTTAGAAAACTGGAGAGAATAACAATCGCAACATTCACCAAATTGTTAACTATCAATATAGTAGCTAATAAGGTTTTAGGTTTTTCGCGATGAGACAGCACCACCTTACTCAGCTCCGATCCACTATTCTCGAGCAGGTGCAAATCTGAAGGTTTCAATGAAAAATAGGCTGTTTCGCTACCCGAAACCAGTGCAGAAAAAAACAAAAGTAATGCAAGTACCAATAGCCCAATAAGGGCAGAGGTGCTTAATCCGGTAAAATCTGTGTTAAGTAAAACAGCAATTATACTCGCATAGGGGTCAGGGTCAGGTGTGTCCAAAATCAATCAGTTTTGAATTTCGCAACAAAAATAAGAAAATACAGGATAATGCAAAAGTACTTAGCTGTTAATTCTAATTAAATTACCTGATAACCAGCCTAGAAGGGCAAATCATCTGATTCCTGCAAAGGATCAAAGTCTTTGTTTTCATTCTTTTCATTTGATGGAGCCGAATGCTCTTGTGATGCTGATGATTGTGCAGTGTTTTGATTGTTTCCTCCAGCATTGTAGCCCTCGCCACCGGAATTACTTTTGGAAATCAGGTTCATTTTCTCTGCCAGAATCTCCGTGATGTATTTAGTAACTCCTTGACCATCTGTGTATTGTCTGGTTCTTATCTTTCCTTCGATAAACATCAGATCACCTTTGGCATACACCCTTCGTTTTTCGTCAATATCATTAGCCAGGTTTCCCCAGGCTACCACATTGTGCCATTCGGTCTGATCCTGCCATTGTCCGTTTCTGTCGCGATAGCGTTCGCTAGTAGCAAGTGTAACAGTCATCTTTTTTCCACCGTTATCAAATGAAATCACTTCGGGATCTTTACCAAGTCGTCCGATTAAAATTACTTTGTTTAGTCCAGCCATTCTTTGTTAATTTTTAACAGTTATCAAATAAGTTTTCATTTTCTTGTAAAAACTGATCTATCAATCGGGGCAGGGGATATTTTCCGAGCTCCGTTTGCGAAACCAAAGATAGCGAATTATTTTTCAAATGCTCAAAACCCTTTTTGCATTTCACCACATAAAATTTTGCCGTCAGATGTTGGTGTGTAAGTATATGCTTCCTGATGTCGGGAATTGGAATTATTTCAGTTGCAACAGCTTTTATCGCAGTAAATAGTTGTTCGTGATCCAGTTCGGCTATCGACAAGATACGATCTGATTCAATGCATGGAAAATCATACAAGCCTTGCCACACATCACCCGAACCGCGGTACCTTAATAAGGTGTAACACTGTTGCTGTTCTTTCTGCAAAAAGATGAAATAATGCAGAAAACGTTTCCGGATTTTGATTCTATTTTTTTTCACAGGCAGCTGATCTACTTTTTTAAGCGCAAAGGCCAGGCATGAGCCTTGTAGGGGACAGGTTTGGCAATCCGGCTTTTTAGGCACACAGTGCAAAGCCCCAAATTCCATGATTGCCTGGTTAAACTCGCCTGGATTGTGTTTATCCAACACACTGTCTGCCATCATCCTGAATGTAGTTTTTGCAGCAGAAGAATCAATAGGCGTTTCTTCATTAAACAATCTTGATAATACCCTGAAAACATTACCATCTATCACAGCAACAGGCTCATCGAAAGCAATGGAAGAAATTGCAGCCGCCGTATAATCCCCTATTCCTCTTAATTTTTTCAATTCACCGGCTGATCTTGGAAATACACCATTATATTTATTCACAATCTCCTGTGCAGCAACCAGCATATTGCGGGCGCGCGAATAATAACCCAACCCCTGCCACATTTTAAGCACTTCCTGTTCTGATGCACTGGCTAGTTGATTCACATCCGGCCACTGTTCAACGAAACTCTTGTAGTACACAACCCCTTGATTTACACGTGTTTGTTGTAATATCACTTCTGAAATCCAAATGCGGTAAGGATCAGAAATTTCGCGCCATGGCAAATTACGTTTGTTATTCTTGTACCAAATCAATAAGGCTGCACTCACAGGGTTCATTGTCGAATTTATTTATATAGAGTAGTTTAGACATAAAAAAAAGTTAAAAGGCCTTTCCTTATAAGAAAAATGTTTTTAACTTTGCCGTCCAAATAAAATTCACATTTCTAATCTTTTAAAGTTTTAAAGATATGACAAAAGCAGAAATCGTAGCAGATATTGCTAACAAAACAGGTGTTGAAAAAGTAGCCGTTCAGGCAGTAGTTGAATCCTTCATGGATGTTGTTAAAAATGCCATGGTGAATGGTGAAAATGTTTACCTGAGAGGCTTCGGTAGCTTTACTATTAAGAGAAGAGCTGAAAAGACCGGAAGAAACATTTCCAAAAACACCACAATCATTATCCCTGCACACAACATTCCTGCTTTCAAACCTGCCAAAACCTTCGTTAATGAAGTTAAAGGCAGCGTAAAATAATTTTGTTCTATTCATTAAAATAAATTGTTATGCCAAGCGGGAAAAAAAGAAAAAGACACAAGATGGCTACCCACAAACGCAAAAAACGTTTGAGGAAGAACAGACATAAAAAGAAATAGTTTTATATGTCAATGAATACAGATAACACAATGTCGGAATTTGATCCGGCATTGTGTTATTCGATTTTATCATTTTTGTGCCGAACTCCACTCCAAATATCGTTTAATCAGGCTGTTTATTAGCAGCTACTCATTTAAAATAATAAAAAGTGAACAGGGAACTCATCATAGATTCTCGCGCTTCGGAGGTGGACATCGTTCTTTTAGAAGATAAACAATTAGTGGAGCTCCATAAGGAGCGCACTAACAACAACTACGTAGTAGGTGACGTATATCTGGGACGTGTTAAAAAAATCATGCCCGGCCTCAACGCCGCTTTTGTAGATGTTGGTTACGAAAAAGATGCCTTTTTGCATTACCTGGATCTGGGACCCCAGATTCGTTCTTTGAATAAATACACCAAGCTTGCACTCAATGGCAAACCTGCTCAGGTGAATATGGACAACTTCAGGCTGGAGCCTGATATCGAAAAAACCGGAAAAATCACACAGGTTCTGGCAACAGGAGCACAAATCCTTGTGCAAATCGCCAAAGAACCCATCTCCACCAAAGGACCCCGTATCTCGTCAGAAATTTCATTCGCCGGCAGATACCTCGTTTTGGTTCCTTTCTCGAGCCGGATTTCCATCTCACAAAAAATAAGAAGCAGCGAAGAGCGCAACCGCCTCAAAAGATTGATCCAATCCATCAAGCCTAATAATTATGGCGTGATCATTCGCACGGTTGCCGAAAACAAAAAAGTTGCCGAACTGGATGCTGACCTCAGGTCGCTGGTTGAAAAATGGGAAAAAACAACCCAAAAACTTCAAAATGCCAAGCCTCCTGTAAAAATTATCAGTGAGCTCGACCGCACCTCAGCCATTTTGCGCGATCTGCTCAATGAATCTTTCAACAGTGTGCACATCAATGACGGCACCTTGTTTGAAGAAACAAGAAATTTTATCCAGACGATAGCTCCGCAAAAGATTGATATCGTAAAGCTTTACAAGGGGAAAGCCCCCATTTTTGAGCATTTTGGTGTAGATAAACAAATCAAAGGCCTCTTCGGAAAAACAGTAACCATTCGCAGTGGTGTTTATCTGATTATAGAACATACCGAAGCCATGCACGTGATCGACGTAAACAGCGGTCATCGTGTGAACAAAGAAAACAGCCAGGAAGAAAATGCCCTGGAAGTAAATCTGGAAGCCGCCACAGAAATAGCGCGCCAGTTGCGATTACGCGATATGGGAGGTATTATCGTGGTTGACTTTATCGACATGCACGATGCCAAACACCGTCGCGAGTTGTATCAAAAGCTCAAAGACGAGATGGCACGCGATCATGCCAAACATACCATTTTGCCGCCCAGCAAGTTCGGATTGGTGCAGATCACCCGTCAACGTGTGCGACCTGAAATGAATGTGCAGGTCCTCGAAAGTTGTCCCGTTTGCGAAGGCACCGGAAAAATAAAGCCAAGCATCATCTTTACCGATGAAATAGAAAACAACCTGAAATACCTCTTGCAGGATCAAAACGAAAAAGCAATCACTCTTGCTGTTCATCCTTTTATTCATGCTTATCTCACCCGTGGTGTTTTCTCTATCCGACGTAAATGGGCATGGAAATACAAAAAAACTGTTCGGGTTAAAGCTATGGCAAATTACCACATGCTTGAATACAAGTTCTTTAGCTTGAATAACGACGAAATAAAAATTTAACACCTAGTAAACGACAGCAAAAATTCTTCATGGAAACAGTATTAAGCGGTATTCGACCTACAGGCAAACTACATCTCGGCAATTATTTTGGTGCTGTTAAAAACTTTGTGAAGATGCAGGAAACGCATAATTGCTTTTTCTTTATCGCTGATTATCACTCGCTTACTACACACCCCAAACCTGAAGATCTGCATGGTAACGTAAAGCATGTGTTGGCCGAATATCTGGCCGCCGGACTTGATCCTGAAAAAGCTACTTTATACGTCCAAAGTGATCTTCCGGAGATTGCCGAATTATATCTTTTCCTGAACATGAATGCCTATCTGGGTGAGTTGGAGCGCGTTACAACCTTTAAGGAAAAAGCCCGCAAACAACCCGAAAATGTGAATGCCGGTTTGCTTACTTACCCCACCCTGATGGCTGCTGACATCATTATCCACAAAGCTGATAAGGTACCTGTAGGTAAGGATCAGGAGCAAAATCTGGAGATGTCCAGAACTTTTGCCCGTCGCTTCAATCGCATGTACAAGGAGGATTATTTCCCTATTCCTCAAGCATTTAACTTTGGTGAACAACTGGTTAAAATTCCGGGACTGGATGGCAGCGGAAAAATGGGTAAGTCAGAAGGCGAGAGCAATGCTATCTTTCTGTCGGACGAACCAAAAGTGATTCGAAAAAAGGTGATGCGTGCTGTTACTGATAGCGGCCCAACGGAGCCCAACCAGCAAAAAGCCGAACCCATCGAAAATTTGTTTTCGCTCTTAAAAGTGGTATCCAAACCGGATGTTGTTACACATTTTGATGAAGCCTACAACAACTGTAGAATCCGCTATGGCGATCTGAAAAAACAACTTGCCGAAGATATTATTATCTTTACAGAACCCATACGCGAAAAAATCAATTCCCTGCTGGGAGATGAAACTGCAATCAGCAAGGCAGCTCGTCTGGGTGCTGAAAAAGCACACGAAAGTGCACGTAAAACAATTCGGGAAGTACGGGAAATTATTGGTTTCAGGCCTTTATGACAAAAAATCTGCTTATGAGCGAAAAATGGAAATCGCAATTTAACAGTTTTGTTACCCTGCTGTTGCGGCTGGGATTTGTATCCTACCTTCTTTTTACAGTGTATCCATACATCAGTAATCCCGGATTTGAAAGTGAGTTTCCAAATTGGATCATTCGCTGGGGATTGATCATTTTGCTCGGAGCCGTTTTTTTGCTCTCTATGGTAATGAAAAGATCCAATTTCTTTCGTTACGGTTTTTTTATTGTACTGATAGCAGCTGCTTTTAACCTTTTCGTTGTATTTCTAAAACCCGGAGCATTAAGTTATTCGCTGGTACATTTTTATGTCATTGTCACTGCCGTTTATTTTGTGTCAAGAGACATCCGCCATGATGCAAACATCAAAAGAAAGCATCACAAAAACCGTGATAAAAATCACTAAAGATTTATGCCCAAAAATATTTCTACTGCCATACCTGTCGAAAGAGCTGTTTTGGTTGCTATTGCCACGCAACAACAATCCAAAGAGAAAACAGACGAATACCTTGACGAACTGGAATTTTTACTCGAAACAGCTGGGGGTGTGCCAGTTGCTCGTTTCATTCAGGCACTGGATAAACCCAATGTGGCTACTTATGTTGGAACAGGAAAACTGGAAGAAATTGCACAATATGTAAAAGTCGAAAATATTGATCTGGTGGTATTTGACGATGAACTCGGCTCGTCACAATTGCGCAATATCGAGAAAGCTCTCCAGGTAAAAATCCTCGATCGTACCAATCTGATTCTGGATATTTTTGCCAAACGTGCCCACACCGCTTACGCCAAAACTCAGGTAGAGCTGGCTCAATACCAATATCTTCTGCCCCGGTTAACACGCATGTGGACTCACCTTGAACGACAAAGGGGAGGAATTGGTTTAAGAGGCCCTGGTGAAACAGAAATTGAAACCGACCGACGCATCATCAGAGACAAAATCAGTCTTTTGAAAAAACGATTGGAAGAAATCGATGTGCAACAAGCCGTTCAGCGCAAAAACAGAGGGAAACTCATCCGTGTTGCACTTGTTGGTTATACCAATGTTGGTAAGTCAACCATTATGAATCTACTGAGTAAATCTGAGGTTTTTGCAGAAAACAAACTCTTTGCAACACTTGACACCACAGTGCGCAAGGTAGTGGTCGATAATCTGCCATTCTTACTATCCGATACAGTTGGTTTTATCCGAAAACTACCTCATAATCTGATTGAGTCGTTCAAATCCACTTTGGACGAAACCAGAGAGTCCGATGTACTGCTGCATATCGTTGATATTTCGCATCCTGATTTTGAATCGCAGATTGAAACAGTGAACGAAACACTGGCAGAAATTGGAGCCGGAAACAAAAAGACCATCATGGTTTTCAATAAGATTGATGCCTACAGTTGGGAAGAAAAAGAGACTGACGATTTGAGCCCTGAAACCGCACATAACCTCTCGCTGGAACGCTTGCAAAGCTCCTGGATTTCCAGAACAAATAACAATTGTATCTTTATTTCGGCCAAAAACAAAACTAATTATCAGGAATTCAGGGCACTGCTCTACAAAGAAATCCGTGATATGCACGCTATCCGTTATCCTTACGATGAGTTCCTGTATTGACCTGCCATGCCAGCCAAAATTTTGTCCTAATTTTGCTTCATGCAATTCATCGACACACATACCCATCTCTATCTCGAAGATTTTGATCACGACCGCAAGGAAATGATTAACAGAGCTCTTTCGCGGGGCATCCATCGTTTTCTGCTTCCTAATATTGATCAGGATTCAGTGAAACCCTTATTGCAACTTTGTGAAGATTTTCCGGCTAACTGCTTTCCAATGATAGGCTTGCATCCTACCTCGGTGAATGAGGATTGGCTGAAACAACTTTCTCATTTTGAGGAACAATTAAAAAATCATCCAGAAACTTTTATTGCCATCGGCGAAATCGGGTTGGACTTTTACTGGGATAAGAGCTTTGCCACACAACAACTCGAAGCACTTCGCATGCAATTTGATTGGGCAAAACAAATGCAAAAACCAGTCGCTATTCATACCAGAGAGGCTTTTCCGGACATGCTGACCGAAATAGAAAAAGCTCAAAATGGCAGTTTAAAAGGTGTACTTCATTGCTTTACAGGAACGCTGGAAGAAGCAAAAAAAGCTGTTGACCTGGGTTTCTACCTGGGAATTGGCGGTGTTTTGACTTATAAAAAATCAAGCTTGCCCGAAGTTGTGAAACATTTGCCCGTTGAACGACTAATCCTTGAGACGGATGCACCTTTTCTGCCGCCTGTGCCCTATCGTGGCAAGCGAAACGAGAGTGCCTTTCTCTTTGAAACTGCTGCAAAACTTGCTGCTACACTTGAAATAGATATAGATACCCTGGCAAAAATTACCACACGAAACGCAAACGAATTATTTAATCTTCCAACAAAATGAACCAGGAACAAAACACCTCTTTATTGGTAATTTATACCGGCGGAACCATTGGCATGACTCAGGATCCGATAAGCGGAGCATTAACTCCTTTCAATTTTAACAACATCTACGAGCAGCTTCCGGTTTTGCGGGATTTTGGGTATCATATTGATTTTCATTCATTTGATTCGTTGGTAGATTCTTCCAATATGAAGCCGGAGTTTTGGATTAAGCTGGCACGAATGATCGAAAAACACTACGAAGATTACGATGGTTTTGTGGTGTTGCATGGCTCTGATACCATGGCCTATACCGCATCAGCCTTGAGTTTTATGCTCGAAAACCTGAATAAACCAGTTGTTTTTACCGGCTCACAATTGCCGATGGGAGTAATCAGGACAGATGGCCGCGAAAACTTTCTGGCTGCCATCGAAATTGCAGCTGCCAAAGAGGACGAGCTGGCAATCGTTCCTGAAGTGAGTATCTATTTCGAAAATCATTTGATGCGTGGCAATCGCACCACAAAATTCAATGCCGAACATTTTAATGCCTTTGTAAGTGGCAATTATCCTTTGCTTGCCGAAGTAGGAGTCCACATCAAATACAACAAAAACAACATCATAAAACCAAATTTCAAAAAGCTGAAGATACACAGCTCACTCGATTACAATGTGAGCATCCTGAAACTTTTTCCAGGCATCAGTGAGTCAGTAGTAAAAAGCACCCTCGAAATCCCTGGTTTAAAGGCACTCATCCTGGAGACTTTTGGATCGGGCAATGCTCCCACCGATCCCTGGTTCATTAATGCATTAAAAGAGGGAATTCAAAAAGGATTAATCATTCTTAATGTAACCCAATGTAAATCAGGCTCTGTTGAATTAGGTCGCTACGAAACCAGCCTCGAACTACAACGCATTGGTGTGGTAGGTGGATATGATATTACAACAGAATCGGCTCTGGCCAAATTGATGTATCTGATAGGAGAAAATTATCCACACGATAAAATAATACGCTTGCTGCAACAATCGATAAGAGGTGAAATGACTGTTGAAAATAAATGATCAGATAGGCTGATATCTGTAACCGAAACCAGTTAATTTACTCATCAAAAAACATTAGCTTTGTTGCCCAAATGCGAAATGTATAAACCAAATTCTTATGAAGAAATTTAGCCTCGTCATATTGACGTTATTGTTCAGCATTACTATAATAGCTGACGAATTAGTTTTTATTCCTGTTACTAACCAGGTTGACTTAAAATCCTATATCGAAAATCCTGCCATCAATGTACACCATATCGGTCAGGATTTTGTGATTGCCAGTACGAAAGCTCAAGTAGCTCGCATGGCAACAGTTTTAGATCAAACCGCTTGGGAAACAGGCGAAAATTATTTCATCATCTATGGACATCCGGATGATTTGGAAGCTCATTTCAGCTTCAATCAAATAGCGGCTACCAGGCTTTATTCAAATGAACATTTTTCGGTAGTTCAAATTGGAGCATCCAAAACATCCTCGCTCAAGCCTTTTAAAAATGATGGTATGGTGCAAATCCACCAAACGGTTGCCAGTTGGCCAAAATCCATCGAACTACTATCACAAAGAAGCTTTGATCCGGATCCTTTTGTTGTTTCTTTGTTAGAAGAAGTAGATGCAAGCAACATCACAGCTATCATTCAGCATCTCGAGAATTATGGCACACGCAATGCCTACTCAAGCCAGAGTGTAGAGGCTCAAAACTGGATCAAACAAGAATTTGAAGCACTTGGACTTGCTGTTGAGTTGCAGGATTTTAATATGCCTTCGGGGAGTGCAAGCGACAATGTAATAGCAACTCTCACAGGCACAAAATACCCGGAAGAGTATGTTGTTTGTGGTGGACATTATGATTCGTACAGCAATGGCGGAGATGCTCCGGGTGCCGATGATAATGCTTCCGGAACAGCTGGTGTACTCGAGATGGCAAGGATTTTAAGTCAATATACTTTCGACCGGACGATTATTTTCTGTGCTTTTTCTGGTGAAGAATACGGTTTGTACGGAAGTGCGGCCTATGCACAATCTGCTGCGCAGCAGGGAATGGATATACATGGCTATTTCAATCTTGATATGATCGGGTATCTACAAAATGGAAGTTACATCCACACCGATCTGATTTATCCTCCTTCTGCTCAGGAACTTGCTAATTTTTATATGGAGGTATCAGGTGTTTATCTTCCTGATTTTCCTATTGAACAAGGCATGTTGGTAGGTGGCGACAGCGATCATACTTCATTTAACAATAACGGTTATATGGGTATTTTCCCTTTCGAAGACGGTGATGATCACAGCCCTTACATCCACACTTCGAACGACCTGATTGGTCCAAGTTATAACAACGAAGAACAAGCAAAAATTTTCACTCAGGCATCGCTGGCTTCAATAGTTACCATGGCCAACAGGCTCAATCCACCCCGCAATCTGGTTGCAATTCCAGGCGATTCAAAAGTTAGTCTGGAATGGGCACCACTGATTGATGCCGCCTACTTCAGGATTTACAGAGACAATGCCTTGGTTGACTCAACAGTTGCAACTTCCTATTTAGATGAAGGCCTGGAAAACCTAGCACTGTACACCTATTACATAACCGCAATTTACGAAGAAAATGGAGAAGAATCTTATCCTTCAAATAGTGTAAGTGTTACTCCTGCTCCGCCATTGGCACTGCCACTCTTTATTGATTTCGAAAACGGGCTGCCTTATTGGGAACTAACTGGAGATTGGGGACTTAGCACTGCCGAATATTATTCGAGCAATCATTCATTAACCGAAAGCCCTGTGGGAGATTACACCAATTCGACAGAAACTACAGCTACGCTCAACGCATTGGATATGAGCGATATGACTGCCTCCACGCTTTCTTTCTGGACAAAGTTTAACCTGGAAACTGATTATGATTATATGTATCTGGAAGTTACTACCAACGGATTGAATTGGACTATCCTGGAAACTTTCAACGGAAATCAAAACAGCTGGGTACAGAAGTTTTATGATCTTGAAGATTACCTTGGCCTCCCTTATGTTCAGCTTCGTTTCAGATTTGTTAGCGACGTTTACGTTACCGAAGAAGGGATGTTTATTGACGACATAGAAATAACCTCGACTTATGTTGGCCTGCCAGAAACGGGTATAATCCAGAAGTTATTTCCAAATCCGGCATACGATAAGCTCCATATTGAAGGGATTATCTCCTCAAATATGCAATTTTTCATCTATAACACTTTAGGAAAGCTAGTGAAATCAGGTGTTTTAAACGATTCAGAAAATGGCATAAATATTTCTGATCTGAGTGCAGGATCCTATGTTTTAAGACTATCTGACGGCTTAAATGAAAGTGAACATCAGTTTTTGGTCAGTAAACTTAGGTAGCCTGTTTTCAACAGAAATTTAGAATGAATTAAAACTAAAGATAAGGCAAGCAGAATCCTTCTGTAATCTTAAAAAAAGTGTAATTTTGGCCTCTGTTTTTAGCTTTCGCTAAAATACATCGTTCTGTAGAGGCAATGGAGAGGTGGCCGAGTGGTTGAAGGCGCACGCCTGGAAAGTGTGTATACTCCAAAAGGGTATCGCGGGTTCGAATCCCGCCCTCTCCGCAATAATTTTTGGTTAAAATACAAATAGCACATAATGTTCTCTTGTTTTTTTTGATATTATTCATACTTTTGTTGATCGTGAATTCTATTTAACCAAAATAATATTAACCACTCAAACGGAGTTTAAAGTAGTAATCAACATCATTTTTAACTATGAAAAAAATCATTGCTTTACTAACAATCGCAGGCATAATCACCTTTGGTGCCAGCACAATCATGTTTGCACAGGATTCAGACCCTGATACTACAACACAAGATACCACAGCAGTGGTAGAAGAAGTTGTTGCAGCAGAAACTGTCGAAATGCAGGCAGAACCAGAAAGACCACAAACTTTTCACGAAGTTTTGAAAGAAAAATTCATCGAAGGTGGTCCGGAATTTATGGGTATTGTTTTGCTCACCCTCATTTTTGGTCTTGCTATCAGCATTGAAAGAATAATCTATTTAACGCTTAGCACAACCAACACCAAGAAATTGCTCACTTCTATCGAATCAGCACTCGATAGCGATGGTGTGGATAAAGCAAAAGAAATCTGCCGCAACACCCGCGGTCCTGTCGCCAGCATCTTCTATCAGGGTTTGCTACGCTACGATTCGGGCGTGGAAGAGGTTGAAAAATCAATCGTTTCCTATGGCTCAGTTATCACCGGCCGCCTGGAAAGTGGTGTAAGCTGGATTTCTCTGTTTATCGCCCTGGCTCCTATGCTTGGTTTTATGGGTACTGTAATCGGTATGATCCAGGCCTTTGACGACATTGCTGCCGCTGGTGATATTTCTCCCCAGATTGTTGCAACAGGTATCAAAGTAGCCCTTTTGACTACTGTATTCGGTCTTATCGTAGCGATTATTCTTCAAATTTTCTACAATTATATTGTATCGAAAATTGATAATCTGGTAAACGATATGGAAGACAGTTCCATTACCTTTATTGACATTATGAACAAATACACCAAAAAATAATAACTATGGTTGACAAACTATCAAAATACGTAAGCTGGGTGCTTTATGTGTTGATGGCCGTGTCAGCAGTATTGGCTGTGCTGTTCTACATGGAATCAATTGAATCATCCAAGTTTTTGCAGTGGAGTTACATACTGATGATCTCTGGAGTAGTTATTGCTATTGCATCTCCAATTTATGGGCTTATCCTGGCTCCAAAGAATGCCATCAAGCTATTGGTAATTCTTGTTGTGGTAGCCATATTAGGCTTTATTGCTTATAGCATCGCAGGAAATACCTATAGCGACACGAAACTGGAACTACTCAAGATCACGGAACAAACCTCACGCAATGTAGGTATGGGGATTATTTTTACCTATATCGCTTTTGCCGTTGCCTTGCTGGCAATTGTATTCTCGAGTGTATTAAAAATCTTTAAATAATCAATTATGGCTAGAAGAGCATCCCCCGAAATCAATGCGGGCTCAATGGCTGATATTGCATTCCTCTTGTTGATTTTCTTTTTGGTGACAACAACTATGGATGTGGATACCGGTATTACACGTCGGCTCCCTCCTCCGGTTGAAAACCCTGATGAAGACATCAAGATTAAAGAAAGAAACATCCTGAATGTTCTGGTAAATAAGAATGACCGCCTTTTGGTTGATGGAAAAATCGGCGATATCTCAACTTTAAAAGATGTTGCCAAAAGGTTTATGGTTCCGGTATATCCTGATAATCCGGATTACCCTGAAACGGAACTAAAAACCATTG